>ERZ511473.1866-NODE-1866-length-13849-cov-12.033909_pt1 | contig 13849 bp, 10 predicted proteins | sample MGYA00374947_ERZ511473 | MGnify/ENA primary metagenome ERZ511473 (study PRJEB26303, sample SAMN06343854) | sediment metagenome | isolation source: hot spring sediment | place: Canada: British Columbia | collected 2012-09-26 ... | reverse complement strand
ATTTACTTGGCAAATGGATTAAGAAAATAACAAAAGATGAAGTTATTTTTGAAGATGGAGAAAAAATAAATTTAAATGAATTAGACTATAAAATTATCAAACCTTTAATATGGTGGAGGTAGGAGATGAAAAACTTAATTCTTCAAGAAATAATTAAAAGTAGAAATTTTAATGAGCTTTCTTACAATTGGCAAAATTTTGATTTTGAAAGTTTTTCAAAAAATAAAAGATTATATGATTTTCAAAAGCAGGCTTTGGAAAATATCTTGAAAGTTTTATGGTTTTATTATGAAGAAGCAGAAGATTTTAAAGAAAATGAAAATTTAGAAGTTAATGAAAAAAGAAAAGAAAAACTGTTTAAAGAATACTTAGATTGGGGGCTAAAAGAAATTGATGTTGATTACAAATACAAAGAAGAATCAAAACATAAATTTATCTTTGACTATTATCCAAAAGAAAATCAAAAAATTAGTTTTAAACATTTTATAAACAGGGCAAGTTTTTGGATGGCAACGGGTTCTGGAAAGACTTTAGTAATCATAAAATTAATTGAGCTTTTAAAAGAATTAATTAAAAGAGGAGAAATACCTGATTATGATATTTTGTTTTTAACTCATAGAGAAGATTTAATTAAGCAGTTTAAAAAACATTTAGAAGAATTTAACGAGGGAAGAGAAAATAAAATTATTGCTTGTGATTTTAAAGAATATGAAAAAGAAAAATTAAAATTGTTTAAACCAGATGTTTTTTATTACAGATCAGATTTATTTTCAGATGAAGAAAAAGAAAAAATTGTAAATTTCAAAAATTATTACAATGATGGCAAGTGGTTTATCATTTTAGATGAAGCACATAAAGGGGATAAAGAAGAATCAAAAAGACAACATATATTTTCTATACTTTCAAAAAACGGCTTTTTATTTAACTTTTCAGCAACATTTGATGATATTAGAGATTTTATTACAACCTGCTTTGAATACAATTTATCAACTTTTATTGAAGAAGGTTATGGAAAGAAAATTTATATTTCTAATTATGAATTAAGAGCTTTTAAAGATGAGTTTAGTAAAGAAGAAAAACAAAAAATTGTTTTAAAAGCATTAGTTCTGCTAACTTATATTAAAAGGCAGGCTTTAAAGATTAAAGAAATAGACAAAAACCTTTATCACAATCCATTATTACTTGTTTTAGTCAATTCAGTTAATAAAGAAGATGCTGACTTAAAATTGTTTTTTGATGAATTAGAAAATATAGCAAAAGGCGAATTTGATAAAAATTTAATAGAATCAGCTAAAAAAGAATTAGAAGATGAATTTGAAAAGAAAAATAAATATGAAATACCAGAAGAAGAAATAAAAATTGACTTTGAAGAACTTAAAAAAATTAGCTATGAAGATATTTTAAAAGGGGTTTTTAATTCTGAAAAGCCAGGAGTAATTGAAATTTCTTATCATCCTAAGAAAAAAGGAGAGGTAGCTTTCAAATTAAAGACATCTGATAATCATTTTGCTTTAATGAAAACGGGTGATATGCCGGAATGGTTAAAAAATTCTTTAAATAAATTTGAAGTTAACCATACATTTGAAGATGAAAAGTTCTTTGAAAAGATAAATAAGGAAGATTCTCAAATAAATATCTTACTTGGTTCAAGGGTTTTTTATGAAGGTTGGGATTCAAACAGACCAAATGTGATAATGTTTATAAATATTGGTGTAGGGAAAGATGCTAAAAAATTTGTTTTACAATCAATTGGAAGAGGTGTGAGAATTGAACCAATAAAAAATGAAAGAAAAAGAATGTTATTCATAAAAGAAAAAATTAGGAATGAGATTTTTGATAAAATTGAAAATAACATTCATTCAATTGAAAGTTTATTTATTTTTGGAACAAACAAAAATGCTATTGAAACAATTGTTAAAGAAGTAATAGAATTAAGGAGTAAAACATTTAAAGGAACTAAAATTTCACTTTTTAAAAATGAAGAAAAAATTAAAGAAGGTACTTTACTTATTCCAAAATATAAAGATGCAGAAAAAAGAATCTTTCAAGAAAATATAAAGTTTGAAATTTCAGAAAATGATTTTGAAAAAATTAAAAATTTTAATGAATTTATTAACGATGATAGAATTTTACTTATGCTTTATGATCCTGAACCAATTTTAATCAAGCATTTTAGAGACTCTTTTAAAAACCAAGATAACCATTATAAAAAATTTTCAAAAGTTGAAAAGAAAAATGTTGAGTTAATTATGAAAGATTTATTTAGTTTTTGGGGAAGTAAATTTAAAGAACTTGAAAAATTAGAAGAATTGAATGATGAGATAAGACATTTTGAGAATATTCAAGTTAGTATTGAAGAAGTTAAAATTTCTGACTTGAAAAGAAAAATTGAAATAATGAAAGATTATCAAAAGAAATTCAAAGAACTTGATAACCTTTATGGAAAAATTCCTCGTGAAGAGTTTTCAAAACAGGAAAGTGAATTAAAAGAAGCAGAAGTTTTTCAATACGAAGGAAAAAAGTTGGAACTTAAACATATTCCTAATCATTATTACCTCCCCTTAATTCTTTCAGAAGAAGAAAAAATTGATTATATTAAGCACATTATCAAAACAAAAAGCGAAGTAAAATTTATAGAAAAATTAGAAGACTATTTAAGTAAGCCAAATAGATTTAATCAATTTGATTGGTGGATGTTTAGTAAAATTGATGAAACTTTGGATGAAGTTTATATTCCTTACTACGATTATTCCCATAAATTATTGAAATTTAAACCTGACTTCATATTCTGGCTTAAAAAAGATAATTATTATTTTATTGTTTTTATTGACCCGAAATCCACAGAATTTACAAATTATCAAAATAAAATTGATTGGTATGAAAAATTATTTACCCAAAATGAAAAACCCAAAAAAATTGAATATAAAGAACTAAATTGTTATGTCTTTTGCTTTTTTGTAACAGATGATAAAGATAAAGTTAAAGGAAATAAATATGAAAGATATTGGTTTGATGACATAGATAAAGTTTTAGAAAGAATTCTAAATTGCTTACCACACCTTTAAAATGTCCCAACTTCTACCTTTGGGACGGAGCTACCCATTAAAACCCCTAACATTATTTATTGGAAAAATCAATCTTGAATACTCCAATAACATTCAATCCCATTTTCTCTTAAAATATCACATAATGTTGAACTTCTAATACCATCAGAACAAGTTATAAAATAGACGTTATTTTTATCAAAATTTTCAAGATTTTCAATATAATGGAAAAAAACATCATTACTTTTAATTTCAATATGAATATAAGGCTTTTGTAAGTTTTTTCTTAAATAAATTAGCATTTCTATTGGAATAGCTTTCAAATTTTTTATATAAACACCATTTATCTCAGCACTTTCAAGATTTTCTAAAATTTTCTTATTCTTTTCTAAATCTTCAATACTTAAAATTGTCATACCTTAAAATTTTAGAGCTTAACGATATGGTTATAATATCGTATGATATATCCCTTTTAAGAGCAGAAATGGAACAACTTGCAAAAGAAAAAAAGTCAATTGTTTTAAACCCAGATAATCAAGCAATTTTATATATAAAAAAGCACAAACCAAAAGTAATTATTTTAGATATATCATCAGCGGAAAGCTTATTATATGAAGTTTATTTAGCTATAAAAAATGAAATTCCAGATGCAAAATTTATCATTACAGGCTTTCAAAAATTCTTAAAAGGAAAATTTGAAGAAGTTGAAGGATTTAAAATATTCCCTTACAATGCCAAAAAAATTAAACAAATTTTAAAAGAGCAATTCAAATTATGAATAATAAGTTATTATATGAAATTTCAAATTTCGGAACACCAATATATTTTTATTTAAAAGAAAAAATTTTGGAAAATTCTCAAAAACTTAAAAATTACTTTAAAAACGTTAATATATTTTATGCAGTTAAGGCAAATTTCAATCCAAAAATTTTAAAAATTTTTAAAGAACAAGGATTTGGGTTTGAAGTTGTATCAAAAGGAGAATTAAAACTTGCCTTATCAACAAAAATAAATCCCCAAAAAATTATATTTAATGGTAATGGAAAAACTTATGAGGAAGTTAAGTTTGCTATTGAAAGTGGTGTTGAATTCTTCAATTTTGATAGTCTTGATCAATTATTGCTACTTGAAGAAACTGCAAAAGCATTAAATAAAACAATAAAAGCTCTTATGAGAATCAAGCCACTTGTTGATGTTGAAACTCATTCCCACTTACAAACAGGAACATTTACAAGTAAATTTGGTTTAAGTGATGAAGAAATAGATGAAGTTATTGACATTTACAAAAAATTAAAAAATGTTAAAATTATAGGAATACATAGTCATATTGGTTCAAATATAAAAGATGAGGAACCATTTATTAAATCTGCTTATAGAGTTCTAAAAATTTCAAAGGTTATTGAAAATTTAGAAATTTTAAATTTTGGAGGAGGATTTGCAATAAGTATGAATTTTAAAGAAATACCAAAACTATATAATGAGCTTTCAAACAAATACCAAATTTTTATTGAACCTGGAAGGTACTTAATAGCTGATGCTGGATTTATACTAACAAAAGTTATTTCCATAAAAAGGGGTTATCCTTATGATTTTTTAGTTATAGATTGTGGAATGTCTGAACTTATTAGACCCGCTTTATACTCCGCTTATCATCCAATTAGAAGTTTAGAAAATAGAAATTCAGAAAAATTTTATATTGTGGTAGGTCCAATTTGTGAAAGCTCAGATGTTTTTGGTGAGTACTTTTTACCAAATATGAAATTGAATGAATTGCTTATTATTGAAAATTGCGGTGCTTATGGTTATTCAATGTCTTCAAACTATAACGGAAGAGAAAAACCGCTTGAAATTTTAATTGAAAATGATAAGTTTGAAATCATAAATGAAAGAAAATTCTTATAACTATGTACCTTGGAATTCACGATGGACATACTGCAACTGCTTGTTTATTTAAAGATGGAAAAATCACTGCTTGTATATCAGAAGAGAGAATAAACAGAATTAAGGAATGGGGTGGATTTCCAAAAAATGCAATATTAGAAGTTTTAAGAATTTCAAATGTTAATCCATCTGATATAAAAGCGGTAGGCATTAGTTCTATATTTCCTCCAATTAAAAGTGTAGATGAGCTTGAATGTCATTTTTTAAAGAAATTAGCAAAATTTTCAATAAAATTTATCCCAAAATCTATAATTAGAAGTTCAAATTTAAGAAAATTATTTTTAGAAATTTATGAAATGTTATCAAATAGGAAAGATTATGTTAAAAATGAACTTGAAAAAATAGGTATTAAGGCAAATGTTTATTTATACGAACATCATTTTATTCATGCTTTTACAAGTCATGTTTTATCAAAAACAAGAAACGAAAATTTAATAATTACACTTGATGGTTCAGGCGATTTACTATCAGGAACAATTAGTATTGGGAGAAATAATGAAATAATTAGAATTTCTGAGATTTCAAATTACGATTCCATTGGTGAATTTTATATGAGAATTACTCAATTTTTAGGAATGAAACCATTGTCTCATGAATATAAAGTTATGGGACTTTCTGCTTATGTTGATGAAAATGAAAAACAGGCAATAGAAACTTTTAAAATTTTCAAAAATTATTTTGAGGTTAAGAATTTAAAAATTTATAATAAGACAGGTGCATATAAAAGTCTTTATTTGAATTTGTTTAAAAATCAAATTTTAAATAAAAGGTTTGATTATATTGCTTTTTCTGCTCAAAAGTTATTAGAAGAAACTGTTATTGAACTTGTTAAAAATGCTATTAAGAAAACGAGTATAAGGAATGTTGTTCTTGGTGGAGGTGTCTTTATGAATGTTAAATTAAATAATAAAATTTTAATGCTTGATGAAGTTGAAAACTTATTTGTAATGCCAAGTTGTTCAGATGAATCGTTAGCAATTGGTTGTGCTATAAAATGTGCAATTGATGAGGGCTTTAAATTTGAAAATGTTAATTTCCTTGAAGATATATATTGGGGAACTTCTTATAGTAAAGGAGAAGTTGAAAAATCTTTTGAAAATTTAGATGAAAAAGAATTTGAAATTAAATATATTGGAGATGATATTGATGAGTTTGTAGGTGAATTAATAAGTGAAAACTACATTATAGCACGATTTAAAAATAGAATGGAATTCGGAGCAAGAGCTCTTGGTAACAGAAGTATATTAGCAAACCCAAGTAATCTTGAAGTTATTACAAGAATAAATAAAGCTATAAAACAAAGGGATTTTTGGATGCCATTTGCTCCAACAATTTTATATGAAGACCAAGATAGATATATACTAAATCCAAAAAAACATGAAGGATATTATATGATAATGGCTTTTTTTACAAAAGAAGAAGCCCATAAACATCTTAGAGCAGCACTACATCAATATGACTTATCAGCAAGACCTCAAATTTTAATAAAAGAACATAACGAAAGTTATTACAAGCTTATTAAAAGATTTAAGGAGAAAACAGGAATAGGTGGAATTTTAAATACTTCATTTAATTTACATGGAGAACCAATTGTTATGTCTCCAAATGATGCTATATGGACATTAAAAAATTCACTTCTTGATGGACTTGCTATTGAAAATTACTTAATTTTAAGAAAAAAATTAAGTAAATTTTAAATATTTGCTTTGTCCAATAAAGAGTATTAATTTTTTGATTATCAATAACTTATGAAAAATCTTCTAAAACTATTGATTTTATGGAGGGTTCAATGGGAGGCGAAGTTTTAAAGGCGTAGCCTTTATTTCAGAGCGTTTGGGGGAAATAAAGAAATAATTATATTTTCTGAATTATTAGACAACCCAAAAATAAAATGCTTTGTCCAATAAATAATGTTAAGTTATTGATATTCAATAATTTATAAAAAATTTTTTAAATTTATTGATTTTATGGGGAGCAAAGCCCCCCGATGCCAAATTATTGGACAAGGCACTATTTTTTGAATTTAATCCTTTAAAATTTTAAAACTTTGGAGCGATATCCATTAGCTTGCATTATTTTAGCAGGTGGTAAATCAAAAAGAATGAAATCAAAAAAAAGTAAGGTTTTACATAAACTTTGTGGAAAACCCATTATAAGTTATTCAATTAAGGCATGTAAAAGTTTAATTCCAGATGAATTATATATTGTAATTGGTCAAAATAGTGAGGATATAAAAAATGTTATAAATGATAATAATATAGTTTTTGTCTATCAAAATGAGCCTCTTGGAACAGGACATGCAGTTATGCAAGTAATTCCCTACTTAAAAAATAAAGATATGGACGTTTTAATAATGCCTGCTGACGCTCCACTAATTAGAATAGAAACAATAAAAGAACTTTATAATTTTCATAAAGAAAATGACGCACTTGTTAGCATTTTAACAACAGAAATACCAGATCCGACAGGATATGGAAGAATAATAAGAAGCAGTGGTAATAGAGTTTTAATGATTGTAGAAGAAGCGGATGCATTTCCTGAAGAAAAACAAATAAAGGAAATTAATTCAGGTATATATATATTCGAAAGTAATATCTTAATTGAAGCATTAAATGAAATCAAACCAGATAACAAACAAGGCGAATACTATTTAACAGATGTTATTGCTATTATTCAGAGAAAATATGGAGGCGTTTATGCTTACAAAATAAATGATTGGAAAGAAATTATAGGTATAAATACAAGGGAGCAATTAGCACAAGCCCATTCAATTTTACAAGAAAGAATAATTAAAAAACATTTAGAAAACGGAGTTAGTATATTATTTCCAAACCTTGTTTATATTGAAGAAGATGTCATTATTGAAAATGATGTAGTAATTTACCCGTTCGTATCAATTCTTGGCAATAGTTATATTAGTGAAAATTGTGAGATTGGTCCTAATGTTATTTTAGAAAATTATAAGACAAAAAAAGGTGAAATTATAAGAAATGCCTATTTGAAAGGATGAGTGTTTTAGAACTTTTAAAACTTTTAAGAAAACGAGAAATAACGCCATATGAATTAATTTTAGAATACATAAAAGTTATTGAAGAAAAGGAAAATGTTTATAATGCATTTATTAATGTTTATAAAGAAGATGCAATTAAAAGAGCATTAGAACTTTCAAAAGCTAATCCCGAAGAATATCTATTATATGGTATTCCAATTGCTGTTAAAGATAATTTGGCAGTTGAAAATATGGAATTAACTTGTGGTTCAAGAATTTTACTTGGATTTAAATCTCCTTACTCTGCTACTGCTGTTAAAAGATTAATAAATGAAGGGGCAATAATTATTGGAAAAACAAATTTAGATGAATTTGGAATGGGTTGCTCTACGGAATTTTCTTACTTTGGACCTACCAAAAATGCAATAAATCCTGAATATGTTGCTGGCGGTTCATCTGGAGGATCAGCAGTAGCTGTCAAAATTGGAGAATGTGCTATTTCTCTTGGTTCAGATACAGGAGGTTCAATAAGACAACCTTCAGCTTTTAATGGACTTGTTGGACTTAAACCAACCTATGGCAGGGTTTCAAGATACGGTTTAGTAGCATTTGCTTCAAGCTTAGATCAAATTGGACCAATTGGATTAAATGTCAAAGATGTAGCCTATATTTGGACAATCATATCAGGATATGATCCAAAAGATAGTACAAGTGTAAATATTCAAGTTGAGAAATTCGATGAAATTTTTAAATTTAAAAAATATAAAATTGGTGTTCCAAGGGATATTATTACAGATGATGTTGATAAAGAAATAAAAGAAGGTTTTGAGTATGCTATAAAAAAACTTACAGATATGGGGCATATTGTTGAAGACATTAAATTAAATTATTGGAAATACGCATTAAGTGTTTATCATATAATAAGCTCATCAGAAGCAAGTTCAAATTTATTAAGATACGACGGAATAAGGTACGGTTATAGAGCTGATGGCAAGGACCTAATAGAAATTTATTTTCAAACAAGAAGTGAAGGATTTGGTGAGGAAGTTAAAAGAAGGATTCTAATTGGAACATTTTGTTTATCCTATGGATATTATGACGAATACTATATAAAAGCAAGCAAAGTTAGAAGACTATTAAAAGAAGATTTTATTAATGCCTTCAAGAATGTTGATGTTATAATTACTCCAACTGTTCCAACATTTCCTTGGAAAATTGGAGAAAGAATAGATGACCCTATGAAAATGTACTTGGCAGACATTTATACTGTTCTTGCTAATTTAGTTGGTATTCCAGCAATATCCGTTCCTATTCAAAAAGCGAGTAATGGTTTTTATATTAATCTACAAATTATGGGAAACTATTTTAGAGAAGCAGATATTTTTGATTTAGCAGAACAAATTTTTTACGGAAATAATTCAATTTAAACTTCCAAAATTTTTTCTCCAAACTTCTCAATATAAACTCTTAAAATCCACTGAGCGCCCTCACCAAGTGCACAAAACGTTTTGTTTTTCATATAATTACAAATCTCATATAAAATGTCTAGATCTTTCTTTTCACCTTTTCCCATTTCAATTTTTCTTAAAATTCGTGTAGCCCAGGGAAGTCCATCCCTACAAGGAGTACACCAACCACAACTCTCAAAAGCAAAAAATTGGATTGACCTTCTTATTATTTTCACTAATGGAATCCTATCATCTATTACTATTACTGCTCCACTACCAAGCATTGTGTTTTTCGCAGAACAATCCTCATAAGTCGCCGGAATATCTATTTCATCACCAACTAAAATTGGTGCAGATAATCCCCCCGGAACTATACCGACTAATTTTGAACCTTCTCTCAATCCTCCTGCATACTCCATTAGTTGTCTGAAAGTTATTTTACCAAGCTCAAATTCACAAACCTTTGGCTGATTAACCGCTCCGCTAATTGTAAAAATTTTTGTTCCTGGACTTTTTTCTGTTCCAAGTTTCCTGTACCAATCTCCACCATTATTTATAATAATTGGAATGTTAGCTATCGTTTCAACATTATTTACAACAGTTGGTTTTCCATAAAGTCCTTTTATTGCAGGAAAAGGTGGCTTTAATCTTGGAATTCCTCTACCACCTTCAAGTGAATTTAATAGTGCAGTCTCTTCACCACATATATAAGCACCAGCAGCAGGATAAATATGTAAATCAAAAGAAAACGAACTTCCAAGAATGTTTTTACCTAACAATTTGCTTTCATAAGCCTCTTTGATAGCAGATTTAAGAATTCTAAAAGCATCAAGATACTCAGCTCTTAAATATATAAAACCTTCATTTGCCCGAATTGCATAAGCAGATATTATTGCTCCTTCAATTAACAAGTGAGGAGCTTTTTCTAAAATTTCCCTATCTTTAAAAGTTCCAGGCTCTCCTTCATCTGCATTTATTACAAGATAATGTTCATTATTATCATTAGGAACAAATAACCATTTCTGACCTGTTGGAAATCCAGCACCACCTCTACCTCTCAGACCTGATTTTTTAACTTCTTCAACAATTTCCTCAGGCTTCATTTCAAGTGCTTTTCTAATTGCTTTATAACCACCTTTTTTAATATAATTTTCTATATTAATAGAACCCCCATTATCACAAAATGATAAAATTAGTCTATTCTCTATAAGTTCCATGGATTTACAGGTGTCTCATCAAATTTATATATTACACTTTTCTTTTCCGTAAATAATTCAATAGCATCCAAGGATAATTCCCTTCCAAAACCAGATTGTTTATATCCCCCAAATGGAAGGCCAGGAATAGCAGTAAGAGGATGATTTATTGTAATACTACCTGCTCTTATACTATTTGAAACTCTTATTGCTCTTTTTACATCTCTTGTCCATATTGTTCCAGCAAGACCATACTTTGAATTATTCGCTAAATTTACCACTTCTTCTTCACTTTCAAAAGACATTACAACCACAACAGGACCAAATATTTCCTCTTTAAAGCATATGTTTTCTGTACTGCTTAATTCTAAAATTGTAGGCATATAATAATTTCCATTTTTCAAATCTTCACTATCTATTTTCTTTCCACCATAAATTAATTTTGCTCCTTCTTCCAAACCTTTTTCAACATATTTATGGACACTATTTAAATGTGATTTTGAAACAAGAGGACCCATTTGTGTCTCTTTATTTATTGGATTTCCAATTTTTATTTTTTTTGTTTTTTCAACAAATTCAGAGAGAAACTTATCATAAATTTTTTTATGGATAAACAACCTACTTCTTGCCTCGCAAGACTGACCAGAATTATAATATATTGCCCAAATTGAACCATTTATAGCATCTTCTAAATCTGCATCTTCAAAAACGATATTAGCAGACTTCCCTCCTAATTCTAATGAAACTCTCTTTATAGTATTGCTTGCCAATTTCATAATTTCAGAACCTGTTTTTGTTTCACCTGTAAATGAAATTTTATCAACACCCTCATGGCTTACTAAATATGAGCCTATTTCATTTCCTGGACCTGTAATAACATTCACTACACCATCAGGAATTCCAGCTTCTTTACATAATTTAGCAAGTTCTAATGCTGAAAGTGGTGTCCAGCTAGCAGGTTTAATTATCACACTATTGCCACAAGCAAGAGCAGGTGAAAGCTTCCATAATGTTAGCATTAAAGGATAATTCCAAGGAACTATTAAAGCACAAACACCAATAGGTTCCCTAATTGTATAATTAAAGTGTCCAGGAAGGGTTGGAATAGTTTCACCCATAATTTTATTTATAGCTCCAATATAAAATTCCAAAACACTGATTCCAGCTGATATTTCAGTTTTTGAGGCAATTATTGGCTTTCCTACATTTAACGTTTCTATTTGAGCAATTTTATCAAGATTTTCAGATAATAGTTTTACTAAATTCTGTAAAATTCTAATCCTTTTATTTATTGATAAATTCCTCCATTTTTCAAAACCTTCTCTTGCAAACTTAACAGCTAAATCAACATCTTCTCTATTAGCAATATGATACTTAGCAATAACTGAATTATCATGAGGATTTATAACTTCACCTATACCACCTCTTCCATCTACAAAATCACCATTTATAAAAATTTTATACTCATTCATAGTGAAAATTTTAAAGGAAGTTTAAAAAATAGATATGCATTATTTTGCCTACCCGCCCTGAGATAAAGGCTACGCCCTTAAAAATCCCCTGATAAATCAATAAATCCGGAAAACTTTTTATAATAAGCCTACAGCTTATAAATTTTGACCCTCATTAAATCCATAATTTCAAAAAATTTTTTCATAAATTATTGAATAATAAGAACTTAACATTGGAACTTTGCTCCCCATTAAGACAAAACAACTAATTTATACTAACTTTCTTTCTTTTCTTTACATTTTACAACATTAAACGATATATTAAAAAATAATGGGTTTGATTTGATATAAATTTTATTTTTGTTTTGTTCTATAAAAGGAGCATTTATAACAACAATATAATAATCACCATAACTTTTAGGATTAAATTTAAAATCTGCCTTTTTATTAGCATAAACCTTAAAAAATGGTAAATTAAAACCAGAACTAACAAATTCTTGATATTCTTCATAATTACTTGTTTTATAATAGCTTGTTTCTAAATATCCAACATCATTTGAACTTAAAATTACAATCACCGCTTCCTTACTCCTTAAAATCCCAGAAATAATTTCAAAATTTACAATTAGTGTATCATATGAACTTAATTTAAAGGAACCAAATTTATAAAAAGGTAATGGTTTTTCTTCATTCAACTCAAATTTTATTGAAGGAACCTTCACTTCTTTATAACTATAATTCTCCCTTTCACAAATAAGCTCAAATTTCTTAGGAAAATCAGGACTTACTTTTGGTTGAGTATCTTTAATAACTTTGTTAATTTCATATTTTTTTTGAGGTCTTTTTGTTTGGATATTTAGTGTTTCAACTTTTGTTTTTGTTGTCTCCTCGCCAAAACTTATGAATTCTTGAATTACATTGGGTGCTTGTAAAATTTCAATTTTATTTTTATTGTTTTTAGGAACTAGAAAATAATATAAGAAGACTGATATGATTACAACTGAAAAAACGAAAGGAATAAGAACTTTATAAAAACTAAATGCTTTTTCTTTAAATTCATAACCACATTCTTCACAAAACTTTGCATCCAATGGATTTTCAGATTTACACCTTGGGCAAAGCTTTAAAAAACCATACCCACATTCTGGACAAAATTTAACCCTCTGAGATATTGAACTTGAACAATTCGGACAAATCCTAACATTCTTTGTTGTCTGTTCAACATAAAACCTATTTCCACATTTTTCACAAAACTTAGCATCAGGAGGATTTTCAAAACCACAATTCAAGCAAACTTTCACATTTCTTATTTGATAACCGCATTCTGGACAAAAATTTGTATTAATAGGGATTTCAAAACTACAATTAGGGCAATTAAATTTATATTCAATCTCAGGTAAAACTTTAAGCTTTTCTATTTCTTTTTCATTCAAGTCCTTAGCAATAACATTACCTTCTTTCCACTTCTTAACTCTTTCAAGCTCCTTAGCACCAACACCCCACGTGCTATCAACTTCCTTTATCTTACCATCTATAAATGCCACTCTAACAACACCTCCCTCCGGTCCAATAAAAACTAATCTTCCAGTCCATCTTGAATTTATAGCTTTCTGAATTTCACTATTAAAGTCCGTTTTCATTTACAAAATTTTAAAGGATAGAAAATTTACTGTATGCCTTGTCCAATAATTCTAAAACTATTTATTTTATTATTTTTTCCCCACCCACCCTGAAATTAAGCCTTCGGCTTATAAATGCCCATTTTTCGGCATGGGGGACA
>ERZ511473.1863-NODE-1863-length-13890-cov-6.450083_pt1 | contig 13890 bp, 1 predicted proteins | sample MGYA00374947_ERZ511473 | MGnify/ENA primary metagenome ERZ511473 (study PRJEB26303, sample SAMN06343854) | sediment metagenome | isolation source: hot spring sediment | place: Canada: British Columbia | collected 2012-09-26 ... | reverse complement strand
TTTAGAAATGAATAGTATGGTAGTAGGAATCCATCATGGCGATAATACAATGCGATTTTTGTATAAAGTATTGGGTTTGTTTTTGTGTGTAATATTGCAACTCCCATTGGAGAGTAGAGCTCAATGTCCATTAATTCCAATTGAAGAGGCAATTAAAAATGGAGATTTTGAATTGGGTGATGATGGTTCTTCTACCTTCGGAACACATCAGAGTTTTCAGGCTGTATTAGATGGTGGTTCTGGCCGAACCTGGTCTGGGCAGGGTGAGTACTATGTTCATAACAATAGTGGAGATTTTAATGGTGCTTTTGCTGGTATCACAGATCCCAAAAATGCTAATGGAAATTTTTTAATGATTGATGCTGTAGCAACTGTCAATTCAACCATGTGGGAACAAACAGTTACTATACATGCTAATCAGACTTATTATTTTTCTGCCTTTCTTACCTCACTATCTGATGAAAGTAAAGCACAACTTAAGTTTGAAGTAAAAGGGAATAATGATGCAACTCCTACAATTCTGAATGCTGCTGCATTTGTTGCTCCAAATAAAGGAATTTGGGGGCAATTTTTTCAGACTTGGAATTCAGGAACTAATACATTTGCAACAATTAAATTAATTAATGGCAATGGAGCTGGGCAAGGTAACGACTTTGCAATCGATGAAATTTCCTTTATAAACGGATGTCAGGCAACATCTGGGGATGGTATTGTACCTGATTTAGGCCAAGGTCTTTCTATTTGCTATAATGGCGCTCCGGTTACACTTTCATCAGCTGCTACTCTTACTAGTCTTCCTCCTGGTGCTAAAATTTATTGGAAAGGTCCATCAGGGGATATGCCTTCAGAAACGGACAAGAAAACTATTACTGTTTCAACTCCTGGCACGTATCAGATTTGCGTTGATGTAAATTCATGTTTTCGCTCTGCCAGTGTTGAAATTTCTAATACTATTGATTTTGATTTAGGACCTAATAAGGATGTTTGTATTGAACAGGCAACTGTGTTGAATACGAATCTTTCAGGTACAGCACTATCCTATATCTGGCGAAAAAATGGAACTGTAATAGGTGGTAATACCCCATCATACACTGTACCAGCCGGTGCTGTAGATAACTATTCTGTAACTGTACATTCAACTCATGCTTCATGTACAGACAAAGTTGATAATATTACCCTTACTGGCAAAGACTGTTTTTCAGTTTTAGCTAAGTCAGATAGTACCACACTTTGTATTGGTAATTCTACCAGATTGGTTGCAGAAACCAATGGCTTTGTACAAAAATGGGAATCGCCAGTAGGTACAATTATCAGTACTAATGCAACTCCAACTGTTAGTCCACTGGTAAATACTAGCTATACGGTTACAGCTAAATTTCCTAAAGACACGATAAGTGTAAACGGTAATTTTGATGACAGACTAAATGGATTTACTTCAGGTTTAAACAAGCGAACTGACGATCAACTACAGAACAATGATTATCGCGCCATAAAAGGTTCAACTGCTGAAAACCTTAATAACGATATTATACCAAGACCATTTGCAGATCACACGGGAAATGGAGGATTTATGCTTGCCACCAGAGTAGATAAGGGAGGATCTAATAGACTTATTTGGGGACAGACTGTGAATACTGTTGTAGGAACGGAATATGGACTTTCTTTCTATTTGAAAAATATTTTAGACCTCGCAAAGAGTGCACCTGTACAATTAGAAGTACGAATCAATAATGTTAAAGTATTGGATATTGCTGATCCGAAAAATAATAATTGGAATTACTTTTCTCATTTTTGGACAGCAGCAACAACTTCTGCAAATGTAGAAATTTGGGGTGTACCTTATAATATTGATAATGTGTTTAGGGTAATTGCACTAGATGACATTACCATTGCTTCTGCCAATGCTCCGGAAACTTCTACCGTTACTGTAACTGTCAAAGATTGTTCAGTTGTTACAGCTTCTGCTGATAAAACTAGTGCTTGTGTTGGCGATCCGGTTATTCTTAGTGCATCTACCAATGGCTTTATAGAAAAATGGGTAAACACAGCGAGTCCTGCTACTATTTTAGGTACAACTGCCAGTCTGGAAGTTACTCCTTCTGTTATAGGAGCTAATTCGTTTACAGTAACAGCTCAATTTCCACAAACAAAAATTGGTTTAAATGGTGATTTTGAGAATGGATACACTGGTTTTACGTCGACTTTGAATCAGCAAAACAATAATCAGTTGGATCATGACAACTATAAGCTGATAAAAGGTAACGAGACTTTTTTGGATGGTGCAGGGGTATTAAATACTAAGAAAGATCATACAACCGGAAATGGATATTTTTTAATTGCTAAGAATAATAAAGATAACTCATCCAAAACCCTATACAGAACTACTGTCAATGTTACAACGGCTGGAGATTACGGAGTTTCATTCTGGCTAATAAATCTCAATAAAGACCTTGCTAATAGCGCACCAGTTAATTTGGAACTTTGGGTTGATGGGGTAAAAGTAGCTAATATTGCCAATCCGTTGGACAATAATTGGCATTATCATGCTCAGTTTTTGCCTTCACTTACAACAGGAAATAAAGTCGTTGAAATAAGAGGGGTTTCTTATAATCTGGATAACAAATTTAGAATTGTAGGTATTGATGATGTGGTATTTGCTAAAACAGGTTTAGCCAAAACGGCTAATGTATCAGTAACAGGTACTGATTGTAGAGACCTTACTCCAAGACCGGATACATTGGTATGTGAAGGTGCTTTATTTAAGTTATGGGCTACTTCTACTAAAGGTTATATTACCAAATGGACTCCAATTGCAAATCTGGATGACCCAACTTCCTCAACACCTATGGCTAGTCCTACAAGCAATACGGTTTATACAGTAGAAGCACAATATCCGATTCTGAAATTAGTCAATGATCCGGAATTTGCTGCTTATACTACTCCTTCTTCCTTAAGTTTGGCAGGGGTAAATCAAAATATCCAGGATAATCAGTACGGTATTCTATATGGAAATGAAACATTCATAAATTATCCCAATTACAGAGATCCTGTTGCAGAGCCTGATAAGTTCTTGTATGTACATGTTAGAACTGGAGCTAATAGAACAGTATTTAGTAAAACCATAACTGTTACTGCAGGAAAATCCTATGCATTGTCATTTGATCTGAAACATCTGAATAACAGTACAGATGTAAATAACTTTTACGATCCAAAGATTCAGATTAATGTAGCTGGTACGGCTGTAAAAACTGTAAGCTTGGCATATAATGCAGCCAGACCATGGACTAAATTTGATTATGTTTGGACACCTGCTGTTTCAGGAAACATAACAATTAACCTCATTAGCCCCCAAGAAACCAATGACAGACACAGGTCTTTTGGTATAGATGATTTTATAGTAGCAGAGCTTGGCAATCCATTGACCAAAACAGTAAATATAACTACAAAAGATTGTTCAATTATCGATGCAAAGGAAACCATGGCTAAGCATTGCGTGGGAGGGAAATCAGAGATTACAGTTGAGCATAATGGTCTTTTCTTAGGGTGGACTATTGCCGGAGGAAGCTCTACTACAGGTATTGAAGATCCGTTAAATGATACTACCGCCGTAATTCCAAATGGCACCACCAGGTATGTAGCTACAGTAAAATATCCGGCCGGTAATCAAATTGTAAATGGTGATTTTGAATTGGGTAATCAGGGCTTTTCATCTGACTATACTTACCAAGCTACCAATTTGAATGGTTTAGGTCAATATGGAGTTGGCACTAATACTCAATTTGGTAATGGTGCATTTATATCAAAGAAAGATCATACAAGTGGTAGCGGAATGATGTATGTATCTGATGGAGGTAGCGATAAAACTAAATCACCTTATAAAACTACTGTAAATGTAATTGCAGGACAGGAATATGCTTTTACTGTTTGGGCATCAAATATACATACTGAGTTTTTAAAAGCTGCTCCGGATACTGTTAATCAGGCTAAAACAACCAATCTGGAGTTTGTAATTAATGGAACTGCTGTTGGAGGTATAAAACTTCCTTTGGATACAGCTTGGCATCAGTTTTATGTTGTATGGACAGCACCTGCTACAATTGCTAATATGCCTATTTTTATTAGAAATAGAGAAACTGCCGGCAATGGTAATGATTTTGCCTTAGATGATATTACCTTTAGCCAGCTTACTAAAGTGAAAACAGATACCGTTGAAGTTGCACCTTGTTGTACGCCGGCAATTATTACAACACAACCTGTAGATGCCCTTATTTGTCAGTCAACTAATACTAGTTTCTCGGTAGCTGCCACAGGTACTGTATTAACTTATCAATGGCAGGTTAGCACTGATGGAGGAACTACCTGGACAAATTTGGTTAATAATGCAATTTATTCTGGTGCTACATCTGCAACATTGTCCATTACCAGTGCCGCAGTTGTTTTAAATAACAATCAATATCGTGTAGAAATTAAAGATGGCGGAACTTGTCCTGTATTGAGTGATGAGGTTCTACTGAACGTTACGCCAATCCCAGCGGCACCTACAGGTTCTGCTCCGGCAGATTTCTGCGCAGGCAAGACAATTACTGCTACGGATATATGGTCAGCAACAGCGGGCACGGGGAATACTTTGCAGTGGTATACTGCAGCTTCTGGAGGTACTGCAACAGCAACAGCGCCTGCAATTACGAATACTGCCGGTGTTAAAGAAATATGGGTAAGCCAACGGACAAGTGCAGCCACGGGTGGTTGCGAAGGTCCAAGAACAGCGCTTACGGTAACTGCAGTGGCAGTACCAGCAGCACCAGCAGCGACAGCCCCTGCTGATTTTTGCGAGAATGCGACTGCACCAGTATGGACAGCGACAGCAACGGGTACTAATACATTGCAGTGGTATAATGTAGCAACATTAGGAACAGCATCAGCAACAGCTCCGACAATAACAAATACCCCTGCAGGTGCAAAGAATGTATGGGTAAGTCAGAAATTGGCATCTGCCCCGGGATGTGAGAGTCCAAGAACACCATTAACATTAAATGTATTAGCAGCACCAGCAGCACCAACGGCTACTGCACCTGCGGACTTCTGTATAAATACCACAGCGCCTACTTGGTCAGCTACTGCTACAGGAACAAATACTTTACAATGGTATACAGCAGCAACGGGAGGTACAGCATTAACAGCAGCCCCTGTTATACCAAATACACCGGTAGGAGCCAAGAATGTATGGGTAAGTCAAAAACTGCCTGCAGCACCTGGTTGCGAAAGTCCAAGAACTCCAATTACAGTTAATGTAACTGCAGCTACTGCAATTACTAGTGTTGTTGCAAATAAAACCACACTATGCGTAGGCGAAGCTTTGACAATAACTGCTACTGCTACCGGTACGGGTACATTAAGTTATGTATGGAAACGTGGTGCAACTACCGTAGGTACTAATAGCAATGTATTGAGTATACCAACTGTGGCTACTACTGATGCCGGAAGTTATACCGTAGAAGTAACAGGTACCTGTGGTACAGTTACCAGTACACCTGCCATAGCTATTACAATCAATACTCCACCAAGTATTACGACTCAGCCGGCAGATGCAAGTGGATGCGTAGGTAGTAGTAGCAGTTTGGTTGTTGATGCAACTGGCACACCAACCTTGACTTACCAGTGGAAGCAGGGTTCAACTAATGTAGGAACAAACTCAGCTACATTAAACTTTAGTCCTTTAACTACTGCCAGTGGCGGGAGTTATACGGTAGATGTAACCAACAGCTGTGGAACGGTAACGAGTACAGCAGCCACGGTAACAATTACAACCACAGAAACACCATCTGTTTCCCTAGCCACCGATATAGCACAAGGTTGTGGTGATGGTGCTACAGTAGTTACCCTTACTGCTTCTGACAATGGAGGAGGTTCAACACCAAACTTTACGTTTAGAGTAAATGGAGCACTAATTGGTACAGCCAATCAAACAAGCAAAACTGCAACCTATACCTTACCGGCAAATAATACCAATTTGACGCAGGATCTGAACTTTACGGTAGATATGGTGTCTAATACGGTATGTTTGGCATCTGGTGCAAGTTTAACGCCGAGTAGTGCACCTGTGGCATTCAAATCGGATGCGCAAACACCTACAGCCAATATTATACAGTCAAATCAGAGTATTTGTGTGGATAATATCACTTTAACGAGCGATCCATTACCAGTTGGTTACCAAGGTACAGGTACCTGGACTACAACCCAAGGTTCAGTAGCTAATAACGATGGTGTAGTAACAGGTTTAACTACAGAAGGTGTAATTAATGTGACCTACACAGTAGAGAGTGAGCTGAAATTATGCCCTTCCAAATCGGATGCAGTGCAAATTACCAAAGTAGGAAGTATAACAGATCCTACTCCTGTAAATGCTCAGGATCAAACGATATGCATAAGTGCAACTGCGCCTGCTTTAAATGGTATATCACCTCTAAAGCCAGGAGAAATTGCAACATGGGCACCTGCATCGGGTACTACAGCTTCGATATCAGCAACAGGTCAGACTAGCGGTTTAACAGTTGGAGTGAATGAATTTGAGTATACAATATCCAATGGTACTTGTCCTAACCAAACAGGCAAAGTAACTATTACTGTAGATGCAGAACCTGATCAACCGACTGTATCGAATGCAACTATAACGACATGTTCTTCCTCAGAATCTATTGTTGCTAGTGCCTTGTCACCGGCAACAGCTACTGGAACCTGGAGTGGATTTACTTCACCAGTAACGGTGACTCCGGTGAATAATCCTAGTTCTTCAGTTAGCGGATTAACATCTGGTCAGACCGTGATATTGACTTGGTCAGTAATAAATGGAGCATGTACTACACCAAAAACGGTTTCTGTAACAGTAAATAAATTGGATGAATTGACTCCGAATGTGATTTCTCTGAATGGAGTAGCAACAACAGACGGTGAGACTAAAGTGGTATGTTTAAATGGTACAAGTCCAGTAATTAGTGCACCGACCGTAGCCGCAGGTGAGGTAGGAACATGGGTACTTGTGTCAGGTAGTAATACATCATTTAGTGTATCTGGTTCTAATCCTCAAACTATTACATTAAACTCAGTTGGTCAGACAGAGATAGGGTATGAAATCAGAAAAAGCATTGGGGGGTCTTGTCCGGCAGATCTGAAAACAATTATTCTTGATGTACAAGATGTAACTATATCAGCAGGTACTTTAACAGCATCGTCAACCTGTGTAGGTACACCAGTGCCAACAGCATTTACGGTAACCCCAAGTGGCGCACCTTCAGGCAGTCAGTATAGTTACCAGTGGTATTTGGACAATGTTTTGGTACCTGGAGCAACAAATGCAAGTTATACTCCGGCATCCACACTTACAGCTAAGGTATATCCGGTTGAAGTAAGGGTAACCTCCAATGCACAATGTGTGAATAACAATCCACAGATAGCAACGACAACATTTACGGTAAATCCTAAACCAACAGTAAGCATCCAGGGAAGTGGCAATTTCTGTCCGGGATTTGGTACCAACCTTGTGGCTTTGCCAAGTGGTCAAAATTATAAATGGACTAATAGTTCCGGTTCAACTGTAGGAACGAACTCAGATACATATCAGGCTAATACAGCGGGTAATTATACAGTAGAAGTGACAGATGGTAACGGATGTAAAGCTACAGCCTCAAAATCTGCTCAAGAGATTAATGTCTCGGCTACCATATTGGCAAGTCCGACCACCAAAGTATGTAAAGGCACATCGATTGTATTGACTACACAGGAAACAGCAGACCAATACAGCTGGACATGGAATGGTAATCCTATAGGTACAGGATCTAGCTACACAGCTACAGAAACAGGTGTGTATGGTGTAACGCTTACATTTGGTACAATCCCTGGGGAGACCTGTTTTGACACGGATCAGGAAAATTTATTCTTCTACGAATCTCAACCTGATATCATACAGGGCGATGCCATCATATGCGAAACTGATCCATATAAACTGGAAGCAATTGATGTGAATGGATTAGCTGGAACTTTTACCTGGTTTAGAGAAGGAACAGCTGGACCAATAGCTCAGGGAAGTTCTTTTACAGTAACCCAAACAGGTAACTACTATGCAATATTTAACAATACATATTGTGACCTACCAACCGATACGGTAACTGTAGAAGTAGACCGTGTACCGAAGATCAAAGTAGAACCAAAGATCCAGTATATATTAGAGGGCAGCAGTGCAATAATCTCAGTAGCTAATAGTACGGGAGCACAATATTATAGCTGGTCAGGCCCGAGTATAGTTGGGGATGCTACCATACCGGTTATAGAAGTACGTCCGGAAGGTCCTTATGCCAAATACCTGATAACAGCATTGAGCAAGAATCAGGTATGTGAGGCAACTGATTCTGCCGAGGTGATCATAGAGTTACCTGTAAAGCCATGGAACTCCTTCTCTCCAAACGGCGATGGTTTGTATGATGGCTGGATAATCGAGAATCTGGAGACTTTCCCAAATGCGGTAGTAGAGATCTACAACCGTTGGGGTAACCTGGTATGGCAGTCAAAAGGCTATGCAAAGCCATGGTTTGGCGAGAACTTCAGAAATGGTCAGGAACTGCCGGTAGCTACCTACTACTACATAATCTACCCGAATGGTGGCACTGTGAAGAAGCCACTAACCGGAAATGTGACTATTGTGAGGTAAAGTAACAATAGCAGCGTTTGATAGAATTGAGAAAGGTGTATTGCAAGAAATTTCAATACACCTTTCTTGTTTTGCATACTTTCATTTTTATATAGAATCCTGATTTTATCGATCTAAGTATATGACGTTTGTGATTTATATACTTCTAATGTATCCGTATGTGTATACCAGATCATCGAATAGTTTTTCTGATTAAATCATTTACAATTTATTGACATTGCTTCTTAATTATTAATATTAAATAACATGGGCTTAACCTGTAATTGATCCTGTCGGGAGATATTTGTCCCTGAACAAATTTAATTGCATCATGACCCATAATTATCTTTTTAAAACATTGCTGCTTCTATTGTGCAGCAATTGGTTGATGGCCCAGGACCTGGTCCATTATTGGAGTTTTAACCAATCGGAGAGCCTGAATGCTTTGTTAACGCCAACACAAAGTATGCTATCTGGCGCATCCATTGAGCATATTCAGGGTAGCTCAACCAGCGTTGTTGATTTTAGCTCCAATACAGGCCAGGATTTTGCCACCCTCAATGCCAGGTTTGGCGAAGAAGCACTGACGCATCTTCGATTTAACAATCCGGTAGGAGGAGAGCTTATATTTTCGCTCCCTACAACCGGTTATTCTAATCCTGTAATTACCTATGTAACCAGACGATCTACACAATCTGCCCGTTCCCAGGTAGTGTCTTATACTACTGATGGGGTAAATTATACCTTTTTCGAAGATCTGGTTATTACAGAGGTGCCAACGCTTATTACACTTGATTTTAGTGGAATAGATGCGGCAGATAATAATGCGAATTTCAAAATAAAGTTTGAGTTTGTACAAGTGGAAGGAAATGGTGCAGGTAATAACCGTTTTGACAATTTTGCTATGGATGCCACGTCTCTTTCAGGCGATGTAAATCCGCCACTGGCAGCATTTAGTCCGGCCAATAACGCTATGAACCTGCCTGTAAATGGCCAGTTTACAATTACTTTTAATGAAGATATTCGCCTGGCTGGCGGTATTGAACCAACCAACGATAACCTTGTTCAGGCTTTTGAATTGAAAAAAGGTACAACATCTGCTGGTCTTGCTGAAAGTTTTACTGCTACTATTGATGGCAGGGTTGTAACTATTACTCCTGTGGCTGACCTTCAAAATGGTCAGGATTATTATATAGGTGTGAAAGCCAATGCTATAGAGGACTTGTCCGGCAATGTTCTTTCCGCAGAAAGTGGTATAACCATTCGCACCATTGGATTACAAACAGCATTTGCTCCCGGAGACCTGGTGATTGTAGCTTATAGAATGAATAATTCAGACAAGTCAGACGAGTTTGCATTTCTTGCTCTAAAGGATATTCTTGCGGGTACGCTGATCACCTTTACCGATGGTAAATATACCAATGATGGTACCCAGTGTCCGGGTGGTCTGGTTTGGACTGCACCACAACAAGGCGTGAAAAAAGGAGAAGTAGTCACTATTGTAAACGATAGCCCTTCTTCTGCTTCTGTAGGTACGTTGAGTGGGTCTTCTTTTGGACTTAGCTCCGGCGGAGATCAGATAATGGTATATGCCGGTACTGTAGAAAATCCAGTATATATCACTGCCCTTAGTGCCAACGAGTGGGTGGCTGATAAGCCTTCCTGTTCAGGTGGCAGCACTTCAAAACTTCCTTCTTCGCTGGTTGATGGTACGAGTGCTATCAATTTGAGTACGGCAGTTGGTAGTGTAAATGGCTTGTCCGTTAATGCTCATTATGCCGGACCTCAAAATGCAGATGATGAAAATGCGTTAAGAAGTTTGATACTAAATCCAGCCAATTGGATTGCTTCCGGTTCTGGTACTCCGGCTCAGAGTTGGCCTGCATTTAAATTCCTAAAGTCTTTACCTTCTGTAGTTAAAGCACAGGTATTAAATGCCTTTTCTATTCGTGTGATATTTGACAGAGATCTGGATAAAACTTCAGCATCTGCACCATCAAACTATAGCAATGTTGATGGTCTGGTTTCTGTAATGGTTTCAGAAAATGGTTCTCTGGCTGACACAGTTACCCTGACTTATTCTTCTGCTTTTAGTTCCGGTATCAATTATAGTCTGCTGGTTCAGAATATTATTGATGCAGAAGGAAACTCTATGGAAGTGCCTTATACATTCAATTTTAACTATAATAACAGCAGCGTAGCATTTGAAAAAGAGTTTTATATAGTACAGGAAAACGCAGGTGTTTTGTCTGTGATACTTACTATAGAGAACCCTGTAGATGCTTCTTTTGACCTGGTACTAAAAGGCCAGCCATGGAGTACTGCCGGAGCAGCTGATATTACTTTTGCTACTCAGACCATCCAGTTGCTTGCCAGTGGTTCTAATACCATTCAGTTGGATATACCTATCGTAGATGATCAGGAAAATGAAAACGATGAGTACTTTGTGCTGTCAATAGAAAATGCCAATGGAATATCTGTGAAAGGTTTTCCTTATGCAACTGTTCATATTCGCGACAATGACAGAAAAGCTCCTGTGGCTACAGAAGAGTTTAATCTAAAGCTTGTTACCAGTTTTGATCCATCAACAGAAGGAAGCACAACTGAATCTATCTCATACGATCCTCAAACGCATAGAATATACGCTAGCAGTGCTATTCAAAACAGGTTTGATATCATTGATTTTAGCAATCCTGCAAACCCTGTTACACTGAAATCTGTGTCAATGGCAGCTTATGGTAGTGGTATTACCGGAGTTGCAGCAAAAAATGGCATAGTAGCAGTTGGTGCACCTGCAACAATCGATACGGACAACGGTTCTGTTGTATTTTTTACCTCTGATGGTGATTTTGTAAGTTCTTTAACAGTGGGAGCTTTGCCTGATATGGTAGCTTTTACTCCGGATGGAACTAAAGTAATTACTACCGACGAGGGGCAACCTAACAACAGTTATACCATCGACCCGGAAGGCTCAGTGAGTATCATTGACGTTTCTCAAGGACTATATAGTATAGACCAAAGCAAGGTTACCACGTTGTATTTTACACAGTTTAATGCAGACGAAGCCACACTAATAGCTTCCGGTGTACGTAAGACTTTTGCTGCCAGTACTCTTTCTCAAGACCTGGAGCCGGAGTATATTACTGTTACTGCCGATTCTAAAAAGGCCTGGGTTTCTCTGCAGGAAAATAACGCAATGGCAGAAATTGACCTTGATACTAAGTCTATAACTTCAATTTGGGCTCTTGGTACTAAAGATTATAGCCAGTTTGGAAATGGAGCGGATATGAGTACCAGTAGTGGTGCTATATTACTTGCCAATTGGCCTGTAAAAGGGTTTTATATGCCAGATGCTATTGCCAGTTATTCTGTAAACGGAGTAAATTATATTGTTACCGCCAACGAAGGTGATGAAAAAGAATATGCCGGTTTGAATGAGCGTGTAACCGTTGGAGCAAATGCTGTTGTGCTTGATCCACAAATATTTCCTAATGCTGAAGTTTTGAAAAAGAACTATAACTTAGGTGCTTTTAGACTTACTAATCTGAATGGTGATATAGACAAGGATGGCGACTATGATGAATTGTATGCTGTAGGAAGTCGTTCATTCTCAATTTTTAATTCTGATACTAAAGAATTGGTGTTCGATAGTGGCGATGATTTTGATTATATCGTAGCTCAGCATCCGGTATTTAATGTATTATACAACTCCAATCATGAGATTAACAACTTCAAAGGCAGAAGCAATACTAAAGGCTGTGAGCCGGAGGCAGTTGCTATAGCCGAGATTGAAGGTAATGTATATGCATTTATTGGTCTTGAGCGTGTTGGCGGGGTGATGGTGTATAATATAACCAATCCGACCAATCCTGTATTTGTAGATTATCAGAACAACAGAAGTGTTTCCTCTTATGAAGGTGACCATGGTCCGGAATACGTAGTGTATGTTAACCCTCAGGATAGTCCGGATGGGAAACATTATATATTGGTTTCCAATGAAATAAGCGGTACGATTACCGTCTTTGAACTTGCCAATGGTATAATAACTAATACGGATAAAACTGTAGTAGAAGAAAATTCATTGGTAGTTTATCCTAACCCTGCCAGGGAGACTTTAAATTTCAATCAACAAACATCGGTTGTTGTTGAGTCTATAAGTGGACAGGAGGTTCTAAGAGCCAATGCTGTGCGTAGTATCAATATCGGCAATCTGAACAAAGGTATTTATATACTAAAATCTGCAGAAGGAGAAATTCGCAAGTTTATAGTAGAGTAGATATCTCTTTTATAATTTTATAAACCCGGGTTAAGTATTACTTTTAAAAGTAATTGCTTAGCCCGGGTTTACTATTTAATATTCTTCAATTTCAAACTCTGCATCCTTTTCCCATATTTCCATTTCGCAAGGTTTGCAGTTAAATTTGAGTTTGTATTCAACCTCACCATGTTTTAATACAAGTGGCTCCACAAGTTTTTCTCCCATGGTGTCTTTATTGTATTTCCAGCATTTGCCTAGTTCATATTTTACGCAATACTTAGTGGTCATTACACGCGATTTGCCCGGATCCCATTGCAATTCAAAGGCTTTTTCAATTTCAGTAACTCCATGCCTTTTATAAAATGCCCTGGCAAGTTTGTTGGAAACATTGTAGGTAAAGTCTAACTGCTTTACCGGATATGGATGGTCTGTTTTTGTTAGTTGGAATTCCTCTCTGTGATATTCTTTGATACGAATCTCCATCAGGTTGTCAAGTACAGTTCTTCTTATTTCGTTTACCTTAGAAGTAGGAAGGAACCAGTCACTTGAAAAAGTAACTTCAATGTCGTCAACAATGAATGGTGTACTTCCCGCTTTAGAAAGATTCTTTTTGATGCCTGAAATGGATTCTCCGTTTTTACTGATTTCTTTGGTAGACTGAATAAATGCGTTGCTCTGGTGTCCGTCCTCATCTACAGCCGTTAGTTGGAATCCATCGCTGGTTTCGGCAAACGTCATTTTAACTCCGATCTTTCGCACTGCACTGTCTTCTCTCTCAACTATTCTGTTAAATTCAGCGTCAAAGTTACGATAGATCATCGTGCCTTCTTTGATAGCTTTGAAGGTATTTGGAATTACTACATTATTGATAATTCCGTTTACCTGTGCTCCATCTGCCTCGCCTGCTTCATTTACAAAGTAAAGACCGTCTCCGTTGTTTAGTAAGTCTGAA
>ERZ511473.1861-NODE-1861-length-13929-cov-3.708057_pt1 | contig 13929 bp, 16 predicted proteins | sample MGYA00374947_ERZ511473 | MGnify/ENA primary metagenome ERZ511473 (study PRJEB26303, sample SAMN06343854) | sediment metagenome | isolation source: hot spring sediment | place: Canada: British Columbia | collected 2012-09-26 ... | reverse complement strand
GGCCGAGTACTGGCTGGCCCGCCAGCCGCACGGCGTCGTGGTGCTCCGCGACGCATCCGGCGAGCCGGTTGCCTTCCTCGCGAAGGTCGCTCTGCATGAGTTGACTCCAGGCGAGGTCGAGCACGACCCGGCGGTGACCGCGGCTTGCCGCTACCTCGAGGCGCACGCCCCGCTGCGCCCCGGCGAGGCTGCGACCTTCTTCCGCTTCTGGCTCGCGCGCGACACCTACCAGTCCGTCTCGGCGGCCCAGAGCCTGCTGTTCGTGAACATGGTGCGCCATTACCTGATGACCTCGCACCTGGCGTTCACCTTTATTCCCTGCGCGGATCCCGACTTCTGGGCACCCGTGCTGGGTTACGTCGACTTCCAGCGCCTGCCCGAGGCGGACTTCTCCATCGGTGGACGGGACTACGGTGTCTACGGCCACGACTGGCGAGTCATGCCGCCGCTGGCTTGGCTGACCGTGCTGGACGAGCGCGAGATCTCCGGGGACGCGCACGCGATGCCCTCGCAGCCCCCAACGCCGATCCTCGTGTTGAGCCAGCAGGATTTCTCGGAAGCCGTCCAGCACGCGCTGCGCGACTTTATGAACGTGATCAGGCTGCGCAGCAACCCCCTGGTGCAGTCGCGGCTGGTGCTCGAGCGGGCTGGGCTACAATCCGAGGCCCACGAACGGGTCGCTGCGCTGCGCTGCTTGATCGAGGAGGCAGTCGCTAAGCTCGGCCAGATACCCCGGCTCCAGCGCTGGCAACAGGTACTGGAGACGGCATACCTGCACCCGGTCGAGCCGCAGGAGCAGGCAGCGGAGCGATTAGGGCTTCCCTTCAGCACCTACCGGCGCTACCTGAAGGCGGGGGTAGCCTGGATCGCGGAGCATCTCTGGCTGCAGGAACTCGGCGAGACGGCGAGCTGAGCAGAGAATGACCTCATTTTGAACACTTGGTGCCCTGGCAACGGAACGGCTGCCTCGCTAGAGTGGACACAATGCGTCGCAGGTGCATGCCGCCAGCGGCCGCGCTGGTCAAAGCGGGGTAGCCATGAGCAAGGGGATACCTGAGGTGGTCAGCGGCCTCGTCGACGCCTGGAACGCGCACGACCCGGACAGAGTGGCGGAATTCCACGCGACCGAGTACGTCGGACACGACATCGCGCAGGTGCGCCCAGAGATCGGCCCGGAGGGCGCGCGCCGTGCCTTCTGCCGCTTTCTCCGGGCATTCCCCGACCTCGAGCTGATCCCGGACCAACTGCTGACCGAGGGAGACCATGCAGCGCTGCTGTGGCGCATTCGCGGAACGCACACGGGCACGCTCCTCCGGATCCCCCCGAGCGGCCGTCGGCTCGAGTTCACCGGCATCTCGATACTCGAGATACGCGGCGACCGCGTAGTGCGACGCTTCACGCTCTGGGATCTCGCCGGAGTGTTGCGTCAAATCGGGCTGCTCCCCGCGCTTCCGGAGGAATAGCCACCCTGCGGCTCATACTTCGGATGCGCTCGCTCCCCTGCCTGACCGTCCGAGTGGGTCAGGTCAAATTCTCCGGGATCAACCGCTCGACGATGACCACGTCGAGCCAGCGCCCATCGAGCTTGGCGTGTTTCTCGTAGACCCCGACCTCCCGAAAGCCGAGCGCGGCGCAGAGGCGCCGGCTGGCGGTATTGAAGGGAAAGACGCGGGAGAGCAGCTTCCAATAGCCCAGCCGGCGTGCCTCGTCGATCAGCGCGCCGAGCAGAACCTTGCCGATCCCCTGCCCTCTCGCGTCGCGGTGCAGGTAGATCGAGAACTCGCCCACCCCCGCGTAGCACGCCCGCGGTCGGTAGGAGCTGATCGATGCCCAGCCCAGCACCCGGCCGTCCCGCTCGGCTACCAGCACCGGGTGACGCTCGTCGTGCTCGGCCAGCCAGGCCAGCATCATCTCCGGCGTGCGGGGTTCCGACTCGAACGTCGCGATCCGCTCGAGGATACCCTGGGTGTAGATCTCGGCAATCGCCGCCGCGTCCTCTGGGCAAGCCCGCCGAATAGCGAGTTCGTTCGCTGTGACCTGCATCTCCACCTCGCTCTCGAATGCCCGGGTGAGCTGACCACCCGGCTGGCGATCCATCCGCACGAACTATTGAACCGCACGGAAGCGCACCGGAACCTCGTGCACAGCTCAGCATTCGCTGTGCACAGTGCACTACTCGCTCGAGGTCTAGCCTGAGTCGCTGCGGTATGCTTAGCGCCCGATCGATGGGCATCTGCCGTGAGATCGGACGGAGTCTATGCGCCTAATCCCGAGTGCCCGGCATAGCCTGACGACGCCGGTCTGGCTACCACCGCTCGCCAGCGCCGTGGTGCTGTTCGTCCTCTTCTTGGTCGCCACGCTCGTGCGCCGGAGCAGCCTGGCCGAAGCCGGGCGTCCAGTGATGATCGCGCTCTCGGCAGCGGTCGCCGTGATCATTACGCTGCACGGCGCCCGGATGATGGCCGCGGCGCGCACTCGCGGCTGGCCGAGCGCGCTGGCTGGGGCGATGATGGTCGTGCTCGGCATCTACACGCTGCTGCACGTCCTGCGCTGAACCCCGGTGGCTGCCCGGCGGTGCACGCCGCGCTCGCGCGGGACGGGCGAGACCGGATCCAGGCCAGTGGAAGATGAACAAAAATGACGGTATACTTCGGTGCCACCGGTCGAGCCGTGTGGTAACCAGGGATGGTGTGCTGTCGAGCGCAAGGAGCGGGGAGCGTGCAGCCAGTGGCGGCCAGGCAATCCGAGACCGAACCGACCGCTCAACCGATCATCCGGGTACGAGGGCTGGTCAAACGCTACGGCGCGGTCACGGCGGTCGATGGCGTCGATCTGGCGGTCAATTCCGGAGAGGTCTTCGGGATTCTCGGCCCTAACGGCGCCGGCAAGACGACCACCATCGAGATGATCGAAGGACTTCGCCCGCCCGACGGTGGGAGCATCGAGGTTGCCGGCGTCGACGTCGTGCGTCATCCGGAGCGAATCAAGCATCGGATCGGGGTGCAGCTCCAGAAGACAGCCCTCTTCGAGGAATTGACGGTGCGCGAGCTGCTCGGTCTGTTCGCCACGCTCTACCTGACCGACGCTCGCCGCTCGCGCATCGACGGCCTGCTGGATCGCGTCTCGCTGACCGAGAAGGCGACAGCGAGGGTGTCCACGCTCTCGGGCGGGCAGCTGCAGCGGCTCTCGCTCGCCATCGCGCTCGTCAATGACCCCGATATCGTCTTCCTTGACGAGCCGACGACCGGCCTCGATCCGGCCGCTCGCCGAAACCTGTGGGACATCATCGGCTCCCTCAAAGCCGAGAAGCGCACCGTTGTGCTGACGACGCACTATATGGAAGAGGCGGAAGCGCTCTGCGACCGGGTGGCGATCATGGACTACGGGCGAGTGCTCGCCTGCGACGCCCCTCGCCGGCTGATCGCCCAGCTCGGTCCGGCTGCGACCATCTGGGCAACGCTGGACGGGCCTGCGCTCGACGAGGCCGCTCTTCGTTCCCTCCCCGGCGTGACCAGTGCCCAGTTCGTCGACGGCGAGGTGGAGCTACAAACAGAAGACCCGGAGACGGCGCTGACAGCGCTGCTCCAGCGCGTGCGCCAGGCCGGTGGCCAGGTGGAGCGGCTGACGGTCACCTCGGCGACGCTGGAGGATGTTTTCCTGCACTACACCGGCCGGAGGTTGCGCGAATGAGCGGGCTCGGCACCATGACGCTCGCGTTCATCCGGATGACCCTGCGGAACCGCATGGCGCTCTTCTGGATGCTCGCGTTCCCCGCCATCTTCATCGTCCTCTTCGGTTTCATTCTCGGGAACGACGAGGGGCCCGACTTCGAGGTGGGCGTGGTCGGCGCGGAGCAGTCGCCGGTGTCCCAGGGAATCCTGGAACAGATGCGGCAGACCGCCAGCTTCACGATCACGCTGGGAACGGAGACGGACGAGCGGCAGGCGCTGGAGGAGGGGGATCGCGATGCCGTGCTTGTCTTCCGGCAGGCGGACAGTGGCCGGCTGAGCGCGCAGATTCTCTACGACCAGACGGATTTCCAGCGGTCCCAGGTGGCGATGCTCGCCATCCAGCAGTTCCTCGAGCGGGCTAACGCCGAGATGGCGAACGCCCAGCCGGCGATCGACATCACGGTGGAAGGCGTCCAGAGCAACGCGCTCCGCTTCATCGACTTCCTCACTCCTGGCATCCTCGGCATGGCCATCATGCAGAACGGCGTGATCGGGATGTCGATGGGGCTGGTGGGCTACCGCGAGCGCGGGATCTTGCGGCGTATCAAGGCCACGCCTTTCCCGCTCTGGAAGTTCCTGGTCGCCCATGTGCTCAGCCAGCTCGGGATCGCCGTGTTGCAGGCCATCATCTTCATCGGGCTCGCCATGACCCTGTTCGACCTCGAGGTGGCCGGCGACGTGCTCTCGTTGCTCGTGATGGTCATCTCCGGGTGCCTGGCCTTCATCTCGCTCGGCTTCATCGTGAGCGGGATGACCCGCAACGTGGAGACCGCGTCGGCTGTCGCCAACATCGCCACGTTCCCGATGATGTTCCTGAGCGGCGTCTTCTTCCCAGTCGACACCGCGCCGTCCTGGATGCAGCCACTCACCAAGATCATGCCCCTCACCTACCTGGTCGAGGCACTGCGAGAGATCATCATCCGTGGCCAGAGCATCCTGACGACCTGGCCGAACCTGCTGGTGATGGTGGCGACCGCAGTCGTCGGCCTGGCGATCGGCCTCCGCTTCTTCCGCTGGGAGCCGCGAGCGGTGTGAGGCCGGCGTCCCGGCTCAGAACACCAGCACGTTGGTCGCCTCAGCACAGCGCTGGGCGAACTCCGGCGGCGTGGTGAAGCGGGCGTTCTTCCCCTGGAGATCGGCGTCGCTGACCCCACGGGCCTGCGCGCAGCCGCCTCAGACATAGATCGGCACGCCACGCTCCACCGCGAGCTGCATCAGCTCCTTCAGCGGCGGAAAGCCGACCGGCACGACTGTCTCGATCATCTGGTCGAGGATCAGGAGCGTGGCGTCCCCGGCCAGGTTGATCTCGGCCTCGATGCCGGCCACAGCCGCGCCGTTCACGGCCAGGTGGAAGGGCATGCATGCCTTCGTCGGATCGTCCGGTCCATGGGTGGCAACATAGATGAGGCGTGCCATCCGGGTACGCTCCTTTCGGGAAAGCCCGCCGGCTCGAAGCCGGCCACTGCCTCTCTCCGCTTGCGAGTCTCGCCCGATGTCTCCCAGTGTAACACCGGCAGGCTCTGGACAGGCCTGCAGCGGGCTCCTCAGTGTACCGGCTTCAGCCACTGCCTGCGTCCAGGCGGCTCAGCCGGCGAGCGCGCCCCAGCTCGCCACCCGCTCCGGCGTCAGCGCGATCACCGGCAGGCGCTCCAGCGCCATTCCCCGGTACTGGGGGTAACGGTCGCGCAGCAGCGCGAGCGCCCGGGAGTGGTCAGGATGAGCGGGCTCCAGGATCTCAGCCCGCCCACGCACCATCACCCAGGCCAGGCGCGACCAGTCCTCGTCGTAGCGGTCGACGACCAGCGCCGCCCGGCCCGTCTCCTGCACGTTGCGCACCCGCTTGAGCGGACGATCTCCCCGCTTCGGCTTCTCGTCGATCGGGGTATAGAAACACAAGCCGTCGTAGGCGTAGCAGACCGGCACGACGTGCGGCTCGCCCCGCGCGTCGACAGTGGCCAGGTGCGCCACGCGCTGCGCGTCGACGAAGGCGCGCTCCGCCGGGCTGAGCGTCACAGCCATCCCCAGCGTCTCCTCACCTGCTATCCGGTGCCAGCCTTACCTGGCCTAGCGTAGCCGGTGCCGGCAGCTTCGTCACCGGCTGCGAAGGCGGACGAGCGGGTTGGATCATCACTTGATTCAGGGCCGCAGCGAGCACATGATGAGTTGACCTCCGGCGCGGCTATGAGGCGGGAGCACCGGGTTGCCGCGGGGCTGGACCGGCCCCGATCGGTATCTACGAGAGCAGGTACAGGTCGCAGCGAGAGGAGTGCACGATGGAGGAGCGCGTGGTGATCTACCCCGAGGAGGTGCTCGAGGGTGCGCCGATGCAGCGGCCGGACCGCGCGGTGCGCGACCTCAAACTGATCTACCCCGAAACCGGCTTCGAGGCGATGACGCTCTGTCTGGGCGTGGTCGAGATCGAGCCCGGCCATCATAGCCCGCTCCACCGGCACAACTGCGAGGAGGTCTACGATGTTCTCCAGGGCAGCGGCGAGCTGGAGTCGGGCGGCCGGCGCTACCCGATCCGGGCAGGCTGCGCCGTGCTCAACCGGCCCAAGGTCCCCCACCGGGTGCACAACACTGGGCACGAGACGCTGCGGCTCGTCGTAGTCGCCGGGATCATGCTGGTGCCGCTGCTGCCCCAGTGGCCCACCCCCTCACCCTACGAGATCTTCGAGGGGAGCAGCGGCGAGGGATAACCTCCGGCCGGTCATCGACCGGAAAGCCGGAGGGGAAACGGCTGCTCTTCGATCGAAGTCTCGCACCGCTCCGGTCAAGACCGTTACCGCGCGTCGCCCATCCGGGAGCGAGGTGCACAGAACAAACGGGGATGCCCCTGAGGAGCACCCCCGTCGCAGAGCGCGTGAGCGGTAGTCGACTACATCAGCTTGCCCATCCGCTCCGAGACGTCGTTGGGGCTGTTGTACGTCGTCTCGGGCAGGCGGTCGAGGGCGCGCAGCACGTTCTCGTCGGCACCCTCGCGCCGCGCAGTCTCGACCAGCGTCCGCTTGTCGGTCGGATAGTCGATTCCCCGGAGGAACGTCTGCACCTGCACTGGGTTGGGCATGCGCTCCTGGCCGTGCCCTCATGGTGCGTCATCGTTCACTCCCTTCACCGTGCGGTCCCCGCGACCGCTCGACGCCGAGGGTACACCACGATCAGCCGCGTGTACAGTTATGTCATGTTAGGTCGCTGGATCCGGTGAGGGGCGCGTCGAACCAGAGCGCCAAGTACTGCCAGCGGCCCCAGGGCTCGTAGATCGCCTTAACCTGCGCCTCGCCGACCGGCTGGCCCTGGAAGTACTTCCTCGAGACGAACGCCTTCGCCTCGGAGTCGACACCGAGGAAGTCGTAGTGCCCCAGGATCATCAGCAGCGTGGACGCCGCGTAGTCCCCGATCCCCTTGATCTGGCGCAGGGCCCGGTACAGCTCGTCGGTCGAGAGCTCGGGGTCTTCGAAGGCACTGAGGTCGAGCCGCCCCTCGGCCACGTCCAGGGCGAGCTGCCAGAGGTAAACGCTCCGGTAGCCGAGCCGGGCTTCCTCCCGCAGGCGGTCTAGCCCGGCGGCCGCGATCGCCTGCGGCGTGGGGAAGGCGCGCCAGTCGTCGCGGCCGGGGAACGGCTCGCCCAGCGTCGTGACCAGCCGTTCCACCATGCGCTTGGTTCCCGACCAGTTGACGTTCGTCGTGCAGATCGTGTAGGCGATGTCCTCGAAGAGGGTTGGGCAGCGGAGCAGCCGTCCGGCACCCGGCGTGAGGCGAAGGCTCCAGCCGTCGAGCCGGGCACAGTACTGGTAGAACTCGGTGAGATCCTCGTCCAGGCGGAGCATCCGGCGCACTGCCCGGCGGATCTCCGCCTCCTCGTCGCCGGCCAGCGCTCCTCCCGCAGTCTCGACCACGACGCGCACGGAGGAGCCACCCGGTGAGCCCTCCCGCATCCGGAGGCGCACGACCCGGCCGCTGGCCAGCCGGTGGACCCGCCGGAGCTCGGCGGCAGCCTCGTCCCACTCGAACGGCTTCAGCTCGGCCCAGCCGTGCTCGCTCGCCGTCGAGACAAAGTCGAACGGCTGCGGCGCCGGCTCCTCCAGGCACGCCGACACGACCTGCGCACTCATGCGCTCCTCCCCGCGAGAAGACCGGTTCCGAACGACGCCTCAGGCTGCATGGAAGCACCGATGTTTCAACCTGTCAAGAGGACCAAGCAGGTTGTACCCAGGGGAGCCCCATGGTGAGGAGGTCAGGCGCCGTCGAGGGCGAGACGACGAAGCGAAGGCATCCGCGCGACGGCGCTCCGGCGCCTCGTGCTCCCCCCGGCCTCGGTCGCTCCTTCCGGTCACCACGCAGGGGATCGATCAGCCCTCCGCGACCGGTCGAGCAACACGGCCGATCCGCGCGTGAGAGCCGAAGCCTCGCAGCGCCGAGACGATCAGGATGCCCCCGAGCAGGACTTTGAGGAGAGCGCCTGGAGCGACCGCCGCGATCAGTCCTCCGAGCACAGCGCCGAGCACCGACCCGAAGGCCATCGGAGCGATCGTCGCCGGGAGCTCTGCGCGCACACCGACCGTGCCGGTGCGTAGCCAGCGGGCGATCCCGAGCAGTACCATCGGCAGGCTGATCAAGACCGAGGCGGTTCCGGCCGTCTTGATCGGTACCCCATAGACGAAGGCGAGCGTCGGGATGATCAGCTCGCCCCCAGCGACGCCGAGCAGGCTGCTCACCAGCCCGATGCCGAGTCCGAGGGCGAGGGCGCTCACGACGTGCGCCGCAGCTCCGTGAACGAGGGCACCGTCGCGCGCCGGCAGGAACGCCTCGACGATCAGCAGCAGCCCGATCGCTAGCAGGAGGACCAGGATCACGCGGGCAAAGTGGATCGCGTGCAAACGCCGAGCCAGTGTCGGCCCGGCGTAGGCGCCCATCAGCGCCCCACTGAGCAGGCCGACGGCGACCCAGACGTAGGGGACGACCGGCGCCAGCGAGAGCGTCCGCGCGCGGATGGCGAGGGCGGCGGCGAGGGTGAACGCACTGACGACGAGGTTCAGGGGCACGGCACGGTGAGGCGTGTACCCCAGCGCCACGAGCACCGGGAGCCGGAACTCGGCCCCACCGAGCCCGATCAGCCCGCCGAGGACGCCGATAGCCGTCCCCGCTCCGAACGAGACGCCCGCACGGTGACGCAGAGCCAGCCGCTCAACGAGGACCATGCCCCCTCCCCTTCACCTCGATCCACTCACGGATCGCTGCCAGCACGCCCTCCGCGATCCGGGCCGGCCGCTCGCCGATGCCGTAGACCTGCCCGGCTGCGCCGCGCGGGTCGATCTCGATCACCTTGGTGCCAGCGCTCACCGGCACGCCGCTCCGCGTTAGGCCTCGGACAGCACCGCCGAGCGGGGCGCGCAGCACGGCCTCGCCGATGCGGGCCAGCGGCTCGCCGGCCTCGACCAGCTCGCCGATCTGCCGCGTCGTCTCGAACACGCCAGCCACGGGGGCGTAGACGTAGCGGTCGCGCGCGTGCCCGGCGATCTCCCGCGGCTCGCCCTCGAACGGCCGGGTCGACCCAGATGTGACCACGCGACCGAGATCCTCGCCCCAGGCCGTCTCGACCGCCAGATCCACCTGCTCGCCGGCGGCGAAGCCCGGCCCCAGGCCGACCGTGAGCGGGGCCAGCCCGCGCAGGGTCTCCGGCCGCGCTCGCTTGCGCATCCGGGCATCGACGAGGACGTCCGGTCGCAGGCTGCTCGCCAGATCGTGCGGGCTCCAGCCGACGAGCACTGGGATGGCGGCCCGGCTGGCGAGCAGCGCCTCCGCCTCGGCCACTGACTCCACCCGCCGCGCCTGCAGCCCGGCCAGCTCCGCCTCACCGTCGAAGACGGCGTCGGCGAAGGCCATGCCGCGCCGTGTGACCGTCGGAGCCGGCCCCTCCGCCAGTACCACGGCGTGGCCGGCACTGAAGAGGCGGTGCGCCACTGCCGAGGCGACGTCGTTGGTGCCGAGTACCACTACCACGAGGGCCCGAGCAGCACGGCCTTCGCTCACGGATCCCCGAGCGCTCAGCGACACGGTCTCCCCCACATCACCACGCGACCACGCGTTCATTCGCCGACCGTACGCACCGCGCCACTACTCAGCCACTCGCTCACCAGCAGCACGAGCACGCTCAACCCGAGGAGCAACGCCGCCATCGTCACCGCCTCGTACAGATCGATTTCCATCGCCGTCCAGATCGCGAGGGAGAGGGTCTGGGTACGCCCTTGGAAGTTACCGGCGAACAGGAGCGTCGCGCCGAATTCGGAGACCGCCTTGGCCCAGCAGAGCATCGAGCCGGTGACGATACTCGGCAACGCCAAGCGGAGCGTCACATGGTGGAACGTCTGCCAGGGGGAGCAACCGTCGACCCGCGCTGCCTCCTCGACCTCCCGCGCCACGTTGGAAAACCCCAGGAACACGCTCCGGATATAGAAGGGCGATGAGGTGAAGAGCTGCGCAAGCACGACAGCGAGCGTGGTGAAGGGGATCTGAATCCCGAAGGCATCGAGGTAGTGACCGAGCAACCCCGCTCGGCCGAAGAGCATGAGGAGCGCCACGCCGCCGATGATCGGCGGGAGCACGACCGGCAGGAGCACGACCAGCTCGACCAAGCGGCGCCCGGGGAATCGCCGTCGGGCCAGGATGTAGGCGAGCGGAGTGCCCAGCACGACCGCCGTCGTCACGGTAACGAAGCTGGTGACCATGGTCAACCGCAGCGCGTCGAGGAAGAACCGATCGCCAGCGTATGCCAAGGCGTTCGGGATCCCCAACGCTCGCCAGGCCAGCGCAACCGGTGGAAGCAGGAGGAAGAGGAAGCAGAGGACACTCGGCACCAGCAGGAGAACCCACGACCACCCACGTCGCCTGGCTGCACGAGCCGACCGCACAACGGCTGAGCCTGCGATGGCGCTCCCGGTCATTGGCATTCCTCCAACGACACTGTCTCCTGGCCAACCGGACGGAACCCGTATCGTTCCAACACCGCTTGCCCCTCCGGCGAGCGCACCTGGTCGATGAACGCGCGCGCCAACGCCTGATCCGGAGCACCGGCCACGACCGCGATCGGGTAACACGTGACCAGGTTGACCTGTTCTGGCAGCTCGATTTCCGTGACCTGCTGGCGCACTGCCGGCGTGACGTCCGTGGCGTAGACGAGCGCGGCGTCAGCCTCCCCGAGCTGGATCTTGGCCACCACCTGCTTGACGTTGACCTCCTCCGAGACCAGGTTGGCGAGCACCCGCTGCGCGAAGTCCGATCCGTAGGCAGGATCCTGTGAGGCTCGCTCGAGAACCTGGCGCGCGTAGTGGCCAATCGGCACGTTGTCGTGAGCCAGCACCACCTTGACACCAGGGCGTGCCAGGTCGGCCAGGGTGCGGATACCGGCCGGGTTGCTCGCCGGGACGATCAACACCAGCCGGTTGCGGGCGAAGATGACCGGCTCTCCAGCGATGAGGCCTTGCTGCTGGGCCTGCTGCATATTGCGTGTATCGGCGAAGGCAGCGACCGACGCGCTCGCCCCCTGGCTGAGCTGGGCCACGAGCTGCGCGGAACCAGCGAAGTTGAACCGCACCTCGGTTCCCGGATGCTGTTGCTCGAACTGTGCCCCGATCTCCTGGAAAACCTCGAGGAGCGATGAGGCCGCGAAGACGACCAGCTCCGCTCGGCCGCGAGGGGCCGGAGAGCCAGGCGCAGTCGCCACGTCCCCGGTCACGCGCGCCGGCCCTGAGTCGCCCCCGCACCCCACCACGAGGAGCAACGCGAGCACAGCCGCGAGCACCGGGAAGCTACCAGCTCGGGCCGAACGGTCAGACTTCGGAGGACATACTCCTTCCGGCATCGCCTTTCCCTCTCTGCAGCCTCGCCCGCTCGCTCCTGATCGAGCGAGCCTCGCCATCACCCGATCCTCGCGACGACTTTCCCCACGCTCGCCACGTCGTAGCCGCCCGCCTCCAGCTCCCGCCGGAACGGCAGCGAGGTAGCCAGCTCGAGCAGGTCGCGCACCGCCGGCAGGTCGAGCAGCTCGGCCGGGATGACCAGGTCGTAGCGCTCCTCCATCAGCGGCAGGAAGTCGAGCCCGTAGCTGCGGGCCACCGGCCAAACGCCCGGCCCGGCGTCGGCCAGGCCGCTGGCGATGACCTCGGCCAGCGCGCGGTGCCCGCGCACCTCGCGGTCGTAGCCGCTCAGCGCGGCCAGCTCGATCCCGGCACGGCGCAGCAGCTCGTCGAAGACCAGCCGGCTGCCGGAGCCGGCCTCCCGGTTGACGATGCGGACATCTGACCGGGCCAGATCTTCGAGCTCGCGGATCCCCTTCGGGTTGCCAGGGGCGAGGAGCAGCCCCTCGACCCAGCGGGACAGCGTGACGACGGCGACGGGGCGCCCGGCCAGCTCGCGGCGCACGGCCGGCAGGTTGTACTCCGAGGTCGCCGGATCCCAGAGATGGGTGCCGGCGATGTGCACCTCGCCGCGGGCCAGCGACCGGAGCGCCTGGAGACTGCTCTGCGGCAGCCAGACGGTTCGGACGGACCGCCTGGCGCGACGGAGATGCGAGCCGAGCACGGCAAGCGCTGGGTCGCAGCCGGCGATCACCAGCGAGCGCTCGGGCTCGGCGAGGTCGCTCACCAGCTCGACGGCGAGGCGCCCCTCACCCCGCCGCTCGCGCGCGATGCCGTCGGCCTGCTCGTCGCTCGCCGCGCCGGCCAGCGGCCAGGCGAGCAGGCGCGGCCCAACCCGGGAGAGCCAGACGCGGAAAGGAGGCTCGAGCGATGCCGGCACCCCACTGCCCAGCTCGGCCTCGACCGTGGGGTGAACGTCGGGCAGCGCGAAGAGGTCGTCGACGCGGCAGCGCAGCGCCCGGGCGAGGCGGAGCGCCACCGCGACGCTGGGGACGAGGCGGCCGGCTTCGATGGCGATGAGCGCCTGGCGGCTCAGCCCGGCACGGCTGGCCAGCTCCTGCTGGCTGAGGCCGAGGGCGAGCCGGCGCTCGCGCACGTGCACCTGAAGCGGTAGGGTTTCGGCTCGGCGACCCATCGCCCCTCCGATCGCCAAATCGCTTTCTTCTGGATAGCATCGTAATCGATCGACGACTCGATGTCAATGATCTACGACATCAGGCCATCAGATGCCTGGTGGCCATCCCGATGACCGGTCTCCCGAGCGGTCTCGACCCTCGTCGCCAGGATCTCGGCGCGGTAGGATGGCGCCGTCGAGCGAAGGAGAGGCACCGATGATCGACCCGGGCCTGGAGGGCAAGGTAGCGATCGTGACCGGCGCCAACCACGGCATCGGCGCCGCGGCCGCTCGGGCGCTCGCCGCGCAGGGCGTCGCCGTCCTGATCCACTATCTCCGCCTTCCGGCAGAGGGGGTCGGGCGGCACGCCGCTCACGCCGTCGGCGCCGACGCGGTGGTGCAGGCTATCCGCGACGCCGGCGGCCGGGCCGAGGCGTTCGAAGCTGACCTCGCCGACCCGGCAACCGTCCCGGCCCTGTTCGACCGCGCCGAGGCCGCCTTCGGCCCGGTCGAGATCTTGGTGAACAACGCCGCCCACTGGGAACCGGACACCTTCCTGCCTGAGCCCGCGCAGCAGGAGCGGCTGTGGCCGGCCAGGCCACTGCCCCCGGTGACGGCGGGGAGCCACGACCGCAGCTTTGCGGTGAACAGCCGCGCGGTCGCCCTGCTGATGGCCGAGTTCGCCAGCCGGCACATCGCTCGCGGGGCACGCTGGGGGCGTATCGTCAACGTCGGCACCGGAGGATCACCCGGCTTCGCCGGCGAGGTCTCCTACGGAGCCAGCAAGCACGCGCTGGAGTCCTACAGCCGGGCCGCGGCGGCCGAGCTGGGCCGCTACGGGATCACCGTCAACATCGTCTCGCCGGGGCCGATCCAGACCGGCTGGATCACGCCGGAGCTGGAAGAGCGGATCCGGGAGGAGGCCCCGCTGGGGCGGGTAGGCCGGCCGGAGGACGTGGCCGACGTGGTCGTGTTCTTCGCCTCGGAGCAGGCCCGCTGGCTCACCGGCCAGCTCCTGCACGCCGGCGGTGGGCACCGGATGTGGTGATCTGGCTGTGAGGGAGCGCAGGGGTACATGTCTAGAGGAGCCGAGCCGATCGAGCGATACACCGTCGCCGCCATCCAGTTCGAGCCTGAACTGGGCGCGAAGGAAGAGAATCTGCGCCGCCTG
>ERZ511473.1855-NODE-1855-length-13984-cov-5.155246_pt1 | contig 13984 bp, 14 predicted proteins | sample MGYA00374947_ERZ511473 | MGnify/ENA primary metagenome ERZ511473 (study PRJEB26303, sample SAMN06343854) | sediment metagenome | isolation source: hot spring sediment | place: Canada: British Columbia | collected 2012-09-26 ... | reverse complement strand
CATGTGATACACTTGGTTGTAGGAAAGTTCCATCGCTGGCGTTCCTCCTTGCATAGTTTCCAGTATTGTTGGATATCAGGAACGCCAGCTTTTTTCAACCAGTAGAGCAGTAATGTATCGTCCTGCACCTGGTAACAATCTCCTGGCGCATCTACTACGAACCCTTGACAAACCCTCCGAATATATGGTATAAACTACGCACTGCATAAAGCAATCATACCGAAAAGTACATATCGGCAACGCGATGAAGAGGAGTAGTAGGCGGAGGGCGGACTTACAGAGAGCTGCCGGTCGGTGCGAGGCAGTAGACGCCCCTGTCGAAACTCGCCTCGGAGCAGAGGGGCTGAAAGAGGCTTGAGCCTGCGAGTAGGTCTCTCCGGGTGCGCCCGATATCGCGCAGAGAGTGGCTCGCGCAACCGATGAACGGTTTACTGTATCTGCCCACCGGCGCGAGCAACAAGGGTGGTACCGCGTGAGGTCATCCAAGCCTCTCGTCCCTTGGGGGATGAGAGGCTTTTTTGATACTAAGGCTACACAGAGGGAGGTCGATTTCGAAATGGCAAAAATGTCTGGAGCACAAATCCTGCTGGAATGTCTGAGGCAGGAAGGCGTGGAGTTCATCTTCGGGTACCCCGGAGGTGCGGTCCTGCCTATTTACGACGCGCTGTACGACTACCGGGACATTAAGCACATCCTGGTGCGCCACGAACAAGGTGCGGCGCACATGGCGGACGGCTATGCCCGCGCTACAGGAAAGGTGGGCGTGTGTCTGGTAACCAGCGGACCCGGCGCCACCAATCTGGTCACCGGCATCGCCACCGCGCAGATGGACTCTATCCCGATAGTCGCGCTCACCGGGCAGGTGCGCACTACCAATATCGGCAAGGATGCCTTCCAGGAGACCGATGCCATCGGCATCTCCATGCCTATCACCAAACACAACTACCTGCTGAAGCGCACGGAGGACATTCCGCGCGTCATCGCCGAAGCCTTTTACATCGCACGGTCGGGGCGCCCCGGTCCTGTGCTTGTAGACATCCCTCTGGACGTAAGCCTTGGCAAGATAGAGTGGGATCCGTCCTCTTACCAGAAGGACCCGGACATCCCCTCCTATCGTCCCACTTACAAAGGGCATGAAATGCAGATTCGCAAAGCCGCACAGGCGATTAAAGAGGCGAAGCGTCCGGTGCTGTACGTGGGCGGCGGCGCAGTGCAGTCGGGCGCACAGGCAGAGGTAACCGAGCTCTCCGAGCGCACCAACATCCTGGTCACCACCACCCTGATGGGCAAAGGCGCTATCGACGAGAACCATCCCAACAGCCTGGGGATGCTGGGGATGCACGGAACCGCTTACGCCAACCATGCGGTGCATAACTGCGACCTGCTTATCGCGGTGGGCGCGCGTTTCGACGACCGTGTAACCGGCAAGCTGGACCAGTTCGCCAAATACGCCAAGGTCATCCATATCGATATCGACCCGGCGGAAATCGGCAAGGTGGTGCACTGCGACATCCCGATAGTGGGTGACGTGAAGACCGTGCTTCGCGAGCTGCTGAAGTACGTGGAACCGCGCCCCGCTACCGAGTGGAACCGCCAGATTATGGAGTGGAAGCGCAAGTTCCCGCTCATCTACCCGAAGGATGGGCAGATGCACGCGGAGTACGTGATCGACGAAATCTGGCGGGTGACCGAAGGCAACGCCATCGTGACCACCGGCGTCGGACAGCACCAGATGTGGGCGGCGCAGTACTACAAGGTGAAGCGTCCACGCCAGTTCATCACCTCCGGTGGGCTGGGCACGATGGGCTTCGGGATGCCTGCGGCTATCGGCGTGCAGTTAGCCTTCCCCAACGAGACGGTGGTGTGCATCGACGGCGACGGCTCCTTCCAGATGACCGTGCAGGAGCTGATGACGGCGGTGGTGTACGAGCTGCCCATCATCGTGGCGATAATCAACAACCGCTCGCTGGGCATGGTGCGCCAGTGGCAGGAGCTGTTCTGGAGCGAACGCTACAGCGAGGTGGACCTGCAAGCCTCTCCGGACTTTGTGAAACTGGCGGAGGCATACGGTGCGATAGGCATGCGCGTCACCAGGCCGGAGGACGTGGAACCGGCACTGCGCGAGGCGATGAGTCAGCGAAAGAAGCCTGTGATTATCGACTTCGTGGTGCCGACCGAAGAGAACGTCTACCCGATGATCCCGTCCGGGCAGAGCATCGAGCAGATGATGCTGCGTAAAGACCTCGAGCAGCTGCGCGCTTCGGTGGACACCGACGGCGAACAGTGGTCGTTCGCCGAGCAGGAGGAAATCCTGAAACAGTTCGTGGAACAGCCTGTGAGGCAATAAACGAGGTGCAGAGGCAATGGCAGGGATAACAGACAACGGCAAAGAACACCAGCATACGATAACTGCGCTGGTGCAGAACCACCCGGGTGTGCTGGCGAGGGTGGCAGGGCTGTTTGCAAGACGCGGGTTCAACATCGAGTCGCTGGCGGTTTCGGTGACGGAGAACCCGGAGGTCTCGCGGATGACCATCGTGGCGCGAGGCGACGACCGCGTGCTCGAACAAATCACCAAGCAGCTCAACAAACTGATAGAGGTCATTCGCGTGGTGGACTATGTCGAGCATTCGGCGGTGGAACGCGAGCTCGCGCTGATTAAAGTCAACGCCGAACCGAAAGACCGCTCGGAGATACTGCAACTGGCAGAAGTGTTCCGCGGTCGCGTAATCGACGTGGGCGAGAAGACGTTTCTCATCGAGCTCACGGGCGGACCGGACAAAATCGACGCCTTTGCACGACTGATGGCGCCCTACGGCATCCGGGAGATGGCTCGCACCGGCGTTATCGCGATGGCACGAGGCACCAAAACAGCGTGATCCAGAGGGATGGCGGTGCAGGAGATTATCACAGCAAAACAGGTGGACACACTGTTCCTTGCCCTGGCAATAATGGCGCCCGTTGCGGGAGCAGCTATCGGCTGGGTGAAGAGCAAACGCGCGCTGACCGGTTTGCTGTGGGGACTACTCCTCACCGCCAACTGGATACTCTGGCGTGTCTATAACGCCATCACCGACCGGCTGGGGCTGGACACGGTGCGCAACCTGCTGGTCAACCTCGCACTGTTTGTGGTGCTGGGTGCGGTCGTGGGTTATCTGGCGGCACTTCGCGTGAAACGAGGGAGGGTGTCCTATGGAGCTGGTGCGGGTGGTGGTCAAACGTCGCAGCACTGACGACGGCACAGAGCTGAACATCAACGTGCAGACAACTCCGATAGGCAGTCTGCTGGCGGGCGCGACGGTGATATGGATAGGAGCAAAGATGCTCAGAATGTTCAGACGCCGGCTGTGGCTACCGGTGGGCGCAGGAGTGGCTATGCTGGCGTTGCGCCGGCTATATACTGATTCCTCTGCACGTGAGGAGCAGGTGGATGGTCACGATCCGTCGTGACCAACAGGAAAATGAGATGGAACACACCAGGAGGAGTAAAGATGGCACGAGTGTATTACGACGCGGACGCTGACCTCGGCGTGCTGCAGAACAAAACGGTTGCAGTGGTAGGTTATGGAAGCCAGGGACATGCACACGCACAAAACCTGAGGGACAGCGGCGTGAAGGTCATTGTGGGGCTTCGCCCGGGCAAGTCGTGGAACAAGGCGCAGGCGGACGGCTTCGAGGTGTTCGAAGTGGACGAAGCCACCCGACGTGCGGATATTATCATGATTCTGGTTAACGACGAGTTTCAGTCCGCGCTGTACGAGAGCAAAATCGCTCCCAACCTCAAGGAGGGCAGCGCGATTGCCTTTGCACACGGCTTCAACATCCACTTCCACCAGATTATCCCGCCGAAGACGGTGGACGTGTTTATGGTGGCTCCGAAGGGACCGGGACATCTGGTGCGTCGGATGTATACCGAAGGCGTGGGCACGCCCTGCTTGATAGCGGTGCATCAGGACGCCACCGGTAAAGCGCGTGACCTTGCGCTGGCTTATGCGAAGGCACTGGGCGGCACTCGCGCCGGCGTGATTGAAACCACCTTCAAGGAAGAAACAGAAACCGACCTGTTCGGCGAGCAGGTAGTGCTGTGCGGCGGCACAACTGCGCTGGTGAAAGCGGCTTTCGAGACCCTCGTTGCAGCGGGTTACCAGCCGGAAGTGGCGTACTTCGAATGCCTGCATGAACTGAAGCTCATCGTGGACCTGATGTACGAATCCGGCATCACGGGAATGCGCTACTCCATCTCCGACACCGCGCAGTACGGCGATATGACACGCGGTCCGCGCATCATCAACGAGCAAGTGCGGGCGGAGATGCAGCGCATCCTGAAAGAGATTCAGACCGGTCAGTTCGCCAAAGAGTGGATTCTGGAGAACCGGGCAAACCGTCCGGTGTTCCGCGCTCTGGCAGCCGCCGACGAGAACCACCCGATTGAGCAGGTGGGTCGTCAGCTGCGCGCGATGATGCCCTGGCTGAAGAAGCCGGCGGTGAAGCCGGAGGATTTGCAAAAATAGATTTGCTGTCATGCTGAGCGTCAGCGAAGCATCTCGTCTTTCTGTCATGTTGAACGCAGTGAAGCATCTCGGAGATTCTTCGCTCCGCTCAGAATGACAACCGTTGTGCTGTCATGCTGAGCGTTAGCGAAGCATCTTCGCCTATCGCTACACCGAGATTCTTCGCTTCGCTCAGAATGACAACCGTTGTGCTGTCATGCTGAGCGTTAGCGAAGCATCTCCGTCTATCGCTACACCGAGATTCTTCGCTTCGCTCAGAATGACAACCAATTCAGAATGACAACCGTTATGCTGTCATGTCAGAATGACATGTCCTGAAAAGACAAGAGCACGAACGCAAAGGACGGTGATAAATCATGAGTAGCGACGGGGTACGCATCTACGTTTTCGACACGACCCTGCGCGACGGCGAACAATCTCCGGGCGCCTCCCTGAACGTGGAGGAGAAGATAGAAATCGCCCGGCAGCTGGAGCGGCTTGGCGTAGATGTGATCGAAGCCGGGTTCCCCATCTCCTCCCCGGGCGACTTTCGCGCAGTGAACGAGGTGAGCAAAATCGTGCAGAACGCGGCGGTATGCGGTCTCACCCGCGCGGTGCATAAAGACATCGAGGTCGCAGCGGAAGCGCTCAAACCCGCAAAACGCCCGCGTATCCACACGGGGCTGGGCGTTTCGGACATCCACCTGAAGCACAAGCTGCGCATGTCGCGCGAGGAGGCACTGGAGCGCGGTGTGGATGCGGTGAAGTTCGCCCGCCGTTTCGTGGACGAAGTAGAGTACTTCCTCGAAGACGCGGGGCGTGCCGACCCCGAATACATCTATCGCGTTATCGAGGCGGTCATCGATGCGGGTGCGACCGTCATCAACGTGCCCGACACCACCGGCTATACCGTACCGGAAGAGTTCGGCGCGTTGATTCGCGGCATCATGAACAACGTGCCCAACATCGACAAAGCCATCGTGTCGGTACACTGCCACGATGACCTGGGCATGGCAACCGCAAACACGCTGGCGGGCGTGCTCAACGGCGCGCGACAGGTGGAAGTGACTATCAACGGCATCGGCGAGCGCGCAGGCAACACCTCGCTGGAAGAGGTGGTAATGGCAATCCACACCCGCAAAGACGTGTTTCAGAACATGTACACGGGCATCAATACCACCGAAATCTACAAGACCAGCCGTCTGGTGAGCACGCTGACGGGCATCCTGGTGCCGCCCAACAAAGCCATCGTAGGAGCAAACGCCTTCGCCCATTCCTCGGGCATCCATCAGGACGGCGTGCTGAAGGAGCGCACGACCTACGAGATTATCGATCCGCGCTCCGTGGGCATCACCGAAAGCAAGATTATTCTTACCGCGCGAAGCGGACGGCATGGCGTGCGCCATCGGCTGGAGGAGCTGGGTTACCACATCGACGGCGAGCAGTTCGAGCGCATCTACGAAAAGTTCCTCGAGCTGGCGGACAAGAAGAAGCAGGTGTACGACGAGGACCTGGAGGTGCTTGTCGCCGACGCCGCATCCACCGTAGTGCAGACCTATGAGCTGGTGCACGTGCAGGCTCTGGCAGGCGACAAGGTGGTGCCGACCGCTACGGTGAAACTGCGCCACGCCAACGGCGAGGAGCGCGTCGCTACGGCAACCGGCACCGGGCCCGTAGACGCCGCCTACAGTGCGATTAACAAAATCGTGCAGGCGCCTAACGAGCTGCTGGAGTTCACCATGCAGGCGGTGACAGAGGGCATCGACGCGATGGCGGAGGTGACCGTGCGCATACGCGGTCAGGAGGGCGACGTGTTCACCGGCAGAGGCTCTGCCACCGATATCGTGGTCGCCAGCGCGAAGGCGTACGTGCAGGCGCTGAACAAGCTGCTGGACAAGCGGTCGGGCACGCGACGCACCGCTATCTCCGAAGAGCTGGAGCGGGTGTAGCATGGGCTACTGGCAGATGGTATTGGGGATGATGCAGGTGTACCTGCCGTCAATCGGCTTGTTTTTCGTCGGCGGCATTCTGGGGCACGGCATCGCTAACGGGTTGGGGTTCTCCCTGCGTGCCGAATGGACTCGCTGGATGACCACCCTCTACCTGTTCAGCCTGCTCATCCCCTTGCCGCTCTGGGTGGAAGGGGCGTTATTCTACAGCCGTATCTGGGTGGTGTACGCCCTGCTCTCGCTGGTGATAGGCATTGCCAGAGGTCTGGCGTTCCCTGCTCGCGAGCAGATGCAGCGTCACGCCCGCGAGAGGCTTGAGCGCGCCCAGCAGTCCATCCAGCAAACTATAGAACAGCAACAAAACGCAAAGAAACGTGATATGTCTATAAACTTCTTTTTTCGTGCAGGAACTTACGAGAGGGATGTCTAAAAGAAACACAACCTACACGCACATTGAAAGGAGGAACTATGTACTCACGCGACACGTGGAAAGTCGAACGGGGCATCCTGATACGTCAGCCGCCCCTTCGCGTGAGCATCTTTGTGGATGGGGCGAACATGTATTACGCTCAGAAGCGACTGGGCTGGTTTATCGATTTTCGCAAAGTGCTGCATTTCTTCGGTCCGGCGCAGAACAACATTATCAGCGAGGCGTACTATTATACCGGCGCGGACAGCGCGACCCTGGCACGGGACATACGATTTCACGAGTATTTGATGTATTCCGGCTATATCGTGCGCACCAAAAACATTAAGCAGGTGATCGACGACACCACCGGGGAAATTGTAGAGAAGGCGAATCTGGATGTCGAGCTGGTCATCGACATGTTCAACACGGTTAACCTGTTCGACATGTGCGTGTTGATGAGTGGAGACGGCGACTTCGAGCGCGCGCTGGAGCTGTTGCGCTGTAAAGGCAAGCGCGTGGCGGTAGTCGCCCATCCAGAAATGACCGCGCGCGAACTGCGCAACGTGGTGGGGCGCAACTACTTCGACCTGCGCGAAATGGCTCCGCATATCGCACGCACCGATAGAATGCCGGAATACGACGACGTTGCAATAACGCGCGAGTACGTGTCGGAGGAGACCCCATAGTGGTAACCAGTTGGCGTACGGAGTACGCGCTATCAGAGAACACCTGTTTGAGACGCGGTTTCGTGCCCGCGACGAAACCACGCACGCGACCGCGTCTCCTCTTACCCTGCAACTGGCTCTCCGCTGAGGAAGCCGACACGGAGGTTGATATTTGACGCCTCGTGGTGTCGGCACGAATCGCATCCCTCTGTAGCCACAACCTTCGGATTGCGTGCGCAGGCTTCAGCCTGCGGCTACGGGTTGTCTTTCCAAACCGATTCGCATCCATGCACGGGAGGTCATCACAGTGCATAAGAAGATAGCTGTCTTACCCGGCGACGGCATCGGTCCGGAGATAGTCTCGCAGGCGGTGCGCGTGCTCGACCGCATTGCGGAGCGTTATGGCGTGCGTTTCGACTACGAGCAAGCGCTGGTGGGAGGAGCGGCGTACGACGCGACGGGGCATCCCCTTCCTCCGGAAACCCTGGACCTGTGCAAGCGCTCTGATGCGGTATTGTTCGGTGCGGTAGGCGGACCGAAGTGGGACAATCTGCCTCCTGCCCTGCGCCCCGAGGCCGGCGCGCTGCTGCCCCTGCGCAAGCAACTGGGGCTTTACGCCAACCTGCGCCCCGCCCTGCTCTTCCCTGCCCTTGCAGAGGCATCTCCGCTCAAACCGGAGGTGCTGGGTGAAGGGCTGGACATCCTGGTGGTGCGCGAGCTGACAGGCGGCATTTACTTCGGACAGCCGAAGGAACGACGCGATGAAGGGCGCACCGCTGTCGATACCTGCGTCTACACCGAAGCAGAAGTGGAACGCATCGCGCACGTCGCCTTCCGCGCGGCGCAACACCGGCGCAAAAAGGTGGCGTCGGTGGACAAAGCGAACGTGCTGGAGACATCCCGCCTGTGGCGCGCAGTGGTCACTCGCGTCGCCCAGCAGTATCCTGACGTGGAGCTGCAGCACGTGCTGGTAGACAACGCCGCCATGCAGTTGATTCGCAACCCGCGCCAGTTCGACGTGATACTCACCGAGAACATGTTTGGCGACATCCTCAGCGACGAGGCGGCGATGCTCACAGGCAGTCTGGGAATGCTACCCTCGGCGAGCCTGGGCGAGGGCACGTTTGGGCTGTATGAGCCGGTGCACGGCTCCGCACCCGATATCGCCGGACAGGGCATTGCCAACCCGCTTGCCACCATCCTCTCCGTCGCGATGATGCTGCGGCACAGCTTCGGCATGGACGAGGCGGCAAGCCATATCGAGAAGGCGGTGGACGCCGCCCTGCGCGAGGGGTACCGTACACCGGACATCTGGCAGGAAGGGTGTCGCAAAGTGGGTACAATCGAAATGACCGATGCGGTGATCAAACACCTGTGAGGCGATACACGATGAAGAAAGTGGAATGTATCATCCGTCCCATCAAGATCGACGAGGTCAAGGAGGCACTGGAGGAAATCGGCATCACCGGATTAACGGTGACCGATGTGCGCGGCTACGGACGCCAGCGCGGACGCACCGAGAAGTATCGGGGAAACACCTACACCATTAACTTCTTGCCGAAACTGAAGCTGGAGGTGGTGGTTCCCGACCACCGCGCGGAGGAGGTAGTGCAGGTGATAGCGGAAGCCGCGCGCACAGGCGAAATCGGCGACGGCAAGATTTTTGTCTCGGAGGTGGAGGAGGTCATCCGTATCCGAACAGGTGAGCGCGGCGAGTCGGCGTTGTGAGCACTCAGCGCAACAGAGCAAGCCACACCGACTGGCTGAGGGCGCTGAGCAACGTGGAGGTGGTCACAATCTGCGAGGCGAACGCCTCCCCTGTACGGTACTGGGCGCTGAGAATGAAGACGTTGACCGCAATGGGTAACCCGGCAGTGGCTACCAGCACCGCATCGATGTCGCGAGGAAAACCGAATAACGGCACTATCGCCAGCGCCAGCAGAGGCGCCAGGACCAGTCGGAGAGTGACCGGGGCAACCAGTAAGGCGATAGACGGTCGTCCGATGCCCCTGCCCAGCTGGGTGCCCAGTGTGAGCAACGCAACCGGCACAAGGGCGTTCGCTAAGAACTCCAGAGGGAGTGCGAGCGGTTTGGGCACCGGCACCGATAAGGCGTTCAGCAAGATGGCGGTGAGCAGAGCGTAGATAACCGGCAAGCGGGCAATCGCTCGCAGCAGATGTACCTTGTGCGGTTGACCGCTTTCCATCAGCAGCACGCCAAAGGTGAAGGTCATCAGGTTTTGCACCAGGAACACCACCGCGGCGACGCTCATGTAACGATCGCCAAAAGCGAGCAGGACAAAGGGGATACCGTAGTTGCCCGCATTGGTCAGCACGGAAGCAAGCAAGAGCACCTTGCGGTAGGGCTGAAACAGGGGGCGCCGATAGAGCAAGAGAGCGAACAGGAACATGACTGCGCTGTGCGCCAGAACAAAGAGGGCGATGTTGCCCATCATCAACAGGCTGCGGTCCGCCTGAAGCATTTTGATAAAGACCAGAGCGGGCACGAAAGCATAAAAGTTGATGCGCGTGAGCGTAGCGATGTCCAGCGTGAGGGCGCGTTCCAGCACCGCCCCCACGAGAATGATGAAGAAGATGGGGAATATCACTTGCCAGAAGATGCCGAAGGCACTCACGCACTGCCTCCGGTTATCTCTTTCAGTTTCTGGAAGAAGGCGAGCTTATGCTCATCGTTAATCGACCAGTTCACGGGAACGGTTTGAAAACCGCTCAGCTGGGCGAACTCGCGTTCGCGGGGTTTTACCGTCCAGTCCATGCGGCGGTCTTTGTACATGCTGCCGTAGCCCTGATGGTAGAAGCCCCACGAGGCATACTCGCTCAGGGCAGCTTCAAGGTTGTCGAGATGAACACTATCTTCGTTGACCACAATCGGGCGTGGGCGTTTGCGGTAAGCGGTCGTCTGGCGAATGCGACGGATTTTGCTGCGCAGTTCGTCGGGCATGCAACCGTTGCCATGCGGCAGGGTAATGTCTTCCGCCGCCAGCCAGTCCTCGGCAGGTATCTGGTCGCCTCCGCCGGTACTGCTCCCCACCAGCAATCGCCTGCCCTGATAGGTCACACCCTTCACCATGTCGATCACGCGGTGGATATTGCCCGGCTCCAGCACGGGGAACTTCCACCACTCGGCGGATTCGTTAGCCACGTCTACCAGAATGTTGCGGTAACCGGTAGAAAGCAGCCACTCGGTGGTACGCACTGCCACGTCGTAAACCACCTTCTCAGACACGAAGCGGCGAGCATGTTTGACGTAGAAGTAGTTCACAATTACCACCATGCCTGCCTCGTCGGCGGCTTTGAGCACGCGCAGCAAACGGTCAAAATAGGTCTGTTTGAACTTGCCGTCAGGTGTGAACGCGGAGTTGATGTAGCGGTCGTACACCTCCGGGGTGTACACCGAACCGCCCCCCTGCAGCCCAACGGTCACCGCCAGCAACCCATAAGAGCGATACACCGGAAGCATCTTGCAGAATTCGTCCGTGTTTCGGTCGGGGTCCCATACGCCCGTGTCCGGGTATGCCCACAACCTGCGCGTCTCTTCGCACTCGTCGTCGAAAATAGCCTGCACCATCCGCGAGTTAAACAGCAGTCCTTCTACACGCATCCCCCGGTACTCCCTGCCGGGGTAGGTGGGACGACCGTTGATCAGGAAACGGTTGCCGTCAACAGCTACTTCGGTTTTCATACTCTCTTTCTACCTCATACTAAGGCTGAATGTTCTGGATGCGACGGAGCGCATCCCTCCAAAGGGGTTACTGGAGGGTCACACTCCGTCGTGGCCGATGCCGTAACGGAGCGTATCTGGCAATACGGGATTTCTTTCGCCACAGGCTATCTTATCACCTACAATTTGCATGTTTCATCAGGAGGTTTACTGAATGGGAAAACAACGAATTGAAGTGTATGACACCACCTTGCGCGACGGCTCGCAGGGTGAAGGGGTTAACTTCACCGTGGATGACAAGATCAAAATCGCCCAGAGGCTGGACGAGTTCGGCATGGACTACATCGAAGGCGGCTGGCCCGCCTCGAACCCGAAGGACACCGAATTCTTCCAGCGGGCGCGAAAACTCACCCTCTCCCACGCCAAGCTGGCGGCGTTTGGCAGCACGCGCCGTGCCAGGCTGAAAGCGGAAGAGGACGAGAACCTGCAGGCGCTGGTGGCGTGCGAAACCCCGGTAGTCACCATCTTCGGCAAGAGCTGGGATATGCACGTGACACACGCGCTGAAGGTGTCGTTACAGCAGAACCTGGAGATGATTTACGATTCGGTGAAGTTCCTGAAGGAGCGTGTGCCGCAGGTCATTTACGACGCTGAACACTTCTTTGATGGCTATAAGCACAACCCCGAATACGCCATCAAGACATTGCTGGCAGCGGAAGAGGCGGGGGCAGACCTGCTGGTGCTGTGCGATACCAACGGCGGAACCCTGCCCCACGACATCGCGCAAATCATCGACGAGGTCAAACCCCGTGTGCACACGCCGCTGGGCATTCATGCGCATAACGATAGCGAATGCGGCGTCGCCAACAGCCTGATGGCGGTGCTACACGGAGCGGTGCACGTACAGGGCACGATTAACGGCTACGGCGAGCGTACCGGCAACGCCAATTTGTGCTCCATCATCCCCGCGCTGGTACTGAAGATGGGCTACGACTGCCTCAAGCCCGATTCACTGAGACACCTGACCGCGCTATCGGGCTACATCGATGAGGTAGCAAACATGCCGCATAACCACCGGATGCCCTACGTGGGGCGCAGTGCGTTCGCGCACAAGGGGGGCGTGCACGTAGACGCGGTGCTGAAGTACGAGCGCACCTACGAGCACATCCCACCGGCTGCTGTCGGCAACGAGCGACGCATCCTCGTTTCGGAGCTGGCAGGGGGAGCCACCGTCGCCCACCACGCGCAGAGGCTGGGCTTGCAGCTGGATAAGAGCACGCCCGAGGTACGCAGAGTGTTGCAGAAGGTGGCACATCTGGAAAACGAGGGCTACTCCTTCGAGGCAGCAGAAGCCTCGTTTGAGCTGCTGCTGATGCAACAAACCGGTCAATACCGCAAACTGTTCGAGCTGAAGGGCTTCCGCGTCATCGTGGAGAAGCGCGGCGATAAGGGCGAGGTGGTCACCGAAGCCACCGTGAAGGTGGCTGTGGATGGGCGCGAGATGCTCACCGTCGCCGAGGGCAACGGTCCCGTGCACGCGCTGGACAGCGCACTGCGCAAAGCGCTGCTGGAGTTCTACCCCGAACTGGCGCAGATTCGCCTCACCGACTACAAAGTGCGTGTGGTGAATGTGCGCGAAGGCACCGCCGCCAAAGTGCGCGTTATCGTGGAATCGGAAGATGGTGGGCAGACGTGGAGCACTACCGGCGTCTCCACCAACATCATCGAAGCCTCGTGGCACGCGCTGGTAGACAGTATCGAGTACGGTCTGTTGACGATTCGCAAGGGGTGACCCCCTTTTTACCCGTCCCCTCTCTGTGCGTGTTGAGAGGGGACGGCGTGCTTGATTTTTTCGTACGGTTTTGCCATAATAATATTGAACATCTGCTCAAATGTTCAAAGAGGAAATCCAACGATGAAAACAATAGACCGCGCCATAGAATGCGCTCCGCACGAGCAGACGGATGAGGCGACTGTCGCTCGTGTTCAACAGTCACTCCCTGACGCCGGCGTGCTGCTGCGCATGAGCGAGATATTCGGCGCGCTGGGCGACCCCACCCGCCTGCGCCTGTTGCTTGCGCTGTGCCGACAGCCGCTGTGCGTACACGACCTGTCGCAGATACTCGGTGTGACCGAGAGCGCAGTGTCGCACCAGCTGCGCACGTTGAAGATGCTCCGGCTGGTTACCGCGCGACGTGCAGGCAAGCGCGTCTACTACTCACTGGACGACGCCCACGTCCATCGCCTGATGGACGAAGGTTTGAAGCACGCTCTGGAGAGGTAAACGATGGATAGCACACAGCATTCTCCTGCTGTCCAGGTTCGGACGTTCCGTGTGGAAGGTATGGACTGTGCGGATTGCGCGGTTGGACTGGAACACGCCATGCGTCGGGTACCCGGCGTGCAACAGGCAAAAGTTATCTTCAGCACCGGCACGTTGCGCGTGTGGGCATCGCCCGAGGTGAGCGAAAGCACGCTCCACGAAGCGGTACGACAGGCTGGCTTCCGGCTCCAACCTGCTCTCTCGCACGACCACGCAGAAAGCAACCGGTTGCGTATGGGAGCGGTCGCGCTGGCGACACTGTTCAGCATCGTGGCGTTCGTGCTGCAAAAACAACAGGCTCCCGCATGGATGTTCATCCCCCTCTATCTCGGAGCAATCATGCTCGGTGGAACTCCCACCTTTATCGGTGGCTGGCGGGCTGTGCGCAACCGCAGTCTGGACACCGATGCGTTGATGACTATTGCCATCCTCGGCGCGGTGGGGCTACGCGAATGGGCGGAAGCGGC
>ERZ511473.1848-NODE-1848-length-14013-cov-4.844001_pt1 | contig 14013 bp, 9 predicted proteins | sample MGYA00374947_ERZ511473 | MGnify/ENA primary metagenome ERZ511473 (study PRJEB26303, sample SAMN06343854) | sediment metagenome | isolation source: hot spring sediment | place: Canada: British Columbia | collected 2012-09-26 ... | reverse complement strand
TCCACGCGAAGCGCTCGTCTTCGTCGAAACGGTACTTAAAACTGCAAAACCTCCGGGCGGAGCCCGGGCGCTTCGCACCCTCCCCATCAGCTCAGCGGGCTTCCGCGTGAGATCGCGAAGCCGCGTCAATCAGTCCTCCCCCTGTGGGGGAGGTGTCGGCGCAGCCGACGGAGGGGGAGTGATCGGAAGATGGCCAGGCCTACGATCGACGATCCCACAACGCCCCCCACCGGCCTTCGGCCGCCTCCCCCACGGGGGGAGGGATTGTTGCCTAGAACGCCTCGGCCACAACCGTCCCGTCGGGCAGCAAAGCCGCGCGCTTGAGGCCGCTGGAGGCGAAGGGCATGGCGATGTTTCCGTCGCGGTCGACCGCGATCAGGCCGCCGTGGCCGCCCAGCGCGGCCACCTCCTGGAGGGCGGCCTGGGCGGCGGCCTCCAGGCTCTGGCCGCCGAACCGCAGCCGGTGGGCGATCTGGGCGGCGACGGCGGCGCGGATGAAGTATTCGCCCTGGCCGGTGCACGACACCGCCGCATGGCTGTCGGCCCAGGCCCCGGCCCCGATGATCGGACTGTCGCCGACCCGGCCCGGCCGCTTGCCGAACACCCCGGCGGTCGAGGTCGCCGCCGCCAGGCGGCCCTGCGCGTCGCGGACCACGCAGCCGACGGTGCCCGTGGGAAGTTCATCGGCGCGATTGTCCTCGAAGGCGCCGGCGTGGGTGAACCACGTCGCGGGATCGGCGATCTCTCTGAGCCCCTGATCGCGGGCGAAGGCCATGGCGCCCTCGCCGGCCAGCATCACGTGCGGGGTGCGCTCCATCACCGCGCGGGCCGCCAGGATCGGGCTCTCGAAGCCCCGAAGGGCCGCCACCGATCCGGCCTTCAGGGTGGCGCCGTCCATCAGGCTGGCGTCCAGCTCGTATGCGCCGTCGGCGTTGGGCGAGGCGCCCTTGCCGGCGATGTAGAGGCCCGAGGCCTCCAGGGCCACGACCGTCTCGACCGCCACGTCCAGGGCGCCGGCCCCCGCCGCCAACCGGTCGCGCCCCGCCTCGACCAGGCCGCGCATGTGGGCGATCTCGACGGCGTAGTCATGACCGCGCTTGGCGCCGGCGCCGCCGTGCAGGGCGAGAGTAAAACGCTTGTTTGACATTCTGCTTCCTTGGCCGGCGACCGTGCGCTAGCGTCCGGCCACTTAACGAAGAAAGACGGGAGAGGCGAGATGAAGGCGGTGCTCAGCAAGGCGGTCGGCGGACCCGAGACCCTGGTGCTGGAGGAGCTTCCCGATCCTCATCCCGGCCCCGGCCAGGTGGTGCTGGCCGTCAAGGCCTGCGGCGTCAACTATCCCGACGTGCTGATCATCGAGGACAAGTACCAGTTCAAGCCGGAGCGTCCGTTCGCGCCCGGCGGCGAGGTGTCGGGCGTCGTCACCGCGGTGGGCGAGGGCGTCACCAGCCTGACGGTCGGCCAGCGGGTGCTGGCCTCGACCGGCCATGGCGGCATGGCCGAACAGGTGGCCCTGGACGCGGCGCGCTGCACGCCAATCCCTGACGACATGCCGTTCGACGAGGCCGCCGCCTTCATTCTCACCTATGGCACCTCCTATTACGCCCTGAAGGACCGCGGCGGTCTGAAGGCCGGCGAGACCCTGCTGGTGCTGGGCGCGGCCGGCGGCGTGGGCCTGGCGGCGGTCGAGCTGGGCAAGGCGGCCGGGGCGCGGGTGATCGCCGCCTGCTCCAGCCAGGAGAAGGTGGATCTGGCCCTCAAGCACGGCGCCGACGCCGGCGTGGTGTATCCGCGCGGCCCGTTCGACAAGGACGGCCAGAAGGCCCTGGCCACCCTGATCAAGGACGCCTGCGGCCCCAGCGGCTGGGACGTGGCCTATGACGCGGTCGGCGGCGACTATTCGGAAGCCACGATCCGGGCGGCCGGCTGGGGCGGCCGGTTCCTGGTCATCGGCTTTCCGTCGGGCATCCCCAAGATCCCGCTGAACCTGACCCTGCTGAAGTCGTGCGACATCGTCGGGGTGTTCTGGGGCGCGGCGGTGGCCCGCGATCCCAAGGGCCATGCCCAGAACGTCCGCGAGCTGATGGCGCTGTACGCCGCCGGCAAGATCAAGCCCTACGTCTCCGAGCGCTTCCCCCTGGCCAGGGCCGGCGACGCCATCGCCCACCTGTCCAGCCGCAAGGCCATGGGCAAGGTCGTGGTCGTCAACGACTAGGCCGCGACACCTTGACACAGGCGGATCGCCGGCAGCCGCGACTTGAAGTGTTCGAAGGCTGGCGGTCCGCATGTTTCGTCAATTGTTTGAATGGTGAATCAAACTTCAATCGAGATATTCAAGGTTAAATCTCGCTAATCATCCTTCTTGGGAAAGAGCTAAGCCTGTTCCTGTAGACCTGTGCTCCAAGTCGTCGGAGCCGGGGCCAGATGTTTCTGCCAGCGAAAGACGCATTCTCTCCGGAGGTGCGTCAGAACTTCCGTTTGAACCGCCGCCCCGAAGAGCGCGTGCAGGTGCTGGGCGGCGCGATGGACCTGGTGCGTCCCGAGGAAGTCTTTCATTTCGTGGCCGGCAAGATCGCCGCGCGGCAAAGCGCCGTGGTCGCCAACCACAATCTCCACAGCCTGTACCTGATCCGCAAGGACGAGAAGATCGCCGAGTTCTTCCGCACGTCCGACCTGATCGAGGTCGATTCCGTGCCGCTGATCTTCTGGGCGCGCATCGTCGGCCGGGCCAGCCGCCGGTTCCATCGCTGCACCTATCTGGACTGGCGCGACGCCTTCTGGGAGCGGGCGATCCAGGAGAACTGGAAGGTCTTCTTCGTCGGCGGCGCGCCGGGCGTCGGCGAGAAGGCGACCGCGCGCATCCAGGCCGACTGGCCGGGCGCACGGATCCGCACCCATCACGGCTATTTCGACGCCGCGCCCGGTTCGGCCGAAAACCAGGCGGTGGTCGAAGCGATCAACGCCTACAAGCCCGACATCGTGCTGGTCGGCATGGGCATGCCGCGCCAGGAGATCTGGGTCCTGGAGAACCAGGCCAAGCTTTCCCCCTGCGTGACCTTCACGGTCGGCGGGGCGTTCGACTACGAGGCCGGGGTCCAACGGCCCTCGCCCCGCTGGATGGGGCAGGTCGGCATGGAGTGGCTGTTCCGGCTGATGGTCGACCCCCAGCGCCTGTTCACCCGCTACTGCGTGGAGCCCTGGCACCTGATGGGTCCGGCTATACGCGATTTGGGGAAAGCGCTTGCGAGGCAGGCGAAAGCCCCCAAGACGTCCGAAGCGGTCCGGCCGGAATATGCCCGGACCACCGATCTGGCGCGCTCTGACAGTCTGGGGGGACGATGAGCTTGAAGATTTACCTGCCGCCGACCGCGAAGGTCGATCGGCCTCGTATCGCGCAACGTGTCGCGGCGCTGTTCGGCCTGGCCGGCCTCGTCGTGGCCTGGGCTGTCTTCCTGCTGCCCTGCGTGGTCTGGCTGCTGTTCAGCCTGGTGTTCAACCGCCTGCAGTCCTCGCCCGCTCGCCACCAAGCCTGAACGCTGTTCACTTAGTCCTGGCCAGGCGCGTCTCGCCGCGCCAGGATAGCCGCGCCTGACGCAGCGGCCCGTCCTCCAGAGGCCGCGCGCGGCCAAAGGGAGCGGCGGATGACGGGACGTCTGGACGGCAAGGTTGCGGTGATCACCGGCGGATGCTCGGGCATCGGCCTGGGAACTGTGGAACTGTTCGTGGCCCAGGGCGCGAAGGTCGTCGCCGCCGACATGCAGGCCGAGAAGGGCCAGATGCTGGAGAAGCGTTTTCCCGATCAGGTCCGCTTCGCCCCCTGCGACGTCACCCACGAAAGCCAGGTCGCCGCCGCGGTGGCCCTGGCCCAGGACGCGTTCGGCGGCCTGGACATCCTGTTCAACAACGCCGGCATGGGCGGCGCGCCCAATGGCGTGGCCGACATGACCGCCGAGGGCTGGGACGCCACCTTCGCCCTGCTGCTGCGCGCTCCGGTGCTGGGCATGAAGCACGCCTTGCCGCTGATGCTGGAGCGCGGCGGCGGCAGCGTCATCAACACCGCCTCGATCGCCGGCCTTCAGGCGGGGTTCGGCCCGCTGGCCTATTCCACGGCCAAGGCGGCGGTGATCCACATGAGCAAGTGCGCGGCGGCCGAGCTGTCGCCGCTGAAGATCCGGGTCAACGCCATCTGCCCCGGCCTGATCGCCACCTCGATCTTCGGGGCCTCGATGGGCCTGCCGCGCGAGGTCGCCGACCAGATGGCGGCGCGGGTGGCCGAGGTGGGGCCGAAGATCCAGCCCACTCCCAAGGCCGGCCTGCCCGACGACATCGCCCGCGCCGCGCTCTACCTGGCCAGCGACGATTCCGAATTCGTGACCGGGACCCATATCGTGGTCGACGGCGGGATCACCATCGGCGGTCGCCACGCCTGGGATCGCGCCGCGCCTTCGCCCCTGCTGTCGGCCATGGGCATCTCGCCGGAACAGGCCGAGCAGATGCGGGCGGCCATGGTCGCCGCGCAGACGCAGGCCTCATGAAGGCGAGCGCGTGAGACTAGTCGCGGCCGGACGGGCCTTTGGGGCGCGGCTGACGCCGAACCTGCGCGGCGCGCTGTGGATGCTGGCCTCGGCGGTGCTGTTCACGGCCATGACCACGCTGATCAAATATCTGGGCGCCGGCTATCCGGCCGCGCTGCAGACCTTCTATCGGCAACTGGCGGGCGCGATCATCCTGGCGCCGCTGGTGGCCCGCGACTGGCGCGGGGCGCTGCGGACCACCCGGCCCGGCATCCTGGTCTTCCGCTCCAGCGCCGGGGTGCTGGCGATGATCCTGGCGTTCTACGCCTATCAGGAACTTCCGCTGGCCGACGCCAACGCCCTCTCGTTCACCCGGACCCTGTGGCTCGTGCCTCTGGCGGCGCTGGTGTTGCGCGAGCCCGTCGGGCCGTTGCGCATCGGCGCGGCCCTGGTGGGCTTCGCCGGCGTCCTGATCATGCTGAAGCCCGGGGGCGCTGGCGCGGTCCATTGGCTGGGCTGGCCCCAGGCCGCCGCCCTGGCCTCGGCCCTGCTGTTCGCCCTGACCATCACCGGCATGAAGGTGATGACCCGCGACCATTCGCCCTTCACCCTCCTGGTCTACGCGGCGGGGCTGGGTCTGGTCTTCGCGATCCCGCCGGCCCTGTTCGTCTGGCGCTGGCCCAGCCTGCCGGACCTGGGGCTGCTGGCCCTGATGGGCGTGATCGGCACCCTGACCCAGGGCTGCTACATCAAGGGCATGGAGGCGGGCGAGGCGGCCGTGATGGCGCCGATCGACTATACCCGCCTGGTGTTCGCCGTGATCGCCGGCCTGGTGCTGTTTCACGAAACGCCCAGCGCGGCCGTGCTGATCGGGGCGGCGGTGGTCGTGATCTCGACCCTGTTCATCAGTTGGCGAGAGCACCAGCTGTCGCGGCGAAGGACGCTGGCGGACCTCCCGGACTAGGCCTTCCGAACCCGTCGCTGTAGCGAAACGCTTTTTTTGCATCTTCCCCGGTATTCATAGGACGAATTCCCTGGGGGATCTGTGCGTGTTGAAGGTTTTGACCTGCCTGACGACGGAGCACGACCTGCGTTTGGTCGTGGTCGCCGGCCTGATCTGCTTCGCCGCGTGCTTCACGGCGTTCCGGCTCTATTCGCGCATGCGGGGCGCCAAGGGCGTGGTCCGCGCCGCGTGGCTGCTGCTGACCGGCCTGGTGTCCGGCTCGGGTGTCTGGGCCACCCACTTCATCGCCATGGTCGCCTACAACCCCGGTCTGAAGACGGGTTACAGCCCGTCGGGCACCCTGCTGTCCCTGATGATCGCGGTGCTGTTCATGGCCGGCGGCTTCGCCGTGGCCTCGGCCCAGCGCACGCGCACCAATGACTTCGCCGGCGGTCTGATCCTGGGCATGGGCATCGCCGCCATGCACTACACCGGCATGTCCGCCTTCGTGACCCAGGGTTTCGTGCAATGGGAGCAGGCGACGATCGCCGCCTCGGTCCTGGCCGGCGTCGCCGGCGCGGCGGGCGCCTTGATGCTCGCCGGTCGCGCCCGCAGCCTGCTCAAGCAGGCGGGCGGCGGGACGATCCTCGCGGTCGGCGTCTGCGCCCTGCACTTCATCGGCATGGGCGCGATCACCATCGTTCCCGATCCCTCGATCAACGTGCCCGACCAGATGCTGTCGGGCGCGATCCTGACCCTGGCCGTGACCTCGATCACCGGCATGATCATCCTGGGCGGTCTGGGCGCGGTGGCCATCGAGTCCTCGACCAGCCGCTCGGCGCTGGACCGCATCCGTCGCCTGGCCAACGCCGCCTATGAGGGGATCATCGTGGTCCAGGACGGCCGCATCAACGACGCCAACGCCGCCTTCTGCGAACTGGCCGGGGTCGAGCTGGACGGCCTGCTCAGCACGCCGCTGTCCAACCTGCTGACCTTCGACACCGACGCCCCCACCCGTGAAGGCGTGCGCCGTGAAGGCGTGCTGCAGCCGGCCGACGGCGGCCGGGCGATCCCGGTCGAAGTGTTCTCGCGCCTGATGGACGACGGCGCGCGGCAGGAGACCTCGGGCCTCACCGTCCTGGCGGTTCGCGACCTGCGCGAGCGCCGTTCGGCCGAGGAAAAGATCCGCTACCTGGCCGAACACGACGGCCTGACCGGCCTGCCCAACCGCAATTCGCTGCAGGCCCGCCTGGCCGCCGCCCTGGATCGCGTCGAGGCCTCGGGCGAGAGCCTGTCGCTGATCTGCATCGACCTGGACCACTTCAAGGAAGCCAACGACCTGCATGGCCACCTGGCGGGCGACGCCCTGCTGGTCGAGACCGCGCGCCGCCTGCAGGATAGTCTGGTCGCCCCATCCTTCGCCGCGCGGCTCGGCGGCGACGAGTTCATCGTCGTCCAGGTCGCCGCCGGCGACCAGCCCGCCGCCGCCGCCGAGCTGGCCGGCCGTCTGCTGGAAACCCTGGGTGCGCCGGCGGTCTACGAAGGCCAGGACCTGACCATGGGCGCCAGCCTGGGCGTCTCGCTGTTTCCCGATGACGGCCGCACCGCCGAGGCCCTGCTGGCCAACGCCGACATGGCGCTGTACCGCGCCAAGGAAAGCGGCCGCGGCGCCTATCGCTTCTTCAAGCGCGAGATGGACGAGTCGATCCGCGAACGCCGGACCATGGCCCGCGAGCTGCGTCAGGCGATCGCCGACGAGGAGCTCGTCGTCTACTACCAGCCGCTGGCCACGGCGTCCGACGGCGAGGTCTGCGGCTTCGAGGCCCTGGTGCGCTGGAACCACCCGGTGCGCGGCATGGTCCCGCCGCTGGAGTTCATTCCCGTCGCCGAGGAAAACGGGCTGATCGGGCCGTTGGGCGAATGGGTCCTGCGCCGCGCCTGCGCCGACGCCGTCACCTGGGAGCGTCCGCTGCGCATCGCGGTGAACCTGTCGCCGCTGCAACTGAACCAGCCTAACCTGCCGACCCTGGTGCACGAGGTGCTGGTGCAGACCGGCCTGTCGCCCAAGCGGCTGGAGCTGGAGATCACCGAAAGCGCGCTGTTCAAGGACTATCAGCGGGCGCTGGATAACCTGCGCCGGTTGAAAGCCCTGGGCGTGCGGATCGCCATGGACGACTTCGGCACAGGCTTCTCGTCGCTGTCGACGCTGCAGTCGTTCCCGTTCGACAAGATCAAGATCGACAAGAGCTTCGTCGAAAACATCCACCGTCACGACCGCGCGACGGTGATCGTCCGCGCCGTGCTGGGCCTGGGCCGCAGCCTGGAGATCCCGTGCGTGGCCGAGGGCGTCGAGACCCAGGAGCAGATCGACTTCCTGCGCGGCGAGAACTGCGCCGAATTGCAGGGCTATGCGATCGGCCGGCCCTCGCCGGTGGACTCCATATCGGCCTGGACGCTGGCCAGCGCGACGTCGGCGTACAAGTCCGAAGCCGCCCCCGCGCCCAAGAAGCCGCGCCGTCGCAAGGCGGCTTAGCCAAGGCGACTATCATGCCGGACAAGCGTGCAGCGCGCCGATCCGGACCGACGCGTGACCTCTGCGCGCCCTACCGCCGCCGCGACATGCCGCCCAGCAGGCCGCGCATGATCTCGCGGCCGGCCTGGCTGGCGATCGTGCGGACCAGGGAGGTGGCGAAGGCCTCGGCCACCGATTGGCGGCTCGAGGCGCGGGGGCGCGGCGCGGCCCGGACCTCGCGCGCTTCTTCTCGTTCACGGACCTTCTCGGCGGCGGCCCGCTGGCGCTCGGTCTCGGCCGCCGCGGCGGCGGTCTGCGCCTGTTGCCGGGCCTGGCTGGCTCGGCCTTGCAGCACCTCATAGGCGGACTCACGGTCGAGGGTCTGGTCGTAGAGGCCGGCGACCGGGCTCCTGGCGATCAGGGCGGCGCGCTCCTCCGGCGTCAGCGGGCCGAGGCGCGAGGCCGGCGGGCGGATCAGGGTCTTCTGCACCACGCACGGGGCGCCCTTGGCGTCGAGGGTCGAGACCAGGGCCTCGCCGACCCCCAGGGCCTGGATGGTCTCGGCGGTGTCGAAGCCGGGATTGACCCGGAACGACTGGGCGGCCGCCCGCAGCCCCTTCTGGTCGCCGGGGGTATAGGCGCGCAACGCGTGCTGGACCCGGGCGCCCAGCTGACCAAGCACGGAGTCGGGAATGTCGGCCGGGTTCTGGGTGACGAAATAGATGCCCACGCCCTTGGAGCGGATCAGCCGCACGACCTGCTCGATCTTCTCCAGCAGCGGCTTCTCCGCATCGTTGAACAGCAGGTGCGCCTCGTCGAAGAAGAACACCAGCTTGGGTTTGTCGGGGTCGCCCACCTCGGGCAGTTCCTCGAACAGCTCCGACAGCAGCCACAGCAGGAAGGTCGAATAGAGCTTGGGCGACTGGATCAGCTTGTCGGCGGCCAGCAGGTTGACGTAACCGCGCCCGGCGACGTCGGTGCGCATGATGTCGGCCAGCCTCAGGGCCGGCTCGCCGAAGAAGTTCTCGGCCCCCTGGCTCTGCAGGGTCAACAGCTTGCGCTGGATCGCGCCCACCGTGGCCGGCGCGACGTTGCCGTATTGCGTGCCGATCTCGGCGGCGTGGTCGGCGACATGTTTCAGGGCCGCCTGAAGGTCCTTCAGGTCCAGCAGCAACAGGCCGTCCTTGTCGGCGACGTGGAAGACCACCGTCAGCACGCCTTCCTGCGCGTCGTTCAACTCCAGCAGGCGCGACAGCAGGACGGGGCCCATCTCGGAGATGGTCGTGCGAATCGGGTGGCCTTTCTGGCCGAACAGGTCCCAGAACACCACGGGCGGAGCGGCGGGCGTCAGGGTCAGGCCCATGGTCGCGGCGCGATCCAGCATCTTGGCGTTGGGCGCGCCGATCGCGGCGACGCCCGAGAGATCGCCCTTCACGTCGGCGGCGAACACCGGCACGCCGGCGTCCGAGAAGGCCTGGGCCATGACCTGCAAGGTGACGGTCTTGCCGGTGCCGGTCGCGCCGGCCACCACGCCGTGGCGGTTGGAGCGATCAAGCCGCTGGGTGACGGGACCCTCGTCCGCCCCTCCCTGGCTGAGCCCGATGAGGATTTCGCCTTCGCCGATCGCCAGGGTCATACGCAACGTCCTTCACATTGAGGGCTTAAGCCTAGCCCCGGCCTTGCGCCGCGCCAATCGCCTCGCGCAATGTGGCGCCGGTCCTATACAGACGCTCGAGAAAGTGATTCCGCCGATGCCCATCTCTCCGTCGATCACCGGTCGCAACGCCCTGGTGTTCCTGGCGGTCATCGCCGGCGCGGCCGCACTCTATTGGATGCGGAGCATTCTGACGCCCCTGGCCATGGCCGTGTTCCTGGCGGTGATGATCGACAGCTTCGCCCGGGTGCTGCTGGAACGGGTGCCGAGATTCCCCAAGCGTCTGGCCTTGCCCGCCGCGATCCTGCTGTCGATCACCCTGTTCGGGCTGGCGGTGTGGGTGGTCACGTCGAACGGCGCCAGTTTCGTGGTTCAGATGCGGGAATACGCCCCGCGCCTGAACGAGGTGATCGCCAAGATCGCCTCGCTGGTCGGGATCAAGGTGGCGCCGACGATCGGCGACCTGATCGATCAGCTCAATCCCAGCAAGTACGCCGGGGCGGCGGCCCAGAGCCTGCAGAACTTCGCCTCGAACGCCGTGCTGGTCCTGATCTATCTCGGCTTCATCATCGCCTCGCGCCGCGGCTTCAGCCGCAAGATCGTGGCGCTGTTCCCGTATCACGCCGAACGCGACGGGGCGATGCAGCTGTTCCAGCGCATCCGCAACGGCGTCGAGCAGTACCTGTGGATCCAGACCGTCACGGGCCTGATCATCGCCGTCGCCGCCTGGGTGGTGATGATGCTGGTGGGATTGGACAACGCCGCGTTCTGGGCCTTCCTGATCTTCGTCGCCGCCTATATCCCGATCCTCGGCGGGGCGGTCGGCTGCTTCCTGCCGCCGCTCTTCGCCCTGGTGCAGTTTCCCCACACGCTGTGGCCCGCCCTGGTCCTGTTCGGCGCGCTGCAGGGGATCTTCTTCATCGTCGGCAACGTGATCCTGCCGCGCATGCAGGGCGACACCCTGAACATGGACCCGACCGTGGTGCTGCTGTCCCTGGCGGTCTGGGGCGCGCTGTGGGGCGTCACCGGCATGTTCCTGTCCACGCCGCTGACCGTGGCCCTGATGCTGATCCTGGCCCAGTTCGACGGCACGCGTTGGATCGCCATCCTGCTGTCGGAGGATGGCGATCCCAGCGGCGATGGCATGGATCGCAAGGTCCCGGGCGCCCATCCCAAGGCTCCCCAGGACAAAAGGGCCGGGTCTTCGCGGCCTTCGCGACAGAAGTCGGCGAAGGGGACTTAAAATCCCAAATGGCCTTCCTATCTAGATCCTGTCGGCAGCCCCCCATGCCGACCCCGCGCGACGCAGACCGATTTTCTGGAGCGTCCGTTGCGGATCCGCCCGTCGCCCCCCGGCGGGCCCGCGCCGCCGGTTCCCCCCAACCGGCGGCGCTTCCGCGTCCGGACTCCGGGGTGGGACTCGTCTTGGTAAGATATTCTGCTCTTTTCCCCGGCTACGGTTGAAACCAAGCCCGAAGAGGCTAGGTTGTCGCCAAAAATTCGCGAGGAAATCCCATGGTCGGTGCAAAACTTGACCCCAAGGCGGCCGCCGCTCAACCGGACGGCTTGATTGCGGCCTTCGGCGCGGCCCTGGGGCGGGGGCCGCTGACCCCGGCCCAGACCCAGTTCGCCGCCCAGGTCCAGGAAGACTGGTCGGCCGAAGAGCTGCCGGGTTTCGCGCCCGACGACATCGCCCACGCCCTGGTCGATTTCTGGCGCCTGGGCGAACACGCCTCCGAGCCCCTGACGATCCGCGTCCGTCCGGCCGTTCGCGCTGACGGGACCGACCTGAAGAGCGACCTGCTGGAGATCGTCCAGCCCGACCGCCCGTTCCTGGTCGACAGCATCATGGGGGCCGTCGCCGAGCAGGGCTTCTCGGTGCGAGCCATGTTCCATCCGGTCATCGACAGCTCGGACGCGGGCGAGGGGGCGGGCCGCCGCTCGATGATCCAGGTCTATCTGGCGCCGGTGGGCGAGGATCGCGAAGCCGCCCTGGTCGCCGCCGTGCGCGACGCCCTGGCCGACGTCCAGGTGGCGGTCGACGACTTCGGCGCCATGAAGGCCCTGATCCGCCGCACGATCGATGAGCTGCGCGCCTCCACGGCGCCGATCCCCAAGGGGCAGCGCGACGAGGGTTTGGCTTTCCTCGACTGGCTGGAAGGCGACCGCTTCGTGTTCCTGGGCGCCCGAGTCTACGACTATCCCCGCACGAGCAACGGCGGCTACGCGGCCGAGGAGCCGCTGTACCAGCCCGAGGGCAGCCTGGGCGTGCTGCGCGACCAGACCCTGACCGTTCTGCGCCGGGGCAGCGAGCCGGCGATCCTGTCACCCCAGGTCCGCGACCACCTCCTGCTGGGCGCCCCCCTGGTGGTGGCCAAGTCGAACCTGCGGTCTAAGGTCCATCGCCGCGGCTACATGGACTATGTCGGCGTGCGCCGGTACGGCGCGGACGGCAAGCCGTCGGGCGAGGTCCGCTTCGTGGGCCTGTTCACCGCCGAGGCCTACGAGACGCCCGCCCATGAAGTGCCGGTGATCCGCCGCAAGGTCGAGCACGTGCTCAAGGAGGCCGGCAAGGATCCGGAAGGCCACAGCGGCAAGCGGCTGCGTAACATTCTGGAGACTTGGCCGCGCGACGAGCTGTTCCAAGTCTCCGAGGACGAGCTGATGTCGATGGCCATGGGGGTGCTGCACCTCTACGACCGACCGCGCGTGCGGCTGTTCGCCCGCAAGGACCCGTTCGACCGCTTCGTCTCGGTGCTGATGTTCGTGCCGCGCGAGCGCTATGACAGCGGCGTGCGCGAGCGGGCCGGCAAGATCCTGGCCGACGCCTATCAGGGCCGGGTCAGCGCCTACTATCCCAGCTTCTCCGACGCCCCCCTGGCCCGCGTGCACTACGTCCTGGGCGTGACGCCGGGCAAGCACGGCGAGCCGGACCTGGACGCGCTGGAAGACGCCGTGGCCGAGACCGCCCGCACCTGGGAGGACCGCTTCGAGGCCGCCATCCGCGACGGCGGCGCGCCGGGCCGGGTGGCCCAGACCCTGGCCCGCTGGCAGGGCGCCTTCCCGCCCGGCTATCGCGACCAGTACGACGCCGCCGAGGCCCTGGCCGACATCGCCGTGATCGACGACCTAGCCGCCGACGAGCCGGTGCGAGTCCGGGCCTTCCGCCACGCCGGCGACGACAAGCTGACCTTCCGGTTCAAACTCTATCGCCCCGGCGCGGCCGCGCCCCTGGCCGACGTGCTGCCGATCCTCGAGCACATGGGCCTGAAGGCCCTGATCGAGGACGGCTTCAAGCTGACCCCGACCGAAGGCCTGCACGGCAAGGTCTGGGTTCACGAATTCGTCCTGCGTGACCAACAGGGCGAGCATCTGTCGTTCGGCGACATCAAGGTCGCTTTCGAGGCCGCCTTCGTCGCCATCTGGACCGGTCAGGCCGAGAGCGACGGCTTCAATCGCCTGGTGCTGGAGCTGGGCGTCGGCTGGCGCGAGGCCGCCTTGGTCCGCGCCCTGGCCCGCTACCGCCAGCAGTCGGGCCTGGACCCCAGCCAGGGCGTGCAGGAGCAGGCGCTGTCGGACAATCCGGGCGTCACCCGGCTGATCCTCGACCTGTTCCGCATCAAGTTCGACCCGGCCGTGCGCGCCGACCTGAAGGCCCGCGAAGAGCAGGCCAAGGCGGTCGAGGCCAGCATCAACGAGGCGCTGCAGGCGGTCGAGAGCCTGGACGCCGACCGTGTCCTGCGCCGCATCGCGGCCCTGATCGCCGCCATGGGCGGCCTTGGCAAGAGCTATCTCGCGCTCGATCTTGCGCTTCAGATCGCCGCCGGCGTCGCCGGGCTCGAACAGCCGCGCAAGATTCTCGGCGGACGGATCGCGATCGAAGGGACTGCGGTGGTCGTCACCGCCGAGGACAGCTTCGAGCAGTTCACGCCGCGCGTCAGCGTCAGCTGGGAAATCACGCCCGAGCTGACGACCTATGCGTCCTACGGCGAGGGCTTCAAGTCCGGCGGGTTCGACATGCGAGGTGACGCCTCGATCTACCCTCAAACAGTCGATGGCTATGATTCCGAAACGGTGGATACAGTTGAGATCGGGCTGAAGGGTTCACTGCTCGACCGGCGACTGAGCTTCGCCACGGCGATTTTCGATTCGTCCTACGAGGACCAGCAGATCACGACCCAGTATCCGGCGATCACGGTGGGCCGAGTGGCCTCGGTGGTCGATAACGTTGGCTCGTCCTCTATCCGGGGCTGGGAGTTCGAGGGCCGGTTCCGGGCCAGCGACAACCTCGTGTTCAACGGGATGCTCAGCTATATCGACGCCGAGTTCGAGGAGTTCCTGGCCTTCATCCCGACGGGACCGCTGAACTCGACCTGCCCGACCCAGACCG
>ERZ511473.1846-NODE-1846-length-14016-cov-3.370400_pt1 | contig 14016 bp, 9 predicted proteins | sample MGYA00374947_ERZ511473 | MGnify/ENA primary metagenome ERZ511473 (study PRJEB26303, sample SAMN06343854) | sediment metagenome | isolation source: hot spring sediment | place: Canada: British Columbia | collected 2012-09-26 ... | reverse complement strand
CGAGGCCGGCCCGCTGCTCGATCGCCTGGCCGAGGAGCTCGAGCGCTTCGCCGCGCTCGTCCCGGCGGGCGGATCGAACAACTGGGTCATCGCCGGCTGGCGCACGGCCAGCGGCCGTCCCATCCTGGCGAACGACCCGCACCTGGACCCAACGCTGCCACCCTACTGGTATCTGGCACACCTGCAAACGCCGGACTGGGCCGTCGCCGGCGCCGCGCTGGTTGGGACGCCGGCCATCGCCGCCGGGCATAACGGGTTCGCCGCCTGGGGCGTCACCGCGGGCCTCTCCGACAACACCGATCTGTTCCTGGAGGAGATCGGGCCCGATGGACGCTCGATCCGGGAGGGCGAGCGCTTCGTCCCCTGTGCGCTCCGGCGCGAGCGGATCGTGGTCCGTAGCTCGCAACCGGTCGAGGACGTGGTCCTGGAGACGCCCCGTGGCCCGATCATCAGCCCGATCCTCAGTGGCATCCCCTGGGCGCTCTCGCTCCGGGCCGTCTGGCTCGACCCCTTGCCGATCGGCGGCCTGCTCCGGCTGCACCAGGTGCGCTCGTTCGCCGAGTTCCGCCAGGCCCTAGCCGAGTGGCCGCAGATCCCGCTCAACGTCGTCTACGCCGATGTCTCCGGGACGATCGGCTGGCAGCTCGCCGGGCAGGTGCCGCGACGGCGCCGCGGCAGTGGCCTGATCCCGCAGCCTGGCTGGCTACCCGGCGCCGGCTGGGAGCCCGATCTGCTGCCCGCCGACGCGCTGCCCTGGTCGGAGAACCCGGCCGCCGGCTTCATCGCCACCGCGAACAACCGGCCTCGTCGCGAGGGGGATGGGCCGTTCCTCGGGGCCGACTACCTCGATGGCTACCGGGCTGCCCGTATCGCCGAGGCGCTGGCATCGCGATCTGATTGGGATATCCGGAGCACCCAGGCGCTCCAGCTCGATGTCCTCTCCATCCCCTGGCGCGAGCTACGCGACATCGTGCTCTCGATCGAGACTCCTAACCCAGCAGCGAATCGCGCCCTGGCCCTCTTGCGCGACTGGGACGGTCGGGTCACCGCTGGCTCACCCGCCGCCAGCGTCTTCGAGTGCTTCCTCGCTGAGATGTGCCGCCGAGTAGCTGCTGCCAAGGCGCCGCGCAGCGCGAACTGGGTGCTCGGCCAGGGGTTCGGCGGCCTCACCGACGGGTCGAGCTGGAGCATCCGGCGTACCGGCCACCTGGTGCGGCTGCTCCGGACCCAGCCGCCGGGCTGGTTCGATCGCCCCTGGGCCGAGGTGATCGCCGAGGCACTGGCGGCGGCTGTCCGTTACCTCGAGAGCCGGTACGGCCCCCGGCCGGCGGCCTGGGACTGGGGCCGCGTGCGCCCGCTGACGCTCCTGCACCCGCTGGCCGACCCGCTGCGCGCCCCGCGGGTGCTGCAGATGCTGTTCAACCTCGGCCCGTTTCCCTGGGGCGGCGATGCGAATACCGTCTCGGCCGCCGGCACTACGCCGCTCGACCCGACCGGACCGGTGACCTTCATGGCGTCGCTGCGGCTCGTCGTCGACGTCGGCAACTGGGACGAGACCGGGGTGGTACTGCCTGGTGGGCAGTCGGGGAATCCACTCTCGCCCCACTACGCCGATCAGCTTCGCCTCTGGCGGCGCGGTGAGGGACTCCGGCTCGCCTGGACGCCTGAGGCCGTCGCCCGAGAGACGGTCGCCACCCTCGAGCTGGTACCCGAAGGCACGCAGCAAGCACATCGCCCGCACTGACCGCCCGGCAGGGAAGGCTACAGCGCGGCGCACGACAGTACCGTAGGGGCGAATGATCATTCGCCCCTGCGGAATGGTAGAACAGTCGCAGCGCCTCTGATGACCCCGAGAGCGCCCTTCCCACATGACAGGCTGCGTCCGGGAACTCGCGCCATCCTGGCTGGCGGAGAGACTTGCCGGGGCATGGTCGTTCCTGCCCCCGCCGCCCGGCAGCGCGACGGCCGGCGTGCTACCATGACTTCGCCGGGGAGAGGAGACGGGCCATGACGATGGTCGAGGAACTGGCAGCCTTCGCGGTGCGGGCCAGCTACGACGACCTCTCGCAGGCAGCCCGGCAGCAGCTTAAGAGCCGGATTCTCGACGCGCTCGGCTGCGCTATCGGCGCGCTCGACGGCGCGCCGATCCGCGGACTGCGCCAGCACCTGGAGGACTTCGGAGGCCGGCCGCTGGCATCGCTCATCGGCGGGAGCCAGACCACGCCGGACCGCGCAGCCCTCTACAACGGCGCCCTGGTTCGCTACCTGGACTACAACGACAGCTTCCTGGCGCCCGGCGAGACTTGCCATCCCAGCGATAACTTGAGCGCCGTGCTGGCGGCCGCCGAGTACGCTGGTGCCAGCGGCCGTGAGCTGCTCGCGGCGCTGGCCGTCGCCTACCAGGTCCAGTGCCGGCTCTCGGAGGTCGCCCCGGTGCGGGCTCGGGGCTTCGACCACGTGACCCAGGGGGCCTACGCCGCGGCCGTTGGCGTCGCCCGGGCGCTCGGACTCGACGCCGCGCGCGCGGCGCACGGGATCGCCATCAGCGGCACGGCCTTCAACGCGCTCCGGGTCACCCGCACCGGCCGGCTCTCGCACTGGAAGGGGCTGGCCTACCCCAACACCGCCTTCGGAGCCACGCACGCCGTCTTCCTCGCCATGCGCGGGATCACCGGGCCGCTGGAGGTCTTCGAGGGCAACAAGGGCTTCATGGATGCGATCGCCGGGCGGTTCAGCATCGACTGGAGCCAGGAAGACCTCGAGGCCGTCCGGCGCACGATCCTGAAGAAGTACAACGCCGAGATTCATTCACAGTCGGCGATCGAAGGACTGCTAGAGCTGAAGGCCGCCTCCGGGTTTCACGGCGAGGAGATCGAGCGCATCGAGCTCGACACCTTCGACGTCGCTTTCCACATCATCGGCGGCGGCGAAGAGGGAGACAAATACCACGTGCGTACCAAGGAGGAGGCTGACCACAGCCTACCCTACATGCTGGCTGTCGCCGCACTGGACGGCCAGCTCGGCCCGGAGCAGTACGCGCCGGAGCGGATCGCGAGCCAGGACGTGCAGTCGCTGCTCCGCCGGGTCGTGATCCGGCCGGACGATACGCTCAGCGAGCGCTTCCCGGCCGAGATGCCGGCTCGGCTGCGGGTCGTCCTCCGCGATGGCCGGATCCTCTCGGTCGAGAAGCGCGACTACGAGGGCTTCCACACCCGGCCGATGCCGTGGGAGCGGGTGGTGGAGAAGTTCGAGCGGCTGGCCTCGCCCTTCACTGACGCCGGCCAGCGCCGGGCGCTGGTGGAGGCGGTGGCCGAGCTGGAAGGCCTGAACGTGCGCGATCTGACGCGGCTCCTCGAAGCGATCGGCAAGGAGGGAGTACGATGAGCGCTATCGAACAGCAAGAGCGAGCGTTCTCGTTCATCCGGCTCAACGAGCGCGGGAGCAAGCCCCGGACCCGCGGCATCACCGAGATCCGCGGCCCCTACTACACCCCGATGGGCAAACGCTATCTCGAGGACATCTTGGAGACCATGGGCGCCTGGGTGGATAGCCTGAAGTTCGCTGGCGGATCGTTCGCGCTCATGCCACGCGATCGACTGGCCGAGATTATCGAGCTCTGCCACCGCTACGACGTCCAGGTCTCGACCGGCGGCTTCCTCGAGCGTGTTCTCCTCCAGGGGCCGGAGGCGGTCGACCGTTACGTCGAGGAGTGCCGGGAGGTCGGCTTCGACATCGTCGAGATCTCGGCCGGCTTCATCACGCTGCCGACCGACGACGTGCTGCGGCTGATCGAGCGGGTGCAGAAGGCGGGACTCAAGCCGAAGCCGGAAGTCGGCATCCAGTTCGGAGCTGGCGGGGCCAGCGCAGTCGAAGCCCTGGAGGCTGAAGGCACCCGCGACGTGGAGTGGGCCATCGCGCAGGCCAGGCGCTACCTAGATGCCGGGGCGTGGATGATCATGATCGAGTCGGAGGGGATCACCGAGAACGTCCGGACCTGGCGCACCGACGCAGTGGCGAAGATCATCAACGCGCTCGGGTTGGAGCGAGTGATGTTCGAAGCTGCCGACCCGCCTGTCTTCGAGTGGTACATCAAGAACTACGGCCCCGAGGTCAACCTGTTCGTCGACCACAGCCAGATCGTGGAGCTGGAGTGTATGCGCTCAGGCCTCTGGGGCACCTCCAGCCTGTGGGGCCGGGTGCTGACCTATAAGGGGTGATCCCCATACCCTGCGACCGGGATGGCTACGAGGAGGCCGGCGCCAGACGCGTCAGGGCTGGCTCAGCAGCGAGGGAGCGTCAACGCGGCGATAGAGCGACCAGCCAGCCCAAGTACCGTCGAGGAGGAAGCCATCGGGCGGGCGCTCGGCGAAGCGCAGGCCGATCTCGTCCCCGGGAGCCGCGGTACGCGTTGCGGCCAGCACGTAGGCCACATGCTCCCGCGGCTCGTCCAGCGCCGAGGCGAACTCCGAGTCGGCCGGCAGAAGGAACGGCCGGGCGGTTCCAGTGTGGGCGATTACCTGATACGCGCTCCGGTCGTCGGCCAGGATAGAGCGAGGCGGAGCCTGGGCCAGTCGCTCGGCCAGCGCCCGTTCCTGCTTTCTCTCATCGTTCGCCCGGCCGAGCGTGACCGCGGCCTGCCAGTCGACCATTCCCGGGCTCTGGGTGCCGAGCCTCGCGCTGGCGACGACCTGAAGCAGGGCGACGGCCACCAGCACGACACTCCAGGAGAGCGAGATCCGCCGCGGAATGCCAGCTAAGGCGATCAGGCTGTAGGTCCCCAGCGCGAACAGCTCGCCGTAGACGAAGCCGGCTGAGCGGATCAACGCGAGGATCAGCGGCACGGAGAGAAAGGCAACGGCGCGCCGCCGCCGGTAGAGGAGATTCAGGCCCGCTACTGCGAGAAACAGCGGCTGTTGCAGCAGCTCTGCGAGCGTCTGGTGGAGTGCCGACCGCAGCGCACCAGCGATCGCAGCACCAGCCGGAGGGATCAGGACCGGCGCCGCCGGGTCGGAGAGAAAGCGCAGCGGGTTCCCGGTAAATACCCAGGTGAGGTACGCCCAGCTGGTGAGCGACCAGAGCGCCGGGAACGCGATGACCATAGTCCGCGCCAGGTCGGCCGGGGCAGATCTATCCTCACCGTCTTCCCGCAGGCGCGAGTAGATAGGCGAGGCGAGGGCGAACGCCAGCGCGAAGACGATCGCGTAGAAGCTGGCGAAGAACGCCAGCCCCAGCACGAGGCCAGCGGTGAACCCACTCCAGGTGTGCCCGTAGCGCACGAAATTGAGGAAGTAGTGCCAGGCGACCAGCAGGAGATGGAGGGCAAGCATCTCCTGGAAGGACTGCGTCGCCAGGAAGAGCATGCCTGGTACCAGGGCCACGCTCGCCAGCAGCACCGTCCGGGCCGCGAGCGGGAGCTCCGTGCGTCGCAGGTCGTACCAGAGTAGCCAGGCAGTCGCGCCGGCCGCTACCCCGGACAGGAGCGACAGCGTCCAGGCGCTCGGCCAGACTGTGGCCAGCAGGAAAGGCAACGGCGGGTAGACGAAGCCGATCACCTCCAGCCGTCCCCGGTCGACCGCCAGGAGCGCCTTGGCCAGAACAAGCGCGTGCGAATCGCTCAGGAACCCGAGCCACTGCACGTAGAGCCCGAGCACGACAAACGGCACGCTGAACAGCGCCACCCGCAGCAGGTGGCCGCGCCAGCTGACATCGGCCAGCCGCAACCCTTCAGGCGAAGGGCTCGCGCGGCCGGACGAGAGCGGCGTCGGGCGTAGCGTAACGGCTGAGTCCATGGAGCGTCTTCTCCCAGTAGAACGGTCGCGTGAGCAACTGCCACAGCGCTTTGTAGGCGGCGATCGAGTGGAGCATCCAGTACAGCGGGTTGAGAAGGGCGAAGGGGATCAGCGAGTAGAGCCGCCGCTTGAAGACCGCCAGCATGTTGAGGTAGATCATCAGTCCATTGCCGATCAGGAGGTTGAACAGGCTGACATACAGGACCGCGGGTGGGAACAGCGCCTGCCCGAGTTGCGACCGAGCGAGCAGCCAGGCCAGGTACAGGGCCCAGAGGATCGGCACGCAGAGAAACGTCAGCGGCGTGCCGCCGATCAGCATGACGAACCCGAACAGGTTACGCCAGCCAGTGGCGCGCACGAGCTTCACCGGGTTACGGGTATGGACCAGGATCGTCTGCATGTAACCCTTGATCCAGCGCGACCGCTGGCGGATCCAGTTGCCGTAGCGGCTGTTCGCCTCCTCGTACGTGGTCGAGTTGATCACGCCGACCTTATACCCCTTGGCTGCCGCCCGCAGGCCCAGGTCGGCATCCTCCGTCACGTTGAAGGGATCCCAGCCCCCAAGCTGCCGCAGCAGGTCAGTGCGGAAGTGGTTGCTGGTGCCTCCCAGCGGGATCGGCAGCCGCAGGCGGTCCAACCCCGGTAGGATGTAGTCGAACCAGTACGAATACTCGAGTGTGAACATCTGGGTGAGGACGTTCTCGGTCGCGTTGTAGTAGTTCAGGGCAGCCTGTACGCAGACCAGCTCCGGCGGCCCCTTCCGGAAGGCGATCACCGCCTTCTTGAGCTGGTCGGGCTCCGGCCGGTCCTCGGCATCGTAGATCGCCAGATACTCGCCTTTGGCGAAGAACAAGCCCACATTGCAGGCCTTTGGCTTAGTCTTCGGCTCGCCGTTGGGCACGGTCACGAACGTGACCGTCTCCGGTGGCCGGGCAGCGCGCGCAGCCGCGATCGTCTCCTCGTCGTCTTCTTCGAGCAAGAGCAGGATCTCCAGCTTGCTGGCCGGGTAGTCGAGGTGACGCAGGTTCTCGATCAGGGGCCCGATCACGTTGGCCTCGCGGTAAACCGGAACCAGGATGGTGTACGTCGGCAACTCTTCATCGCGGAGCGCAGCGACTTCCTCGTCACCGATGGCCTGCACGTGCTCGAACTGCGCTCCCGCCATCGAGACGACGAACCGGAACAGGACGTTCGCCATGAAGCCGACGTTGACCAGCGCAACCAGCGCGATGAGCGTCAGTGTCGTCGCCAGGTGGAGACCGGCAGCGATCCCCAGGCCGAGGGCAACCAGCGCGCCGAGCTGCCAGCGCGTGAAGACGGTGCGGGCACTCTCGCTGGGATTATGGTAGTACAGTCCCATCGTGGCCCGGTCGAGCAGCGTCTCCCGGAAGACCCGCCGGATCGCGTAGTCGATGTCCCAGTCGGTCGTCACCACGGGCTTGACCTCGACCGGACCCAGCGCGCTCCGGACCAGCTCGGCCAGCGCCGGCGACGGGGGCTCGGCAGTCGCGACCAGGACGGCCCCGCCCTCGCGGCGAACCGGGATGCAGCGTCGCGCAACCAGGTCCTCGGGGTCGAAGTGCCGGGCTAGGTGGTGATCCACCGGCTCGCGGAGCAAGTCGACGAAGGGATGGCCCCAGAGCTCGGCCAGTACCTGGTAGAGCTGCCACCGGCGGACCAGGCCGAGCGCGATGAGGATGCGCCCGAGACGGTCACCGGTGCGCCGCTGGAGTTGCAGCGCCTGCTCGAGATCCTTGTGACGAAGCAGCCCGCGCTGAACCAGAGCCTCACCGAGGCGCGGCCTCGACTCGCTCCGCGCCACCGTGGAGAGCGCCTGGCGCTCAGAGATCAACCGTTCATCCATCGCCTACCCGAGCCGCTCGCCGACCACTCGATCGATGGCCCGCTAGGCGCCCGGACTCACCAGGGGCAGCCAGCGGTCAACTCGAACTCGCTCCGGGGCATCCCCCGTGGATCGGAGGAGACAAGTACTTGCCTTCCCCGTCTCCTGTGGCCTCCAGCGGTCAAGCGCCGGGAGCGTCTGTCATGTTTTCGCGTGTGGAGGGAAGCAGTGAAATAGTACCCAGGTCACCAATAGGGTGGGGATTTTGGTCGAGTCCGCCGGTACTACCTACTCGAGGTCCAGGCCGAAGAGGTCGGCGATGGCGTGGATGTAGGGCTCCTGCGCCCCGCGCTCGCGCAGGCGGCTGATGGGCAGGTGGAGGAGCTTGTTGGCGATCCCGTGGCTGAGCGCCAACACCACCTGTCGATCTCGCTCGCTCAGGTGGCCAAGTCGGCGCAGCGCCCGGGTCGTCTCCTCCTCGCGGATCGCTTCGATTCGCTCCCGCAACTGCTGGATCACCGGCGCGACTGCGCGGGCGCGCTCCCACTCCAGGAACTCCTCCACCTGCTCCTCGACGATGGCCTCGACCTGCGGGATCGCTCGCTCGCGAGCGCGCCGGCCCTCGGCACACAGCGCCTCGAGCGCGTCGATATCGCGCAGCTCGATACCGGGCAACCCGGCGACGACAGGCTCCACGTTGCGCGGCACGGCGATGTCGATCAGCAGGAGCAGTCGCCCACCTCGCGCCGCGACCACCCGCTCCAACCGGCGCCGGGTCAACACCGGCTCCTGGGCCGCGGTCGCGACCACGGCAAGCTCTACAGTAGCGAGCGCCTCGTCCAGGCATTCCCAGGGAACCAGATGTACGCCCACGTCGCGCGCGACTTCCCGCGCCCGATCGCCGGTGCGGTTGGCGATCCCGAGCCAGCGAGGACGATACGAGACTAGGCTGGTCGCAACCAGCCGGCCCATCTCGCCAGCGCCGATCACCAGCGCCCGCGTGCCCGCCAGCTCGCCTAGGATCGAGCGGGCGAGCTGCACGGCCGCCTGCCCGATCGAGCCGGCCCCCCGTCCGATCGGGGTCTCGGTCCGGGCGCGCTTGCCGGCCACGACCGCCAGGGTGAAGAGCCGGTCGAGTACCGGGCCGAGCGCCCCGGCCGCCCGCGCCTCCTCAGCCGCTTCCCGCACCTGGCCCAAGATCTGCGGCTCGCCGAGGATCTGCGACTCCAACCCAGCCGCAACCCGGCACAGGTGGCGCGCCGCCTCCGCTCCCCGCAGCTGAACCACGTGTGGCTGCAGCCTTTCAGGATCAAGCCCCGACTCCGCAGCCAGCAGCACCAGGACATCACTACGGGTAGCAGCGGGCCCCGCGACCCAGTAGAGCTCGGTGCGGTTGCAGGTGCAGAGCGCGACTGCCTCACCCGCGATCCTGGCCAGCCGGGCCATCAGCGCAGACCGGGCGTCCACGTCCAGCGCCAGCCGCTCCCGAACTCCGACCGGGGCGGTGCGATGAGTGACACTGAGCAGCTCCACCGGCATGCTGGCTCACCCCGCTCTTCGTCAGGACGACGCGATCTCGCGCAGTGCCTCCCCGGCAGCCTCGAGCGTGCGGTCGATCTCTTCGTCGCCGTGCGCCAGCGAGACGAACGCCGCTTCGAACTGCGACGGCGCCAGGTACACGGCCCGTCGCAGCATCGCCTGGTGGAACCGGGCGTAGCGTGCCGTATCGGCCAGCGTCGCCGTCTCGTAGCTCGTGACCGGCTCGCTCGTGAAGAAGGCGGTCAGCATCGAGCCGGCCCGGTTGAGCGTCACCGGAACGCCGGCCTGCTCACCGGCCCGGCGCAGGCCATCGGCCAGGCGGGCACTCAGCGCCTCCAGGCGCTCGTACGCGCCTGGACGGTGCAGCAGCTCCAGGGTGGCCAGGCCTGCCTCCATCGCCAGCGGGTTCCCGGAGAGCGTGCCGGCCTGGTAGACCGGGCCGAGCGGGGCCAGCAGCTCCATCAGCTCGCGACGCCCGCCGTAGGCGCCGACCGGCAGGCCGCCGCCGAGGATCTTGCCGAGGCAGGTCAGATCAGGCTGCACACCGAAGAGCTCCTGGGCTCCACCGGGAGCCAGCCGGAAGCCGGTGATCACCTCGTCGAAGATCAGGAGCGCACCATAGGCCCGGGTGATCTCGCGCAGCCCCTGGAGGAAGCCCTCCGCCGGTGGGACCACACCCATGTTGCCAGCCACCGGCTCCACGATCACCGCAGCGATCTCACCGCCAGCTTGAGAGAAAGCCTCTTCCACCGGCTCGAGCCGGTTGTACGGCAGCGAGATCGTATCGGCCGCAGTGCCCGGGGTGACCCCGGGACTGCTCGGGATGCCGAACGTCAACAGGCCGGAGCCAGCGGTAGCCAGCAGCGGGTCGGCGTGACCGTGATAGCAGCCGGTGAATTTGACGATCTTCGCCCGCCCGGTGGCCGCGCGCGCCAGCCGGATCGCGCTCATGGTCGCCTCGGTACCCGAATTGACGAAGCGCACCAGCTCGATCGAGGGGAAGAGCTCGACGACTCGCCGGGCGAGGGCGGTCTCCAGCTCGGTGGGCGCCCCGTAGCTGGTACCGCGCTCGACGGCCCGCTGGAGCCGCTCGACCACGTCCGGGTGAGCATGCCCGGCGATCAGCGCGCCCCAGGAGCAGACGTAGTCGATGTACTCGTTGCCGTCCAGGTCGTAGAGCCGGGCGCCAGCGCCACGCTGGATGAACGGCGGCGTGCCGCCGACCGCGCGGAAGGCTCGCACCGGGCTGTTCACGCCGCCCGCCAAGTATCGCTGGGCCTCCTGCCAGGCCTGCTCCGAGCGCGTTAAGCTCAGCATCGTCCGCCTCCGGTTGCCCGTGCTCTTGCCTTCTGCTCTCTAACGCTCCGCGGCCAGCAGCGCTGCCGCCTCGGTCCCAGCCCCCTCGCGGAGCCAGCAGGCCACGTCCTTGGCGTGGTAGGTGATGATCATGCCGGCGCCGGCCCGCCGGATGCCGGTCAGCACTTCCAGCACCACGCGGCGCTCGTCGATCCAGCCGTTGCGGGCCGCCGCCTTGACCATGGCGTACTCGCCGCTCACGTTGTAGGCCGCGATCGGCACGTCGAAGCGCTCGCGCGCCAGCGCGACGACGTCCAGGTAGGCCAGGGCCGGCTTGACGATGACGGCATCGGCGCCCTCCTCGAGGTCGGTCTCGATCTCGAGGAGGGCCTCTCGACGGTTGGCGGGATCCATCTGGTGCGATCGGCGATCGCCGAAGGCCGGGGCCGACTCCGCGGCGTCGCGGAACGGCCCGTAGAACGCCGAGGCGAACTTGGCGGCATAGGACAGGATCGGCGTCTCGATGAACCCGGCCTCATCAAGTGCCCGGCGGACCGCCAGCACCCGGCCATCCATCATGTCGGAGGGCGCCACCATGTCAGCGCCAGCCGCCGCGTGCGAGACCGCCGTGCGGGCCAGCAGCTCCAGCGTCGGGTCGTTGGCGATCTCGCCTCCGACCAGGACGCCGCAGTGGCCGTGCGAGGTGTACTCGCAGTTGCAGACATCGGTGATGACGACCATCTCCGGGTCGTAGCGCTTGATCGACCGGACGGCCTGCTGAATCACCCCGTGCTCGTCGTAGGCCCCCGACGCCAGCTCGTCTTTGTGCTCCGGGATGCCGAAGAGCAGCACGGCTCCGATCCCGAGTCCCCGCAGCTCCTCGACCTCCGAAGGGAGCTGGTCGACGCTGAGCTGGTAGACGCCCGGCATCGACGGCACTTCGCGGCGCACCCCGGTCCCGTAGGTGATGAACAGGGGATAGATCAGATCGTCGACCGAGAGCCGCGTCTCCCGCACCAGCCGTCGCAGCCCCTCACTGCGACGAAGCCGGCGGAAGCGCCGGAAGCTCAGCTCTGCTGGGTTCATCGCAATCTCTCCTCCACGGCCTCAACGACCGTCCGCAGCAATCCCGGGATCGAGTACTCGTCCGCCACCAGGTCGACCCGAATCCCTGCCTCACGGGCGGCAGCCGCGGTGATCGGCCCGATGCAGGCGATCACCGGGCGCTCGAGCACGCTGAGGTCATGGCCGAGCGCGGCGACCAGGTTGCGGGCCGTCGAGCTGCTCGTCAGCAGCACGATGTCCACCTCGCCTGCCCGCAGCCGTTCGAGCGCCTCCGGCGGGGGATCCACCGGCCGCGTCCGGTAGGCAGGCACCACATCCACCGCAGCCCCGGCCTCCCGCAGCGTCTCGGGCAGCGTCTCGCGAGCCTCGGCGGCGCGCGGCAACAGCACGCGCCGGCCGGCGATGCCGCACTCGACCAGCGCGGCGGCGACCGCCTCGGCCACGAACTCGCCTGGCACGAGGTCGGTTCCCAGGCCGTAGGCGCGCAGCCGCTCGGCCGTGGCCGGGCCGATGGCGGCGATCCGAATGCGCCCTAGGGAATCGGGCGTACGGCCTAGCTCGCGAAGCCGGCGGAAGAAGGCATCTACCCCGTTGACGCTCGTGAAAACCAGCCAGTCATACCGTTCGAGCTCCCGGATGGCCCGGTCGAGCGGGCCGGTGTCCTCCGGCGGGGCGATCTCGATGACCGGGCAGAGCACTGGCTCGGCACCGAGCTCGCGCAGCCGGGCTACCAGTTCCCCGGCCTGGGCCAGGGCGCGGGTCACCAGCACCCGCCGGCCGGCCAGGGGCCGCGTACCTCCGGAGCGCTCGAGCAGGTCGAGCCGGCTCGTCACGGCCGCACCACCTCCTCGATGCCGAGCGCCCCCTTCAGCTCGACGGCCAGTGCGCGAGCCGCCCCCACCGCCTGCTCCTCCGGGACGATCACCTGCCGTCGTTCTAGCCTGCGCAGCGACGGGTCGCCGAGCAGTACCCGTAGCGTGGCCTGCCCGTCGCTCACGGTAGCATAGGCACCGATCGGAGCTTGGCATCCACCACCAAGCGCGCGCAGGAATGCTCGCTCGACCTCGACCGCCAGCCCGGCGATCGGGTCGTGGATCCGCCCGAGCAACTCTCGCAGTTCCTGGTCACCCGCCCGGCAGGTGACACCGAGCGCTCCCTGGCCCGGCGCGGGGACGAAGACATCAGGTGACAGGTACTCGCTCACCCGGTCCTCCCAGCCCAGCCGGTGCAGCCCGGTGGCGGCCAGGACCACCGCGTCGTAGTCGCCCTGGTCCAGCTTGCGCAGCCGGGTATCGACATTTCCACGGATATCGAGTGGGGTCAGGTCGGGCCGCACGGCACGGAGCAGGGCCTGGCGCCGCCGCGAGCTCGTCCCCACCCGAGCGCCCGGAGGCAGCTCAGCGAGCCGAGAGCCGTCACGGCTGACCAGCGCGTCGCGTGGATCGGAGCGGATGACGATGGCAGCGAGCACGACACCCTCCGGGAGCTCCGAGGGCAGATCCTTGACACTGTGCACGGCAAGATCCACTCGGCCATCGAGCAGCGCCTCGTGCAGCTCCTTCGAGAAGGCGCCCTGGCCGCCGAGGATCGTCAGCGGCGTCGTCTTGTCGCGGTCACCGGCCGGGGTGATGACGATGACCTCCGTCGAGGCCTCTGGCCAGGCTTGCCGGAGTCGGGCGAGCGCCAGCTCGGTCTGCGCTCGCGCGAGCTGGCTGCCCCGGGTACCGACGCGTACCGATCGGCGTGGACCGATCATTCCCGCCCCCCAACGCGGGCAAACTGCCGGCGCGAGAACTCGGCAATCGCTTCACATCCAGGCCACTCGACGACTTTTCCGGGCACTGTCGCCACTCCCGCCCTGCATGACTCTCTTTGCCCAAATATCATCAAATCTGTTCAAACCTGCTCATCTACAAATGCCGGGCTGATTCTACGCACCCCGGCGCATCGCGACAAGAGAAAACTTACTAGGATACTCGGAAATCGCCCGGCCTGTCGACGCCTCTTGGCACGCACATTCCACCGCGCTCTCGCTCAGTAGGATGGCGATCCTCGGCCAGAGCCCGTGCCAGCTCAGATCATCTGGGGCAACGCTCGCAGCTTGACGACGTCGAGCCGGCCCGCGCGTCCCGGTCGAAGACTTCGCGCCAACCCGGGCAACCTGCGAAGGCCGGCCGGCGGCTCCAACCCAGGGCAGGGATGAGGTCGTCCGGCTCGTTGGTCGTGAGTACCCACACGCCGGCCCGGATAACTCGCCTCGCCTCCTCTGGATCGTCCACCGTCCAGGCCGTGACGGCGTAGCCGGCACGCCGCAGCCAGCGCACGAGGCGCGGCGTCACCATCCGGTGGTGCAGAGTCACGGCATCGGCTCGCGCATACCGCATCCCGATCGCCAACTGCAGCGCCAGATGAGATCGGAAGAGCGTCGTGTAGGGAAAGAGTGTAGATCTCGGTGGTCGCCGTATCATTAAAAAAAAAAAAAAA
>ERZ511473.1842-NODE-1842-length-14040-cov-57.791879_pt1 | contig 14040 bp, 10 predicted proteins | sample MGYA00374947_ERZ511473 | MGnify/ENA primary metagenome ERZ511473 (study PRJEB26303, sample SAMN06343854) | sediment metagenome | isolation source: hot spring sediment | place: Canada: British Columbia | collected 2012-09-26 ... | reverse complement strand
CTCAACTATGAAGTCACCCAAGAACTCTTGAAGCAGGCTAAGGGAGGGCGAGGAAGGAGTTTTGGGTAAAGCCCTGTATAAGGCATCGGCCCGTGGGCTAAGCCCTGCGCCCATGGGTGGGGATGGGTGGCTTTTGGGCTGGTTTTATGCGCAAGCCCTTAAGTTTGTGGATTGAATACAGATTGACCTCAGGGTGTGCGGTATAGTTAAGGAGGGGCTTGCCCCCTTTCTCTGGAGGTCCCAGAATGGCAGGGATCCTGCTTTTCGCTTATTTTTCTGGGGTGTTGGCTACTCGCCTGGGGCTACCTGCCTTTCTGGGCTATTTAGGTGTTGGGGTGGCCCTGGGGGTTGCGGGGTTTGCGGGAGATCCCCTTCTACACCTCTTTGCGAACCTGGGGATCTACCTTCTGCTGTTTACCGTGGGGCTTGGCCTGCGCCCAGGGCGTTTGGTCCGCAAGGAGGTGTGGCTTACGGGGGCCTTTCAACTCCTCCTGCTTCCCGTCCTGGCCCTGGCCCTGCACGCCCTGGGCTTGGTCCAGAACCCCCTGGCCCTCTTGGTGCTGGCGGTAGCCCTCGTCAACCCCAGCACCGTGCTTCTTGCCCGGGTGCTCCAGGGCAAGGGGGAGCTTGCTGCTCTGCACGGGCAGGTGGCCTTGGGGGTCTCCGTTTTCCTGGACGTGGTTTCCCTGACTCTGCTCATCCTATTGGGGTTTCAGGGGGTGGGGCCTTCCGGGTTTCTGGTCCTGGCCTTTCCCCTATTCCGTCCCCTGCTGGCCCGGCTTTTCCACCTGGCCCAAGGAGGCGAGCTGCAGCTTCTCCTGGGGCTCGCCCTGGCCCTTTTGGGGGCGGAGCTGGCCCGGCTTCTCCAGGCCCCGGAGGCCCTGGGCGCCCTGTTCATGGGGCTCGGCCTTGCCCGCTACCCTGGGGCCGGGGAGATGGCGGAGAGGCTTTGGGCCTTAAGGGAAACCTTTTTGCTGGCCTTTTTCCTGCGGGCAGGGCTGGCGGTGGGACCGGATGGGGTTTTCGCGGGGCTTCTCCTCCTCTTGCTGCTTCTTCTCAAGCCGGCTTCCCTCTTCCTGCCCCTGGTTTTGCAGGGCTTTCGGGCCCGCACCGCCTTTTTGGTGGGGGTAGGCCTGGGCACCTACTCGGAGTTCGGCGTGGTGGCGGCGGGGGTGCTCCAGGGGCTTGGGCACCTCTCCCCCCAGGGGGTGGGGGCGGTGGCCCTGGCCGTGGGCGGCTCCTTCCTCCTGGGGGCCCCCCTTTTGCAGAAGGCCCATGCCCTTTACGAGCGGTGGGAGCCTTGGCTCAAGCGGTGGGAACGCCCGGGCCTGCATCCCGACGAGGAGCCCCATGGGGTCTTGGGGGCCCGGTGGTTGGTGGTGGGGATGGGGCGGGTGGGGGCGGCGGCCTACCGCTTCCTCACGGGACAGGGGGAGCCGGTGGTGGGCCTGGACAGCGACCCGGCCAAGGTGGAGTACCACGCCGCCAAGGGCCGGCGGGTGCTCTACGGGGACGCCGAGGACCCAGCCCTTTGGGAGGGGCTGGACCTGAACGGGGTGGAGGGAGTAGTGCTAGCCCTTCCGGACCTCGAGGCGAGGCTCCGGGCCACGAAGGCCTTGCGGGCCAAGGGTTTCGGGGGGGTAGTGGGGGCGGTGAGCTATGCCCAGGAGGAGGATGCCCAGCTTTTGGAGGCGGGGGTGGATGTGGTTTTCCATCCCCTTCTCGAGGCGGGTGAACGGCTTGCGGAGAAGGTGTTGCAGGCCAGCCGGGCTTAGCCAAGGGGTAAACTGGGGGGTATGAACTACGAAACCTTGGCGGTGCATGCGGGGTTACCTGAGGACCCTCATGGGGCGGTGGGGCTTCCCATCTACGCGGTGGCTGCCTACGGCTTTAAGACCCTGGAGGAAGGGGCAGAGCGCTTTGCCAGTGGGGAGGGCTACGTCTACGCCCGGCAGAAGGACCCCACCGGCAAGGCCCTGGAGGAGCGGTTAAAGGCCTTGGAAGGGGGCATGGAGGCCTTGGTCTTTGCCTCGGGCCAGGCGGCCACTTTTGCCGCCCTCTTTTCCCTTCTGCGCCCGGGGGATGAGGTGGTGGCGGCCAAAGGGCTTTTCGGCCAGACCATCGGCCTTTTCCAGCAGGTCTTGGCCCCCATGGGCATAAGGGTGCGCTACGTGGAGCCCGAGCCCGACCGGGTACGGGAAGCCCTCACGGAGAGGACCCGAGCCATCTTCGTGGAAACCGTGGCCAACCCTGCCTTGGTGGTGCCGGACCTCGAGGGCCTGGCCTCTTTAGCGGAGGAAAAGGCCATTGCCCTGGTGGTGGACAACACCTTTGGCGCTGCCGGTGCCCTGGCCAAGCCCCTCCAGTGGGGGGCCCACGTGGTGGTGGAAAGCCTCACCAAATGGGCAAGCGGCCACGGCTCCGTGCTGGGAGGGGCGGTGGTGGTAAGGGAAAGCCGCATCTGGCAAAACTATCCCCAGTTCCTGGAGAAGGATGCCAGGGGCCAGGTTCCCTGGGAGGCCCTGGGACCTCGGTGTTATCCGGAGCGGGTGCGTACCCTGGGGCTATCCCTTATGGGCATGGCCCTTTCCCCCTTCAACGCCTACCTTCTCTTCCAGGGTTTGGAAACCGTGGCCCTGCGGGTGAGGCGCATGAGCGAAACCGCCCATCGCCTGGCCGAGGCCCTAAGGGGCCACCCGAAGATCCAGTCCCTTCGCTACCCCGGCCTGCCCCAGGATCCGGCCTACCCCATGGCCCGGAAGTACTTGGCCTCGGGGGGGCCCATGCTCACCCTGGACCTGGGAAGCCAGGAAGCAGCGAGCCGTTTCCTGAGAACCATGCCCCTGCCCAAGGCCGCCAACCTGGGGGATGCCCGCACCCTTTTGGTGCATCCTTGGACCACCACCCATAGCCGCCTTTCGGAGGAGGGGAGGCTTCAGGCGGGGGTTACCCCGGGGCTGGTGCGGGTTTCCGTGGGGCTGGAGGATCCCGAGGATCTTGTGGCTTGGTTCCGGGAGGCCTTGGAAGGGGCCTAGGGGGGAAGAAAGGCACAAGCATGTGGTATCGTGAAGCTGTGCACTAACTCGCCACCCGAAGCCTAGATCCCGCCAGTGGGATTTCCACGGCGGGATCCTCTAGGAAACTCCCAGCTTTCAGATCACCCAAAGCCCCTCGCGCATGAGGGGCACGCGGGTACCATCCTGCAAAATCCCATCCACCTGCATCTCCATAGAGCCGATCATCCAGTCGATGTGCACCAGGCTTTCGTTACCCCCGCGCCTCAGGAACTCCTCCCCCGTAGGGCGGCCCTCGAGGTTCTCCGCATAGGCCTGGCCAAAGGCGATGTGGCTGGCGGCGTTTTCGTCAAAGAGGGTGTCGTAGAAGACCAGGCCCGTTCGGGCGATGGGGTTGTCGGCGGGTACCAGGGCCACCTCTCCCAGCCTGCGGGCTCCCTCGTCGGTGGAGAGGACCTTAAGGAGGACTTCCTCCCCCTTCTTTGCCCCCACCTCCACCGCATACCCCTTCTCAAACCGGGCCCAGATGCCCTCCACCAGCTGGCCCGCAAGGGCCAGGGGGCGGCTTGCCCTAACCACCCCTTCCACCCGTTCCCGATGGGGGGCGGTGAAGACCTCCTCCGTGGGCAGGTTGGGGTTGCAAAGCAGTCCCTTCTTGGTGGGCGTGGCCCCTCCTTGCCAGAGGTGGCCTTCCGCCAGGCCCACCACCAGGTCGGTCCCTGGGCCTTGGAAGTGAAGGGCGGAAAAGCGCCTTTCGTTGAGGTAGGCCACCTTCTGGTGCAGGCTGCGGTTATGGGCCTCCCAGGCGGCCACGGGATCCGGGGTATCCACCCGGGTAGCCTGGAAGATGGCTTGCCAAAGCCGGTCCACCGCCTCTTCCACCGGAAGCCCGGGGAAGACCGCCTTGGCCCAGCCGGGGTGGGCGAAGGGGACGATGGTCCAGTTGGTGACGAACTCGGTGATGGCCTCGAGGGCCGGCTTGTAGGCTCGGCTCTGCGCCTGCTGGGCCCGTCCGATGCGCTCAGGGGGAAGGCCTTCTAAGGCCTTGGGGTCATTCCCGGAAACCGCAAGCCGGGCAGCGCCTTCGCGAAAAGCCTTGGCCATGCCCTCGTAAAGCCAAGCGGGAGCCCTGTCCAGCCCCTCCTCTGGGGCCAGGGAGAGGCGCTTACGGGAAAGCTGGTTATCCCCGTAGATCACGGTAAAGAGGCTTGCCCCCTGCCCGTAGGCTTTTTCCGCCAGGAGGCGGACGAAGTCCACGGCCTCGATGGGGGCGGTGGCGATGATTTCCTGCCCCGGTTGCAGGTTGAGCCCCACCCGGATGGCCAGTGCGGCCAGCTTTTCTAGATTCTCCTGAAGCGTGCCCACGCCCTCAAGTCTTCCCTCTGGAAGGACTTTCGTCAAGGCCGGGGGCAGGTTTTGGGCCGGCCCAAGAGGAGGACGAGGGCGGCCAGCAGAAGGAAAAGTGGCCGGTAAGCCTCCCAGGCGAAAGCTATCCCCACCAGGAGCAAGGCCAAGGGGTAGCGCCACGCTGCCATGCCCTTAGCCTACACCCCGCACCGCCAAGGGGGGACATTTCTCACCCACCGGGCCCACTATGGTGGAGGAGAGGTGAATCCTATGCGCCCCATCACCGTGGACGGCAACGAGGCGGTGGCTCGGGTGGCCTACCGCCTGAGCGAGGTGGTGGCCATTTACCCCATCACGCCCTCAAGCCCCATGGCCGAGCTTTGCGACGAGTGGGCGGCCAAGGGGGAGCCCAACCTATTGGGGCTTGTACCCAAGGTGGTGGAGATGCAGTCCGAGGGCGGGGCGGCGGGGGCCCTGCACGGAGCCCTCCAGGAGGGTGTGCTGGCCACCACCTTCACCGCCAGCCAGGGCCTCCTGCTCATGATCCCCGACATGTACAAGATCGCCGGCCAGGCCCTGCCCGGGGTCATCCACGTGGCGGCCCGGGCTTTGGCCACCCATGCCCTGTCCATCTTCGGGGATCATCAGGACCTCTATGCGGTGCGGCCCACCGGGTGGGCGATCTTGGTGTCGGACTCCGTGCAGGCGGCCCAGGACTTGGCGGGCATCGCCCACATCACCGCCCTGAAGGCAAGCCTGCCCGTGCTCCACGCCATGGATGGCTTCCGCACCTCCCACGAGGTGCAGAAGATCGTGCCCCTTTCCGACCGGGAGCTTAAGGCCCTCTTTCCCTTCGGGGCCCTCGAGGCCTACCGGCGGCGTGCCCTGACCCCCGAGGCCCCGGTGATCCGCGGCACCGCGCAAAACCCCGACCACTACTTCCAGAACCGGGAGGCCATCAACCCCTACTACCTGCGCCTGCCCCAGGTGGTGGCCGAAACCATGGAGCAGTTTGCCCAGGTGACGGGGCGCCGCTACGCCCCCTACGAGTACTTCGGCCACCCGGAGGCGGAGCGGGTGGTGGTGGTCATGGGCTCGGCCTCCTTGGCGGTGGAGGAGGCGGTGGAGTACCTCCTGAGGCAAGGGGAAAGGGTGGGGATGGTGCGGGTGCGCCTTTACCGCCCCTTCCACGGGGAGGCCTTTCTCGCCTCCATGCCCCAGACCGTGAAGAAGGTGGCCATCCTGGACCGGGGCAAGGAGCCCGGGGCCGTGGGAGAGCCCCTCTTCCAGGAGGTGGCGGCGGCCTTTGCCTTACGGGGTGGGGAGGTTCCGGTTCTGGTGGGAGGGAGGTACGGGCTTTCCTCCAAGGAGTTTACCCCGGCTATGGCCCTGGGGGTTTTTGAGGAACTCAAGAAGGAGAAGCCCCGGCACGGCTTCACCGTGGGGATCGTGGACGATGTGACGGGCACAAGCCTTTCCTACCCCCAAGTGGACTTTGAGGACCCGGCCTCGGTGCGGGCGGTCTTCTTCGCCCTGGGGGCCGACGGGACCGTGAGCGCCAACAAGAACACCATCAAGATCATCGGGGAGGAGACCCCCCTTTACGCCCAAGGGTACTTCGTCTACGACTCCAAGAAGTCGGGCTCCCGCACGGTAAGCCACCTGCGCTTTGGGCCAAATCCCCTCAACAAGCCCTACCTGGTGCAGAAAGCCAGCTTCGTGGGCATCCACCAGTGGAGCTTCTTGGAGCGCCTTCCCATGCTGGAGGTGGCGGAGGAGGGGGCCACGGTCCTCATCAACAGCCCCTACCCTAAGGAGGAGGTTTGGGACCGCTTGCCCAGGCCTGTTCAGGAGGAGATCCTGAGGAAAAACCTCAAGGTCTACGTGGTAAACGCCTACGAGCTGGCCAGGCGGGTGGGCCTTCCCGGGCGTATCAACACCATCATGCAGGCGGCCTTCTTCAAGCTTTCCGGGGTCTTACCCGAGGAGGAGGCCAAGGCCCGCATCAAGAAGGGCATCGAGAAAAGCTACGGCAAGCGGGGCCGATCGGTGCTGGAAAGGAACTTCCGGGCGGTGGAGCTGGGTTTTGAGGCGGTGGAGCCCCTGCCCATACCCGGAAGGATCACCTCGGAAAAGGAACTGGTGCCCCCTATGGTGGACCACCCGCCGGCCTTTGTGCGGGAGGTGCTGGGGCCCATTGCCCTGGGGTTGGGAGATGCCTTGCCGGTTTCCGCCTTTCCCCCGGATGGAACCTACCCCACGGGGACGGCCAGGTACGAGAAGCGGGGCATCGCGGAGTTCATCCCCACCTGGGATCCCCAGGTGTGCGTGCAGTGCGGCAAGTGCGTCCTGGTCTGCCCCCATGCGGTGATCCGGGCCAAGGTGGTGCCGGAGGAGGCCTTGGCCCAGGCTCCCGAAGGTTTCCCCCACCGCAAGGCCATGTGGAAGGAACTCACTGGGGAGTTTACCCTGGCCATCAGCCCCGACGACTGCACGGGTTGCTCCCTTTGCGTGGAGGTCTGCCCCGCCAAGGACAAGCAGAACCCGAGCCGCAAGGCCTTGAACCTGGCACCCCGCCTCGAGGTGCGGGAGGCCATGAACCGGCACTGGGACTTCTTCCTCTCCTTGCCGGAAACCCCCAGGGCCGGCCTTAAGCTCCACACCGTGAAGGATGTGCAGCTTCTGGAGCCTTTGTTCGAGTTCCCCGGGGCCTGCGCGGGGTGCGGGGAAACCCCTTACCTGAGGCTACTAACCCAGCTCTTCGGCGACCGCCTCATCGTGGCCAACGCCACCGGGTGCAGCTCCATCTACGGGGGAAACCTTCCCACAACCCCCTGGAGCAAGAACAAGGAGGGGCGGGGTCCCGCCTGGGCCAACTCCCTTTTCGAGGACAACGCTGAGTTCGGCCTCGGCATGCGCCTGGCCTTGGACAAGAAGGCGGAGTACGCCCGGGAGTTGCTTAAGGATTTCCGTCAGATCCTGGGGGAGGAGCTGGTGGAGAGGCTCCTTGCGGAAACGGGGCCGGAGGAGGTAGAGAGGAGGCGGCAGGATGTGGCCCTCCTACGGGAAAAGCTCAAGGACCTGCCGGATCCCAGGGCCAAGGACCTCCTGGCGGTGGCGGATGCCCTCATCCCCCATTCCGTGTGGATCGTGGGTGGGGATGGCTGGGCCTACGATATCGGCTACGGGGGCCTGGACCACGTGCTGGCCAGCGGGGCCAACGTGAAGGTTTTGGTCCTGGACACGGAGGTCTACTCCAACACAGGGGGACAGGCCTCTAAGGCCACGGGTCTGGGGGCGGTGGCCAAGTTCGCCGCAGCAGGCAAGCCCACCCCCAAGAAGGACCTGGCCTTCATGGCCATGAGCTACGGGCATGTCTACGTGGCCCAGGTGGCCATGGGGGCCAGCGACGCCCATACCCTGAAGGCCTTCCTCGAGGCGGAGGCCCATAAGGGCCCGGCCCTCATCATCGCCTACAGCCACTGCATCGCCCACGGCATCGACATGGCCAAGGGAATGGAGCACCAGAGGCTGGCGGAGCGCACGGGGTACTGGCCCCTCTTCCGCTACATCCCTGGCCAGGGGCTCATCCTGGACTCCAAGCCCCCCACGCTGCCCCTTAGGGAATACCTCTATGCGGAAAACCGCTACCGGCTTCTCCTCCAGACCCACCCCGAGGGGGCCGAGGCCTTCTTAAAGCTGGCGGAGGAGGCGGTGCGGGAAAGGTGGGAAAGGCTTTCCCGCATGGCAGCCAAGGGGGTTGTGCCAAGCTAAGGGCGCGCATTCCCTTCTAGGGGAAAAAGATGAAGGAGGAGGGTATGGACCTCAGCACCACCTACATGGGATTGAAGCTGGAGCATCCCTTGGTGGCCTCGGCCTCACCCCTTACGGAGCGTCTGGACGGGTTTCTCCGCCTGGAGGATGGGGGTGCGGCGGCCATCGTGATGCACTCCCTCTTTGAGGAGCAGGTGACCCTCGAGGAGGAGATGCTGGACCATTACCTGCACTACGGCCACGAAAGCTACGCCGAGGCCCTTTCCTACTTTCCCCGGGCCCACGAGTACCGCCTGACCCCTGAGCGCCACCTGGACCTTCTTGCCCGGGCCAAGGAACGGGTTTCCATCCCCATCATCGCCAGCTTGAACGGCATCAGCCGGGGGGGCTGGGTGGAGTACGCCAAGCTTCTGGAGGAGGCAGGGGCCGACGCTATAGAGCTTAACCTCTACTACATCCCCACCGACCCTGCCCTTTCCGGGGCGGAGGTGGAGGCCATGTACCTGGATACCATCCGGGCGGTGGTGGAAAGCGTGGGGATCCCTGTGGCGGTCAAGGTGGGGCACGCCTTCACCGCCTTCGCCCACTTCGCCAAACAGGTGGAGGCCACAGGGGCCCGGGCCCTAGTCCTCTTTAACCGTTTCTACCAGCCCGACTTGGACCTGGAGACCCTTTCCGTGGTGCCTACCTTAAGCCTTTCGCGTCCCTACGAGGCCCTTTTGCGCATCCACTGGATCGCCCTCCTCTACGGCCGGGTCGGCCTGGAGCTGGCCTTGACGGGGGGTGTGCATTCGGGGAAGGAGGCGGCCAAGGGGCTTCTGGCCGGGGCCCAGGTGGTGATGATGACCTCGGCCGTCCTGGAAAAGGGGCCCGGGCACTTCCGCACCGTACTGGAGGAACTCAAGGCCTTTATGGAGGAAAAGGAGTACGCAAGCGTGGAGGAGATGCGGGGGGTGATGAGCTACCTGAAGGTGGCGGAACCCGCCGCCCTGGAAAGGGCCAACTACCTCAAGGTTCTGGGCTCGTATCGCCTTCTTCCCTGAGGGCGTAAAACCCCTTTCCCAGGGCCACCACCGGGCTTCTGGACCAGCGGGCTAAGGCGGAAAGCCGGATCTTGGCGATCTTTTCCGGCTCCTTCACCTCGGCCCAGAGCCCTGCTTCCTTCAGGCGGCGGCCCACCTCGGTGTAGTGGAGGGGCCGGCCCTCCTGTTTCAGCATCTCCAACACCGCCTTGCGGAACCGGTCCGGTGGGGGCATGGGCAGGCCCAGTATACCCGTATAGTGAGGGCATGAGAAACCAGGAGCTGGCCCGCCTCTTTGAGGAGATCGGGCTCATGAGCGAGTTCTTGGGGGACAACCCCTTTAGGGTGCGGGCCTATTACCAGGCGGCTCGCACCCTGTACGACCTGGATACCCCCATTGAGGAGGTGGCCAAGGGAGGAAGGGAAGCCCTGCTGGCCCTTCCCGGGATCGGGCCCGATCTGGCGGAAAAGATCTTGGAGTTTCTCAATACCGGGGAGATTAGAAAGCACCGGGAGCTTTCGGAGCGGGTGCCAAAGGGGGTTTTGGCGGTGATGGAGGTGCCCGGGGTGGGGCCCAAGACCGCCCGGCAGCTCTACGACGAGCTGGCCATCGACTCCCTGGAAAAGCTAAGGGAGGCCCTGGATAGGGGCGATCTCCTTCGCCTGAAGGGCTTTGGCCCAAAGAAGGCGGAGCGCATCCGGGAAGGTCTGGCCCTGGTGCAGGTGGCGGGCAAGCGAAGGCCCTTGGGGGCGGTGCTTTCCTTGGCGCGGAACCTCCTCGCTGCCATCCGGGAGCTGCCCGGGGTGGAGAGGGCGGAGCTTTGCGGGTCCGCCCGGCGGTATAAGGACACGGTGGGGGACCTGGACTACCTGGTGGCCAGCGAAAGGAGCGAGGAGGTGGTGAGGGCGTTCGTGAGGCTTCCCCAGGTGAAGGAGGTGTACGCCCAGGGTAAGGAGCGGGCCACGGTGTTTTTGAAAAACGGCCTCCAGGTGGACCTGAGGGTGGTGCCGCCCGAGAGTTGGGGCTCCGGGCTCCAGTACCTCACGGGGAGCAAGGAGCACTCCATCCGGCTTCGGGGCCTGGCCCAGGAAAAGGGTTTGAAGCTTTCCGAGTACGGGGTTTTTAGGGGCGAAGAGCGCCTGGCAGGGGAGACGGAGGAAGGGGTCTACGAGGCCCTGGGGCTACCCTTTATTCCCCCTGCCTTGCGGGAGGATCACGGGGAGATCGAGGCAGCCTTGGAGGGAAGGCTTCCCAGGCTTCTCGAGCTTTCCGAGGTGAAGGGGGACTTGCAGGTCCACTCCACATACTCCGACGGGCAGAATAGCCTCGAGGAGCTCTGGCAGGCGGCCAAGTCCCTCGGTTATGAGTACCTGGGGATCACCGACCACTCCCCGGCGGTGCGGGTGGCGGGAGGTCCTTCCCCCGAGGAGGCCCTGAGGCGCATAGAGGCCATCCGCCGCTTCAACGAAACCCATGGTCCTCCCTACCTGCTGGCGGGGGCCGAGGTGGACATCCGGCCCGATGGCTCCCTGGACTACCCGGAGTGGGTTTTGCGGGAGCTGGACCTGGTGCTCATCTCCATCCACTCAAGCTTTAAGCTTTCCAAGGCCGAGCAGACCAAAAGGATCCTGCGCGCCCTGGAAAACCCCTTCGTGCACGTGCTGGCCCACCCCACGGCCCGGCTCATCGGGAGGCGGGCGCCCGTTGAGGCGGACTGGGAGGCGGTGTTTAAAAAGGCCAAGGAACGGGGCGTGGCGGTGGAGATCGATGGGTATTACGACCGCATGGACCTCCCGGATGATCTGGCCCGCATGGCCTACGGGATGGGCCTATGGATCAGCCTCTCCACCGATGCCCACCAGGTGGAGCACCTGCGCTTCATGGAGCTTGCGGTGGGCACAGCGCAGAGGGCCTGGATAGGACCTGAGCGCGTGCTCAACGTGCTCTCCTACCCGGAGCTTACCGCCTGGCTTAAAGGCCGGCGAGGCCTTTAGCCTTTAGGAGGATCTCCAGGAACATCTCCCGGGTGAGCCTGCCCGTCTGGGTGTTCTGTCGGGAAACGTGGTAGCTGGCCAGGAGGTGGCGGCCATCCGGCAGGAGGTAGTGGGCCCCGTGGAAAAAGGGATGGGCGGACTTCTTCATGCCGAAGTGGTCCAGGAGGGCCTCGAGGGCGATGCGGCCCAAGGCCAGGTAGACCCTGGCCTCCCGAAGGAGCCCAAGCTCCACCCGGGTCCAGGCGCTACAGGCCAGGAGTTCTTCCCGGGTGGGCTTGTTCTCCGGGGGGGCACACCGCACGGCGGCGGTGAGGTAGGTTCCGTAGAGCCTTAGGTCGTCGTGGGGCTCGCTTTCCGGCTTGCTGGAGAGGCCCGCCTGGTAGAGGAGGGGGTAGAGGAAGGCCCCGGAGGCATCCCCGGTGAAGGGCCGGCCCGTGCGGTTGGAACCATGGGCCCCGGGGGCCAGGCCGAAGAGAACCAGGCGTGCCTGGGGGTCCCCGAAACCGGGGACGGGCCTGGCCCAGTAGGTCCAATCCTGGAAGGCGCGGCGCTTTTTCCGCCCCACCTCCTCCCGGTGGGCCACCAGCCTCGGGCAGCGGGTGCAGGCGGTAAGTTCCCGCTTGAAGGCATCCCATGAGGAAAGATCCATCATCGGCTTATAAGCATAACCCCCGCCCTAGGGCGGGGGTTATGGGGAGGGTTTGAGGCTTACTCGCTACAGTGCCCGGGGCCGATCCTGCCCTCGTTGTACTGGCCCAGGATTCCCGCGTAGGAGCGGGCTTGGTTGGTGAGGCTCTTGCCGAAGTTGTAGCTGGGTGGATAGAGGTTAAAGAATTGGTTTTCTGCCCAGGCAATGGCCGCCTGCACCTCGGGTGGAGCGTAAGCTCCCTTCAGCACGTTCAGCTTGGCGGCGATGTACTGGTGGGCCAGCTGGTAGTAGGGATTGCCGCCAGAGGGCGGGGTCCAGAGAACCTCGTAGTAGTTCTTCCCGGACTGGAAGAAGGTGGAGTCTTCACCGCTAGGAAGGATAAGGTCCCAGGTGGCGTCCCGGTGCTTGGCGGGACCGTATTCGGTGTGGGTTTTCCAGTAACCCTGGGTGAGGGTGCAGCCCGTGGGGCAGGCGGGCACCCTTACCGTAACCGTCCAGCTGGAGGAACTTACGGTGCCGGTGGTGTTGGTGGTGAGGGTGGCGGTGTTGGTGAAGGCGTGGTACATATCCTGGGCCTGGCATGCGTAGGGCCCCACTTCCAGGGTGTAGGTGAAGGTCTTGGGGGCTTCGCCTGCGCTCACGGTACCCAGGGGGCCGTACCGGTCATCGGTCACGTTCACCTGGTTGTCCACCAGCGTGGTGGGGTCACCGAAGGTCACCGGGGCGGTGGCGCTTGCGGTGCGCACCCAGTCCTGGCCCTGGCGCACGTAGGTCACGGTGGCGATGTTGGTGCGGTTCGTCTTGTCGGGCAGGCTGGCGCTATAGGTGCAGGTCAGGCTACCGCCTGGGGCCAGGGTGTGGGGGAGTTCCCCACAGTTCACGCTGGCGGCGATGTTCGGTGTGACCACATCGGAGACGCTTTGCACCACAAAGGTGATCGGGGTGTTGTTCTCTATGGTGATGGTGCCGCTTACGGCGAAGTCCCGCTCCTCATACCCCGTGACCCCCACCCGCACCTGGTAGTTCACGGGGAAGACTTGACCGTGGCTCAGGGTGAGCTCCGTCTGGTCCCCCGTCTTCTGGATCTCCCAGAAGTACTGACGGGTGTAACGGGTTTCGGCCGTCTTGCTTACCTTCAAGCGGTACTGGAAGCAGAAGGTCACGTGGCTGACCTTGGGGATGTTTCCCCCCTGGTTGGGCGGGGCGTGGAGGCCGGTATCGGAGGTGGCGGGGGGATCGTAGCGGTAGACGTTGGCCCCGGGCCCTCCCTTGACGATCACCGCGGTCGTGGCCAGGGTGGAGCTCCAGTCCACGTACTTGCCATCGCTGGAGAGCGTCAAGGTGATGGTGTTACCATACGAATCAACGGTGTAGGTGGAGGTGCCGCTGGTGGGTGAGTCGACCTTGTAGGCTCCATCAAAGCTCACCCCAGCCTGAGTGCATTCGGCGTCGGCGTTTCCTGATTGCCAGATGGGGTAGGGATCAGGCGTCCCGCTTACCGCGGAGGCTGGTTTCAGGGTCTGGCCCAACCTCTCTCCAGTCTGTCCCCCACAGGCGGACAGAACGAGGAGCAAGAGCGTTCCGAGAGGGATTCCAAGTTTAAACCATGATGGCTTAGCCCACATAAAATCCTCCTCCTTTCGGGCCAGGATAGGACACTTCTAATCCCTTCGTGTGCTACCTCATAGCTCCACCCCGGCCATCTTCAGGAGCACCCGGCTACGGATGAGGTTGTGAACGAGCAGGATGAGGTTCACCCGGGCCACCAGCCCCCAGTAGGACCGCGCTTCTATCCGATGAAGCCCCAAAGACCGCACCATCACGCTGAAGCGGGTCTCTATCCAGTTCCGTACCCTTCCCATCCACCCTCTCCACCCCGTCTCCACCACCCTTCCTCCCCTGACCCGATAGGGTGGTGTCTTGACTCCCTGGACCCAACGAAAGCCCCGGTCCCCGAGGACCGCGGGCAGACCGTCCAGCAGGTCCCTCCCCCAGGTCTCCCGGGCATTACCGGGGAGAATGGCCCAACGAAAGAAGAGACCCCGCTCGTTCATCACTGGCATGAGGACGTAGCCCGCGAAAGCCCCCAGAGGTCCTACCCCCATCGCGGCCTCGGGAAGAGAGAGGCCGTGGATGCGGTGGCCGTGGGCCAGGGGGATAGGCTTGAGGTCCACCACCTGCAGGAGGCCTTGTCCCCCAGAGAGCCTCATGGCCAGGTGAGCCAACAACCCCTGGGCCT
>ERZ511473.1833-NODE-1833-length-14190-cov-3.283710_pt1 | contig 14190 bp, 6 predicted proteins | sample MGYA00374947_ERZ511473 | MGnify/ENA primary metagenome ERZ511473 (study PRJEB26303, sample SAMN06343854) | sediment metagenome | isolation source: hot spring sediment | place: Canada: British Columbia | collected 2012-09-26 ... | reverse complement strand
GTCGTGCTGCCCATCCGGGTGACGCCGCGCTTCCGGCCTGCCTCGACTTCCGCCGCCCGGCCGGTCGCGACGACGATGGCCGACTGACGCGCATCTCCCTGCCCGTTGGCCTCGCGAAGCTCGCTGCTTTTCTGCTCGAGCTGGGAAGGAGCATGCGATGACCGCCGGATCGCCGGTGCTCTTCGGGCTCAATGTCCACCCCGGTGTCGCCGATCTCGACGCGGCGCTCAAGCTCGCTCAGCTCGCCGAGACGCACGAGATCGACCTGCTGACGATCCAGGATCACCCCTACATTGCCGACTTCTTCGACACCTGGGCGCTCCTCGCCTTCCTAGCCGCGCGCACGACGCGGGTGCGGCTCGGCACCAACGTCTCCCCCGTGCCGCTACGACCCCCGGCCATGCTGGCAAAGCTGGCCGCTTCGCTCGACCTGATGAGCGGCGGGCGGATCGAGCTCGGCATCGGAGCCGGCGCGTTCCTGCAGGGCATCCTGGCGATGGGGGGATGGACACCGGAGGAGCCCGCTGAGCGGGTGCGCATGTTCGAAGAGGCGATCACGCTGATCCGCGCGCTGTGGGAGAGCGACCGGCCTGTGACCTGGGCAGGCCGCTACGTCCAGGTGCGCGGGCTGCGCTTCGGGCCGCGGCCGGAGCGCCGGCCACGGATCTGGGTGGGGGCGACCCGGCCGCGCATGCTGCGGCTGGTCGGTCGCCTGGCGGATGGCCTGCTCGTCTCGAACACCTACGTGCCCGAGCACCAGCTCGAGCAGGTACACGCGGCGGTCGATGCGGGAGCGGCCGAGGCCGGGCGGCCGCCGGGGGCGATCCGGCGTGGCTATAACCTGATGGGCGTGCTGAAGCTGGCCGGGCCGGACCCGGTGACCGCCGAGATCCGCCCCGGTGCGCCGGTGCTGAGCGCCGAGCAGTGGGCAGCCGAGCTCGTCCGGCTCTACCGCGAGCGACGCATCGACACGATGATCTTCTGGCCGCTCGGTCGCCGGCCGCTCGACCAGGCAGCAGTCTTTGCCGCCGAGGTGGTTCCGGCAGCGCGGGCGGCGCTGGCGAGCGGCTGAGGCAGGCGGTGGCCCAGTCTGCTACGCTGTACCCAGCGCTCAGGCCGAAGACGAAGAGGGAGCGCACCATGGCTCGCCCGGCTATCCCCGTTCGATCCCCGCTGGCCCGGCCCGCCGCGCGGGCCGGTTCGGGTCGCCTCTGGGAGGTCGATGCGCTGCGTGGAGTGGCCTTCTGCATGATGGCGCTCTACCACCTCCTGTTCGACCTGCGCTCCTTCGCCGGCTGGCCGATCGCCGTCGACCGTGGGTTCTGGCGCTCCTTCGCCGACGCGACCGCGAGCCTTTTCGTGTTGCTGGTCGGCGTGTCGCTCACGCTGAGCCGCGCGCGCTGGCAGGCGCACCGATCCGGCCCGTATTGGCCACACCTGGTACGACGCGGGTTCCAGATCCTGGGCTACGGGTTCCTGGTCACCGTTGCCACCTGGCTGGTCGATCCCCGACAAGTCGTCCTGTTCGGCATCCTGCACCTGATCGGTGTCTCGATCCTCCTGTCCGGGCCGTTTCTGAGCGGCCTGGTCTCGAACCTGCTGCTCGGAGCCGTCCTGGTCGCCCTCGGCGTCGTGATCGACGGCGTGGTGCTGCCAGCCGGCTTCCCCTGGCTGCTCTGGCTCGGCCTGCCGCCGGCTGAGTTCCGCTCCTTCGACTACCGCCCGTTGCTCCCCTGGTTCGGCGTGGCTCTCTGGGGCATTGCTCTCGGCAACCTGCTCTACCCTGGCGGCCGACCAGCGGTGCCGCTGCCCGACTGGTCAGCGCTCCTGCCGGTGCGGCTGCTCGTCTGGATCGGTCGCCATGCGCTGGTGCTCTATCTGCTCCACCAGCCGGTCATGATCGCGCTCCTGGTTCTGCTGGGAATCGTCCCGCTCGAGGCGCTCGGGCTGGCATAGCGGCGCGGGCGGCGGCATGAGACCAGTAACAGTCACTGTTAGCCTGCCAAAATGCAGGATCGCATAATCTTGCGACCCTGCATAATAAACAGGACTTTCCGTGGGGCATTCGTCGTTCGGGCGCGCCGGCACGCGGGGCTCTCGAAGCTGCTAGTCTGACGAGAGGGTAACCTGGGCCAGCAGGCGGACCAGCGGCCCGATCTGGCGAGCGATGGCTGCCAGAATGCGCGCGTCCCGGTCGCTGAAGGGTTCCGGGCTGGTCTTCGAGACCGTGATCGAGCCGATGGCCTTTTCGTCGACCATCAGCGGGGCGACGAGCATCGGCTTGATCGGGCGCGGCCCGATCCGCGCGACAGCAGGGTGCTCGTTGACGTCGGGGATGTTCAGCGGCCTTCCGCTGGCTATCGCTTCCCAGCTTGCCCCCTGGCCCGGCGACAGGCGAAACGTGCCGACCGCCTCCGGATACCAGCGAGAGTAGCGCAGGACGAGCTCACCGGTCGTCTCGTCGAGCAGCAGGACGGAGAGGTCGCTCGCGCCGAGCGAGCCGGTGAGCGCCAGGTCGATCGTCTCGGCCAGCGTCTCGAAGCTCGTGATTTGCCCGAGGCGCTCGCCCAGCTCGTGCAGGACGGCGAACTCGGTCAGCTCCGTCGGCGGGAAGCGTTGCAGCGTCGAGGCGGCCACCAGTTCGGCCAGCTCCGGGGAACTCTCGAGCAGCCGTTGGAAGGCCGCGACGACGTCTGGGTGGAACTGGGTGCCACTGCAGCGGCTCAGCTCCTCGACGGCCGCCGCGACCGGCATCGCCCGCCGGTACGGGCGGTCGGAGGTCATCGTGTCGAAGGCGTCGGCCAGGCCGATGATCGCGGCCCCGAGCGGGATCTCGGGCCCGTGAAGCCCGTCGGGATAGCCCTGGCCATCCCAGCGCTCGTGGTGGTGGCGGACGAGCGGGACGATCGGCTGGAGCGCCGGATGGCTCGCCAGGATATCGGCTCCCAGCCCAGCATGGGTCTTCATGCGCTCCCACTCCTCCGGCGTGAGCGGCCCGGGCTTGCGCAGGATGTGGTCGGGGACGCCGATCTTCCCGATGTCGTGGAGGAGCCCCGCAAGCTCGATCTGCTCGATCTCCTCCGGCGAGCAGCCCATCGCCTCGGCGAGCAGCCGGGCGTAGCGCGCCACGGTGCGCGAGTGGTGGTGCGTATACGGATCCTTCGCGTCCACCGTCGCGGCCAGCACCTCGACCGAGGCGCGGTAGAGCGACCGCTCGCGCTCGCGCTGCTGGGCCTGCCAGAGCGCGACGGCCGCCTGGCCGGCGAAGAGCTGGAAGGTCTGGAACTCGTGCGCGGTGAACCGGTCGGCCCCAACACGACCGACCAGCAGCACGCCGAGCAGCCGGTTCTGCGCGATCAGCGGCGCCGCCATGAGCGTATGCGTCTGCCCGAGCTCTTCGTGATCGCTGTAGAGCACGCGAGGATCCGACCGCGCATCGAGCACCAGCTCTGCCTGGCGCGAGACCGCGACGGTCCCGCTCAGCCCCTGGCCGTACGCGAGCGTCCAGCTCTCGCCCAGAACATTCCGGTAAGCCTCGGACTGGAGCAGCGGTCGCAGCAGTCGTGCTGTCTCGTCGGCTTCGAACAAGATGAACCGGTCGTGCGGCAGTACAATCACGAGCTCCCTGGCGATGACCTGGGCGAGAACTGGGAGGTCGAGCTGCTGGGCGAACTCGCGGGTGACGCGCAGCAGCGCCTCGCGGGCCTGCGTGGCCTGCCAGCGCTCGACCGCGGCCGCGAGCCGTTCGCCGATGGCCCGCATGAGCGCGATCGTTGCCGTCACGCGCGCTGGGTCGTCTCTCCCCAAACCGCCGATGAGTAGACCAGCGCCCCGTTCCTCTACTCGCCAGGCGTGGGCCACGATGGCCTGGATAGCAGCGGCGTCCATCAGCGCCCGGAGCTGCGCTGCCGGCTGCGTGGCAATTCCCTCCAGCTCCGGACGGCGCACTACGTGCGGCCCTTCTCCCTGGGCAAGCCAGGTCACCAGCGCAGAGCTACGGCCGTGCTGTAGCAGCGAGCGGAGCCGCTCGGTGCGTGCCGGGTCGATGTGATAGGCGCTGTACGCTTCGACCTGGTCTGGGGCAAATCGGTGCAACGTGGCCATGGCGGCCTCTCCGAGCACGCCGGCGCCACGACGTGCCACGATATCGATCATCTCGGCCGGATCACGCGCGCTCAGGAGCGCATCGCCGAGGTCGGCCAGCAGCGCCTGCTCGCGCTCCCGCCGTTCGAGCGCCTCCCGTGCCTGAATCAACGCAATGGCGGTGCTGGCCTCCTGGGCCAGCACGGCGAAGAGGCGCTCTTCCTCGGTGGTGAAGCCCGGCCCGGCCAGTCGCCCGAGCCCGAAGACGCCGATCACTCGCCCTTCGTGGGCGAGCGGCTCGATCAGCACGGAGCGCACGTTGAACTGACTGCCCTCAGGGTGATGCGTGCGGGCGTCGAGCCCGGTGTCGGCGACGTTGACCGTCTGCCCGGTCTTGAAGGCGAGCCCGGCCAGGCTCCCATCGATCGGTACCCTCAGGCCAACGCGGCGCTCGGCCTCGTCGCCCCAGGCCCAGCGGATGGTGAGATGCTCTGGCCGGCACCCGTCGGGCTCGGCGACGATGGCTGTATCGAACGCGATGAGCCGGCTGAGCGCGCTCGCGATCTGGTCGAGCGCCTCGTCCAGTGTCCGGCTGGAACCGATCGTGCGCGCGACTTCCCAGAGCGCCTGGAGCTCCTCCAGGTGACGCTCGGTCTGCTCCTGCAGCCGCGCCCGCGTGATCGCCCCGGCCGCCGCGTTGAGCAGGGCGGCGGCGGTGTCGATGGCCTGGGGGTCGAACCGGTGGTTCGGGTCATGACTCCAGGTGTAACAGACGCCGACCATTCGCCCTCGGTCGACGAGCGGGAGGACGAGGGCCTCCGGGACGTCTCGATCTGTCGGCAAGTAGCCGCCGTGGCCGAGCGGGACGAACTCCGTCGGGAAGTCCGCCGCGGGCACCAGCACTGGCTTCAGCGTCTCGCGCACCCGTCGTTCGACGGGGATATCGGAGCTCGAGTACGCCGCGGCAGTCTGTGCCACGTTCAGCTCGTGGGCGCTCAGCCCGTGATGGAAGAACGCCGCCGTGCCTTCGCCTGACTCGGTGTAGACATAGATCGTCGTCGCATCGGTCTGCAGCGTGCGGCTGACGGTATGGACGACGACTGCCAGGATCTGGTCCAGGTCCGGCAGGCTCGCGACGGCCTGGCTCACGTCGAGCAGGGTCTCGAGAAGCTGGCGCTGCTGCTGCTCCGCGAGGTAGCACCGGTGCGCGTGGATGGCGATGGTCGCCAGGGCACAGAGCTCTTCGGCCAGGCGGATCTCGAAGGTCTCGAACGGTACCGGGTGTCGGCTACGCCAGAGATAGGCCACGCCGATGGCCTGGCGTTCCCAGAGCAACGGGACTACCAGGCCAACGAGGCGCCCGGCCTGGCCCTGCTCGCGCAGTGCCTGGTTCGCCGGAGGCCAACGACGGAAGTCCTCGACCGAGGTCAGGTGCAGCGGCTTCCCGGTGCGGATGACTTCGGCCTCGGCGGGGATCTCCTCGGGCGCCAGCCGCAGGAGCTGGCCCTGCGCGGCCAGCATATCCTCCGCCTGGCGAGTGTGGGCAGCGAACTCGACAGCGCGCTGCTGCTCGTCGTAGACGAAGAAGGTGCCCAGATCCGCTCGAACCGAGCGGGTAAGCTGATCGATCAACGTCTGCAGGAGCGCCTTCGCGCCACGCGGCCCGACTGCGGCCCCCGGCTCTCGATCGGACTCCAGGCCTGGTGAGGAGCTCCGCTGCGACTGATCCGCCGGCCCTTCAGCGTCCACGTTGCCTGCCACCGGGAGAGAACCTGTCGGGAGCGCGTCGACGTCGCCCGGTCTCGGCACGGTTCCGTGCAACTCGACCTGCGCAGGCTCAGGCGGTGGCGTGGGGGCACTCGCGCGACCGGCGTGCGGAGGCCGGCGTCGCTTGGAGCGGTCCGGCATGGGGTCACCTTCTTCTCGTACAGGTACGTGTCACCGGCAACGTCTCGGTCGCTTGCCGGCAGATCTCCGGTGAGCAGGGCAAGCAGCTCTCCATGCCGTCAGCCGAATGATTTGCGGAACGATAGCACATCGCTTGGCCAGCGCAGAGACTCTTACCCTAATATTCGCATGTGCACACCGGCTCCTTTAGGGGGAGAAAAGTACCAGTCCTATGGGCTGATCGTCATCGTGGGCGCAGGGCATCTCTCCTAGCGCCGTACGCCACCGGAGTCTCATTTGACCAACGTGTGGGCGCAGTAGATGAATCGCGCCGCCCAAGCTCGCTCTTGAACGTCGCTACTGGAAAGTGGTGTAATTTCCATTACACAACATCCTGCCTTGCCGGTCGCGAGCCGAGGTCGCCTGGCCTGCACCGGGTATGACAGCGAGAGCCGACACGAGGAGACGAGCGCATGAATGGGCAACCGGTGCGTCCAGAGGCAGAGGCTCGGCTCCTGCCCCGCATCGCCGAACTCTTCCGGCCCTACCGGGTTCAGGTTCTGCTCGTCGCGCTCGCGATCCTGGTCACCTCCGGGCTGGGGGTCGTCAACCCGCTGCTGATCCGGACGGTCTTCGACGAGGCGCTGTTCTGTGGCGCGGGCTGTCCCGACCTGGATCTGCTCGCGCGGCTCGTCGCGCTGATGGCAGCCGTGCCGATCGTGGGCGGCGCCATCGGTGTAGGGCAGACCTATCTGGCCAACCGGGTCGGTCAGCGGGTGATGCAGGACCTGCGCGACCGGCTGTATGCCCACCTCCAGCGGATGTCGCTGCGCTTCTTCACTGCCACCCGCACCGGTGAGATCCAGTCACGCCTGGCCAACGACGTCGGCGGCGTGCAGTCGGTCGTCACCGACACCGCCGCGACCGTGCTGGCCAACGTGGTCATCGTGATCAGCACGCTGGCCGCGATGCTGGTGATCTCCTGGCCGCTTACGGTGCTCTCGCTGCTGCTCACCCCGCTGTTCGCCTGGCTCACCTATCGCGTAGGCAAGACGCGACGCCAGGTGGTCGAGGTCACCCAGCAGTCGAAGGCGGAGATGAGCGCGATCACCCAGGAGACGCTCTCGGTCTCGGGCATCCTGCTGGCCAAGGTCTTCGGCCGGCAGCAGGACGAGATCGAGCGCTTCCGGCGCGAGAACCGCCGGCTGGCCGAGCTGCAGGTGCGGCAGCAGATGATCGGGCAGGGCTTCTTCGCCGTCGTCCAGGCATTCTTCTCCATCATGCCGGCCCTGGTCTACCTGGTGGCCGGCTACTTGCTGGCGAGCGGGCGCGGCCCGGCGATCAGCGCCGGCACGCTGGTCGCGTTTACCACCTTGCAGACGCGGCTCTTCTTCCCGGTCGGGCAGTTGCTCCGCGTCTCGGTGGAGGTGCAGTCGTCGCTGGCGCTGTTCCGGCGGATCTTCGATTACCTCGACCTGACGCCCGAGATCGTGGACGCGCCGGACGCGGTCGTGCTGCCGGCAGAGTCGGTGCGTGGCCGGGTCCACTTCCGGCACGTCTACTTCACCTACGGCGAGACACGCCTGCCGCCGTCGCTGGTGGCGTCCGGGGGAGATGGTCGCCGGTCGCCCGAGCCGAACGGCCACCACGACGAGGCGACGGGGCGGCCCTGGATCCTGGAAGACGTCGACTTCGAGATCGAGCCGGGCCAGCTCGTCGCGCTGGTGGGGCCGAGCGGCGCCGGCAAGACGACGATCTCCTATTTGATCCCCCGGCTCTACGACGTCACCTCGGGCGCGGTCGAGATCGACGGCGTGGACGTGCGCAAAATCCAGCTCGCCTCGCTCACCCGGCTCATCGGCATGGTGACGCAAGAGCCGTACCTGTTCCACGCCTCGGTGCGGGACAACCTGCTCTATGCCAGGCCGGACGCGACCCAGGAGGAGATCGAGCGGGCCGCCAGGCTGGCGCTGATCCACGACCGCATCCTCGAGCTCGACCAGGGCTACGACACGGTCGTCGGCGAGCGCGGCTACCGGATGTCGGGCGGGGAGAAGCAGCGGCTGGCGATCGCGCGGGTCATCCTGAAAGATCCGCGCATCCTGATCCTGGACGAGGCGACCTCGTCGCTGGACACGGCCAGCGAGCGGCTGGTGCAGCGGGCCCTGCAGCCGGTGATGGCAGGCCGGACGACGATCGCCATCGCCCACCGCCTCTCGACCATCCTGAACGCCGATGTCATCTTCGTGATCGACCGTGGGCGCATCGTCGAGCAGGGAACTCACCGCGAGCTGCTGGAGCGCGGCGGGTTGTATGCGCAGCTCTACCGGCAGCAGTTCGGCGAGGGGCTGATCGAGGCGCGCTGCCAGGACGGCCTGGTGCTGGCCAGCGGCCAGGTCATCGCTGGCGAGGCATAGCGAAGGCAGGCAGCTCGCGGCCTCGAGGACGCCTCACGGGGAGACTACCGGCCTCGTCGATCGAGGGGATGCTACCCACGCTTCCCTGCGCCAGTGCCGCGGGCCGGGTCGCCCGCGAGCACCGCCCCGGGGCTCGGGAGTCGCGGCGACCTTGACGGCGCGCGCTGGCCGGGGGATGCTGAGCAAGAGGAGGAGATGACGGGGCCGGCGGTTTCCTTCACGACGCTGGAGAGGACGGAGAGAGAAGTCTGCCGGGGCAAGGAGGAGGGCAGCGATGGCCGGACGACGCATCCAGGTAGGGGAGATCGAGATCGTCTCCTTGACCGACACCGCTGGGCCGTTCTTCACCTACAGCGGGGCGTACCCCGCGACGCCGCGCGAGACCTGGGAGCCGTTCCGCGCGCAGTACCCCGAGTGCTTCAGCGGCGAGGACGGCGTCGTCACCCGGGTCGGCTGTGTCCTCGTCCGGGCCGGCGACCGCACCCTGCTCGTCGATACCGGCATCGGGCCAGGGCCGGTCGCGCTCTTCGGCCACAGCCGGGGCCAGCTCATGGAGGAGCTGGCGCGGCACGGCGTGGCGCCCGAAGACATCCACCTCGTCTTCCTGACGCACCTCCACCCGGACCACGTCGGCTGGAACCTGACCGAGGGGAAGCCGTCCTTCCCCAACGCGCGCTACATCGCCTCCCGGAGCGACTGGGAGGTGTTCCATACCCCCGAGGTCAAGGCCTTTATGGAGTCCCTGGTGCCGGGCTGCGTCGAGCGCGACGTCACCCCGCTCGCCCAGCTCGGCGTCCTCGACCTGATCGAGGGGGAGACCGAGATCCTCCCCGGCGTACGGGCGTTCCCGACGCCAGGGCATACGACCGGCCACATGAGCCTGCACGTCACCTCGGGGAGCCAGCAGGCCCTGATCCTGGGCGACGTCTTCCACCACCCGGCGCAGGTGCAGGTCAACGAGATCTGCATCGCCTTCGACATGGATCCGCAGGCAGCGATCCAGACCCGGCGACGGATCGTCGAGTGGGCCGCGGCGGAGGGGATGCCGCTGGCCGGCTGTCACCTGCTTCCCCACGGGCTGGGGCGGATCGCGCGCCGCGACGGAGCGTTCGCCTGGGAAGCCCTCTAGGCGCGGGGATCACCGCGCGACCTGCCCCGCGCGGGGGTTATTCCGCTCGCCGGCCGTGAACGGGTTGGCCCAGGTGACGTCCCCCCGGGCGAAGCGGTTGGGGTCGAACGGCTCCAGGTCGAACGCGGCCTGTCCCAGGCAGATGAGCTGGGCGATTGCCTTGCCGACAGCCGCTCCCCAGGAGAAGCCGCCGCCGTTGAAGCCGGCCGCGACGTAGAGCCCGCCGATACCGCCGTACGGGCCGAGCAGCGGCAGCCCGTCGGCGGTGAAGCCCATAATCCCGGCCCAGGCGCGCACCACCCGCAGCCGGCGTAGCGGCGGGAACAACGCCGCCAGCGTGCCCGCGATTCCGCTCAGCACGCGCGGCGTCACCTTCTCCGCGTAGTGGCCCAGCCCCTCGTCCTCGTCGAACCGCCGGCAGCCGCCGCAGAGTACCTGCCCGGTTGCGGTCTGCCGCCCATACTCCTTGTCGAAGTTCGTCCCGAACGGGCACGGCAAGATCGGCACCACCGGCTCGGTGACTAGGATCTGCCCTCGGGCCGGGACGAGCGCCCCTTCTGGCAGATCGGGCAGGAGCTGCGGCGTCCAAGCGTTGGTCGCCACCACCACTGTGCCCGTCTCGACTCTCCCGCGCGGGGTCTCCACCGCGACGACCGCGCCGTTCTCGCTCACGATCTGGGTAACCGGCGTCCAGGTGAGGATCCCCGCCCCGTAGTAACGGGCCCCGCGAGCCAGCGCGTGCACAAGCTGGAAGGGCCACAGGTGCCCGGCCTCTTCCGACAGGCGCGCCCCCAGGACCCGGTCGGACGCGACCGGCACCAGCTCCCGCACCTCGTGCGCGTCGAGCAGCCGCACCGCCAGCCCATGCTCCTGCTGGGCCCGCACGCTGGCGACGATGTGCTCGTATTGCTCTTCGGTGGTCGCGAGGTCGAGCGTGCCGGTGAGGCGGAGAGCGAAGTCGTCCCCCAGCTCGCGTGGCAGCTCGTCGGTCAGCATGCGCAGGTTCTCGCGGGTGAGCGCGTAGACGGCCTGCCCGGCGGCAGAGTGCAGCGCCGAGCCAGCCCCGGTCATCCCGCCGTTCCGGCCGGATGCGCCCGAGCAGATGCCGCGGGCCTCCAGCACGAGCACGCGCTTGCCGCGCTTCGCGAGCTGGTAGGCGATCGAGCAGCCGACCAGGCCCGCGCCGATCACCACCACCTCGGCCTGGTCAGGCAGGGTCTGCGCTTCTCCGGACATCCCACCCTCCTCGCCGCGCGTACCGTGGCACGGTCGGCCCTAGCCTACGCGGGGCACGGCTGCCCGTCCAGAGGGATGCGCCCCGCCTGTCCTCGTCCCAGTCCCTGCCGGCCGATCGCCCGGCGGGCGGGAGCCAGCGGCCGCGCGGCGTGCTGGCGCCGGCCTCGCGCGGGGCCCGGCTCGCGGCGCGCCGTGGGAGAGCGGGACAATCGAGCCGTCCCTATCCCTGGCCCCGACGCTCGCCGGCTTGGCGGCCGGACTGGCTGGGCGACGGCCAGCAGTCGATGTGGTCGGGGCAGATAACTCTCAGTCGCTATCACATGGTCGAGGCGAACGATTATCCGCCCCGATGACGTGGTCGGGACGAATGATTACCCGCCCCGATGACATGGTAGGGGCGACCGGCCGGTCGCCCCTACCACACACACGCGCCTGCTGGTGTGCGCCGTTCTACCTGCTGGCCGCCTGCTCCCATGTCACCGCATCCACACGCTGGGATGCGACGACCCTCCAGCACGCTTCTCCTCCGTCCCAGCCCGGCGAGTGCGGGGTGGCGCGCTGGGGGCTGGCCCTGTGGCGGCCGGCGGGCGGGGCCGTCCTAGGCAGCGGGAGAGCGGGAGCCGGGCATGAGAGCGCCGGCCCCGGGGGAGATCCCCGGGGCCATCGACACAGGGTCTGTTCACATGGTCGCAGTAGCAGAGCAGTCTGGGCTACCAACTCGGAATCGATGCAGGCGAATTCGCTGCGCCCGCATCGATGTCGTTGTCGTTGTCTGGATTCCATCCCGCCTCAATCTGACCCGCATGAGTGCCGGGAGGCGAGATCAGGAACACATCCCGTGTACGATCACCGCTCGTTGGAGTACTGTCGTTCACCCCGTTGACGTCGTTCGTCGGCGGATTGAACGAATAGTTCTCATTGGTACCTCCATCGCCCTCGATCTCGAATCTGATGCGCACGCCAGAGACCGGAGTGGTGTTGAAGCGAGCCGCCACTGTTGCCCGGCCATCAGGGCTGCTGTCGTTGGCACGCGCGGTGGTGGAAGCGTCAGCTAGCGAGAGCGACAGCGTGCCGACGAAGACGGTCCGGCTGGCCAGGAGCTGATCTTCGTCCTCGTCGAAGCTGCCGATGGTGCCCTTGTCCAGGTAGCAGCTCACGACGAACGTGTTTCCATCGCTGCCCTGGAGCAGCGTAAGGGTGTCCGTCACTCTCCCATTGGAGTCGGTGGTCTCACCCTTGACTCCGCTCGGCCCTGGCGAGCCGCCAGCCCACTCACCGGTCACGGTGCCCCCGCCGGTGGTGGTGAACCGCAGTAGCACGCGCACGCCGCTGCGATCCGGCGACAAGTCGCAGGTCACCGGCACGTCCCAATCCTCCGTGGCCCCGTCGATCGCCTCCTGAGGCACGAAGTAGCCGGTCTGCGCTGGGGTGGTGCGGACGGTCACCGTCTCGCCGAGGTCGTCCAGCGTCAACGTCGCGCTGAACCAGGACTTGCTGGCGGTGTCCGAGGGCTCGCCGGGGTCGCAGGTGCCACTGCCGTCGACGTCCCAGCAGGCCGTGATCGTGTCCGTCCCCGCCTCGTCGTTCGTGTACTCGAACTCCGCTTGGCCGTTCGTCCCAGTGGTGACGGTGTCGCTGTCGACCATCGAGTTGCCGCGGGTGACCCGGAACAGGATCGACCGCCCGCGCAGGGCGGTGGTGCCGGCCCGCAGCTCGGCGGTCAGCGTGTGGTCGGCGTTGACCGCGTTGCTGTCGCTCGCGGGGGTCAGCTCCAGCGTGACGCCGCTCAGCGTCAGCGGGCCGTGCACGCTGCTGGTCAGCGCGTAGACGGCCGAGCCGTCACCGTTGACCGCGTAGTTGACGTTGTTCGAGATGCCGACCAGGAAGCCGCCGCTGCCGCCGCCCTCGTCGTCCACGCCCACCAGCGCCGTGCCGGTGAAGCCGCGCGGCACGCCGCTCCAGGCGGCGTCGTACGGGTAGATGATGGCGTGGCCGCCGGCCGGGATCAGCACGCTCAGCGCGGCCGGCGCCTCGGCCGAGCCGGACGCGGTCGGCGCTTCGGGCGCGCCGCTCGCGCGGAGGAACTGCACGTAGGCCCGCTGGGCCTGCCCGCCGGGGTTGAACAGGTTGATGCCGCTGACGTCGCCCAGCCCGCTGGCGTCGCCCACCTGGAACAGCGGCAGCGCCAGCGTCTGGGTGTACCAGTAGCGGCCGCTCACGTGGCCGAAGGTGCGCGCCTCGGTCGTCGGGCGGTCGTAGACCTCCTTGCCCACCTGCTGCGGCCGGCCCTGGGCCAGGTAGCTCATCGCCTGCCCCTGGCCTGGGCCAGAGCGGTACTTCACCTCGTCGATCGCCACCGCCAGCGGCCGGCTGCCGGTGATCACCACCGCGTTGACCCGGCTGCGGTCGAGGCTCGGCACGGCGCTGATGTCGGGCCGGTAGATGAAGGCGCTGGCGCCGGGGTCGAGCGTGATCTGGGACACCTCCGGCGGCACGCTCTGCACCGAGCCGTCGGCGGCGTAGTAGGCCAGCGTGACCGCGTTGGCGTTGGCCGGGTCGAGGTTCACCAGGTTGATCCCGGTGTTCCAGCCGTTGTACTCGCGGAAGATCAGCGCGCCGTAGAGCGTCGTGGGCGCGCCGTCGCGCGGGGCGGCCTCGGTGGTGAGCGCCATCTTCCAGGAGGGCTTGTAGCGCTCGGCGACCGCGACCACCTCGTCACCGGCGTCGATCCAGGCTGAGCCGACCCACTCCGGCGGCGCGACGCTGTTGAGGTCGATCGTCCAGGTCTGGCCGTTGCCCAGCGTCTGACTCAGCGTGTAGACGGCCTGGCCGGCGGACAGCCCCTGGTTGCGGCGCAGGGTGAGCGTGACGCTGAGGTCGCCGCGCCGCGAGACGTTGGTGACCTTGATGACCGTGCGCCACTCGTTGTTGGTCTGGATAACCGGGATGACCCAGCGGGTGCCGTCGGTGGCCTGGGCCAGCGTCTCCTCGCGGACGGCCGTCTGGCCGCTGACCGACTCCTGAGCTGGGCCGGTGCGGGCGTCCATGCCCAGCGCGGCGGGCCGGGCGTGCTTCTCCACTGCCGCGATGGCCGGGTAGAGGCAGTCGGAGCCGTCGAAGTCGGTGTCGCAGAGGCCGAGCTGGCCGAGGATGTCCTGGCTCTCGTCGGCGAAGCGGCCCTCGATGACCAGCCCGCTGCCGGTCGCCCCGCCCTCGAAGAGGCCGAGCGCCTGGAGCTCGCCGGCGGTGAAGGTGCGCGCGGCGCGCGGGCCGAGGGCGATACCGGAGCCGAGCCGGCGGCCGTCGGGCCGGGTGAGCCGGATCTCGATCGGCAACGGCTCCAGGTTCTGGACGGTGACGGCGCTGTAGAGAGGGCCGAAGTTGCCCGGCAGCACCTCGCCGTTGTAGACCCAGGGCAGGTAGACGCGTCCCTGCGCG
>ERZ511473.1831-NODE-1831-length-14227-cov-3.349046_pt1 | contig 14227 bp, 10 predicted proteins | sample MGYA00374947_ERZ511473 | MGnify/ENA primary metagenome ERZ511473 (study PRJEB26303, sample SAMN06343854) | sediment metagenome | isolation source: hot spring sediment | place: Canada: British Columbia | collected 2012-09-26 ... | reverse complement strand
GTGGGAAAGTACACATGACGCAAGGTGTCGCCGGGCTCATACAACACCTCGCCCAATACCAGATCCACCCATTCCATATGCGGCGCCAGCCGACTGAGTTCTTCATCGGCCAGCGCAGCCAGCAAGTGATTGTCGATCGGCTGCGGCGCGGTGCACATACGGGAACTCCGGAAGAGGGGACGACCAACAGAGAGTACTCCAGCGCGGCGCCGGCACTGGAGGTCAATCATCGGCCGCCTTCGCGTATTCCACTGCCGCTGACGCTGCGGGCCGCGAGCCGCCGCACTGAATGCGCACCCGGCGTTCCACGCCATCATTCACCAGCGTCAGCGTGTCTCCCTCGACCGGCTCGCCATCCAGAGTCATCGAGTTGCCCTGGGCATCGCCGCGGACCACCTCGAAGTGATACTGCGTCTCTGCGAATCGGTAGCTCAGGGTAAACCCGGGCCAGTCCGCCGGCATCAGAGGGTTCAGCTGCAGCAGATTGCCTGTGCGTTGAAGCCCCAGCAGCGACTCGACGCCCAGACGGTACATCCAGCCAGCGGAGCCGGTGTACCACGTCCAGCCGCCCCGTCCTGCATGGGGCGCAATGCCGTAGACATCGGCAGCCATCACGTAGGGCTCGACTTTATAGGTGTCGATCCTGGCGCTGTTGAGAGGGTCAGCCGGGTTGATCATGTGCAACAGCTCCCAGGCTTTGGTCGTGTCGCCCAGCTGCGCAAAGGCCATTGCCGCCCAGACCGCCGCGTGGGTGTACTGCCCACCGTTCTCGCGCACGCCCATCGCGAACCAGGCGGTGGAGTAACCAAAGCCCGAACCCAGCTCAAACACGCGCCGTGCGCTCGTCAGCCGGGTGAGCAGATAGAACAGGTGCCCCACCACTGGTCCGATAATCGGGAAGTGCGTCTCGGCAGCGCGCTGCTCCATCTCCTGCAGCACTGCCGGGCGCGTTGGCACCAGCGACTCCAGATAGCTCTTCAATTGCGGATGGTAGAGTTCCATCGTTATAACCCCGGCGGCAATCCGCCCCCTAAGCTCCGCAAAAGGTCGTGGCTGGACGACCCGATGGCAAAGTATTTGCGAATGCCGTACTGCTGGCACACTTTGGACAGCTCCTCATCGGCACGGGCGAATTTGGCATCCAGATCGGGCTGTGCCGAGCCGAGCAGCCCCGTCAACCCGCCCAGATCGCCCTCGATCAGGTCATTCTCGATTTGCGTGATTGTGGTGATGTATTGGCTCAACCCCGTATAATAGGTATCCGCCAGCACGCGACATTCCGGTGGGGGCTGCTTGCTACGAAAGAACTGAAGCAGGTCTTCCCATTCGCGGCGGCGCTGCTGATAGCCCTGTCGGAGCTTTTCGCGTTCGCGCTCATAATTGGCCTCCGCCTGCTCCAGGTCGCCTTGCGCCATGCCGCTGGCTATCTGCGCGCGCAGCACTATCGCTTGAATCAGCATCGACAGCACGGGCTTGATATTCCGTTCCATCCGCTGTCGCTGCTCCTCGGTGCGTCGGAGGTGCTCCAGCCAGTCGACCACATGCTGGGGCGGTGGTGGCTGCTTGGGGGCTTCGGCTTCCAGCACGCTTGGACCTGTGGGCTTGGGGGCTTCGGCTTCCAACACGCTTGGACCTGTAGGCTTGGGGGCTTCGGCTTCCAACACGCTTGGACCTGTGGGTTTTTTGACCTGCGCCTGGGTCAGTAAACCGCTCTGGATACCGATCACAAAGGCGATCCCCAGCAATACAAGTAGCCCCAGCACCAGCGCGAGCCACTTCAGCTTGCTGTTGCGTGTGCTCGGCACAGGGGGCAACCCCCCCCTCTGCGTCGTCGATACGGGGCGACCACAGTGCAGACAGAACTGTGCGTTCTCCGGCAGCGGCTGCCGACAATTAGGACATAGCACTTTGTATGCACCTCCATGTCCTTTGGACAGCCTTATTATACCTGTTTGCCCTACCGATTTTCGCGCCGGAAGCGTTCGATAATCGCTTCAATCTCGGGTTGCTTGCGGAAGGCGTTCAGTTCGTGCAGCAGTTCGTCTGCCAATTCCATTTGGGCTGCCGCGCTATAAATCGTTTTGAGCGCGCGATAGAGCCTTCCCGCTGCAGCAGCATCATAATGATAGAGGGGTCTGGCAGGTGTCAGGCGTGCCCGAATCAGGGTGCGCACCGCCTCCATGTCCACCAATCGCCCAGGACAGGTTTTGGTAGTGGGCACAGGTGCCAACCCGCGTCGCACCAGCTCGTTTACCTCCCGATGCCCCATCACAATCAGCGCATCCGGCTCGGCAAGGAACCGCTCCACCAACCCGTAATGATGGAGCATCTCGATGGTATGCCGAATCCCGCTCTCTAATTGCTGCGGGGTTAGCGGGGCAATATCCCCATGCCCGGAGAAGCAGAGATGGTAGGTTGTCTCGTTCAAACCCTGCACGGCTGCGGGGATTTTATCAGGGTCGCGCCCCGGCTCGACGGTGCCGTCGAAGCGAATGACCACATTGTAACCAATCTCCTTCCAGCCGCGCTCGCGATGCCATCGGTCGATCTGCGCGGCGGTCGTGTCGAACGTGCTACCATTGCGCCCATGCGCTGCCGTGTGCCATACGATGCGCTCCACTCGTCTCATGGTGTAGTAACCTCCTCCCTAACGGGGACAATCTTGACAGGTAGGGTAAACTTTTAACAGGGGAACTGGAACAAGTGTGGGCACTGGTGCGCGGGGCTGGACTCACGGCGATTGGCTGGCTGCTATGGAGCCGTGGCGAGATACCTCTGGGGGTGGGGCTGCTTGCAGGGGGTGTGCTTCCGCTCGTCCTGTTGCTTATGCTGGAGCACCGAGGTATCGCGGAGAGATCCAACCGACGCGGAAAGCTCTTCATTAGCGTCGTGGGGTTGCTGTACGACCTCGCGCTGGTCAGTATGCTCATCGCACTGTGGCGTGATGGGGAGCAGTTACCTTTGCCGTTCCTTTACCTGTTGCCCGGCGCGCAGGCGGCCTGGCAGCTGGGCAGCATGGGAGGGGCTTTGAGCGCGATACTAAGCCCACTCGCTTTCTGGCTCACACATTGGGCGATGACCCGATCACCGCTGTTCGATTCCCCTGCAGATTGGGGCTGGCTTGGTGGGCTTGTTGCGGGTGGCTTCCTGCTGGCTTGGGTGGCAGGGCGTGCCCCGACCGCACCGCCTGTGCCTGACCAGATCGACCCATCTCTGCAGGAAAAAGTGGTGCAGGTGCTGGAGGAGATGGAGGCGGCTCATCGCGAGCTGCGTGCCAGCTACCGGGAACTGGCGCACCACTACCAGCGGCTGCAGAACGCGCTGACCACCGCGCAGGATGCACTGGAACTGTTGACCGTGGCTCGGCAGACAAGCACACCGCAACAGGTCTATCCTGCCTTGCTGGATCGCCTGCGAGAACGGTTCCATGCGGCAGGCGCTGCCCTCTGGCTTATTGACCAGCAGAAGCTCCAGATTCGGATTGCCCAAGCATCGGGCACGCTAAAAGGATGGAATCGGACACTGAGTGGTCGTGGAACGCACCCGGCATGGCAGCAGCAGGTCGCCCTGGAAACGGTGCAACATCTTAAATCACAGGGGCACGATTCGGGACAGGCGTTAGCACAGGCGCATCAGCTCGGCGCAAAAGCCGATCCGCGTGTGATAACCGTGCCCCTGCGCACGGGAACACAATACTACGGCGTGCTGGTACTGGTTGCCTCCTCGGACAGGGGGTTCGAGACGGGTGTAGAAGAGCGAGTGCAGGCACTAACACCGCATCTGACCGCCATTGTGAGCCTCTATGAACAGCTCAGCCTAATGGAGGCGCGTCTGCAGGAGACGCAGCTGCTGCACGATTTGGACAAGCTCCTGTTCGCTGCCACGGCCCCTGCCGAAATCCCATCGCGAGCACTGGCGATGATACAACCCGTGCTGCGCTTCGAGTCGGCGGTGCTTGCACTGCGCGCAGGGGTTGCCTCCCTTGCCCCAACCTCCTCGATAGGGGCGGAACAGGAGGAAAGCAGCGAAACCCGTCAGGGAAACGATTTTCAAGTAGTGGCTCACTGGCGTGAAATGCCAGACATTTTGCCCTCGCTCCACTTCGAGAAAGGCACCGGACTGCAGGGCTGGCGTGCAGCAAGGGCACGTCCGTTGCTTATCAGCAACACGCGAAACGATTCGCGTGCCGCGCCTGAAGTCTATCAAGCAGGCATCGGCAGCCTGATGCTCGTCGGACTCTCTGCGGGTGCGCGTCTGAACGGGTATGTCCTGATGGCGCACTCACAACCGGGCTTTTTCACGCCTGCCGATCTGGAGACGGCACAGGTCATAGCGACCCACCTCACGCTCTTGATGGAGCGGGCGCGCCTGCTGCACCAGCTGGAGCGGCTCGCCGCGACGGACGGCCTCACTGGACTATATAACTACCGCCACTTCCACGAACGTTATCAGGAGGAGGTGCGCCGTGCCCGCCGCTATCAGACCCCCTTCGCAGTCATGCTCATCGATATGGATAACTTTAAGCAGATCAACGACCAGTATGGGCACCTGGAAGGCGACTATGTGCTGGTGCAGGTTGCCGATCTGATTCGGCGCACGGTGCGTGAGACGGAGCTGATCGCACGCTATGGCGGCGATGAGCTCGTGATCTTACTACCTGCCACCAACCTGCAAGGGGCACGCATCGCCGCTGAACGCCTGCTCCACGCCATTCGCACAAGCCAGTTCACCACCACCGAGGGTGAACCCATCACAAACCTCACACTCAGCATCGGACTGGCTGCCTATCCCGACAGCAGCGCTCATCCCGCCGAAATCCTGGAAAAAGCGGACGAAGCGCTCGAAACTGCCAAAAAGACGGGCAGGAATCGCCTCGAGTTCGGTGTAAATTGAGAACGATATCAGGCTGGACAGGTCTGACCCGACCAACAGGGCTGACTTGTTCAACTCAGAGGTGCATGATGAAAGCGGCACTTGTGCAACAGGTGGAAAAGTGCATTCGCCAGGGCAAAGTACGACGGGCAATCCGTCTGCTGCGCCAGGCTGCGGACGCGGGTGAAACCCCCTTGCTCTGCTACCAGAAGCTCGCAGAACTCTATCGGATGCAGCGGCACTATCAGCGGGCAATCTGGGCGCTACGCCAGGCAATGCGCCACACAACCGATCGCGACCCACTGCGCACCCTGCTCATCGAAGTGATGATGGAAAGCGGCAATTGGGACGGCGCGGTGCAGGAGTGCCGACGCTGGCTGCGCGAATCACCCGACCACCCGGTGCCACTGGAGCATCTGATGGATGCCTACTGGCACCGCATGGAGTTCCAGCAGGCGCTGGAGTTTGCCAATCGGTTGGTGCAGCTCCAGCCGTCCTCGCCCCATTACCGATTGCGTCGCGCGCAGCTGCTGGACGATATGGGACGCCGTGCCCAAGCGGTCGAGGAGTATGAGCGACTCGCGTTCGATCGCGACGCGCCCTTCGAGGTCGCCTTCCTGGCACAACTGGAGCTGGGACGGCTCGACCAGCAACAGATGGAAATCCTGATGCCTTTGCTAATGGAAGACCCTGCCTTCCGTCTGCAGTTTCTGCATGACCCAATCGCGGCGGTGCGTCAGCGCGGTTTCCGTTTCAGCAATGCAGCCGAAGAGATGCTTACCTATCTCCCTGAAGAGGTGCGCTTAATGAACAATCAGGCAAAGCGCCATGGCGGCTATTCCTGAAGTGCTTCAGCGGTTGCGCCAGGAACTTGGCAAGCGCACGCTGGTGATGGGCGTGTTGAACCTGACGCCCGATAGCTTCTATGACGGCGGACGCTACACCACGAGAGAGTGCGCGCTTGCCCGCGCTGAGCAGATGATTGCTGATGGGGCAGACATTCTCGACATCGGAGGCGAATCGACACGCCCCGGCGCGAACCCTGTGCCGCTGGACGAAGAACTGCGGCGCACCCTCCCGGTGATCGAAGCCATTGCCTCACGCTACGAGATTGCCCTCTCCATCGACACTACCAAAAGCGAGGTGGCACGGCGCGCTTTGCAGGCGGGCGCGCATGTCGTGAACGATATCAGCGGCATGACTTTCGATCTGCGCATGCCTGAAGTGGTGGCGGAAGCGGGCGCACTTGCCATCCTGATGCATATCAAGGGCACGCCCAAAACAATGCAACAGAACCCCACTTATGAGAATGTGGTGCGCGAAGTGCGCGACACACTAACGCAACACGCAGAACGCGCACAGCGCGCCGGCATCCCAAAGGAACATATCTGGATCGATCCAGGCATCGGCTTTGGTAAGACGCTGGAACACAACCTGCAGCTGCTGCGCCATCTGCCCGATCTGAAGGCACTGGGCTATCCTCTGCTGGTGGGCACCTCACGCAAGTCGTTCATCGGGCAGATTCTGGGCGGTTTGCCCCCTGAAGAGCGACTGGAGGGCACGCTGGCGACACTCGCGCTCGCAATCGCGTGGGGCGCGGACGCGGTGCGCGTGCACGATGTAAAAGAGGCGGTGCGCACCGTCAAAGTTGCCGACGCACTGGTGCGCAACCCGCCAGCATGAGCCAGCTGTTTCTCCACTCAAGACCAACAGGGGGCAAACCGGGCTATAATAGATGTATGAAACGAGAGCGGCTATGCATCATGGTATTGCTGGCGGCGACGGCAGGCACACTGTACGCGCAAACCCTGGTTGATCCCTCGCTCACCGTGGAGACTGTTGTCAGCAGCGGTATCACCCAGCCTATTGCCATCGAGTTCCTCCGTCCCGACGACCCAACCCGCTTCTTTCTCATCGAGCGCACCACGGGGCAGGTCAAACTGGTGGAAAATGGAGTGGTGACCGCAACGGTGCTGGACCTCCCCGTGAACTATAACAGCGAACGCGGACTGCTGGGGATTGCCCTCCACCCCGATTTCGCAACCAACGGCTATGTCTACCTTTACTATTCTCGCTCCAGCACGAGCGGCGACAGCAATCTGCAGGCGAACTGGACGGACAACCGGGTGGAACGCTACACATGGAATGGGAGTGCATTGGTAAACCCCCTGCTGATCGTTTCCTTCCCGCGCGATGCATCGCAGGCGAATGGCCCCAATCACGACGGCGGCGTGATCCTGTTCGGACCCGATGGCAAACTCTATGGCGTCACAGGGGACCTCAATCGTGGGCGGTTCTCCAACCCGCGCATCGAGCAGAACACCAGCAGCACGGCGGTCGCAGGGGTGGGCGGTATTTTCCGGCTCAATCCCGATGGCTCCATCCCTTCCGATAACCCCTTCGTGACGCACAGCGACCCGCGCATTCAGCGGTTGTGGGCGTATGGCATCCGCAACAGTTTTGGGCTGACCTTCGACCCGCTCACGGGTAAACTCTGGCTCACGGAGAACGGTCCCAATGTGTACGACGAGATTAATCGGGCGGAACGCGGGTTCAACAGCGGCTGGCTCAAGATTATGGGACCCGATTCATGCAACGCAACCTACACCGAGAATGGTGGCACGGCTTTCGATGCGAGCGACCTATTTATGTTGCCGAATGCTTACTACGCCGACCCGATTTTCTCATGGCTAAATCCCATCGGTGTGGCAGCCATCGGCTTCCTGCGCAGCGCACGCTTCGATACCAGCACGCGCGATCAGGTAGTGGTGGGCGAGACGAACAATGGACAGCTTTATTTCTTCCAGATGAACCCCACCCGCGATGATTTCATCCTGACGGGCAGCCTGGCAGATCGCGTGGCGGATAGCTCCACGGAGCGCAACCTGTTTCGCTGGGGCAGTGGTTGGGGCGTCGTGACTGACCTTAAAATCGGACCCGATGGCTACCTCTATGTCTGCTCCATCTTTGCGAACCGCGTTTATCGCATTCGCCCCGTAAATCCACCCGCAATTTTAAACGGCAAAGCACGATTGCAAGGGCGACAAGGGCTGCCACTAAGCGTGCCGCTCACACTCAAATTAATGAGCGGTAGCACGGTAGTGCAGACCATCAATACCACGCTGGACGCCTATGGGCGCTTCTCGGAGCGTGTGAATACACCGGGCACCTATATGCTGAAGGCAAAGGCAGGCACCTATCTGTCGGTCAGCATTCCAGGGGTCACCATCACCTCGCAGGGCTTCGCGTATCGCGAGCTGGCATTCACCGTCAACGGCGATGTGAACGGCGACGATGTGATCGATGACGCCGACCTGCTCGCGGTACTGTTCGCCTTCGGCAGTAGCGACCCCAGTGCGGATCTGAACAACGATGGCACGGTGGACGATGCGGACCTGCTAACAGTGCTGTTCAACTTCGGGGCAGGCGGTTAAAATATCGAGGGGAGCGGTAAGCCGCTCCCCTCACTCCTTTCAAAAAGGCGATAAAACGGCGCTACCCCCTCCCTTCCACTGCGCCTTGCTCCATCAGAAGCTTGAGGTCTCCCTTTCATTCAGAACAAGCTTCCAATGGAGCATGCAGCAACTTTTGTGCCATTAGCCTCCCAGCGACTTCACCAAGCGCAGCCAGGGCGGATTCTGACTGGCAATCTGGTCCAGGGTAACAGTGTGCAGGTCCTGTTCCGCTCGCTCGCGCAATGCTTGCCACAGATGGTGCGCAGCACAGGGGGTCTCCGACCGACAGGGTGCCCGGTGATCCAGCAGGCAATGATGCTTCTCGATGGGTCCCTCGATCGCCATCAGAATGTCGTAGAAGCTGATCTGATTCGCAGGGCGAGTGAGCGAAAAGCCGCGCTGAACGCCTCGATGCGGGCGTACAATGCCAGCGCGAGTCAGCAGGTCAAAAATGGTGTAGAGAAAATGAACCGAGATGCCTGTCTCCTCCGCCAGCTCCTTCACGGTGACAATCGCGCCTTCACCACGCTGCGCCAGGTGTGCCAGCGCCCGAATCGCATACTCCGTCCGCGCTCCGAAATCCAACAGTCTTATCATGCCGTTCACCTCATTCGGTTAACTCACCCTATAATACCCTAAATGCGTGAACGAATGCAAGTAGAGCGGACGCGCTGTAGAAAGACAACATGGGCTATCGGGGTAGCCGTTGTAGCAATACCTCAATCGCTTTGTCCAGCTGGCGGTCGTGCCCCTCCGCAAGGTCGCCGGGCAACTCCTCCACACGGTAATCAGGTTGGGCGCCGTGCCCCTCCAGATTGACGCCTTGATCGATGGTGTACCAGCCACGCCCGGGCGTGCCGACCCGACTGCCATCCATCAAGGTACGCTGCCCCGTGCTGATGACCCCGCCGGCGGTCGGCATACCAATCAGTGGACCGCGTTTGAGCGTCTTGATCGCGTGCGCGAAGATTTCGGCGTTGCTGAAGCTCGCCTCGTTGCACAGCACCGCGATGGGTTTCGTCCATTCGGGCAACGGCAGGCGATCATGCGGATAGCCAGGTTTACCATTCCGCCCGACGGTATAGGCATGGCGTGGCACATGCAGAATGGCGAGCAGATAGTCCGCAGTGCGTCCACCGCCATTGAAACGCACATCGATCACTAATCCCTGCTTGCCATAGGCAGCAGCGTACAGATCACGAATAAACTCGCGCAGACTCTGCTCGCCCATCGCCTGAATATGCACATAGCCCAACTTGCCACCACTCTTCTGCTCCACATAGCGGCGATTGCGCTGCACCCAGTCGCGATAGCGGGCATTGTTGTACTCATTGATGGAGATAGGGCGCAACGCGACGGTGCGCTCTTTGCCATCCAGCTGGCGCACCAGCAACTCCACCCGCTCGCCCACTGTGCCCTCCAGCAATTGCCAGACATTTGTAGCCGAGGTCAGCCGCTGCCCATTAATTGCCAGCACGCGCTCGCCAGGCTGGAGATTGACTTCCTTGCGGGCAGCAGGCGTGCCAGGAAGAACGCGCTCGATGAGCAAGCCTTCTCCATCCCGGCGATTGCTCCATATCACCCCCAGCATGCCCGTCGGGCGACCGCTCTCCGCGTCTTCGCGCGGCAGGCTGAAGCTGACATGGGAAGAGCGCAACTCGCCCAGCATCATATAGACCACCGCCGTAAAATCCCTGTCGCTCTGGGCATAGGGCAGGAAGGAACGGTACTTCGTGCGCATGGCGTTCCAGTCAACCCCATGGAAGTTCGGATCGTAGAAGGTCTCGTTCAGTGTCCGCCACACCGCATCAAACACATAGGCGCGTTCGGCTTCCGTTTGAATGCGTATTTTGACCTCGGTGCTGGTCGCCTGCGGACTGCCTCCAGTCGCCGCAATGCGCTGCAGGCGTCCCCGACTGAGAAAATAGAGGGTTTTCCCGTCGCTACTCCAAGTGATTTGGGATGGTGCCAGCCCGCCGGTCGTGAGGCGTTTCTCCTCCGTGCCGTCCCACTTGATGGTGTAGAGGTCGGGCTGTCCCTGATAGGCGGTGCGATAGGCGATTCGCTCGGCGTCTGGCGCGATGACCGCCTCCTGCACGCCTTCAGCATAACGCGTCACGGGACGAATGCGCAGATGGATGTCCTCAAAGTCGATCTGCACCTCTTTGGGCTTCTGATCGCTCTTCTCCTCCTTTTTGGGCGGATCATAGCGGGCATCCTCCTCGTCCTCGCGGTCGGCGTGGGTCTTTTCATCATCCTCCTTACGCAGAAAGACAAAATAGATATTGGGGCTATCGGTGTCGCGTTCGGAAAGGAACACCAGCGCGCGCCCGTCGGCGGACCAAGAGGGCGAGGTGTCGTTGCGCGGATGGCGCGTGATATTCACGGGTTCCCCACCCTGCGCCGAGACAACCCAGATGTCAGAATTATAATTCTCATCTTGCTGTTCATAGGCAAGCCAGCGACTATCGGGCGACCAGACGAAATCACCCAGGTTCCAGTGTTGGACCAAAGTGCGTTCCTGCCGGGTCTCCAGGTCCATCACCACCAGGTCGCCTGCACCGCGGCGAAAGGCGAGCTGCTGGCCATCGGGCGAAACGCGCGGCGACGATTCCGCCTCCAGAGTCCGAGTAAGCCGCTCAATCTTCAGTTTGTGGGCACGCCGCAAGCGCGGCTCATCAGCATCATCAGAAGTTAGCCGATAAAGATCCATCTGCCCCTCACGCTCCGAGGCGAACACCAGCGCGGTGCTGTCGGGCAGCCAGCTCAGCCCCGATTCGGGTTCGACCGTCTCACTCAGGTTGCGCGTGATGCCCCCGTCAGGGAAGCGGGTGATAAACAGCTCGCCACGCACCACGAAGGCGACCTCTTTACCATTGGGCGAGATAGCGTATTCCGAAATATTGCCCATAAAAGTGCGCACCTCCTCCTGCACGCCACGTGCATCATCAGCAGGGAGAGTGAGCTTGATTGGCTCGATTTTGTTCGTGGAAAGCTCCAACCGATAAACATCCATCCCCTGCTCAAAGGTGATCACCTTGCCGTTCGCGCTGATTTGGGGGAAGCGAACACCGTCCTCTTTGAAGTGGGTCAGTTGCCGCACGCGCCGACGCGAAAGATCCATCACATAAATGTTATAGGTTCCATCGCGCTCGGACACGAAGTAGAGCGTGCGCCCATCGGCAGACCACATCGGGGCGGTGTCGGGCGTATCAGTCTCGGTCAAGCGTGCAAAGCGATTCGTTTCCAGGGAGTGCAGCCAGAGGTCGCCCGTTGCGCTACCGCGATAACCCTTGCGCCACCATGCGCTGTCGCGTCGCACGAATGCCACCTGCTTGCCATCAGGCGAGAGTGCGACGGGTGTGCCCTCCACATCGTGCAGACGGTAGGGTGTGCCGCCCTCTAAACGCACCACATAAGGCACAAAACGCACGCCATACGGCTCCCAATCACGCTGCGACTCAAAAATCACCGCCTTACTATCCGGCGCCCAGCCAAGAGTCCGATCGCGCCCCGAGAACCAGGTCAACCGTTGAATGCGTCCGGTATCCAGATGGAGCACGAACACATCATCGTTGCCATAGCGATCCGAAGTAAAGGCTATCTTTTTGCCGTCGGGCGACCAAACGGGGGCAAAGTCGTAGCCCTCATGCACCGTCAGCCGCTGTGCCTGCCCGCCAGAGGCAGGCGCAAGCCACAAATCGCCCTGATAACTGAAAACGACCTGCATGCCGTCGGGTGAAGGCGCCGGATAACGAGCGAACTTGAGAGGAGCCTGCGCCCAGCCGAACAAGAGTGCAAGATACAGCCATCCCGCAATAAACCACCCATGTCTACGCCTCATACCCCTCTCATTCGCGCCCCACAGGCAATATCCCTGCCCGCTCAAGGGAGATAGAAGCCAGAACAAAACAGGGTTCTCCTAAAGGAATCTGAGCGATACACGCGCCATCGCTGCATCGCATCCTACTACGGCGTGCCCATCCACTCATCCACCGTCTGAAAAAGATTATCGAAATAACCGCGATAGAAACCGATACAGTTCGCCCCAATGGTGAGAATCAACAGAAGTACGGCGAAGCGCACCAGCGAGAAGCGATAGAGACGTGCCGCTTGCTCACAACGCGCCTCATACATTTGCGCCAGCCGCCCCAGCATCCCCACCACATCGCCTGTCTGCATTCCGGTACTGAGCAGGGCAACCTCCTCAGGCGGAAAAAGCCCCGTGCGCGCAATCAGCGCGTCGATCGGTTCCGCGCGCTCCCCCACACCAAACTTGACCCGCAGCAATCCCTCCGCAATGGCGCGATTGGGTGTAGCGTGCGCTGCCAACTCCCACGCGGTGGCAGGCATCAATGCCGCATTCATCAATCGCATCAGATGCTCGATAAACATCTGCAGGGCGCGGGCGCGAATCCAATCACTGTAGCCCCAGAGATAGGGCACCATCAGCGATACCGCAGAACGCCATCCCTCCAAACGCGCGGAGCGCATCAGCCAGCGACCAGCAAGCCACAGCAGCAACACAATCAACCAGAAGGGCACCCCATAACGCAGCACCAGTGCCCCCCACGCCCGCAACACCGCCTCCAAGGGGGTCAAATTCGGCGATTCCGAGTAGAGTTTCAGCCCCATCACAAATGCCGCAGAAGCAGGGGCAAGTAGAGGCACGACCAGAATGCCATTAATCAGCAGCAAGCGTGGCATCCAGAACCACAACCGACGCCGCCAGCGCTCCTCAAAATAATCGGCTAACCGACTCGCTGCATCGGGCAGATAACCACTAACCTCCGCCGCACGGAGGGCACCTATGGTGAAGGCAGGAAACAGCTGCGGAAATTGCGCCATGCCCTCCGAGAGACGCCCACCACGCTGAGCCACGCGCGACAACTCAGCACAAGCATGTTGCAAGCGGCGATCCAGCACACGGTGGCGAAGATGCTCAAAGGCATCGGCTACGGTATAGCCCGCTTTGAGGAAGCTGGCTAACTGCGCAAAGAAGAGCGCCAAGACGCGATCGTTCACATCGGCGCTCTCCCAGCGAAGGGATGCGGCAACCCTCGTTGGAGGAGTAGGGTCTCCACGAACAGCGGATGATGTCCGAGGCTCGCGTACCTCCACCAGCTGCTGCACCAGGTAGCCCTGCGCCTGCAAGAGACGCTGCGCCTCCAAGGGGTTCTCCGCCTGCACGGTGCCCATTCGCGGACGCCCCGCCCGATCAATCGCCTGATAGCGATAGGCTCGCTTCATACGGGCGTATCTCCTGTTCGCGTAGGGCGGGCTGCTCCAGCAGGGCACGCACGGGCGTGCCATCGGGCAGAACCCAGTCGGGCGTCATCTCCACCAACGGCACAATCACAAAGGCACGCTCGCGCAAACGCGGATGCGGAATCGTCAGCCGCTCATGTTCGAAGGTGAGCTGATTGTACAAAATAATATCGATGTCTATCGGGCGTGGCAACCAGCGCCCTGCCGAGTCATCGCGCCCCAGCTCCCGTTCCAACGCCTTGAGTGCATCCAACAGCTCTAACGGCGCTAAGCTGGTCTCCCCCCAGGCGCCAAGGTTCAGATAAGGGCGCGGGTCGGGCGTGTCCCCCACGGGGGCGGTCTCATACACGCGCGAAAGCTGACAGGGATAGACACCATACGCGGGCAGGCGCCGAATCGCCGCCTGCAAGTTCCTGAGCCGATCCCCCAGATTCGAGCCAAGGCTCAAATAGACTCGCGCCATCGCAAGAACACAACATGGTGGGCGGTGCTGGACTTGAACCAGCGACCTCCTCGGTGTGAACGAGGCGCTCTGCCACTGAGCTAACCGCCCACATGAGATCGGAAGAGCGTCGTGTAGGGAAAGAGTGTAGATCTCGGTGGTCGCCGTATCATTAAAAAAAAAAAAAAAA
>ERZ511473.1827-NODE-1827-length-14249-cov-3.154318_pt1 | contig 14249 bp, 12 predicted proteins | sample MGYA00374947_ERZ511473 | MGnify/ENA primary metagenome ERZ511473 (study PRJEB26303, sample SAMN06343854) | sediment metagenome | isolation source: hot spring sediment | place: Canada: British Columbia | collected 2012-09-26 ... | reverse complement strand
CGGCGACCACCGAGATCTACACTCTTTCCCTACACGACGCTCTTCCGATCTGCCGAGCCCGGCCGCTTCCAGCAGGGGCAGGTCGTTCTCACCGTCGCCGACCGCGAGCACTTCCTTCAACGTGATCCCCAGCCGCCGGGCGAGCACGGCAACCCCGCTCGCCTTGCTCGTTCCCGGCATGTGGACGTTGGCGGCCCAGAACGCCGGGGTCGCGTCCCACTCGAGCGGCCCTGCATGGAAGAGCGACAGGCCACGCTCGGCGAGCCTGGCCGTCACCGGGCGAAGTCGCTCTTCCGGAGCGAAGAGGTCGATGGTCAGCACGTCAGACAGATCGAGGAGCGCATTCGGCGGCAGGCGCTCGGCGTCGCCTGGGCGGGTTGCGAGCGCGGCTTCCAGGAGCGCGCCGGCCTGGCCGGGTATGTCGGTGAGAACGATGCGCTCGTCCGACTGGGGACCACGGATCAGCATCAGGCCGAGCTCGTGCTCGAGCGCGGTCTGCGTGACCAGCGCGAGGGTCGGGCGGTCGAACGGAGCCTGGTGGAGTGGCCGGTCATGCGCGGTGTCCCAGACCAGAGCGCCGTTGTGGACGACCAGTGGCAGCGCGATGCCCAGCTCTTCGACTATTGGTCGGGTCGAGCGGAGGCGTCGTCCCGTCGCCAGCGCTACCTCGACGCCGAGCGCTCGGGCCTTGCTAATCGCGTCGCGGACGACTGGGGTGACGATATCCGAAGGGTCGAGGAGTGTCCCGTCGATATCGAGGACGATGAGCTGGAACATCGATTCGAATACCTCTCTGCTCCCGAGCGAGCGCCGTCACCTATAGCGGCGCGGGCACCGCGCTTCGGATAGCTTCCACCCAGGCCCGGAACTCCTAGGTGGCGTCCTCTGGTATACCATACGGCACGCGCCTTCCCCGGCGCGCCCACCGACAATGTGCGTTGCCAGGCGGGCCTGGACGCCTCCCCTGACAGCGGCTAGGATCTGGGCAGCGAAGGTCGAGGAGGAGGAGGCGACTTGTGTATCTGACGCGTCATGCCACGCCTGGTGGGCCGCGCTGGGCCAGGGATGGTCACTATCTCCCGGCCAGCTTCAACCTGCGGCTTGCCCTGGAGCTGCCCGCCGCGGCCGCTCGCGAGCTACTGGCTCTGCTGCCGACCGGCGAGCCGGCGACCGACCCGCCCCTGGCGCCGCTGGAGCCGGAGCAGGAGGTCTGGGCCAGCGGGGTGACGTACCTGCGAAGCCGGGATGCCCGCATGGCCGAGTCCGTGGTCAAAGATATCTACGACCTGGTCTACGAGGCCGAGCGGCCAGAGCTCTTCTTCAAGGCCGCTGGCTGGCGCGTCGCCGGGCCTGGCGAGCCGATCCGCGTCCGGCGAGACAGCGCCTGGAACGTGCCGGAGCCTGAGCTCGCGGTCGTCTTCACACGCACGCTGGAGATCGTGGGCTACACGGCCGGCAACGACGTGTCCTCGCGCTCGATCGAGGGGGCGAATCCGCTCTACCTGCCGCAAGCGAAGATCTACGACGGGGCGACGGCGCTCGGTCCGGGTATCGTGATCCACGAGCCCGCGGAGTCCCCAGCGCTACCGATCCGACTGGTGATCCAGCGTGGCGACGCTGTCGTCTTCACCGGCGAGACCTCGACAGCGCAGATGAAGCGCTCGCCCGACGACCTGGTGCGCTGGCTCGGACGGGAGCTCGCATTCCCCTGGGGTGGTTTCCTCATGACCGGAACCGGTATCGTCCCACCGGACGACTTCACGCTCCAGCCCGGTGATCAGGTCCAGATCACAGTCGGCCAGCTCACGCTGGAGAACCTGGTTATCTGAGCGCTCGCCATCTCACTGTCCCTTTATGCTCAGACGCCTGAGCACGGGTGTTGCGAGCTGATTGACCGGAGTACGCTGCCCACTGGGAAGGTGAATCCCATGTCGATGACGATCCCCCCTCCGGAGGCCTGGTTCGGGTTCGTTCCGGGGGACGATCGCCGGCTGGCTCGCTGGCCTGACCTGGTGGCCTACTTCGAGGCGGTGGCGGCTGCCAGCAACCGCGTCCTCTGCCAGCAGCTCGGGCCGACGACCGAGGGGCGGCCGCTGATTCTGCTCACCATCTCGTCGCCAGCGAATCTCGCTCGTCTCGGCGAGCTCCAGGCGATCCAGCGGCAGCTCGCCGATCCCCGCGCGCTCGCGGAGCAGGATGCCGAGGCACTGATCCGAGCGGGGCGCTGCGTTGTCCTGCTCACCTGCAGTATCCACGCCACCGAGGTCGGATCGACGCAGATGGCACCCACGCTCGTCTACGAGCTGGCAACGCGAGCAGACGACGACGTGCGCGCAATACTCGACGAGGTGGTGTTGCTCCTGATCCCCTGCCTCAATCCCGATGGTCTGGAGCTCGTCGCCGACTGGTACGTGCGCACGCTCGATACGCCGGCGGAGGGAGCCCCGCCGCCAGCGCTGTACCACCCGTACGCAGGCCACGATAACAACCGCGACTGGTTCATGTTCAATCTCGCCGAGACCCGCCTCGTCGTCGAGCAGGTACACAACCGCTGGCATCCCCACATCGTCTTCGACCAGCACCAGATGTCGCCGGATGGGCCCCGCTTCGTCCTGCCGCCGTATATCGACCCGTTCGACCCGAACGTCGATCCCATCTTGCAGGCCGAGATCGCCCAGCTCGGCGCGGCGGTCGCCAGCGAGCTGATCGCCGAGGGAAAGGCCGGCGTGGCGATGAACGTGATCTTCGATGCCTTCAGCCCATCGCGCGCCTACCAGCACTACCACGGCGGCGTGCGGCTACTCTCCGAGGCGGCGAGCTGCAGGATCGCCACGCCCATCGAGCTCAAGCCCGAGGCGCTGCGCGCGATCCAGGACTGCGATCCCCGCCGCGTGGGCTGGAACCAGCCGCTGCCCTGGCCCGGCGGGATCTGGAGGCTGAGCGACATCGTCGACTACCAGAAGCTCGCCGTTTATGCCTGCCTTCGCCATGCCGCGCGCTATCGCGAGCAGTGGGTGCGCAACTTCTGGCGGGTGCAGCGACGAGCGGTCTCGCGCGAGTCGCCCTACGCCTTCATCATCCCGGCCGATCAGCCAGACCCGCTCGCCGCGGCCGAGCTGATCGAGACGCTGCTGACCGGCCTGGTCGAGGTCGAGGAGGCGACCGCTCCCTTCGAGGCTGGCGGGGTGACCTACCCAGCCGGCAGCGCGGTCGTTCGCCTGGCGCAGCCGTTCGGTGCCTTCGCCAAGACGCTCCTCGAAGTGCAGCACTACCCCGATGTCCGGCTCTACCCCGGTGGGCCTCCGAAGCCACCCTACGACACGACCGCGCACACCTTGCCCCTGGCGATGGGGGTCGAGGCTGTGCTGGCCGACCGGCCCTTCGCGGCCGAGCTCTCGCTTGTGCGGCAAGCACGCTATCCGGCGGGGGGAGTGCAGGGCAGCGGCGCCGTCGGCTACCTGATCGACCCACAGACCAACGCTGCTGTCCGGGCAGTGAACCGGCTGCTGGACGCTGGGGCGCAGATCTGGCGCTCGGCCGGCCACTTCGATCTGGCAGGGACACATTGGCCGGCCGGCACCTTTCTCGCTCGCGGGCTCGCGCCCGAAGCCGCCGAGGCCATCGCGCGAGAGACGCGCTGCCCCTTCAGCGGCCTGGAAGAGGTACCGGCGATCCCGTTCCGGCGAGTCCGCCAGCCTCGCGTTGGGCTCTACCGGAGCTGGCGCCCGAACGCGATCGACGAGGGGTGGACGCGCTTCGTCTTCGAGCGCTACCATCTCCCGTTCGCCACCGTGAGGGATCAGGATCTGCGGCAGGGGCGATTGGAGCGACGCTTCGACGTCATCGTGCTGCCTCACCAGCCGGCCGAGGAGATCCTTCACGGCAACGACCCCGCGATCTATCCGCCGGAGTATGCCGGGGGGATCGGCGAGCGCGGGGTCGCCAACCTGCGGCGGTTCGTCGAGCTCGGTGGGACGCTGGTCGCGCTCGGCTCGGCGAGCGAGGTCGCGATCGACCATCTCTACTTGCCGGTCCGCAACGCGTTGGAGGGCCTGCCGCCGGAGCGCTTCTCCTGCCCGGGCGCGCTGCTGCAGGTGCTGATCGATCCGGAGCACCCGCTCGGCTATGGCTACCCACGAGAGGTGGCGGTGATGCTGGCCGATGGCCCGGCGTTCACCGTAGAGACTGGAGCGGTAGCGGTCGCGCGCTATCCCCTGACCAATCTCCTCCTCTCCGGCTGGCTGCTGGGCGCAGAGTACCTGGGCGGCAAGGCCGCGCTGGCCGAGGTGCCGGTCGGGGATGGCTGCGTGATCCTCTTCGGGTTTCGCCCGCAGTTCCGCGCCCAGCTTCGAGGTACCTACCGCTTGCTGTTCAACGCGCTCTACCGGGCGACCCTGGGGGAGGCTGAACTGCTCGGCTAGCCGGGCATCGCGGTCATGGCTGTCGCTCGCGGGCGGCCCACGCTACCGCGCCGCGCAGTCGCCGGGTCAGTCGATTCCTCTGGTCCCGCGAGTGCCGGTCGCCGGCCGGCTGCTCGAGTAGGCGGCGCAGGTCGGCGAGCGCCCGGTGCTGGATGACCGAGACGTTGGCCTCGCTCTTGCCGAGCGCTGCTGCCACCTCAGCGACTGAGAGGCCGTCGATGAAGCGAAGGATGAGAACCTGTCGGCGCTCTGGCCGGAGCTGGAGGATGGCGCGGCGGACATCGTCGCAGTCCAGCCAGGTCATCGCTGTTCCCTCTGGATCCTCGTGGCAGCACTGGCGGAGCGGAGCTGTCTCGAGATCGGTCGTGAGAAGCCGGCGCAGCTTCCGGTATTGGCTCGTTGCCAGCCGGTCGCTGATCGTCAGCAGCCAGGCGATGAAAGGCGCCTCTGTTCTGCGGTAGCGGCCGATCGCTCGCCAGGCGCGCAGGAAGGTTTCCTGGGTCAGGTCCTCAGCGTCGCTGCGGTGCCCAGTGCGGTAGTAGCAGTGCCGGTAGACGCGATCGACATAACGATCGTAGAGTGCGGCGAACGCCTCCACATCCCCCTGGACCGCTGCGTCGACGAGCAGCCGCTCATCGGCATCGCGCTGGTCCGGTGGAGTGGCCGGAATCACTTCCGCTCCGGCCACTCCTGATCGGTCTCCGAGGCGAAGGTTCGGTGTCATCCCACTCGCCGTCCGCGTCGTCCCGATCACTCCTCGCCAGTCTCGTCCTGCTCTTCCTCGTCTTCATCTCCGCCTGGTAGGCCAGCCTGCTTGCCGGACTTCGCGGCCTCGCTCACCTGAGCGCCGTGGTTGTCGCGGGCGACGTCGCGGACGGACTGCTCTTCCTGCTGGCCTTCCTGTTCCCCTGCCTGGTCGCTTTCCTGCTCGCCTTCCTGTTCCTCTGCTTCCTCTTCGCCGCCCTTCGAGCGCGCGACTTCGGAGACCTGAGCTCCGTGGTTGTCGCGCGCTACCTCGCTCACCTGCTGGCCGTGGTCGGTCTCGCCACCGGGCTCGTTCGTGGTCGCTACCGCCGAGACCGCAGCCCCGTGGTTATCTCGAGCGACCTCACTCACCTGCTGCCCGTGGTCGGTCTCGCCGCCACTCGCGTGAGAGGTCGCCACGGCCGAGACCTGAGCTCCGTGGTTATCGCGCGCGACTTCACGCACAGCCTGGCCGTGCGTGCTTGGTTGCTGGGTGGTGGATTCTGGCACTGTCGACTCGGGTGTCTCTGTCGGCTCTGACGTGGCCGTCTCCTCGGGGGTGACGGTTGGCTCAGGGGTGGCCGGCGGTGTCGGTTCCGGGGTCGAGTCCTCCTGGAGCAGCTCGAACTGCTGGTTACTGCTAGCCATCGTATCAGCGGCGAGGGATGTGTCATCCCCGCCGAAAGCCATCCTCACACCAGCCGCGACGTTCGAGAAGGCGCTCCCGAGGCTACCGGGGCCGGCAAGTGCCGGCATCGCGATCAGCGCAACGCCGAGCGCTGCGGCAGCGGCTATCGCGATTCGCCGGGAGAGTGGAACTGGCCGCTCGCTGTGAGCCCGTTTCCCCGAGCGCAGCAGCGCTTCCCGCCCTCGCGCGCGAAATTCCGGTGCCGGTCTCGCCAGCGGGTCGGCATCGAGCCGGATCGCGGATCGCTCCAGAGCGTCGATCAACGGGTCAGTTCGATCATCGTCTCGCATACCGGTCATCGCGTTCCTCCTCGGCTCTGCTCAATGCATGCTCACTCCAGGAAACGCGTAACCGGGCGACACCTTACATGGCGATGAGGTCGTCGCGAGTAGGAAATTCTTCCTAGCCCAGGAGCGGGAGTCATCTGGCCAGGCGCACGTGCCGGTGGCTGCTGCCTGGAGAGCGAGTGACGAGAGAGCCTCATGTGGCTGCTGCGGTTAGGGCAGGCGACCAGCCAGCTCCCGGAACTGCTCGAGCGGGAACGCCTTGGGTCACGCTCGTGTTCAGATTGACTTGCCTTATATGCCAGAGATGATCAGTCGTCAAGAGAGGAAATGCTTCTCGCGGTTGCGCTCTCACGCGGCATGTGGTAAAGTGGGAGCTAATGGCCAAGGGTTTCCGCGCGTGGCTCGAGGCGACAGCGAGGGCCTGTCTCCCCGAACTCATCTCTGCGAGAAAACCCCTAAGCCGTGAAGAGGTCTGATCCGTGTCGGCCATGGACGCAGGTCTGTGGCCCTGGAACCCAAGGAGCATCCGCCGAGATGAGTTATGCCTTCACCGACAAGACCCTCACCTGTCGCGACTGCGGCACCACCTTCGTCTTCACCGCAGGTGAGCAGCAGTTCTACGCCGACAAGGGCTTCACTAACGAGCCGACGAGGTGCCCGTCCTGCCGCCAGGCGAACCGGGCCCGGCGCGCCGGCCGTGGTGAGGCGGGTTCGTCGGGCTACCGAGCGCGCGAGCCGCGTGCGGACCGCCCGATGTACCCTGCGATCTGCAGCGACTGCGGCCGCGAAACCATGGTGCCGTTCCTCCCGCGAGAGGATCGCCCGGTCTACTGCTCGGATTGCTTCCGAGCCCGCCGGCAACTCAGCGCCAGCTACTAGATCGACTACCCCTCAGCGCGTGAACGCCGCCTGGCTGCCCTCACCAGGCGGCGTTGCGCTCGCGCTGAGACGCGGAACCGTCCGTCATCAATCGACGGACCAGGTCCTACCGACGCTTCCCTTGATCCACTCCTTGAGCACATCCTCGAGCGCGCGGCGACACTCCTCTTCGGTCTCCGCCGTGGCCCAGACATCCGGTAGCTGCGGGATCTCCCCGTAGACGATACCCTCCTCTGGCCACTGCTCGAAGCGCGCTCGCTCCATCGCCTTCTGCACGTACCGAGCGATCAGGTCCTGGCTCCTCTCGACACGCTTCTCCAACAGGATCGTCATCACTATAGTACATTTTCGGTCGTGATATCTCGACGGTTTGCAGCCCGGAGTGCTGTGCCAGACGCGATCGACTCTCGAGATGCCCGGGAGTCCGCTCACCGGCGGCGCAGCGGGACTCCCCCCTGGTTGAGCGCCTGCTCAGTGGTCGACGTCGCTAGGAAATGGACAGTGATAGCCCCGAGGGTAATCTGATCGCCGTGCCTGAGAATGGCACTGCGCACCGGGGTACCGTTGATGCGCGTGCCGTTCCGGCTCTCCCGGTCGACCAGCTCGTAGCGGCCGTCGGGCCGGCGGATCAACTCGGCATGGTAGGCCGAGACCGTGGGGTGATCGATCACGATGTCGTTATTCGGGTAGCGCCCGATCCGGACACGATCCTGGATCAGCAACACCGTCCTACCAGGCATCACCAATCGCGGGGTTGCCTGGAGATTTCCGGATCGCCCACGGCTCAGTGGCCGGACCAGAGCCTCCCAGAGATGCCCGACCTGCTCGACGAGCTCGGGCGCCGATTTGGCCAGCGGAAGCGCGAAGACAAAGAAGAGCGCCGCCCCGGAGACCATCAACAGCGGATCCCGACCCGCGCGCGGCGCCCAGCGATGGATCGCGACCAGCTCGGCCAGCCAGATCAGAGCCAGAACGAGGAACACCACGGCCAGCCATGTCTGCCCGCTCACGGCGATGCCCTCCTGCTCCTGTGGCGACAGTATACGCTACCTTCCGATAAGTGTGATCCTCCCTGCTCTCCCTCTTTTGAACCAGCAGATGATCGCCCACGGTCGGATGTCTATCGCCAGTCGTTGAGCTCGAGCTGCTCCATCAGTGTCGAGAGCGCGCCTCCGGTGTCGGCGCCGGCCGTGGCCAGCCGCCGCGCCGAGCGGGCCAGTTCCGCCGCGATGAGCTGGCCGCGTTGGTCGTACGCCGCCCGCTCGGCATTGCTCCAGGCATCAGCCAGCGTCGCCAGCACCGTGCGGGCATGCACTGGGCGGAGGTCGTTGAGAAGCGTTGCCAGGGCAGCCCTGGCCGCCGCCTCTGGTTTCGGGTGCGTGGCGGTGAGCGCCGTAACGGCCAGCAGGGCAGGAACGCCCAGCTCGGCTGGTACCCGCTTGATCAATAGCCGGAGCAGGTCGCCTTGAGCTGCGTGCACGAGCGGCCAGGGGAGCGGGGAGTAGCGGAGAAAGACGACCCGGTACGCCTCCTCGCTCGCATCGCCGGGGAAACAGGCCTCCCACTCGCGCGCTCGCTCGGCGCGGAGCATCGCCGTCGTCGGTCTAGGCTCCTCGGGTTGGTCGGCAGACCGACGCAGTAGCGGCATGATGCGAACTCCAGACGTTCGGCTCGGCCGCCGATCGGCTCAATCCGTCGCGGCAGCGACCGGAGCCGGTGCCGGCGGGCGGAATTGGCGTCCCAACTGCAGCGCAGCGGCCAGCAGCGGGAGCGCGATCAAGAGACCGAGTGCCAGTGGGAGCCGTGGGTCGATCGCGTACAACCAGCCGGCCAGGAACGGCGCAATCGTCGATCCGGCACTCCCCAGGATCTCTGCCAGGGCGAAGGCGCGGGAACGCAGCTCTGCCGGCGTGACCTCCCCGTAGGCCGCATAGAAGACCGACCAGGCGACCAGGAAGCCGCCACGGAGCACGTAGGCGACCGCGAAGGCCCACAGTGTCTCACCGAGCAGCAGCACCGCAAAGCCGCCGATCACCGAGCTCAGTGCCAGCGCCAGCCCGTTGAACGGTGGTTGGAAGAACCGTACCCGGCTGATGACCAGGCTGAGCAGGACGCTTCCCCCAGCTCCTAACGAGCCCAGCCAGCCGATCGTCTGGAACTCGAGCCCGTGCACATCCTGCAGGAAGTTCGGAGCGAGCGTCCAGCCCAGCGTGAGAAAGGTGATCGTGCTCAGCATCATCAGCGAGACGAGGAGAACCGGCCGGTATCGCAGCGCCGCTAGGTAGCTCGCCGGTGGCCCCTCAGGTCGCTCGTTGGCCGGCGGCCGGATGGTAACCAGGATGGCTGCCGCGATGGCAGTCAGCAGCGCGGCCGCGAGCAGCGTTGCCCGCAGGCTGAGCTGCTGGGCAATGATCCCGCCCAGCGCCGGGGTGACCAGGAAGGCTACCGATGGCGCAACGGTGTAGACCAGCGTGAAGTTCCGGGTGCGCTGCGCGCTGTCGGCGCTCAAGCCGGCGATCAGGTTCGAGAGCGCCGGGAATGCCAGCACGCCGACCCCGAGCACAGTGGTCGCCGGCAGCAACTGCCACCACTCGCGGGCCAGGCCGCACAGGGCTAGCCCGAGCACGGCCAGCGAGCGCGTGGCCAGGATAAGGCGGCGTGGGGGGATCCGATCGTTGAGGACACCGCTCGGCAGCAGGCAGAGCAACCGGATCAGGCCGGCATACCCCATCACCAGGCCGATCTGCGGCGGGCTCGCTCCCAGCGTGGCGATGTAGAGGGGCCAGAGCGTCACGTACAGCCCGATCGCCCCCTCGTTGAACAGCATCGCGACGAAGAGCCGCGCCGTCGGTGACTGCAACGCGGGGCGGCTCCAGCGCACTCTCGCCATCTCGACCCTACCAGCCAGATCCCACACGCCTGCGGTAGTATACGGAGACTCGAAGGCGAGTGTGCGGGGATCTTCTTGCTAGAGGGAGGGCGACGCGATGATCGACCTGATCAGCGATACGGCAACCCGGCCATCGCCGGAAATGCGGCGCTTCATGGCCGAGGCGCCGGTCGGCGACGAGCAGCTCGGCGAGGATCCGTCGGTCAACCGGCTCCAGGAGATGGTCGCGGAGTTGACCGGGAAGGAGGCCGCGCTCTTCCTCCCATCGGGCACGATGTGCAACATCATCGGGATCAAGCTCCATACTCAGCCCGGTGACAAGATCGTCCTCGAGCGACACGCTCACCCCTTCACCTCCGAGGCCGGCGGGCCGGGCCTGCTGGCCGGTGTCATGACCCATCTGGTGGACGGCGTGCGCGGCGTGTTCACCCCACAGCAGGTCGAAGAGGCTGCCCAGCCGGGCGACGGTATCCACACCCCGCCGACCACGCTCGTGTGTATCGAGAACACCCACAATCGCGGCGGCGGCAAGATCTGGCCGCTCGAGACCCTTGAGGCGGTCGCTGACAAAGCCCATGATCTGGGTCTCAAGGTGCACCTCGACGGCGCCCGGCTGCTCAACGCCGTCGTGGCTACCGGTATCCCTGCACATGTCTGGTGTGCCAAGATGGACACCTGCTGGATCGACCTCTCGAAGGGGCTGGGGTGCCCGGTCGGCGCTGTCCTGGCCGGCGATCGCGAGACGATTCGCCGGGCCAGGCGCTACAAGCAGATGTTCGGCGGAGCGATGCGCCAGGCAGGGATCATCGCTGCGGCCGGGATCTACGCACTGCAGCACAATGTCGAGCGGCTCGCAGAGGATCATGCCAATGCTCGCCTGCTGGCTACCGGGTTGGCGGAGATCCCGGGGATCGCGATCGATCCGGACGAGGTCGAGACTAACATCGTCTTCTTCGATGTCGAGGGCACTGGCCGGACGGCGCAGGAGATCAACCAGGCGCTGATCGGCCACGGCGTCCGCATGGGCGCAGTGGGCCGCACGCGGATGCGCGCGGTCACTCACCTGGATGTCTCCCGCGCCGACATCGAGCGCGCCGTCGAGGTCATGCGGATGGTCGTCGCCGGCGCACGCTGACCGGCCGCGTGGGTGACTACGGCGCCCACACCGAGACGCTGTTGCGCTGGTCCAACCTGAGCGCCTCGAATGCCGACCACGACAGCTCGACGGCCCAGCGACTACGCCACTGCGCGACATGGTGGGTTGCCACCGTATCGCCGATCGTGCACCACAGCCCTACGCCGTTGGCGGTTAGGAAAAGCCGCTGGCCGGGACGGAAATCGGGGTGCACGCAGTAGTAGCCGTTCGGGTCGAGCTGCCATCCGGGCACCGCGCCGCCCCACCCGGCGTGGCGGCGCAGGGCTCCCTCCCACCAGGCGACCGTGTATCCCGGGTCGTAGTAGGCCGCCTGACCCCGGGCGATCAGCCGGTACGTCTTCCGCTCGCTGAGGGTCGGCGGGCTCTGAAACGCTGCGCGGTACTCCTGCGCCTTCTGGAGAACCTGGTCAGCCCCGCTGGCGATCTGCGCCGCCTGGAGGTAGAGCGCCAGTGCAGCGTGCCAGTCCTGTTGCTCGCTGGCCAGGCGCTTCAGCTCGCGCGCGGCGAGTTCGGCATTGACCGCAGGGTCGAGTGGGAACGGTACCCCGCTTCGCTGGCTGACCGCGATGGGTACCTGAAAGAGGCCGAGCCCGATCCCCGGCTTGACCGCTAGCGGATCGAAGTTGCTGGCCACGGCGGCCAGGGCAGCGAACAGGTAGGGATCGACACCCTGGGCGACCGCCTTGCTGACGATAATCTCCCCGAGCGGCACCCCACCCGCCAATCCGAGCAGGCTGCGATCGTCTGGCACACTCAGCTCTCGCCAGGCCCGGTAGTGCTGGCCAGCGTTGTTCGCCTCCACTCTCCAGGGCTCAGGATTAGCCGGTGTGTAGGTCAACACCCGGCGCTCGAACGCCTGGATCAACACGCGCTCTTGCCGGCCGCCGACGACAGTGTCGATCCAGAACGGCTCGGTGAGTGGTAGGCCGGCGAGCTCTTGCCAGGAGATCGACTGCCGGTTCATCCAATCCCAGAACACCTGCGGAATGTTGTGCCCGAGCCGTTCCTCGTAGTACCCGATCGCCACCGTGCTGTCCGCGACGGCATTCTCCACGACCTGCCCATCGGCGCGCACGAGCGCAGTCACCGGCTGACCCACGCGGTTCGGCTGCCGGCGTGCCTGGGGGTTCTCGCCGACCGAGGCCAGCGGCTGGAGCGCCGCATAGGTGGGCGCAAGCGCGTTCCCGACCGTGTCGCCTGCTACCGGGATCTGCGCTGGTGCGACGGCGATGAAGGTAGCGTCCCCGAGCTGAATCTGGCCGGCGATCATCTCGCGGACGAGCAGCCCGGACGTGACCCGGCTCGGATCGCCAGGTGGGCGCTCCGGATGAGTCAGCTCGAGTCGCCCCTTGTCGAAGTAGTAGACCGTACGGGCGCCGGAGGGCGATTCCCGGTACGGCTCGAGCGCTACTGCGCGCACCGCCGGGCCGAGTAGCCATGATCGGCTCGCGCTCTCGAACAGGACCTGCCCGTCGAACCGGTACCACACGTCTGGAACAGGCGTCGCGAGTGAGAGTGGATCGACAGAAAGTTCGGCCGCGTGCGTCGACGCATGACCGGCCAGGCTGGCGACCAGCGCGCAGCCGGCCACCAGCCGTAGGACCGCTTTTCCAATGGACACGTTCCCCCCTCCCGCTTCCCGAAGCGCGGACGGATTCGCTCCCCATCCCGATCGATGCAGGCCGCTTCCCTTCGGCCTGCTCCGGCGTCCTCCAGCACGACGCCGCGCCCGTCGCGGGCTGCGGGTAGTCTAACCATAAGAGAGAGTGTTGTCAAGGAAGCGTGTAAGAAAAGAATGAGGCTTGCGGAGTCTAATCATCACGAGAGTGACATGGATTCCTGGGTGAATCTCAGAATCGTTCAGCAATTGGTATGATGACATGGCGAGACTAAAATGTAATAGGCACGTCTCGTGCGGGACAAGCTAGCTTCGAAAGTTGTTGTGTGGACAACTATTCCTGCCGGTCGTAGCACGAGTCCACGGACAGCAGCGGGGCCCACACCGTACCGCGTTGTCCCGTTCCTGAAGCGGCGGCGAGCTGCAGCGTGACAGGGCCGGTTCGCCGCGGTCATACTTGTGCTGTCCGCCGGACGCCGGTGGTTGCCAGGCGACGACAGGCTTCATCAGGCCGAGCTCGATCCGCTGCGCCGCGCGTCGGGCTGCGGAACGTGCTCCACATGTGATCGACTCGCTCGGCTCTCGAGTGAAGGAGGGAGCATGGCCAAGCTCTCGCCAGAGGAGATCGATGCCGCGCTGGCCGAGTTGCCCGGCTGGCAACGAGAGGAAGAAGCGCTTGTCAAGGAGTTCCGCTTCAAGACGTTCCGGGAGGCAATGGCGTTCGTCAACGAGGTGGCCGACCTGGCCCGCCGGCTTCGGCATCATCCCGAGATCGTCATCAACTACAACCGGGTCAGGCTCAGGCTGACCACGCACGACGAGGGCGGCATCACCGGCAAAGATACCGAGTTCGCGCGCCAGCTCGAATCCAGCGAGCTCGCGCGAGGCCGGCCACAGGAGCAGTAACGCCGGGCGCTCGACCACGGCATGTGCTGCCCTGGCCGTCCCTAGCTCGCTCGGCCCCGGCGATCGCCGAGGCCACGCCGGACGCCCGGTGGCATGGTAGCCGCGCGGGCGTGCTCAGCGCCCAACCAGCAACAGACGCGTGGAACCGGCTCGACTTCGAACGCGCGGCGCTCGCTAGGTCTCCTCAGATCCTCAGAGGATCGGTCAGCCCTCCAGCAACCGGCTCAGCGCCTCCCAGCTCAACCGGGTAACCACCAGGTCGGCGGCCGCGAGCCGCTTCTTCCACCCCTGGCGGTCGACCGCTAGGCAGCGCATCCCGGCAGCCCGGGCGGCGCTCACGCCGGCCGGCGCGTCCTCGACGGCGATGCACGCGCCGGGCTCCAGTCCCAGCCGGCGGGCCGCCAGCAGGTAGGGCTCCGGTTCCGGCTTGCCGCAGATGACCTCATCGCCGCTCACCACCACGGCGATGAGCCCGCCGATCCCCAGCCGCTCGGTCGCCCAGGCGATCTCTGACGCCAGCGCGCCCGAGACGATTCCGACCGTTAGGCCGGCGGCGTGTGCCGCCCGCAGCGTCTCGACCCCGTCGGCGAGCAGCGCGGGGTTGTCGCCGATGAGGCGCAGGCGTCGGCGCGTGAGCTCCCAGTGCTCCTCGGGCACCGC
>ERZ511473.1814-NODE-1814-length-14377-cov-4.837762_pt1 | contig 14377 bp, 12 predicted proteins | sample MGYA00374947_ERZ511473 | MGnify/ENA primary metagenome ERZ511473 (study PRJEB26303, sample SAMN06343854) | sediment metagenome | isolation source: hot spring sediment | place: Canada: British Columbia | collected 2012-09-26 ... | reverse complement strand
GGGAGGACGGGCTGTCCCTCGAGATGACCCGCCGCGAGCTCGCCCTCGCCGTCGCCCGGGCCCGGGCGGGCCTCCGGCGGCTCGGGGTCGGCCCCGGCGACCGGGTGGCCGCCTTCCTGCCCAACGCCCCGGAGGCCGTGATCGGGCTGCTCGCGACGGCCAGCCTGGGGGCGATCTGGTCCTCATGTTCCCCGGACTTCGGGGTCCGCGCGGTCCTCGACCGGTTCGGGCAGATCCGCCCGAAGGTGCTCCTCGCGGTGGACGGCTACCGCTACGGGGGGCGGGAGCACGACCGGACCGGGGTGGTCCGCGAGATCGCCGCCGGGCTCCCCGGGCTCGAGCACCTCGTGGTCGTCCCCTACCTCCGGCCCGACGCGCCACCGCCCGAGGGCGCGATCGCCTGGGCCGAGCTGCTGTCCGAGCCCGGCGAGCTCGCCTTCGAGCGGGTGCCGTTCGAGCACCCGCTCTGGATCCTCTACTCCTCGGGGACCACGGGCCTCCCGAAGCCGATCGTCCAGGGCCACGGGGGGATCCTCCTCGAGCACCTGAAGTGCCTCGCGCTCCACCACGACCTGGGGCCCCGGGACCGGTTCTCCTGGTTCACCACGACCGGGTGGATGATGTGGAACTTCCTCGTGAGCGGGCTCGCGGTCGGGGCGACGATCGTGCTCTACGACGGCAGCCCCGGCCACCCCGACCTCACGGCGCTCTGGCGCCTGGCGGCCGAGGTCGGGATCACCTACTTCGGGACCAGCGCCCCCTTCCTCCACGCCTGCATGAAGCGCGGCCTGCGGCCCGGCGAGGTCGTCGACCTCCGGGGGGTGCGGGGGATCGGCTCGACCGGGGCACCGCTCTCGCCCGAGGGGTTCGCCTGGGTCTACGAGGCGGTCCACCCCGACGTGTGGCTGGGCTCGATGAGCGGGGGCACCGACCTGTGCACGGCGTTCGTCGGCGCCAACCCGCTCCTCCCGGTCCACGCCGGCGAGCTGCAGTGCCGGTGCCTGGGCGCGGCGGTGGAGGCGTTCGACCCCGAGGGGCGGCCGCTCGTGGACGAGGTCGGCGAGCTCGTGATCACCGAGCCGATGCCCTCGATGCCCGTCGGGTTCTGGAACGACCCCGGCGGCGAGCGCTACCGCCGGAGCTACTTCGAGCACTACCCGGGGGTCTGGCGGCACGGGGACTGGATCAAGATCACCTCCCGGGGCTCCTGCGTGATCTACGGGCGCTCGGACGCCACCCTCAACCGGGCCGGGGTCCGGATCGGCACCAGCGAGCTGTACCGGGTGGTGGAGGCGCTGCCCGGGGTCCGCGAGAGCCTCGCCGTGGACACCGGGGAGCTGGGCCGGGAGGGCGAGCTGATCCTGTTCGTCGCGACCGAGGAGGGCGTGGAGCTCGACGACGCGCTCCGGCGGCGGATCGCGGACGCCCTCCGCACCGAGCTCTCCCCCCGGCACGTCCCCGACCGGATCCTGGCGGTGCCGGCCATCCCCACCACGCTCAACGGGAAGCGGCTCGAGGTCCCGGTGAAGCGGATCCTCCTGGGGGCCCGGCCCGAGGAGGTGGTGAGCCCCGACGCCCTCGCGGACCCCACCGCGCTCCGGCCCTTCCTCGAGATCGCCGAGCGGCTCCGGGCCACCGCCGGGTCAACCTAGCCGCCGCGCGAGGGCGGAGCCGCCGCGGGGTCGCCGGCCTGCGCTCAGGGTCCGGGGCGGAGCACGAGCCGGTCGTGGGGGAGGGCGACGTCCACCGTCCCCCGGACCCCGGGGGCCACGTAGAGCACGAACCCCTCCTCCTCGAGCACCGCGTCCCCCTCCGCCGGCCGGTCCACGAGGTCGAAGCGGGCCTCGCCGTCCGGCCCGGGGGAGACCCGGACCGCGGCGTCGGGGTTGAACCGACGCGCGGCCTCGTGCGAACGGCGCAGGATCTCCCGCGCCCGGTCGGTGAAGGCGAGCACGGCCCGATGGTACCGCCGGTGGGCGCGCCGCCCCCGGGTCGAACGCCCCCGCGGTTGTCGCGGGGGATGGGGCCGCGCATACTGCCGCGGGCCTTCCGAGCCAGCGAACGGAAGCGATGACCGGCGCACCCTTATGGCGTTCCGTCCCCGCGCCCGACGCCTGTGGGCGTCCCTCCGGGCGGAGCGGCGCACGCTCCGCCAGGGCCTCGTCGCGCTCCTCCTCAGCACGCTCGCCGGCCTGACCGCTGGCCTCACGCTCAGCTCGATCACCCAGACCCTCCGCGAGGTCCCCGGGCTCATGATCCTGATCCCCGCCGCCGTGGGGATGAAGGGGACGATCTTCGGCGCCATCGGGGCGCGCCTCGGCACGAGCATCAACGCCGGGCTCTTCCGGGTCTCCCGTGACCGCGAGGGCGTGCTCTACCAGAACGTGTACGTGGGGATCGTGACCACGTTCTCCTCGGCCCTGTACCTCGCGCTCCTCGCCCGGGCGTCGGCGGCGCTCTTCGGGCTGCCCTCGGTCTCGGTCCTGGACCTGGTCACGATCTCGGTGGTGGGGGGAGCCCTGGGCTCGGCCGTCGCGCTCCTGGCCACGGTGGGGATCGCGATGCTCTCCCACCGCCGGGGGTACGACCTGGACGCGGTGGCGACGCCGATGGTGACGGCCATCGGCGACATGACCACGATCCCGAGCCTGTTCGCGGCGACCTTCCTCACGAGGGTCGAGGCGCTGAACGCGGCCGTCGCCGCGGCCTCGATCGCCGGGTGCCTCTACGCCACGGTCCGGGGCTTCCGCACCGACCTCCGGGGCGCGCGCCGTGCCCAGCTCGAGATGGCCCCGGTGATCGCCCTCACCCCGGTCCTGGACATCCTGGCGGGCACCGCCGTGGAGGCCCGGCTGGAGCGGTTCGCCGACCTGCCCGCCCTGCTCGTGCCGGTGCCGGTCCTCGTCTCCCAGCTCGGCGCGCTCGGCGGGATCCTGGCCTCGCGTCTGGCCTCCAAGCTCCACCTGGGCCTCGTCGAGCCCCGGGCCGTCCCCCAGCCGCGGGCCGCCCTCGACGCCGCCCTGGTCTCGGTCCAGGGCGCGGCGGTGTTCGCGATGATCGGGGGCCTCGCGGTCGCCGTCTCGGCGGCCCGGGGCCTGCCGGGGCCGGGGTGGGAGACCCTCGTGGCGGCGGTGCTCACGACCGGCCTCGCGTCGCTGCCCGTGGCCCTGGTCTGCGCCTACTACGTGGCGATCGGCACCGCCCGGTTCGGCCTCGACCCCGACAACCACGGGGTCCCGATCATCACGAGCGTCATGGACCTCACCGGGGTGCTGGCCTACCTCGCGGTCCTTACACTTATAGGGGTCACACCGCATGGATGACGAACCGAAGAACGTGAAGGAGCTGCTCGTCGAGGCGAAGGACGCCTCCGAGCTGCTGGTGGATCTCGCCTACGCCGCGGTCTTCTTCGACGACGAGGAGCTGGCCGGGGAGGTCGAGAAGCTCGAGGAGCGGATGGAGGGCCACCTCCGCCGCCTGCGGACCCTCGCGGTCCTCGCCGCCCGGAGCCCCGAGGACGCCGAGGCCATCGAGAGCGTGCTCTGGATCGCGGCCGCGATCGACAAGATCGGCGACGCCGCCTCCGACATCGCCCGGGTGGTCCAGGCCGACCTGGGGATCCCCAACGCGCTCCGCGCGGACCTCCGCCACGCCGACGAGATCTCGGGCCGGGTGAAGGTCCGGGAGGGGGCGCCGGCGGTCGGCCGGACCCTCCGGGACCTCTCGCTCCCCACCGAGACCGGGATGTGGGTGATGGCGATCCGCCGGGGGATGGACTGGGAGTTCGACCCCGGGGCCGACACGGTCGTGGGCGAGGGCGACGTGCTCCTGTTCCAGGGCCCGGAGGACGGGGTGAACCTGATCCGTGAGCTGGCGGGGGCCCCGCCCCTCCCGCCGGGGCCGGCCCACGAGGCGCCGCCCCTCTCCGAGCTGGACAGGGCCGTGGACATCCTGGTCGAGATGAAGAACTCGAGCGAGGCCGCGGTGGGCTTCGCCTACTCCTCGCTGCTGTTCAACGACCGCGCGCTCGCCGCCGAGGTCGCCACGCTCGAGACCCGCAGCGACATCCTCCAGGACGAGCTCGAATCGTGGGTGCTCCGGGCCGCCCCCGAGGCTCGCGACCCCGACGAGCTCCGGGGGCTCCTCCGGATCGCCGCGGCGAGCGAGGCGATCTGCGACGCGGCCCGGGACATGACCTGGTACGTGGAGCACGGCGAGGAGCTCCACCCGGTGGTGCAGATGGCCCTGGAGGAGACCGAGGAGACCGGCGCCATGGTGGTGGTCGAGGAGGGGTCGGCGGCGGACGGGCGCTCGCTCAAGGAGCTCCAGCTCTCGACGGAGACCGGGATGTGGGTCCTCGCGGTCCGCCGGGGCCAGCGGTGGATCTACCGGCCCCGCCCGGCCTTCGTCTTCCAGCCCGGCGACCGGATCGTGGCCCTGGGGCCGGAGGAGGGGGCGCCAGAGCTCGAGGCCCTCTGCCGGGCCCGGCGCGACTCGCTCGTCGAGCCCCTCCCGAGCTGACCCCGCCGAGCGGCGGCCGCGGTAGGCTTCGCCCGGTGCACGCCTACCTCTACCTCCGGGCCCAGCCCGGGAAGCTGGACGACGTGGTGATCGACCTCCACGGGATCCACGGGGTGCGGCACGCGGTCGCGGTCGTCGGCGAGTGGGACGCGATGGCGGCCCTGGAGGGAGCGGACTTCCGCGCCATCGCCCGGGCCATCCTCACCGAGGTCCACCGGGTGGAGGGGGTGACTCGGACCTACACCGCGCCGGTGGTCCCCCTGGAGCTCGTGGGGGTGACCGGGGAGCGGGTCCCGCTCCCCCTCCAGGGCGTGGGGCGCCCGGCCTGCTACGTGCACCTCGACGTCCAGGCGGGAGCGGTCGGGGAGGTCGCCCGCACGCTCGCCGCCACGCCCGAGGTCGCGGGCGTCGCCGTCCTCGCCGGGCAGTACGACGTCCTCGCCGAGCTCTCCACGGACTGGGAGCACGCCAGCCGGATCATCCTGGAGCGGATCCACACGATCCCGGGCGTCCGTTCCACCAACACCCTCGTGGCGGTCCCCGGGATCGAGGACGACGCGGAAGCCTAGGAGACCGGCGGACGCCGCGGGGCGCGCCGGGGCCCGCCCTTGAGCCCCGGCGCCCCGCTCCCCTAGCCTTCGGCCGTCCCCGATCGGAAGGAGGAGCGATGCGCCGTCGTCTCGGCCCCCTCGCGTTCGGGCTCGCCCTCGGCCTCGGCGCCGGGGCCCTGGCCGGGCCCGCGCTCCGGGCCCCCGCCGTGCCCGTCTCGGAGGTCCCCCTGCCCGCGTTCTCGAAGGTCGCGTTCCTCTCCCACGTGAACAGCCCGAGGCGGACCCCGCTCTTCCCCGGCGACCCCCCGTTCCGGGCCGAGACCGTCTTCACGGTGGCGGAGGACGGCTTCTACCTCCGCTACCTCCACCAGGGCGAGCACACCGGGACCCACTACAGCGCCCCCTGCCACTTCCACGCCGACGAGATCTGCGCCCAGGACCTGGACCCGGCCGACATGGTCCTCCCCGCGGTGGTGATCGACGTCCGGGCGCAGGTCGCCGCGGACCCCGACTACCGGATCACGGTGGCGGACCTCGAGGCCTGGGAGGACGCCTACGGACCGATGCCCCGGAACGCAGCGGTCCTGGCCCGGACCGGCTGCTCGAAGTACTGGGGTCCCTCCGACGAGCCGACCGAGCCCACCTACTTCAACTGCGGGAGCGGGCTCCGCGGGTTCCACCAGCCCGGGTTCTCGGTGGAGGCGGTCCGCTGGCTCCTGGACCGCGGGGTGCTGGGCGAGCGGGGGGCGCTGGGGAGCGACACGTTCGGCCCCGACCCCTCGAGCGACCCCCGCTACCGGGCCAGCTCGCTCACGCTCCACGAACACCGGCTCACGCTGGAGAACCTGCACAACCTGGGCGAGCTCACCCCGGCCGGCTCCTGGATCGTCGTGGGGGGGCCGGTGAACGCGAAGGGATCGGGGGCGCCCGCCATGGTCTTCGGGCTGATCCCCTGAAGAGCGACCCGCGCGGACGCGGCGCCGACGGCGTCAGCGGGTCGCGAGCGGCAGCCGGCGGAGCCCCGCGGGGAGCGAGAACCGGACGTGCTCCTCGGCGAGGCGCACCTCCTCGACCTCGTCGAACCCCCGCTCGGCGAGCCAGCCGAGCATCCGCTCGACCAGCCGCTCCGGGGCCGAGGCGCCGCTCGTGAGGCCGACGGTCTCCGCGCCCGCGAGCCAGGCCGGGTCCACCTCGGTCTCGTCGTCGACGAGGTAGGCCGGCGTCCCCCGGTCGCGGGCCACCTCGGCCAGGCGGTTGGAGTTCGACGAGTTGTCCGAGCCGATCACGAGCACCACGTCGGCCCGCCGGGCGACCTCCTTCACCGCGTCCTGGCGGTTCTGGGTGGCGTAGCAGATGTCCTCGCGGGGCGGGCCCTGGATCCCCGGGAACCGCTCGCGGAGCGCCTCCACGATCCGCTCGGCCTCGTCGACCGAGAGCGTGGTCTGGGTGAGGTAGGAGACGTTGCCGGGGTCGGGGACCTCCACGGTGCGGGCGTCCTCGACGGTCTGGACGAGGACCGTCCGCTCCGGCGCCTGCCCGGTGGTCCCCACCACCTCCTCGTGGCCGGCGTGGCCGATCAGGAGGATCGTCCGGCCCTCGCCCGCGAACCGCCGGGCCTCCAGGTGGACCTTGGTGACGAGGGGGCACGTCGCGTCCACCAGGCGCAGCCCCCGGGCACGGGCGTTCCGGTACACCTCGGGCGGGGAGCCGTGCGCGGAGAGCACGAGCACCGCTCCCTCGGGGACCTCGGTCTCCTCCTCCACGAAGACCGCGCCCTTCCGCTCGAGGTCGCGGACCACGTGGAGGTTGTGGACGATCTGCTTGCGGACGTAGACCGGCGGCCCGTGCTCGGCGAGGGCCCGCTCGACGGCGTCGACGGCCCGCTCGACCCCGGCGCAGTAGCCGCGGGGGGCGGCGAGGAGGACCCTGCCCACGCGCCCATGGTAGTACCCCGAGCCGTTGCCGCCCCGGGGATACCGCTGCTAGCTTCGTGCGGCCCCGGACGGGCGCCGCCCGCCCGCTCCCCCCTCCCCCGACGCCCCGAGGCTCCTCCGTCACGCCCGGCGGAGGGCGCCCGGGGGCGAGGGAGGGAGGGAGGGCGGACGTCCGGTCGGGTCGAGGTCGAGCCGAGGAACCGAGGGAGGTGATGCGAGCACCCATGACCTACCGCGGGAGGGCCGGACGGCCGGTCCGGTCGGAGGTCGCCCCCAGGGGCGGCCGGAGGGCGCGGCAGCCAGCCCCGCCCGCCGCGGGGGTGAGATGCCCATGGAACCATCCATGCTCCGGCGCCTCGCGGCGCCGATCCTCGTCGCCGCCGCGCTCGCGGTCTGGGCGGCCGCCGCGCCCGCCCGGGCCACCCACCGAGCGCCGCGGCTCCCCCTCCGGGTCTGCGACCACGAGTGGTGGCGGGGGACCTGGCACGTGAAGCAGCTGATCAAGTGCGCGGCGCACCGCTGGGACGTCCCCGGGGGCACGCGGAAGGCGCTCGCGGTCGCGGCGTGCGAGTCGGGCTTCCGACCCGACGCCTACAACCCCGCCGGGTACGCCGGGGTCTTCCAGCAGGCGGTCCGGTACTGGCCGATGCGCGCCGCCCACTACGGGCTCCCCGGCCGTTCCCCCTTCAACGCGCGGGCCAACGTGATCGTCTCGATCCGCATGGCCGCGGCCGTCGGCTGGGGGCCCTGGGGCTGCGCCTGAGGCGCTGCGGGGGGGAGGGCGCCCCCCTCCCCCTCCTCGCCCTCGGACCCGTCACGGGCCACGCTCGGGCGCCGCGCCCCGGCGGACGGGTCCGCCGGGGCGCGTCCCGAGCACGAGCCCCCGCACCTCCTCGAGCGACCGAGCCACCGCCGCGCCCGGCAGCTCCCGGTCGGCGACCACCCGCACGCCACGCGCCCACGCCTCGGCGGCGAGGCGGGGGAACGGCCCGAAGGCCACGACGACGTGGGGCCGCGCCTCGTCGAGCTGGGCCAGCGCCTCCTCCTCCGACGCCGCCCCCGGGGCGAGCTCCCAGGCGGCCGAGACCGTCGCCCGCTTCAGCTCGGCGAGGCGCTCCCGACCTTCCGCGACGCAGAGCACCTTGAGGGCCCGGCACACGGCTAGAGCCAGCCCTTCCGCTTGAAGGCGACGTACAGGCCGGCCGCCGCCAGCATGAGCCCGAGGGCGAACGGGTAGCCGAGCCGCCAACCGAGCTCCGGCATGTGGCGGAAGTTCATCCCGTAGATCCCCGCGATCAGGGTGGGGACGAGGATGATGGCCCCCCACGAGGTGAGGCTCTTCATCACCCGGTTCAGCCGGTTCGAGACCTGCGAGATCTGGGCCTCGAGGGCCGTCGTGAGGAGCCCGGATGTTGTCGAGGAACTCGATGGTGCGGATCACGTGGTCCGCGACGTCGCGGAAGTACGGGCCGAGCTCGGCCGGGACGAGCCCCGGCTGCTCCTGGACGAAGTCGATCACCTCCCGGAGCGGCACGACGAGGCGGCGGAGCTCCACCACGCGCCGCTTCATCCGGAAGATGTCGGCCTGGACCGCCGGGTCCGGCTCGTCGGCGAAGACCCGATCCTCGATCTCGTCGGCGAGGTCCTCGTAGCGCTCGACGAGCCCGAGGTAGCCGTCGACGATCTCGTCGAGGAGCGCGTAGAGCAGGAACCCGGCGCCGTGGCGGGTCAGCTCGGGCTGCGCGTCCCAGCGCTCGAGCACCCGGGAGAGGTCGAAGGGCGGCGCCGCGCGCAGCGTAACGAGGAACCCCTTCCCCACGAAGAGGTGGACCTCCTGGTCGACCAGCTCCCCGCCCTCGTCGAGCGACAGCGCGTGCACCACGACGAAGAGGTGGTCGGGGAACACCTCGACCTTGGGCCGCTGGCCCCAGTGCCGCGAGTCCTCGATCGCGAGGGGGTGGAGCGAGAACCACCGCTGGATCCGGCCGAGCTCCTCGTCGGTGGGTTCCTCGACGTCCACCCAGACCCGGGCCGAGTCCTCCGCCAGGAGCTCCCCGAGCCGCTCGGGCTGGAACGGCTCCTCGCGGAGGACGCCCTCGCGGTAGAGGCGGTACGTGACCCGCGCCATCCCCCGCAGCCTAGCGCGGGCGGGGCCCGCGGACCCCTCGCCCACGGCCCGCCGCCGGGCGCGGTAGCCTCGCGGCGTGGACGCCGGTCGCTTCCTCCCGTTCTGGCGGGCGCTCGACGAGCTCCTCGAACGGGTCGAGCCCACCCCCTGGGGCGCGGTCGTGACCGACCGACGGTTCCCCGAGATCTGGGACGCGAACTACGCGCGGGTGGAGGCCGCGGAGCCGCCCACCCTCGCGGAGATCGAGGCGGCGCTCCGACCCGCGCTGGCCCGGGCCGGGGCGCGCCACCTCCACGTCGTCCTCCACCGGCCCGACGAGCAGGCCGACCTCCTCGCCGAGCTCTCGGCCCGCGGCGACCGCCTGTCGTGGGACGTCGTGATGGAGCACCGGGGCGCCCCCGACGGCGGGGGTCGCCGGGACCCGGGCCCCGGTGGCCGCACCCCGCTCGACCCCGGCGTCCGGGTCGTCGAGGTGGAGCCGGACGGGGCGTTCTGGGGGACCTTCCGGGCCTCCCTCGCCGCCTTCGGCGTGACCGATCCCCGGGCGCTCGACCAGATCGTCGCCCTCGAACGGGACGTGTTCGCCCCGGCCAAGCGGTGGTTCGCGGTCCGCGCCGGGCGGGAGATCGCGAGCCTGGCGGCCCTCGTGGTCCTCGCCGGCGCGGGCTACGTCGACCACGTGGTGACCTTCCCCGAGCATCGGCGCCGCGGCCACGCCGGGGCGCTCGTCGCCCGCCTCGTGGCCGAAGCCCGGGCCGCCCGGTGCGACCCCGTCTTCCTCCTCGCCGAGGACGGCGCCCCCGCGGTCCGGCTCTACGAACGGCTCGGGTTCCGGGCGGTCGGGAGGATCGGGAGCACGCTCTCCCCCCTCAGCGGCTGACGCCCGGCCGTCAGAGGACCAGCCGGAACGCCCGCTCGAGCAGGTACCCCAGGGCCGCGCAGGAGCGCCACGTGAGGATCCAGGCCGCCACGACCTGCCCGGCCACGCCCCATCGCACCGCGGAGAACCGGCGCGTGGCGCCGACCCCCATGATCGAGGTCCCGATGGCGTGGGTGGTCGAGACCGGGACGCCGACGTGGGCCGCGGCGGTGATCACGGTGGCCGCGGCGGTCTCCGCGGCGAAGCCCTGGACGGGCTCGAGGTGCGTCATCCGGAGCCCCATGGTCCGCACCACCCGCCACCCACCGACCATCGTCCCGAGCCCCATCACCACCGCCGCCGAGACGATCACCCAGGTCGGGATGGGGAACTCCGCGGGGATCCTCCCGGCCGTCCCGGCCCGGTGGAGGAGCACGGCGAGCGTGATGATCCCCATCGTCTTCTGCCCGTCGCCGGTCCCGTGGGAGAGCGCCATGAAGCCGGCCGAGAGGATCTGGAGCCGCCCGAAGATCCGGCGCACGACCGGCCGGCGGACCCGGGCGAACAGCCGGTACACGAGGACCATGAGGAGGAAGCCGCCGAGGAACCCCCCGACCGGGGACGTGACCAGGCCGATCAGCGACTTCCGCGTCCCCTCCCACTCGAGCGCGCGGAGGCCCCCCGCGGCGAAGCCCGAGCCCAGGAGGCCGGCCACGAGCGCGTGGGACTCGCTCGAGGGCAGCCCGAAGTACTGGGCGCCGAGGGCCCAGATCGTCGCCGCGAGGAGCGTGGCGGCCACGGTCTCCAGCGTGACCCGGTTGGGGTCCACGATCCCGGCGGCGATCGTCTTCGCCACCGCCGTGCCGATGAACAGGGCGCCCGGCGAGGTTCAGCAGCCCCGCCATGATCACCGCGTGGTGCGGCCGGAGGACGCGGGTGGAGACGACGGTGGCGATCGAGTTCGGGGCGTCGGTCCACCCGTTGGCGAACTCGAACAGGTACGCGAGGAGGAGGACGAGCCAGAGCGGCATCAGGCGTGCTTGAGCGCGATGGCCTCGAGGGTGTTCGCCACGTCCTCGAGCTCGTCGATCGCCGCCTCGACCTCGTCGATGATGTCCTTCCACTTGAGGACGTCCATGGCCTTGTGGTCGCCGCCGAACAGGTCGGCCACCGCCTGGCGGTAGACCCGGTCGCCCTCGTTCTCGATCCGGTTGATCTCGACCCAGTATCGGCCGAGCTCCCGGTAGCGGGGCAGGGTGGCGAGCGCCTCCTTCGTCGCCCGCGCCGCCCGCACCAGGACCTCGGCCTGGACCTTCATCTCCGGCAGCGGGTTCTCGATCTTGTGGAGCACCATCAGGTCGGCCGCGGCCTCCATGTGGTCCATCACGTCGTCCAGGGTCGTGGCCAGCTTGTGGATGTCCTCGTGGTCCAGCGGCGTCACGAAGACCGTGTTGAGCCGTCGCATCACCTCGTGGGTGACCTCGTCCGCCTCGTGCTCGAGGTCCCGGAGGCGTTCCGCCTTCCTCTGGACGTCGTCGAAGTTCGTGACAAGGTCCTGGAGCACGAGGGCGCCCTCCTCGATCTGCTCCGCCTGCCGGACGAAGAGGTCGAAGAAGCTCTCCTCGCGCGGGACGAGCCGGAACCTCCAGCGTGGCACGGTCCCTCCCCTCTCTCCGGGCCCGGCGTTTGATACCACACCGGCTCCCCGCCGACGACCGCCGAACGGCCGCAGCGGACCCAGGGCTTCCGCCGCCGCTCGCCCGGCGGCCCGCCCCCGGCCACCCTCCGTTCACGTGGGGCGCCCATCATCGGGTCGAGGAGCTCCACTCGTCGAGGGGGATGCGATGGGGAAGGTCCTGCTCGCGGGCATCGCCTGGTTCACGCTCTCGATCCCGGTCGGGGTCGCGGTCGGCCGATGGCTCCGCTGGAACGCGGCTCCCGCACCTGTGCGGGGCCCGATCCGCCCCGGGCCGGGGCGGATCGGCCTCACGCCAGCGCGTAGCGGTGGTGGGTGCGCCGCCGTCCGGGACCCCGCCCGTAGTAGTGCCGCTCGGGGAAGTTGAAGTCGGCCGTCACCGAGGCCGGCAGGAGGAGCGCGGCGTGGAGGAAGCCCTCCAGGTCCGGCACGTCGTAGAGGTTCACCTGCCAGCCCCACCGCTCCAGGGCGTCCAGGAGGTCGGCAAGCCGCGGAGACCCCCAGGGGAGCGAGATCCGGTTGACCCCCCAGGCGGCGAGCTCGCGCAGGACCCGGCGAGCGACCTCGGGGGCGCCCAGCACGAGCGGCGCGAGGAAGCCGCCGTCCACCGAGCGCACCGACCCGGGTGCGGCCCTCGCGAGCCGTCGGAAGGTCGCCTCGCCCAGGTCCTCAACGGCCCCGTGCCACCAGACGTCGCCCTGGGCCGGGCCGGAGGCCGCCACCGCGGCCAGGACCCGGTCCGCGACCTCGCCCCCCTCCTTGAGGTCGAGCTTCACGGCCCGTCCGGCGAGCCCCAGGCGGTGGAGGAGGTCGACCAGGAGGAAAGGTCGCTCGTCCCGGAACCACGGGGCCTCATCGAAGGGATCATGCCGCAGGACCAGCCGGTCCAGCGGGTCCCGCCGGACGTCGGCCTCCGCCCAGCGCACGTCGGAGGCGAGGAACTGACGCAGGTTGGCCTCGTCGTTGACCCCGTGCCAGACGAACGCGACCCGGCCGGCGAGATCCCGCTCGGAGACGACGTCGGCGAGCCCGTACCGCCGCCCGGCGACGCTCCGGGGGATGGGGCGGCGCTGCGAGGCGAAGATGGTCTCGGCGTGGAGGAACAGGATCTCGCCGTCCTCGTCGGCCGCCGCCATGGCCTCGAGGTTCGCCGGCTCGTTGTCCACGACGGCCACGACCCGGAACCCCCGCGCCCGGAGGGCGCGGATCGCAGCGGCCTTGGCCGCCTCGACCCCCCGGCGCCACCCCGAGGGGTTCATGAGCAGGAGGTCGGACCGGAACGAGACCCGGTGGGCCCGGCCCACGGTGTTGAGCACCCGGAGCGTGAGCTCTCGGAGCTCCTCGGGTCGACCCGTGTTGAGCGCCACGTGGGTGCGCGGCTGGAGCTGGAACCAGCGGATCACGCCGAGCACGCCCTGGTAGGGACGGCTCCCGGCGAGGACCGCCTCGGGGCTCCACAGCCGCTCCCGGTACCACCCGAGAACGTCGCGCCGGACCTCCGCCGGGAGCGGGAGCCCGAGGAGGAGCTCGTGGGCCAGGTCCTCGTGGACCTCCACGTCCTCCGGCCGCAGGCCGTGGAAGTACTCGGTCCCCCGCTCCCGGTCGTACCCAAGCAGGACGTGCACGACCTGGTGGCGGACGTCCAGGATCGTCCCGTCGATGTCGAACACGATCACGAGCTCCCCGTCCGGGTAGGCCTCGCGCATCCGGCGGTAGTGGCGCGCGAGCTCCCCCATCCAGCTCCCATCGCGGTCCGGCGCGGCCGCCGCGGCGCTCCCCGGCGCGGGCAGGGCGCGTGTCATCGGCGATGAGGCTAGGGGCGCCGCGTGGCCGGGCACCGACCGCCCGGCGACGGCGCTGGGAACGATCGGCGACCGTCAGGGCCCGCGTCGGTCGCGGAACGCCACGACCCCGGCGGGCGGACGGAGGCAGTGCGCGAGGTACATCGACTGGTTGTAGCTCCCGACGTGGAGGATGGCGACGACGTCGCCCTCCCGCACCTCGGGGAACGGGAGGTCCTCGGCCCAGAGGTCGTCGCCCTCGTTGATGTTCCCCGTGATCGTGGCCGGGCCCGCGGGAGGGAGGTCGACCCCCCGGCAGGGCACCACCGGGAACGGGTCGCCGTAGATGAAGTGCTCCGGGCCCACGTTGTACCCGGCGTCGAGGCCCACGAACCGGACCCCTCCCCGCTCCTCCACCGTCACCACCTCGGCCAGGAGCACGCCCGACTCCTTGCAGAGGAAGTCGCCGGGCTCGGCGGCCAGGACGGCCCCGAGCCCGCCCAGGTGCTCGCCGAGGATCCGGGCGTAGGCCTCGAGGTCGAGGGGGCGCTGGCCCGGTCCCTGCGGCACCCCCAGGCCCCCGCCGGCGTTCACCTCCCGGATCTCGCAGCCGGCCTCCAGGAGCCGCCGGCACATCCGGGCGACCACGCGGACCGCCTCCTCGAAGGCGGGGAGCCCGTCGTCGAGGAACCCGTCGCCCACGTGGAAGTGGACGGTCTCCACCCGGAGCCGGTGCCGGTTGGCCACCGCGAGGGCGTCGTCGAGCTGCTCCTCGAGGACCCCGAACTTCGACGGGCGGTCGCCGCCCGCGTACAGGTGGCGGCGGCCGCGGCCCGAGGCGGCGCCCCGGCGGGGGTTCACGCGGATCCCCACCGCCCGCCCCGGCGCCCGCCGCCCGACCCGCTCG
>ERZ511473.1813-NODE-1813-length-14383-cov-3.725849_pt1 | contig 14383 bp, 13 predicted proteins | sample MGYA00374947_ERZ511473 | MGnify/ENA primary metagenome ERZ511473 (study PRJEB26303, sample SAMN06343854) | sediment metagenome | isolation source: hot spring sediment | place: Canada: British Columbia | collected 2012-09-26 ... | reverse complement strand
GAGGACGACCTGGCGGCCGCTAAGGGGGACGCTGTGCAATGTGCGGCATCTTCGGGTACGTGACGACACGCGCGGTGTGCGCCGGGACTGTAGTGGACGCGCTGCGCAAGCTCGAGTACCGTGGGTATGACTCCTGGGGCGTCGGCATCGGCATCAACGGTCACATCAGCGTCGTCAAGCGGGCGGGGCGCATCCCCGCGACGACGCCCGATCTCCCCGCCAGCTCGATTGCTTTCGGCCACACCCGCTGGGCCACGCACGGGGGCGTGTCCGATGTCAATGCCCATCCGCACCTCGACTGTACTGGCCAGCTTGCCGTCATCCACAACGGCATCATCGAGAATTTCCGCAAGCTGCGCTGCGAGCTGGAGTCGCAGGGACACCGCTTCCGCAGTGACACCGATAGTGAGGTCTTCGCCCACCTCGTCGAGCAGATCCTCGCTGCATCGGAGGCCCAGGATCCTGAGTCGGTCGTACGCGCCGTGCAGGCAGCCTTCGAGCGGATCGAGGGGCTCAACGCCTTCATCGTACTGCACTACCCAACACAGCAGTTGATCGCGGTCAAGTCGATCTCTCCCGTGGTGATCGGGATCGGCCCGACGGGAACATACGTCGCTTCGGATGCCGTAGCCCTTGTCGGCCTCGCCGAACAGGTGCACTACCTCGCGGACGACGAGGTCGCCGCTGTCCGCGCCGACGGGCTGCACCTGTATGACCGATCGCGCCGAGCGGCACGCGAACCACGCTGGCAAGCGCTGGCACTGAAGCCAGCCGACACGTCGTTGGACGGATTCCCACATTATCTAATCAAGGAGATCCACGAGCAGCCGCGGGTTCTCGAGCGCATCATCCGCGAGCACCCGGCGCAGGCCCGCGAACTCGCCGAGTTGATCAGCCGCTCCTACGGCACCTTCCTGGTCGGCTGCGGCACCGCTGGCTACGCGGCGCTGGCCGGATCGTACCTCTTCTCGCGCATCGCGCGGCGCCACGTGAACTCGGTGGTCGCTTCCGAGTTCAAGTACCAGGAGCATTTCCTCACCGAGCGCAGCCTAGTCATCGCGCTCTCGCAGAGCGGCGAGACCGTGGACGTCATCGAGGCCGTGCTGGCGGCCAAGCGCCGGGGCGCGCGAGTCGCCGCGCTGGTGAACGTGACCGGCTCCACGCTCGACCGGCTGGCAGACTTCACCCTACCGCTGCTCGCGGGGCCCGAGCAGAGCGTGCTCTCGACCAAGGCGTACACCGCCAAGCTCGCTCTGCTTCTGTTGACGGCACACATCCTCAACGGCAGCGAGCATGTCGGCCTCGACCTGCTCTGGCGCGCGGTGGACGGCATGGTGAGGGCACTGACGCCGGACTTCCAGGATCGCGTCAAGGCTGTCGCCGATCGCCTCGCCGACCACCAGCACTGCTTCGTCATCGGTCGCGGCCTCTCCTACCCGACGGCGCTGGAGGCGGCATTGAAGATCAAAGAGGTGAGCTACCTGCACGCCGAGGGCTTCCCCGGCGGTGAGCTGAAGCACGGTGTGATCGCGCTCGTAGAGCCTGGCGTACCGTGTGTAGTTTTCTCCCCGCTCGACGAGACGCGCGCGGATATCCTGTCTGGCGCCATGGAGCTGCAGAGCCGGGGTGGCTGGATCATCGGCGTCTCGCCAGAGGACGAGGCAGTGTTCGATGTGCACCTGCCAGTAGCCGAAGTCGGGGATGCATCGCCGCTGGTCAACGTGATCCCGGCACAGCTCCTCGGCTATTACCTGGCGGTGCGCAAGGGGCTGGACCCGGACAAGCCGAGAAATCTGGCCAAGAGCGTGACGGTGAAGTAGCGTGGACGAGCCGATCCTGATCGATACGCATTGCCATCTCGACCTGGAGGCCTTCGACGCAGACCGGCAGGCGGTCATCGCCCGCGCGCGATCAGCCGGAGTTGGTGCCTTCCTCGTGATCGGCTTCGCGCCCGAGCGCTGGCGCACGGCCACCGCGCTCGCGGAGTCCACGCCTGGCGTCTTCGCCACCGTCGGATTGCACCCGACCGAGGCTGCCCGCTACGACGACGAGCTCGGGCGCGCGCTGCTCCAGGCAGCCGGGAACCCTCGGGTACGCGCGATCGGAGAGATCGGCCTCGACTATTACTGGGACACAGCCCCGCGAGAAGTTCAGCGCGAGGTCTTCCTTCGGCAGGTTCTGCTCGCGAAGCGACTGGGCTTGCCGTTCGTCGTCCACCAGCGCGACGCTGCCGGGGACGTGATCGCCGTACTGCGCGAGGCGGGGCCGCCGCATCGCGGTGTCATGCACTGCTTTACCGGCGACCTGGCTTATGCTCGCGCCTGCCTGGAGCTGGGCATGCATCTCGGTGTCGGTGGGGTGGTGACGTACAAGCGGGCCGACGACGTGCGGGAGGCCCTGCGCTGGGCTCCGCTCGACCGACTGGTGCTCGAGACCGACTCGCCATATCTGGCGCCCGTACCATACCGCGGGCAGCGCAACGAGCCGGCTTACCTGCCGATTGTCGCGGAAAAACTGGCCGTGCTCCGCGGCGTTTCCCGCGAGGAGGTCGCTCGCGTCACCACGGAGAACGCCGTGAGGCTATTCGGCCTCCCCTCCGATCTCGGCGTGGGAACTGGCGTAGAGATAACGGCCCGGTCGATCGAGGTCGGCGAGCTATGACGAAGCGTCGCATCGTGCTGGCGAGCTCCAACCCCGGGAAGCTCCGCGAGCTTCAGAGCCTCCTACCACCAGAGGTGGAGGTCGTATCAGCCGCGGAGGCGGGCGTGACGCTGCCTCCCGAGACGGGCTCGACTTTCGCCGAGAATGCCCTGCTGAAGGCGCGGGCCGCTGCCCAGCAATCGGGGTTGATCGCCATCGCGGACGACTCCGGGCTCGAGGTCGACGCGCTCGGCGGTGAGCCAGGCGTGCGCTCGGCACGCTACGCTGGCCCGCGTGCCAGCGATGCCGACAACATCGCGCTGCTATTGAAGCGGCTCGAAGGGGTGCCGGAAGGACGCCGTACCGCGCGCTTCCGAGCGGCGGTAGCGCTGGTGGCCCCTGGCGGTAGCGAGTTTCTGGGAGAGGGAGTCCTCGAGGGACAGATCGTGCACGCGCCGCGCGGGCAAGGAGGGTTCGGATACGATCCAGTCTTTCAGCCCCTAGGCGAGAATCGCACGGTTGCCGAAATGACTCTCGAGGAGAAGAACCGCGTGAGCCATCGCGCACAGGCGCTGCGACAGGTGATCGAAGCACTGCACGTGTGGCTGGACCGGGAGGAGTCGAGTGAGCGGGCAGCTTCGGCTGGAGTGCCCGATGGATGTGAGAAAGACGATGGTGGCATCCCGTAGCCGGCCATGCCGAGCGGCACCGGTCGCCTCCTTCGTGAGGCCGTGGAGCTGTGATCGAAATGATTGAGGAAAAGGAAGATGAGCGCGAGCGAGACAGACGCCGTTCCTTCGATGGCCCGATTGTATGACGCAGTAGGCTCGCCCGAGCCGCTCGCTGATCCGGTACCGGTTGTCGCGATCACTGGGACGCGCGGCAAGTCGACGACCTCCTGGTTGCTCCACGATATTCTGAGCGATCTCGGCTGGCCGCTCGGCTTATGGTGCTCGGCCGGGGTCTTCGTCAACGGCCGGCGGCAGCCCGGTGAGCTCCAACCGTGGACTGAAGTGCTACACGCGCTGCAGGGAGGCGAGCTCGCGATCGCGATCCAAGAATTGGAGGCACCGGTGGTTGCCAGCGTCGGGCTACCGCCGCAGGCATATCGCCTGGCGGCCGTGACCACGATCTGCGGCAACAACGAAGCCTGCCTGATTAGCCCGGAGGCGCAACACGCTGCCCGGGCGCAGAGGATCGTCGCTCGGGCTGTCCACCCAACGGGGCAGCTCGTGCTCAACGCCGACGATCTCGAGGTCCTCGGCGTCGCTGAAGAGACGACAGCCGAGGTCGTGCTGTTCGCGCTGCACCCGGAGAACCCGGCGCTGCGCCGGCATCTCTCTACCGGCGGTCGGGGCGTTTGGCTGGACGACGGCGTGGTCGTAGGCGGGAACGCGGACTCGGCCGTACCGATCCTGCGCGTGCAGGATATCGCCTTTACGCTCGGCGGCTCGCTCACCTTCCAGGTACAGAATGTGCTGTGCGCGACTGCGCTGGCGCTCTGCCTGGGCGTACCGCACGGAATTATCCAGCGAGCGGTGCGGCGCTTTTTGCCCGACCCGCACCTGCTCCCCGGCGCGTGCAACCTCATCGATCGACGCGGTGCGACTATCATTCTCGACACGTCGCACCACCCATGGACACTCCGCCAGCTCATCCGCGGCATACGCCAGCAGCCGCACCGGCGCACGATCATTGTCTCCCATGGCTTCGAGGATCTGAGCCCCGATCAGACCGTGGAGGTGGGGAAGCTGCTCGGCCGGCTGGGAGGCGTGGTCATCATCCACGGTGTCGTCGCCGACGGGCACCTCGATCTCTTGAAGACCGGGTTGATCCGGAACGTCATGCCCCCGTTGATCGTGACCCAGCCGGACGAGTCTACGGCGATCCAGCACGCGCTCCAGCTCCTCCGGGAGGGTGATCTCTGCCTGGTGATCACCCGTACGGTCGACCAGGCGATCGAGACCCTAAGATCGGGCCGCGCATAACCCACTCGGCGACAGGGCGCAAGTGCTCCACGGCGAGCTGCGGGCCATCGAGAGGATCCTGAGGAGAACGGTCCATGAACCGTCCGCAGTGGATCACTTTTGACTGCTACGGCACGCTTGTCGACTTCGATATCGACTCCGTGATCGTTCAAACACTCGGGACACGAGCCGAGCAGGTCGACCTCGAACGCTTCTTGCAGACTGCGACCAAGATCAGATATCAGGAGGCGCTGCTCGGCGAATACCGGCCCTTCCGCGAATTGCTACGCCGCAGCCTCGCTCGAGTCATGCAGCAGTTCGGACTGGCCTATGGAGACAAGGACGGCGACGCCATCGTCGACGCGGTGCCGACCTTCGGCCCGTTCCCGGAGGTTCCCGCCGTGCTCGAACGTGTGCGAAAGCACTGCAAGATCGCCATCATTTCCAACACCGACGATGACCTCATCGCCGGCAACCTGGAGCGCATCGGCGTGCCGTTCGACCGCGTCGTCACGGCCCAGCAGGCACGCTCGTACAAGCCGAATATCGCGATCTTTCAGCATGCGCTCCGGGAGCTGGGCTGCCAGGCGGACGACGTGCTTCACGTGGCGCAGGGGTTCGAGTACGACATCTGGCCTGCGCACTATCTGGGTTGGGCACGGGTGTGGGTCAATCGCCAGGGGAGAGCCGGCGATCTCGCTTTCGGACCGTATGAGGAAATTCCCGATCTGACAGGTCTACCCAGCCTCCTCGGGATCGACTGAGGCTCGCCGCCCGCAACGCGGCAATGCCCGGGCCTGCCCAGCTCTACCGCAGTTCGCCGTCCTGGCTCGGGACCAAGCCGAGCACATCGCTTGACTGGATTTCGAGATGCGCAAACGGCGAGATCGCGCGCTGGCAAGAGCGCAATGATCGCGGGCGACAGCACGGTGCGCGCGGATACGCTGGTTAACCATCGATCTTGCTCGGGCGTTGGGCGCTGCTCTGGGATTCTTGACACAGCGGGCAATTCTGTGGCATCCTATGGCTCGTGACAATGGAGGCGTGGTGTAGAGGCCTAACACGCGGCCCTGTCAAGGCCGAGATCGCGGGTTCGAATCCCGTCGCTTCCGCCTAAAGATGGTCTACCAGCGCTCCGCATGGAGTGCTGGTTCGTTTCTCGCCCTCGCCAGTCGCGACCCGCCCTGTTCCCCGCCCAGCGGTGCTGCACAGTGGGCACATCCGCTGCCTCGCTCTTCCGCATTGCGCGTCCGCTCGAGCGCTCGCATCCGATCCTCCCGCCGATTCGACACCCCACCACTCCTCTTGCCAACTAGATCGATCCTGAATCTCCTCTATTCGCTCGTCTCCCGAACGCCCGCGAGGCCGGGAACCACAGTGTTCCCCGCGAGGTCGTACGCTGTCCACGTTGCCGCTCCCTACGTGGTCGACCTCTGGCTCAGGCGATCGGTTACGAAAGGAGCTCCACATGTCTCACGGTTCTCCACAGGACGACTGGCCGCTTCCCTGGTTCATCTCACCGTTCGACGTGGTCGTCCAACGCGCGCTCATGGACGATCCACCTCAGGAGCAGAGCGGGATCCGCACACAATCTACTACCGCGCCCAGCGATCGGACTTCGCAAGCTTCGCCGCAGGACGCCCCTCAGCCCCTCACGCTCGACGAGTTACTGCACGAAGCGTCAGCCGGGCTGTTTCGATTTCCCAAACTCGACGAGGCGTAGATTGGCCAGGGCCTCTACCGCGCACAAGTCCACAACTTCTGGCTCGGCCTCGCCGCGGTGGTCGTGCAGCAACAAGCGAAGTCGGTGCAGGTGTCTACGGAAGTCGCGACCCGAGCCGCGAGGCTGGCTCGACTCCCGGAGGAGATTCGCGAACATCTTCACGGGCAGAAAGCGACTACCCTGCTCGGGTGGGTCGAGCGGGTACGGCGACTCATGGAGCGGGTCGAGCCTGCAGCCCTGCTCGTGGAGATGGATCTGGCGATGTTCGCGCCTGCACTCGTCGGCGCGGCGCTGCGCGCGGGCGTGGCGGACTCGCTCGTCGTGCCAGCCTCGACGGTAGTCGAGGTGGCCGGGTGGCTATCGATGCCCCAGGAGACCATCGACTGGCTCGGTCGGCAGCCAGAGACCACCGTCCGCGGCTGGGTCGACCGCCTTCGCTGCCACTACGGTCTGCCTGACGACGCTCCGGGATACACCCGATGAGCCTGAGCCACGGGAGAGGAACCCGGGTCAGCATGCCGGGCGATCGGCAGCCCAAGCCGGCAGACGGAAAGCGACGTCTGCGAGGACACTCCTCCGGAGCCAGCTACGTCTCTGAGCTGCGCGCGTCGACGGCTTCGCCAGCAGGCATGCGCCAGTTGCGCCGGAGGGCAACGTCCTGTATGAAATACGGTCGCCGACAGCTCGAGTACGGTCGCGAACTACGTCACCGTTGATCCCACCCCTGGAGGTCGACGATGGCAAAGATGTATCCGGAGCACCCTGCCTATTGCAGTTTCGAGAGCGACGCAGAGCGAGCGCTCTACCATGAGCTGAAGCACCAGCTTCCCGATAGCGTGGTCGTGATGCACAGCGTCCCGATCGTGCTACGCCCGGGCGAACGGAAAGAGATCAACTGCGAGATCGACTTCATCGTCATCGATCCGGATCGAGGCGTGCTCGTCCTCGAGGTCAAGGGTGGCGGGGTCTCGCGCGACTCGCGCACCGGCCAGTGGCACTCGATCGATGCCGACGGGAACGAGCACGAGATCGAAAACCCCTTCCAACAAGCGCAGCGGAACCGGTATGCCCTCACGGAGAAGCTGGAGGAAGCGCCGCGCACCAGAGCCTTCAAGTACCACATCCGGCATGCGGTCGCCTTTCCCGATCGCGCGGTAGGCAATCAATACCTTGGGCCGGACTCCGATCGCGACATCGTGATCGATGGCCCCGCACTCCAGAACCTACCCCGAGCCATCGAACGCGCCCTCGGCACGCCAGCCGCACACTCTCGCATCGGGCCGCAAGCCCTCGATGCTCTGGTTCAAGCCCTGAGCCCCAGCATCGACGTCCGACGCCCGAGTCTTGGCTTCGCCCTGCGCCAGACCGAGAGCTTTATCGTGCAGTTGACCGAGGCCCAGTACCGGATCCTGAGGTTCCTCGGGCGCCAGCGCCGAGCTAAGATCGCCGGTTGCGCTGGCTCCGGCAAGACGATGCTTGCGATGGAGAAAGCGCGGCGACTGACCGAACAGGGCCTGCGGGTACTGTTGACCTGCTTCAATGCCAGCCTAGCGAGCTGGATGCAGCAGAACTTCTCGCCCCGCGAAGGGTACGGGTGGCCGTCTGATGACAGCGATTACCACTTGGTGGTGCTGCACTATCACGAGCTGGCTCGGCGGCTCTGCGCGAGAGGGGGAATCCCATTTGACGAACCTGATGACTCCGAGTCGCCGGCCGAGACAACCCGCTTCTACCGCGAAGAGGCGCCCGAACTCATGCTGCAGGCGCTGGATCGCGTCCCCGACCGTTTCGACGCGGTTATCGTAGACGAGGCGCAGGACTTCTGTGAGGAATGGTGGGTAAGCCTCCACGCCATGCTGGCCGACCCCAACCAGGACATCCTGTATGCCTTCTACGATGACAACCAGCTCATCTATCAACAGGACCTACGTATCCCGATCGAGGGTGAGCCGTACGTCCTCAACGAGAATATCCGCAACACCCGCCAGATCTTCGAGCGTTTCCGCCCGTACTACCACGGATCGGAACCCCCGGTTTGTCTCGGGCCAGACGGGCCGGAGGTCGAGCATGTCCCCCTCGGCGACACCGACCTGCCCACCGCGCTACGCCTGAAGCTCGACTATCTCTTCGACGAAGAGAGGATTCCCATCACCGACGTCGTGGTGTTGACGCCGGTGCGGAGGGAGAGCGCGCTCAACGCGCTCATGAAGGTCGGAAAGTGGCGACTCTCGTGGGATCGGATGGGCAGTCAACCGGAACGCGTGCAGGTCTCCACCATCCACGCGTTCAAGGGACTGGAGAAGCCTGTCGTGATCCTCACCGAACTGGACAGAGTCCATCCATCGAGTGCTGAGCAGCTTCTCTACGTCGGCCTGTCCCGAGCGCGCTCGCATCTGATCGTGCTCGGCGACCTGCCTGTTGTATAGAGAGTGAGCTCGCAAAGTCGACAGGGACGAAGCGACTCGATTGCCAGTGAAAGGTATAGCTACCAAAAGGAGGTAGAGATGTTCAGTCCCGGCACAGAGTACCGGCGAACCGAGATCCACCTGAAATACGGTGGACAGTCCCAGGGCGGGATCAGCACCCCGCACGGTCAGAGCTTCATCTTCCTGTTCTCATCACCGAATGGCTCGCTCTACGGTTATCGCGACGGGTGGTCTCCGGACCGCTCCTACTATCTCTTCACCGGTGAGGGTCAAAGGGGCGATATGGAGTTTGTTCGCGGAAACAAGGCAATTCGCGATCATCTCCGTACAGGGAAAACGCTACATCTCTTCGAGTGGATTCGTCCCGGCTGGTACCGGTATGTCGGTGAGATGAAGTTCGACGGGTTCGACATCCAGGACAATGTACCGGACCGCGAGGGACGCGCTCGGCGAGCAATTCTCTTCCGCCTGGTCCCGGCCTAGCGCCCCGCGGTAGCCGCTCGGAGAACACGTGAGGAGATGCTGCTGGCCGACTGGTGACTTCAACATGACAGGACGCCGAGCTGTGGCTCACGCTTGGTCAAAGCGCGGCGTGTCCCACACGGCGAGCAGTTACTGTCACTTCAAGACTCCTGCTTACCCGGTTAAGCTGAACCCCGGCAGAGCATGGCGGGCCAGGTGCGCCACTCACCGGCAACTTGGTCGTCTGCCCGGCCAGCTCCGCCACCTGGTCGATGACGTGCGGGAATGGACGCTACCGGTGCACCCAAGAGGCCGCGGTGGAGTCAGGGAGACACATCGCGGTAGCCGTTCTCCGCCCCTGAGAGGGAGGTGGCAGCGTGAAGATCACGGCAGTCAAGGGATTCCCTGTGCGCTGCGGGCACCGCAACGTCTTCATCGTCAAGGTTGAAACTGATGCCGGCATCGCTGGCCTCGGCGAAGGGGGCATGTCTGGCCGCGAGCTCGCTATGCAGGGCGCGCTCGAACACTACGCCCGCGTGCTGGTCGGAATGGATCCTCGCCGCATCGAACACATCTGGCAGCGGTTGTATCGCAGCCAGTATTTCGAGGGTGGCAAGATCTTCGGCGCCGTGATCTCCGCCATCGACATCGCACTGTGGGATATCCTCGGCCAGTCACTCGGCGTGCCCGTCTACCAGCTCCTGGGCGGCGCCTGCCGCGACCGCATCCAGTGCTTCGCGACTCCCGCCGCGCTCACCGGCCCCGACTGTGTCGAACGAGCGAAAGCGGCCGTTGCCCAGGGCTGGCGCTCGCTCCGGTTCACCACCGGTATGGCCGAGCCTGGCTGGACTGGCGGGCACGGTTCGGTGTACGAGCCGCTGGAGTCGATCGAGCTAGCAGCCCACTGGATCCGGGAGGTGCGCAAGGCCGTTGGGCCAGGGATCGCGCTGGGAATCGACTTCCATCACCGCCTCTCGGTCGCCGAAGCCGCCCTCTTCTGCCAAAAAATCGAGGATGTGGGCCTGATGTTCCTCGAAGAGCCGATCCGCGCGCAGAACCCCAAGGCGTACCGGCAGCTCCGCGAGATGACCCGCATCCCCTTCGCGATCGGCGAGGAGTTCTCGAACAAATGGGAGTTTCTCCCCTTCATCGAGGAGGGGCTCCTGAACTTCGCGCGCATCGATGTCTGCAACGTCGGCGGCCTGACCGAGGCCAAGAAGATCGCTGGCTGGTGCGAGGCGCACTACATCGATGTGATGCCCCACAACCCGCTCGGCCCAGTCTCCACCGCGGCATGCCTGCACCTCTGCGCGTCGATCAGCAACTTCGCCCAGCTCGAATACCTGAGCCAGGTAGCGGAGCAGTACCCGCGCGACCTGTTCCCGTTCTTCCCGACCATCTCGGGAGACAGTTTCTCCTTGCCGGATGCTCCCGGCCTCGGAGTGCGCTTCGACGAGGAGGCAGCGACGGCCCATGCCTTCGAGTTTTGGGAAGCCCCGCACTGGTTCCGCCGGGACGGCTCCGTTACCAACTGGTGAACCGCCCTGAGTTCCCCTTTCGTTGCGCCGCTCGATCTCGGTTCGGTGAAAGCTACCTCGCTATGCTCGCGCCGCGGAGCCGCGCGGAGCCCTCACCCCTTGACCAGATCGCTGAGGCCCAGGAAGCGCACGACGTTGTCGCGCAGGATCTTCGGCCGAACAGCATCTTTGATCGGCAACTCGGCGAACTCGCGGAGCCAGCGCTGGGGTGTGAGCATCGGGAAGTCCGAGCCGAAGAAGACTTTGTCTTGCACGAGCGTGTTCGCGTAGTGGATGACGCTCTGCGGGATATATTTCGGAGCCCAGCCGGACAGATCCATCGCCACATTGGGCTTGTGGCGCAATACGGCGAGCTGCTCCTCGTGCCAGGGCCACGCCGGATGGGCCATGATGATGCGCAGCTCGGGGAACCGCGCGGCAATGTCGTCAATGTAGGGGATCGGCCGCCCGTATTCTAGCCGGATGCCTCCCCCGCCCGGCTGGCCAGCGGCAGCCATCGTGGTACCCGTGTGAAACAGGACGGCCAGCCCGAGGCGAGCGCAGGTTTCCCAGAGCGGGAAGAAGCGCGGGTCATTCGGCGCGAAATCCTGTACTGCAGGATGAAACTTGACCCCGCGCAATCCGAGATCATGACACAGCTCGACCTCCCGGATGGCCGCTCGTCCTTTCCACGGGTCCACCGTGCCGAAGCCGATGAAGACGTCCGGATGCTTGCGCACCCATCCAGCGAGCTCCTCGTTCGACGCCTTGAGGCCGGTGCGCGTTTCGTCGTCGATGTCGAACACCACTGCCATGCCTTTGAGCTCGCGGTACATCTCGGCCATGGCATCTGGATGGTCGCTCATGCCCTCAGGGTTCACGACCACGTACGGATCCGAACTCAGCCGAGCCTTGTCGCCCGTGCGGATATGCACATGCGCGTCGATAAACTCGATCACTTTGTCTCCCTCCCTATTTCAGCAGTATGAAGCCCTTCGACCCGGCATAGCTTAAGCGTCTACACGCACCACTACCTTGCGCTTCATTGCTCCCGTAGGGGCCAGTTCCCCTTGTGGCACGAGGGCCACATCGGCTCGGAAGATGAGTTTCATCCGGATGGCCTCTTGAAGCGCCCGCTTCAGCTCGTCGAGATCCCCAGCCTGTGGGCCACACTCCACGAGGATCGGCACCGGCGGATCGACCCGCGTGCCGCTGGCCGGCAAGCGTATCTGGAACTCACCCGTCGTGCGGGGCTTGAACGATGCGATGACGTCGGCGACCGCGCTCGGGAAGACGTTCACGCCCTGGACGATGAACATGTCGTCGACGCGCCCCACGCAACGGATGCGAATACCGGTACGGCCGCACTCGCACTGATCTACCCCTTCGATTCGGACGAGGTCCCCGATCCGGAAACGGATCAGGGGAACACATTCTCGTTGGATAGCGGTGTAGGCGAGTTCGGCAAGCGCTCCCTCCTCCGGCTCGATGGGCCTCCCCGTGGCCGGGTCGATGAACTCCACGATGACGGCACCCTGCCCCAGGAAGTGCATGCCCGAGTGAAACTCGCACTCGCTCCACATCACGGGCACGAAGTCGGCTGTTCCCATCGCATCGTAGACCTTGCAGCGCCATGTCTCTTCGATCTGCTGCCTGATCTCCGGCAGGCCAGCGCCCGGCTCACCGCCAAGCGCCATTCTCTGCAATCCGAGCGTTCCCGGATCGAGCCCCAAACGATCTCGAGCGAAGTTCGCGAGATAGTTCACGAATGAGGGGCTCGAGACCATAAAGTCCACCCCGGTCTGCTGCAAGACGGCGAACGTCCGGGCTGCCTCCGTGTTGCTGGATGGCAACACCGTCGCCTTCATGTGCTGGAGCGCATCGTAGAAGCTCAACCCGGCAATGTACCAACCCAGGCTCACGGCCACCCAGGAACGAACACCGGGCCGCACCCCGGTAGACCAGAAGAAGCGCGCGAGCACCTCATTCCACATCATCGCGTCAGCGCTCGTAACGCCGACGAGCGTGGGCCGGCCGGTCGTACCCGACGAGGCATGGACACGAACCACGTCCGACAGCGGCACGCACGCATGCCCACCTAGCGGTGGATGTTCCTCCTGGCTACGGCGCACTTCGTCCTTGATGGTGAAAGGCAAACGGTCAAGAGAGCCCCGGCCAATCGCCAGCGGATCGACGCCTGCCTCGCTGAACTTCTGGCGATAGAACGGTGAGCGCTCCCAGACCCAGCGAAGCTGCCACCGCAGCCGCTCGTCCTCGAGGCGCCAGAGGCGGCCGGGATCGATCGTCTCCATGGCCTCGTTCCAATAACGCCGTTCCGCCATCACCGCGTCTCCCCTCGCTACAGCGCATTGCTGCCTGGGCTGCCCACCGGCTCGAGCAGCGCGAGAAGCTCCGTTAGAGTCGAAACACTGATGTCCGGTACGTCGGTTTGCTCGCCGGTACGGGTGCTCTTGCCCGTCTGCACCAGCACGGTCGTGCTACCCGCTGCACGTCCCATCCGCACTTCGAGCTCGAGGTCATCGCCCACGACCACCAGTTCCTCCGTTGCCAAGTTGAGCATTCTCGCGACTGCCAGCAATGACTCTGGAGCCGGCTTGCCGGTGACACGCGCCGGCTTGCCTGTAATCGAGGTGATAGCTGCTGCCACCGCGCTCGACCAGCCCGGCCGCAGGCCGTGCTTTGTCACGAATACCGGAGCCGGCGAGGTGACCAGTAAGTCTGCCCCATTCCACACCGCCCGGCACGCCCCCTCGAGCTGTCCGTACGTCAGTGCCGAGTCCCAACCGACGAGCACCACGCCCGCGTGCTCTGCGTCTGGTGCATCGACGATGGGAACGCCTCGACCCTCGAGCGGAGCACGCACCCCCTCGCCTCCGAGCACCAGCACGGCCCGCCCGGGGTAGTCGTGCGCGATGATCTCCGCCGCCGTCACACCCGGGGTGATCACCTGCCAATCCTCGACCGGCAGGCCCACCTCTCTCAGCCGCGCTGCGTATGCCGCCTGCGGCCGCGTGCTCCCGTTGGTGAAGAGCGCGAACGGATATCCCGCTCGCCGCAGCCAGGTGAGAAGCTCGATCGCTCCCGGGAGGGGATGCGCTCCGCTCCAGTCGGCATCCTCAGCAACGATCAGCGTACCGTCGACGTCAAAGATGAACGCTTTCGCTGGCCACCTCTCCGGCCACAGTCGGCGGCCGCCCCGTGACTCCATCGGCTCTCACTTCCTCTCCCTGTCGCGCCCGGTCCACTCGACTCAAGGTCAAGCGAAGATCACCCTTCTCCAGATGGAAGTAGCTGATGTCCGAGCGCCTCGATACTTCGGCGATCAGTTGCTTGAGCGGGTGGTATCCCCCATCCAGCGATGCCGGACTCCAGCCTCGCCTCTGGCCGAGAGCAGCATCGACCTGGTCGCTCGGGAGCGCCCAGCGGAGCAGGAGCTCTTCATCAGAGATGTTCACGCCGATCCGCTGTCGAAGGTCCTCGAGCGTCGGTTCAGCAACCGGCACGTCGAGCTCCCGCGCGCGAGGCATCGAGAGTATTCGCTCTCGCACCTCCGAGTCGATCGGTGCCGGCGGGGAACCAAACCAGCCGAGAACGTACTTGATGACCTCGTCTGGGGCCGTCTCGTAT
>ERZ511473.1812-NODE-1812-length-14391-cov-55.613805_pt1 | contig 14391 bp, 10 predicted proteins | sample MGYA00374947_ERZ511473 | MGnify/ENA primary metagenome ERZ511473 (study PRJEB26303, sample SAMN06343854) | sediment metagenome | isolation source: hot spring sediment | place: Canada: British Columbia | collected 2012-09-26 ... | reverse complement strand
GGCTGGTCCACGTCCCGCCCCAGGAGGACGGCGATCTCGTAGGCCAGAAGCTGCAGGGGCACCACGCTCACGATGGGGGCGAGGAGGGGGTGGACCTCCGGCACGTAGAGCACATCCTGGGCCAGTTTTGGGATCTCCGCATCCCCCTCGGTGGCGATGGCGATCACCCTGCCTCCCCGGGCCCGCACCTCCTGGATGTTGGAGAGGGTCTTCTCGTAAAGAGGCCCCCGGGTGGCCAGGACCACCACCGGCAGGTGCTCGTCGATCAGGGCGATGGGCCCGTGCTTCATCTCCCCGGCGGGGTAGGCCTCCGCGTGGATGTAGCTGATCTCCTTGAGCTTCAGGGCGCCCTCATAAGCCGTGGGGGCCTGCACGTGCCGGCCCAGGAAGAGGAAGTCCTGGGCCTGGTGGTACTTCTCCGCCAGGTGGGCGATGAGGGGACGCTTTTCAAGAACTTCCTCCACCAACCGGGGAAGCTTGCGCATCTCCTTGAGGAGGCCTTGGGCCTTTTCCTTGGGGAGGATCCCCCTCCTTCGGCCAAAGTGGACGGCCAGCATGGCCATGGCGGCAAGCATGGCGATGTAGGCCTTGGTGGAGGCCACCCCGATCTCGGGGCCCGCATGGATGTAGAGCACGTCCTCCACCTCCCGGGTGATGCTGGAGCCCTTGGCGTTGATAACCCCCAGGGTCCTGGCCCCCTTGGCCTTGGCTTCCCGGATGCCCTCCAGGGTGTCTATGGTTTCCCCCGACTGGCTGATGGCGATGGCCAGGGTCTTTTCGTCCACCACGGGATCCCGGTAGCGGTACTCGCTGGCCACGTCCCACTCCGTGGGGATGCGGGCCAGGGCTTCCAGGAGGTACTTGCCGTACCAGCCGGCGTAGGCGGCGGTGCCGCAGGCGATCACGTGGATGCGGTCGATGGCCAGGGGGTCCAGGCCAAGGCCGAGCTCCACATCCCCTTCCTCCTCCCTGAGGCGCCCTCCCAGGGTGTTTTCCAGGACCCAGGGTTGCTCGTAGATTTCCTTGAGCATGTAGTGGGGAAAGCCTCCTTTCTCGGCGGCCTCGAGGGTCCAGTCGATCTCCACCACCTCCCGGGGCAGGGGATGGCCCTCGAGGTCCGTGACCGCCACCTCCTCCCGGGTGATGCGGGCCAGGTCCCCGTCGTGCAGGAAGATGACCCGGCGGGTGTAGGGAAGGAGGGCGGGTACGTCCGAGGCCAGAAAGTTCTCCCCCTCCCCCAGGCCGATCACCAGGGGGCTCACCGTGCGGGCGGCCACGATCTCCTGGTGGTCCTCGTGGGCCACCACCACCGCGTAGGCTCCCCGCACCTCCTTCAGGGCTTCCCTCAGGGCCTGGAAAAGATCCCCCTGGTACTTCTCCTCTATGAGGTGCGCCAGGACCTCCGTGTCGGTTTCCGAGGCGAAGCGGTGCCCCCGGGCCCTTAGGGCCTCTTTAAGCTCCAGGTAGTTCTCGATGATCCCGTTGTGGATGACGGCGATCTTGCCGTCCTCCGTGGTGTGGGGATGGGCGTTGGGGTCGGTGGGGGCTCCATGGGTGGCCCAGCGGGTATGGCCGATGCCCAAAGGCCCCTCCAAGCGCTCCTCCTTCAGGGCGCTTTCCAGGGCGGAAAGCTTCCCCGAGCGCTTCACCACCTTAAGCCCTTCCGGGGTCCTTACCGCCACCCCGGCGGAGTCGTATCCCCGGTACTCCAGCCTCCTAAGGCCATCTATGAGCACATCCGTGGCGTTGCGAAAACCGATATAGCCTACGATTCCACACATATAACATCCTTTGGGGTGGCCAAGCGCTTGGCCACCCAGAACCTCCTTTCCCTTCGCCCTGCCCCGCGGTTGTCCCTGAAGAGGGCTTTCCCTTGGGGCTTTTCTCAGGCGGGCGGGGCGGGCACACCCCGGGCGGCATCCGCGGATTCCTCGACCTTTCCCGGTTTCCCGGTTATCCCCTTCTCGGGGTCCGCCACCTCGTCAGGCCTTTTCGGCCCCCTGCGCTTCCCGCCTTCCTCCTGCCTGGCTGATTTTTTTCCTCCCTCCCACCCCCCTCCTTCGGCGGAGTATAGCAAAACCTTAAGGCCAAAAGGCTTGACAAGGTCTGGGTGAGGCTTTTATGATACCAGCGGACGCAAGGCGAAAGTTCTTTCTTAGAAGCAAGGTCTTGCGTCCCGGAAGGCACCCTTTGGGGAGGAAACGCGGCAACTCGCCCAAAGCGGAGCTTCCGAAACCCTAAAGGGGGTGTAAGGAAGTATGAAGAAAAGGCTAGTCATGCTACTGGCGGGGCTTTTGACCGTGCTCTCCATGGGCTTCGGTCTAGCCCAGTTCTCCGACGTGCCCGCCGGGCACTGGGCCAAGGAGGCGGTGGAGGCCCTGGCGGCCAAGGGGATCCTCGTGGGCTTCCCCGATGGCACCTACCGGGGCAACGAGACCCTCACCCGCTACCAGGCGGCCCTCATCATCTACCGCCTCCTGCAGCAGATCGAGGAGGAGCTGAAGGCCAAGGGTGAGTCCCCCACCATGCAGGCCATGTCCTCCGAGGACATCGAGGCCCTGAAGAACGCCGTGCAGGAGCTGGCCGCGGAGCTTGCTGCCTTGGGCGTGCGGGTCTCGGCCCTCGAGGACAGCGCCGCCACCAAGGAGGACATCGCCCGCCTCGAGGCCATGATCCAGGAGCTCAAGGCCCAGCCTGCTCCTGAGCCCGGCATGGACGCCGCTGCGCTTCAGGACCTGGCCGACCGGGTGGAGGCGGCCTCCATCGCCGCCGACACTGCCCTGGCCCAGGCCCAGCAGCTGGCCGAGCAGCTGGATGCCTTGGCCCAGGATGTGGAAGGGGTGAAGGGCGACCTGGCTTCCCTCCAGACCCAGGTGGAGGCCAACGCCCAGGCCATCCAGGCCCTCAATGAGCTCGCCGTCCTCCTCAACCAGGATGTCCTCTCCCTGCAGGACCGGGTGACCGCCCTGGAGAAGGGCTTGGCTGACTTGCAGGGGATTGACTTTGAGCAGTTCGCCTCCAAGGAGGATGTGGCTGCGGTGCAGGAGTTCGCCGCCGCCCTCCGCTCCGACCTGGTGGGCCTCTCCGAGAAGGTCTCCAAGCTGGAGGGCCAGGTGGCCGAGCTTAACAAGGTGCGCTACACCATCTCCGGTAGCCTTTCGGCCACCTACGGGAGCATTGGCCTGCTTCCTGGCTCCACCGCAGGCGACTTTGACGTTGACCGCCTCTTCCCCGGCAACAAGTTTAGCAGCGGGCCTTCCGGCCCAGCTTTCCGGGGGAACGAGTACAACTTTGCTGACACCACCCAGACCTTTACCGGGGGCGGGATTAGCCTCACTCTGGGGGTCAAGCTGGCCCAGCCCGGCCAGACGGGGGTGAACCTCTCTGAGGCTAGCGTGGACCTGAGCGCCACCGCTTTCACCGGGGCCACCACGGTGAGCGTGGACGGGGCTACCCTCAAGGGCAACGTGGACGGCCAGGGCTTTAGCGTCGTCTACTCTAATGGGGCCAGCAAGTTCAAGTTCAACGACTACCTCTTTGCCAACGCCAACGACCCCGATGGGGTGGTAACCCGGCAGGGAGTGGTGGCCACCTTCTCCGGTAGCAAGCTCCCCCTCACCCCCGAGGTTACGGTGGTGGTGGGTAACGCCAGCTCTGTGGCCCCAAACAACGTTCTAAACGGGGATTACTTTGGGGTTCGCCTAGCGCTCAAGCCTCTGAAGGACACCACCCTGGCCCTGAGCTACGCGGAGAACCCCGGTAACCGGGCGGCGGTGGCCTTGGACTTCTCCACCAAGAAGCTTCTGGACCTCCTGGACCTGGACGGGGCCTACGTGGTCTCCAAGAACTGGGGCGTGGCCGGCACCATTTTTGACAACTGGGGTACGGCTAACGTGGACGAGGCCTTCTTCGTTCGCGGTACCCTGACCATGGGACCGGTTACCCTTCGGGCCAACTACCGCGCCATTGACCCTCAATACCTGAATGGCTTCGCCGGCATGTCCGCTGACCACACGGCCTTCTACTCCGGCGAGATCATCGGCTTCTACCCTGCGCCCTTTGGCTCCAACACCCGGGGTTACGGGGCCGAGGCCTCCGTCAACCTGGGCTTCGCCACCCTGGGGGGCTACTACGACCGCTACTCGGATTACCCCCAGACCCCCGGCACGGAGAAGGAAGCCTTCGGGGCCAACGCTCGTGTGCCCCTACCCGCTGGCTTCAGCCTGACCGGCTTCTACAGCTACGCCTCCGTGGCGGGTGTGCAGGCCACCTTTGCCGGGGCCGATCCTGCCTTTAACCAGGGGACACCCTACTTCCAGTTCTACGCCTACCCCAGGGACCGTTACGTCTCCGGCTTTGGGGCGGCTCTCAGCCACGATGGCCGTGCCAAGGAGGCCTTGATCTCCAACCTCAACCTCACCGCCCGCTACCAGCAGTACTACAACGACGTCACCGGAAACTACGACTACCGGGACATCGTGGCCTTCGCCGACTACAGCCTGACGTTGGGTCCCCTTACCCTAAAGCCTGGCCTCTTCTTCCGCTCCTACACCAACGATAACGCCAGTGCCGCTGTGCCTGCTGGGACCTCGCCCAGCCGGCCAGGGGCCTTCACCGAGAACCCCAGCTTCACCACCTTCAAGTGGGGCATCCAGATCACCACCCAGCCCCTGGACGTCCCCTTCAAGCCCAGCCTCGAGGGCTACTTCGCTACCCGCACCACCGACTTTGATGGCACCACCTCTGATGCCCAAGAGACCTACTACCGGGTGGGCCTCAAGCTGAACGAGTTCCTGGCCTCTGGAAGCACCTTCAGCGTGGGCTACGCCTACTGGGAGGGCCAGAACCACCTAGGTTCCCCTGCGGTCGGCAGCGCCTACAACCCCTTCACCTTCACCCGCGACCGCATCTTCCGCAACCCCGATGTCAGCGCCGCCGGAGCCCCCTGGGCCGTTTCGCCGGGCAACAACTCTGGCAACGTGAGCGGCGTCTATCTGGAGTGGAACTACTACACCTTCAGTGTGGCCGCTGGCTGGTTTGACTTCAATAACACTGGCGCTGGCACAAGCTCCTCTGCCATCGGCTTCAAGGTGAGCTACGAGGTCAAGTTCTAGGCCCAGGCATCTGCCACCCCGCCCCTTAAGGGGCGGGGGTTTTTCCCTGTTCTTGTCAGCTTTGGCCAACGCTCCTGGTCTTCCTGTCCTGGCCCTGGGCGGATCCCTGGGGTTTCCCCTAAACTGGGAAGGATGACCTTCCGCTACCGGGGGCCAGCGCCCAAGGGGGACCAGCCCAAGGCCATAGGGGAGCTTTTGGAGGCCCTGAGGGACGGGGAGCGCTACCTCACCCTCCTTGGGGCCACGGGGACGGGGAAGACCGTCACCATGGCCAAGGTCATAGAGGCCCTGGGGCGGCCTGCTTTGGTCCTCGCCCCCAACAAGATCCTGGCGGCCCAGCTTGCCGCGGAGTTTAGGGAGCTCTTCCCGGAAAACGCCGTGGAGTACTTCATCAGCTACTACGACTACTACCAGCCCGAGGCCTACGTGCCGGGGAAGGACCTCTACATCGAGAAGGACGCCAGCATCAACCCCGAGATCGAGCGCCTGAGGCACTCCACCACCCGTAGCCTCCTCACCCGCAGGGACGTGGTGGTGGTGGCCTCGGTTTCCGCCATCTACGGCCTCGGCGACCCCCGGGAGTACAGGGAGCGGAACCTGGTGGTGGAGCGGGGGGCGGTTTACCCACGGGAAGCCCTCTTGGAAAGGCTCTTGGAGCTTGGGTACCAGCGGAACGACATCGACCTCTCCCCGGGCCGGTTCCGGGCCAGGGGAGAGGTGCTGGAGATCTTCCCCGCCTACGAGACCGAGCCCCTCCGGGTGGAGCTTTTCGGGGACGAGGTGGAGCGGATCCTCCAGGTGCACCCCATCACCGGGGAGAGGCTTAGGGAGCTTCCGGGCTTCGTGCTCTTTCCCGCCACCCACTATCTTTCCCCAGAAGGGCTGGAGGAGATCCTGAAGGAAATCGAGAAGGAGCTATGGGAAAGGGTCCGCTACTTTGAGGAAAGGGGCGAGGTCCTCTACGCCCAGCGCCTTAAGGAGCGCACCCTTTACGACCTGGAGATGCTCCGGGTCATGGGCACCTGCCCGGGGGTGGAGAACTACGCCCGCTACTTCACCGGTAAGGCCCCGGGGGAGCCTCCCTATACCCTTCTCGACTACTTCCCCGAGGACTTCCTGGTCTTCCTGGACGAGTCCCACGTGACCGTGCCCCAGCTTCAGGGGATGTACCGGGGGGACTATGTGCGCAAGAAGACCCTGGTGGACTATGGCTTCCGCCTCCCCAGCGCCTTGGACAACCGCCCCCTTCGCTTTGAGGAGTTCTTGGAGAGGGTGTCCCAGGTGGTCTTCGTTTCCGCCACCCCGGGGCCCTTTGAGCTTCAGCACTCGGGGCGCATCGTGGAGCAGATCATCCGCCCCACGGGGCTTCTGGATCCCCTGGTGGTGGTGAAGCCCACGGAGAACCAGATCCTGGACCTCATGGAGGGAATCCGGGAGCGGGCGAAGAGGGGGGAAAGGACCCTGGTCACCGTCTTAACCGTGCGCATGGCGGAGGAGCTCACCGCCTTCTTGCAGGAGCACGGGATACGGGCCCGCTACATGCACCACGAGCTGGATGCCTTTGAGCGGCAGGCCCTGATCCGGGACCTGCGCCTCGGGCACTTTGACGCTTTGGTGGGGATCAACCTCCTGAGGGAGGGCCTGGACATCCCCGAGGTTTCCCTGGTGGCCATCCTGGACGCCGACAAGACGGGCTTCCTGAGGAGCGAGCGAAGCCTTATCCAGACCATTGGCCGGGCGGCGAGGAACGCCAAGGGGGAGGTGTGGCTTTACGCCGATACCATCTCCGAGGCCATGGAGAGGGCCATCCGGGAGACCAACCGGAGAAGGGCCCTCCAGGAGGCCTACAACCAGGAGCACGGCATCGTCCCGGAGACCGTGCGCAAGGAGGTTAGGGCCATCATCCGCCCCGAGGAGTACGGGGAGAAGGCTCCTGTGGAAGCCTGGGAGGGGGAGGACCTGAAGGAGCGGATCGCCGAGCTGGAGCTAGCCATGTGGCAGGCGGCGGAGGCTTTGGACTTTGAGCGGGCGGCGCGGCTACGGGATGAGCTACGGGCCCTCGAGGCCCGCCTGCAAGGCCTCACGCCCCCGGAAGCCCTGCCGGGAAGCCGGAAGCGGCGCAGGCGGCGCTAGGCCAAAAGCAGCACGGGGTTTTCCAGGTAAAGGGCCACCCGTTCTAGGAGCTTTCGGGCGATGGGGGCCTCGAGGCCCGAGGCGGCAAGCACCCCCTCCTGGGAGAGGAAAAGGCTCGGGCGGCCGGAGTGCACCTCCTCCTCCCCCGCAAAGCAGAGAAGCCCCTCCCCTTCCTCCCCCTCCTGCTGGCGGAAGAGGGCGAGGAAGCCATCCATGGGCCTTACGCCCCGCACCGCCTCCCCCGCCACCTGGCCCAGGAGGGGCCTTAGGGGAAGCTCCAGCTCCGCCAGGGCCTTCTCCGCCGCCTTGAGCAGGAAGGGAAGGGGGTTATGGGGCACCCCGTGGGCCTGGTGGAAGGCTTCCAGGGCTGCCTCCAGCCTCCCGGGGTCAAACCTCAGGCGCTGCACCCGCAAGAGGAAGGGAGCAGGAGCCGGGGCGGCGGTGAGGCCCGGGGCCGGGCTGGGCGGAGGGATGGGGGCGGCCAGGGGCGGGGGTTCCGGGGCAGGGAGCGCTTCCTCCAGGGCCTCTAGGGGTTCCGGGGTAGGGGCCTCCTGGGTTTCGCCGAGGAGGAGGTCTTCCTCCAGCTCCAGCTCCTCCGGTTCGGGGGAAAGCGCCTCCTCCTCGGCGGGAAGAAGGAGCTCCTCAAGCTCCTCCTCCACGGGCTCGGGGAGGAGGGTTTCCTCTTCCTCCAGCCCGGAGAGGGAAGGGGCTTGGTCTTCCCGGGCGGGTTCCCCGGCCAGGAGGAGGTCCTCCTCCAGGTCGAGGTCCAGGTCCTCCAGGAGGGCGGGCTCGAGGTCCAGCTCCTCTTCCGCCACCTCCTCCACCGCCAGGGTGGGGGCCTTGGGGGGTTCGGGGAGAACGTCTTCCAGATCCACGCCCTCCCGGCTCAGGACCTCCTGTACCCGCTTCAGTTCCTCTTCCGGGGGAAGGGGCGGGGCTTCCTCGGGCATGGGGGGCAGGTCCACCTCCCCGGCCATCACCTTGGCCAGGAAGGCAAGGATGTCCCGCTCCACGATGGTGCCATCGGGGCCGGTGCCCTGGAGCCTGCGCCAGTCGATGCCGTTTTCCTCGGCAAGACGCCGGGCCAAGGGCGTGATCTTGGGTTCGGCCATCTTGGCCCTATGATAACAAAGTGGAAGCCGCTTTCGCTCAACTCCTGGTGGAGTACTGCCTCGAGGCCCAGGAAGGGGAGACCATTTTGGTGGAGGCGGAGGCCCCGGCTTTGCCCCTCCTGCCCCACTTGAAAAGGGCCTTCCTGAAACGGGGGGCCTACCCTGTTTTCCGCATAGGCTACCCCGGGGAAGGGCGGGACTTCCTCCTCCACGGGAGGGCTTGGCTGGAGAGGATACCGGAGGTGGAGCGCGCTCTTTATGAGAAGGCGGACAAGTTCCTGCGCGTCCTTTCCGCGGAAAACCCCCTGGAGGGAGCCTCCCTGGACCCCGGCCTTTCCCTAAAGCACCAGCGGGCCTGGCGGCCCCTGGCCGAGCTCCGCCTGAAAAAGCGCTGGACCCTCACCCTCTACCCCACGGTGGGGTATGCGGTGGGGGCGGGGATGGGGACGGAGGAGTTCCGGGAGTACCTTAAGGGTGCCCTATTCCTAGACCGGGAGGATCCGGTGGGCGCCTGGCGGGCCCTTTCCCGCTTCCAGGAGGCCTTGATCGGGAGGCTTTCCCAGGGCAGGGAGCTTCGCATCCAGGCCCCGGGCACGGACCTCAGGCTTTCCGTGGCGGGGAGGAGGTGGATCAACTCCGACGGCCGGCGCAACATGCCCTCGGGGGAGGTGTTCACCGGGCCCCTCGAGGATTCCGCCGAGGGGGAGGTGTGCTTCAACCTTCCCGCCTTCGTGGGGGGCAGGCGGGTGGAGGGGGTTTACCTGCGCTTCCAGGGAGGCGAGGTGGTGGAGGCCCGAGCGGAGGTGGGGGAGGAGTACCTGCTTGCGGCCCTGGCCACGGATGAGGGGGCCAGGCGGCTTGGCGAGGTGGGGATCGGCACCAACTTTGGTCTCACCCGGCCCACCGGCCTCATCCTCCTGGACGAGAAGATGGGGGGCACCGTGCACCTGGCCCTGGGCCGGAGCTACCCGGAAACCGGCGGGAAGAACCCAAGCGCCCTACACTGGGACCTGGTGCTTTCCCTAAGGGAGGGAAGCCTTCTCGTGGACGGCGAACCCCTGGTGGAGCGAGGGCGCTTCGTGGGCCTCCCTGAACCCTATCCCTTCTAGAGGTCCTTGCGTTCAAAAACCAAAGCCGCCAGGAAGGCGAAGCCCAGGGTGTAGATGAGGAGGAGGGGCAGGCCGAGCCCCGCTGCGTTGGGCCTTAAGTGGAGGTCCAGGTAGGTGGTGAGGAGGAAGGGGGTAAGGGCGGGAAAGGCCACCAGGAGGCGCATGAGAAGCAGGGTGGCCACCGCCGCCAGGGCGCTTGCCGTGGTGGAGAGGAAGACCGTGGCGTAGAAGAGGGCCAAGGCGGCGAGGGGTAAGAGGACGATCCCCGCCAGGAGGTGGGCGGAAAGGAGCTGGCCAAGGGCCTCTTGGGCGCTCAGAAAACCTACCCCGGCGAACCCTCCTGCCCCAAGCCCCGTGTCCCCGTAGAACCCTCCTAGCCCGTGGGGCAGGCCTGCCAGGAGGCTTCCCAGGAAGCTCGCCCCCAAAAGGACAAAGGGATAGAGGAGGGCAGAGAGGAGCTTGGCCAGGACGAGCCGGGTCCGGGAAAGGGGGTGGAGGAGGAGGCTTTTCAAGGTGCCTTGGGCCACCTCGCTTCCCAGGGACTCGCTGGCCGCCATCACCACCAAGAAGGGAAAGAGGAACTCCATCCCCGCCATCAGGCTAAGGGAAACCACCTGCCAGCCCGAGGCCAGGACCAGGCCGTACACTTCCTTAAGCCCTGGGGCCAAGGCCCACAGGAAGGGAAGAAGGAAGGCGGCCAGAAGCCCAAGCTGCACCGAGCGCAGGCGGAAGAGCTTGTAGAGCTCAAAGACCAGAAGCCTAAGCATGTTTCACCCTCTCCTGGTAGTAGAGCTTCAGGTCGAAACCTTGGGGATGGAAGGCCTTCACCCGGTACCCTTCCCTGAGAAGGGCTCCTAAGGCCGCCTCCGCCTCGCCCTCAAAGAGGATGGCCTGCCCTTGGATCCGGGCCGAGGCCACCTGGGGCAGGGTCTTGAGGAGGGCCAGGGCGCCTTCCAGGGGCTCGGCCTCGAGGCGGTAGGCCTTCCGCCCCTCGAGGACCACCTCGTCCAGAAGCCTCCCCCCTCCCAGGATCCCCACCTTGTGGGCGTACTGGCTCACCTCCTCGAGGTGGTGGGTGGAAAGGAGCACAGCCACTCCCTCCCGGGCCATCTCCTGCAAGAGGCTATGGACCAGCTCCACTCCCTCGAGATCCAGGCCACTGGTGGGTTCGTCCAGGACCAAGACCCTGGGCCGGTGCAGGATGGCTGCCGCCAGGCCCAGGCGCTGGCGTTGCCCCAGGGAGTAGCTTCCCACCTTCTGGTCGGCCACGGCGAGGAGCCTTAAGCGAGCCAGCACCTCCGTGATTCGGCCTTCCTCCTTCACCCCGGCCAGGTAGGCCCGCATCCTGAGGTTCTCCCGGCCCGTGAGGTAGGGATAGAAGGCGGCCGGAGCCTCCACCACCGCCCCCAGGTGGCGCCGGGCCTGGGGATTTTGGTGCACGTCCTCCCCCAGGAGGAGGGCCCTTCCCTCGCTGGGAAAGGCCAGGCCGGTAACCAGGCGGATAAGGGTGGTCTTCCCCGAGCCGTTGGGTCCCGCCAGGGCGTAGACCTCCCCGGGGTGCACGGAGAGGCTTATCTTCTCCAGGATGGGTTTGCGCCCGTAGCGCTTGCCCAGGCCCTCTAGCCTTAGGGCTTCCATGGGTGCTATACTACCCAAGCCCCCGGTCCAGCGCGACGGTCCGGGCGTGAACCGGGTCAGGTCCGGAAGGAAGCAGCCCTAAGCGCCACGGGTCGGGTGCCGCTGGGGCGCCGGGGGCAGTTATCCACAAGGTTATCCACAGGCCAAAAGAACCCATGAATAGCGAACCCGGGAGCAAAAAGGGCCTTGGGAACGGGGATTTTCCTCACCGTCCTTCCTTGGCCTGGATGCGGACCACACCCTTTTCCACAAGCCGGGCCACCTCCTCCGGCGTATAGCCTGCTTCCCTCAGCACCGCCTCCGTGTGCTCCCCGAGAAGGGGCGGGGGCATAGAGGGGCTTGCCGGGGTGCGGGACAGGAAGCGCAAGGGGTTCGCCAGGGTGGGCAGGGCTTCCAAAAGGGGGTGGGGAAGGGTCCAGATGGCCCCCCGGGCCTGGGCCTGGGGGTCTTGGAAGGCTTCGGCCAGGTCGTTCACCGGGGCGGCGGGGATGCCCTTCTCCCTGAACCTTTCCAGCCAGTGGGCCCGGGCTTGGGTCTTGAGCACCTGGGAAATAGCCTCCACCACCTCCTTTCTTGCCTCCACCCTCTCTGCGTTGGTGGGAAACCGCGCCAGGAGGTCTGGCAGGTCCAGGACCTGGCAGAGCCTGGCGAACTGCTCGTCGTTCCCTACCGCCAAAACCAGCCAGCCGTCCGCCGCGGGAAAGGCCCCGTAGGGCACGATCTGGGCGTGGGCGTTGCCCAGGCGTTTGGGGGGTTTGCCCGTGAGGAGGTAGCTTTCCCCCAGGTTGGCCAGGGCGAAGAGGCCCACGTCAAAGAGGGAAAGGTCGATGTGCTGGCCCAGGCCGCTTTTTTCCCGCTCGTAGAGGGCGGAAAGCACCGCCACCGCCCCCATCATCCCCGTCATCACGTCGATCCAGGCCACCCCCACCTTCATGGGAGGGCCTTCCGGCTCCCCGGTGACGGACATGATGCCCGTGTAGCCCTGCAAGGCGGCATCGTACCCGGGTTCCTGGGCCCTGGGTCCCGTGTGGCCGAAGCCGGTGATGGAGAGGTAGACCAGGCGGGGGTTAAGCTCCCTCAGGCTTTCATAGTCCAGGCCGTAGCGCCTCAGGTCCCCGGTTTTGAAGTTTTCCACCAGGACATCGGCCCTTTGGGCTAACCTGCGCACCACCTCCTGGCCCTCGAGGGTCTTGAGGTCCAAGGCCAGGCTCTTCTTGCCCCGGTTCACGGAGAGGAAATAGGCGCTCTCCCCTTTGACAAAGGGGGGTCCCCAGCCCCGGGTTTCATCCCCCCAAGGGGGCTCCACCTTGATCACCTCCGCCCCCAGGTCGGCCAGGATCATGGTGCAAAGGGGCCCCGCCAGCACCCGGGAGAGGTCCAGCACCTGGATGCCGGAAAGAGGTTGCATGGGAGCATCTTAAGGCCCAGGCCCCTGTGGGGTATATTGGGCACGTGGGCCGGGCTTTGGGGCATCTTCTGGTCTTTTTGGCCTTGTTTTTCGTCCTCCTTCCCTTTCTCTGGATGGCCTACGCCGCCTTCATGCCCAAGGAGGCGGTGTACTCGGGGGAGCTCTTCTCCAAGGTGGGCTTTAGCCTGGAAAACGTCCAGGGCCTGGCCAAGGAGGGGTTTTGGGGCCGGCTCTTCTTCTCCCTGGGGCTTTCCTCGGGGGTGGTGCTCCTTCAGCTCTTTACCGCCCTTTTGGCCGCCTACGCCTTAAGGGCGGGGCTTGGGTTTCTACCCTTTTACCTGGTGCTTATGGCCATACCCGCCGAGCTCCTCCTGGTGCCCCTGTACGGCATCCTCAAAGGGCTTTCCCTCCTGGATACCGCCTTGGCCTTGGCCTTGCCCTTCGCCGCCAGCCCCTTCGTCATCTACCTGGTCTACCAGGCCATGCGGGCGGTGCCGGAGGAGCTTTTGGAAGCTGCCAGACTCGATGGAGCGGGGCACCGGGTGCTGCTTTTCGGCATCCTTTTCCCCTTGGTGCGCCCCACCCTGGTGGCGGCTGGGGTGCTGGCCTTCGCCGCCCACTGGAACCTGGTGCTCTACCCCAGGGTGATGGTTTCCGACCCCAGGCTCTGGACCCTCCAGACCTGGCTTACGGACCTGCAGCGCAAGTACCCCACCGACTGGGGCCTCCTTTCCGCTGCTGCCCTTTTCTCCGTCCTTCCCATCGCCTTGCTCTACCTCGTCTTTGAGAGGCGGGTGGTGGCCACCTTTGAGGAAGGGCTTAAGGGGTGAGCAAGGCTCTGGTGGGGTGGAGAACTCCTCCTGGCTCCCCCTTGGAAATGATGCCCACCGGCCTTCTTTTCCGTCTTGGCGGGAGGCTGGCCAGCCGGGGCTTGGAGGGTGCCCGCAGGGGGTCCTCGAGGGGCTATAGTCAAGGTTAAGGGGGCCGAGCCATGCGAGTCCTTTTGGCGGTCTTGGCCTTGGCGTTGGCCGGTTGTCTGCCGGTGGCGGTGTTGCGCACCCCGGAGCCGGTTTCCGGGAGGAGCCTGGCCTTCGGCCTGAGCGCGGTGGGGGTGGGAGGAGGGGTGGCTCTCCTTCCCTATGCCGCGTACGCCGAGGGGGATGGCCAGACCGAGTACAACCTTTCCGTCCAGATGGGCTTCAGGGCGGGGGTCAAGCGGGCCCTGGCCCCGGGGTTTTCCCTGGATATGGGCCTGACCCTGCCTCCCCTGCTGGGGGGGGATGGGGTGCCCTTGGCCCTGGATGCCGGGCTCCTCGTGGGCCTGGGGGACGTCTACCTCTCTCCCCGGGTACACTGGATAGGATTCCAGTCCCAGAATACCAGCGTGGCGGGGTTGCTCTACCAGGCCACCCTGGGCTACGCCGGGGAGGGGTTTTTAGGGGAGGGAAGCATCCTCTTCAGCGGCCAGGAAGGAGGGTTGATGCTGGTTGTTTCCGCAGCAGCGCGTTTCTAGGAGGTTAAAGGATGCGGGCCCTGGTGGTTCTGGCCCTTCTTTTGGCAGGGTGCGCGCCCATCGCTGTGCTTCGTTCGCCGGAGCCGGTGCAGGGGCATGTCTTCACCGTGGGAGGCAGTGTTTTCCCAAGCTCCCAGGGCCAGTACCCGGTCTGGGCCGTGCCGTACCTGGGCTATGCGGGAGGGAATGGCTTTTGGGAGTATAACCTCTCCGTTCAAGGGAGCCCAAGGGTGGGGGGAAAGCTTAAGCTGGCCCCGGGGCTTAGCCTGGATGGCGGCCTCAGCCTTCTGCTAAGTGCCAACCCCTTATTATGTCAACATGGCAGCCCCTCTTCAGATCCAGCTGACCCCTGAGGAGGACCGGC
>ERZ511473.1804-NODE-1804-length-14479-cov-4.674559_pt1 | contig 14479 bp, 10 predicted proteins | sample MGYA00374947_ERZ511473 | MGnify/ENA primary metagenome ERZ511473 (study PRJEB26303, sample SAMN06343854) | sediment metagenome | isolation source: hot spring sediment | place: Canada: British Columbia | collected 2012-09-26 ... | reverse complement strand
CGAAAGCCCCTTCTCCTGACGCTCTTTGCGGGCAGCCTCGCGCCATTCGGGGGCGGTCTCGCGGTAGGTGAACGCGATGCGCGCGCCGTCGGGCGACCACGCAAAACTGCCGATGCTGCCCTCCTCTAAGTTCGTAATCGGGCGCGCCTCGCCCCCGTCGGCGGGAATCACATAAATCTGCGTTTTGGGCTTCTGGCGGTTGCTGACGAAGGCAATCTGCTTGCCGTCGGGCGACCAGCGCGGCTGCGAATCGCTCCACTCGCCGTAGGTGAACGGCTGCGGCTCCTCGCCCATCCGCACGCGCCACAGGTTCGAAAAGTATCTGTTTTTCTCGGTGTCAATCCACTTGTAGACGAACACGACCTGCTCGCCGTCGGGCGCAATCTGCGGGCTGGCGAGCAACTTGATACGGAACAGGTCATCGATAGTGATTCTGCGTTTCATAGGGTTGCCTCCGCAGGCAAGGTTCGCGCGTTGGGGGCGATTCCCTGCTACGGCGTTGTCGCGTTCTGGAGCAGTTCGCGGGCGTGCTGGAGGGCGGTCTCGGTGGGCGCGCCCGCGAGCATGCGGGCGATTTCCTGCACGCGCGCCTCGCCTGTTAGGGGCTGCACGGACACGCGCGTCGCCGCGCCGTCGGTGTGCTTCTCGATGAGCAGGTGGCGCCCCGCGCGGCAGGCGATTTGGGGCAGGTGCGTGATGCACAGGATTTGGCAGTGCCGTGCGAGTTGGGCAATCTGTTCGCCGACGGCGTGCGCGGTGCGTCCGCCGATGCCCGCGTCGATTTCGTCGAACACGAGGGTGGGCACGGGCGCGGCGCCCGCCAGCACGGTTTTGAGCGCGAGCATCACGCGCGACATCTCGCCGCCAGAGGCGATTTTGCTCAGCGGGCGCGGCGGCTCGCCCGGGTTCGCGCTGAACAGGAACTCGACGCTGTCCGCGCCTGTGGTATCCATCGGTTTGGGGCGCGCCTCCACGACGAACTGGGCGCGTTCCATCGCCAGCGTGCGCAGGGCGGCTTGCACGGCGTCGGCGAAGCGTTGCGCTCCCTCGCGCCGCAGCGCGGAGAGCTGCTCGCATAGCGCGTGCGCCTCCGCCTGCAGGCGCGCCTGCTCGGCTTCCAGTTCGGCGCGCCGTTCGGTCTGCGTCTCCAGCGCGTGCAGTTTCGCCGCTGCCTCGTCGGCGTACTGCAGCACGGCTTCAATCGTGTCGCCGTACTTGCGCTTGAGCCGCTTGAGGAGTTCCTGCCGTTCGATGACCTCTTCCAAGCGTGCGGGGTCGTACTCGATGCTTTCGGCGTAGGCGCGCAGGTTGCGGGCGACCTCTTCCAGTTGCGCGAGTGCGCCCTCCAGCAGTTCGCCCCACGGGGCGACGCTGGGGTCAATCCGCGCGATTTCGGTCAGGCAGCGCGCGGCGGCTGCGGTCTGGTCATACGCGCCCTGTTCGCCCATCAGCGCGTCGTAGGCGTTGCCCGCGAGCGCCATCAGCTTCTCGGCGTGCGTCAGGCGGCGCGCTTCGGTCTCCAGCTGTTCGTCCTCGCCTGTCTGCAGGTTCGCCGCGCGGATTTCGTCCACTTGGAAGCGGTAGAGGTCGAGCATCTGCTCGCGCTCGCGTTCGCGGGCAGTCAGCTCCTGCAGGTCGCGCTCGGTCTGGCGCAGCGCGCTGACGGTCTGGCGCACTTGCTCGCGCAGGCGCAGTGCAGGCTCGCCCAGCCAGCGATCCAGAAACTCCAGGTGGCTGCTGGGCTTGAGCAGCGACTGGTGTTCGTGCTGCCCGTGCAGGTCAATCAGGCGGTCGCCGACGGCTTTGAGCGCGCTCATCGGCGCGGGCTGCCCGTTGATGCGGGCAATCGATCGCCCGCTCGCCTGCACCTCGCGGCTGAGGTACAGCAGTCCGTCTTCGGGTTCCACGCCCAGTTCGGCGAGGTGCGCGTGCAGGTCGGGGTCGTCGGGCAGCTCGAACACGGCGTTCACGCGCAACCTGGCTGCGCCTGCCCGAATCAGGCTCGTGTCGGCGCGTTCGCCCAGCGCGAGGTTCAGCGCGTCAATCAGAATCGACTTGCCCGCGCCCGTTTCGCCCGTGAGCGCGTTGAAACCCGTCTCGAACGCCACTTCCAGCCGATCGATAATCGCCAGATTCTCGATGTGCAGCGCGTGGAGCATTGCGCGAAATTGTACCTGCTACGCTTTCGGCTCGCGGTCGGCGACGGCAATCACGAGCGCGGTCAGCACGGCGGCGACTGCCAGCCCAATCGCGACGCTTAGGCGCACCGCGCGAGGCATATCGGCGACCGTCGCAGCGAGGTTGCCCAGCGGCAGCAGGATAATCAGCCCCAGCATCGCCAGCGGCGCGAGCCACCCGAACAGCCGATTACCGTACAGGTACGCGCTGAGCGATGCGCTGAGCGCGCCGACGCTCCAGCCCGCCGCCGCACGCTCGGTAAACACCGCCGTCAGCGCCAGCGGCGCGGCAATCGCCCAAAACCCCGCCAGCAGCGACCGCCACAGCGGCGACCCCTCGCCCCGCTGCGACCACCACAGCCCCAACGCGCCCAGCCCTATCAGCGCAATCAGGAACGCAAGCAGCGTGAAATACAGATACAAATCGGCGCGGGGAACCTGCAGCGGATAGCTGAGCGTGAACAGGCGGAAGCCCAGCACGCTGGTCAGCAGCAGCGCGCCCGCCGTATAGAGCGCGTTCTCGTGGTCGGTTGTGGCGGTGAACTCGCGGTGGCTCATCACCAGCGCGTGCAGCGACGCCATCAGCGCGCACGCGGCGACGCCGTACCCGCGCATCGTCGCGAACGCCGACGCCAACAGCCCCACCCACACCAGCAGCGCGTAGCGCGACCAGAGTTCACTGCCCGATAGCCCGCGCGCGAGCGTGGCGGCGAGCAGCGTCATCAGCGTCAGTTGCAGCCACGGCGCGTCCGACCCCGCCAGCCGATACCCGACCGCCGTGAGCGCGAAGCCGCCAAACAGCAGGATGTAGCTGTAGCGCCAGCCTGCGCGTCCCATACGCGCCAGCAGCGTCGCCAGCCCGAACGCTACCAGCCCCGCACCCGCCACACATACGCCGAACCAGAGCGGCGCGCCCGCAATCGGCGCAAGCCCCGTCGTCCAGCTCAGCGCCAGCACGCTCAGCGCGACGCCCGACACCGACGCCCACGCCCTGCCCAGCAGCGTCCACATCAGCCCCGTCGCTATCCCGACGCCCCACAGCGCAGGCAGTAGGTCGTTGCGCGCCAGCAGGAGCGCCAACACGGGCGCGCCCATCGGCAGCAGCGCGCCGAGCCACTCCCAGCCGAGCCGACTGCCCACAAACGCGCCCACCAGCCATAGCCCTGTCGCGGTCAGCACGCCCCAGCCCAGCACGCCCCCTTCGCGAAAGTAGGGCGTAGGCTCCGACGGGAGCGTCAGGCTGAACGCCACAAGCGCGAGCAGCCACACCAGCGGCAGCGCGAAACTGGGGAACATCGGCGCACGCGCCCGCGCCATCAGCGCCGCCGCCAGCCCCACCCCAAAACACAGCCCTCCGATAGACCATCCCAGCAGGCTCATCCGTGAATGCCCTCCAACGGGCGATTCGCTGAGACGGCGGGGATTCCTGCTATGCGCCCAGACGCAGCGTCTCCAGCGCAGCCTCCACAAACGGGCGTATCGCGTTCGCCCAGTCGGTGGGGGCGCGCCCGATGACCGTGATCGACTTCTCGTTTAGCGACGGCGCGGAGAACACATAAGCATCGGGCTGCTCCGCCGCGCGAATCGTCAAAAACGGCATCTCGATGCTCGCCGCGAACTCGTACATCAGGCGGTCTTTCTCGGTGGTCTGCTCGTTGGCGACATGCGCGTTGTGCAGGTTGAGATTAATCGGCAGCAGCACGATGCCGTCGGTATTCACCCGCGCGCTGACCAGCAGCACCACATCGACGGCGGAGCGGGCAATCTGCGGGGGCATCTGCGCCCGATAGCCCGTCACGAAGCCGAACGGCATCTGGTGGTGGCACTCTATCGGATAGTGCGGCGCAAGCAAGTCTATCGCCTCGCGCAGCAGTCGCTCGTGGAAGCTCTGGATCAGCCGTCCCTGCGGCACATAGCGTCGCTCGACGCGCTCGTCCACCCACGCCAACGGCGCACGCAGCGCGACGCCCATCTGCGCAATCGCGCAGCTCATCTCCAGCCGTGTGCCCCCGTTCTCGCTGGAGAAGTGGATGCCTGCGGGACCCTCGTACACCTCCAGCCACAGCACATCGCACTCGCGGTAGCACTGGCGTAGCGCCTCGCTGAGTTGCGACTCGGTCTCGATGACCAGCAGCGGACGCTTCTCGCGGTCGTCCCGCAAGCACACCACGCCGAAACACGGCTTATTGAACTCAGGCACATACGCGCTCGGACGATACAAACTGTGGAATAGGAACCGCCGCGCAGGACGCAGCAACAGTTCATAGTCTTTCCAAGTCGCCACTAACTCTACTATATACTTGTTTACAGGGTTGGTGAGCAAGCGATTCGGTTGGTACATCGTTTACCTCCTCTAAATAACGGCGTGAGTCGCGCCTCAGTCAGCCCTCAAGAGCCACACATCGTCGCTTGCCTTAAAAATACGCCGCGTGCGCCGATAATTCCTGCAGGAGTGTACCATGTACGGCGTCAAACGATTAGGCGAATGGCTACTGGAGCGGGGCAAAATCACGCCCCAGCAGTTGGACGACGCGCTGGCGTTCCAACGCGAGTCGGGTAAGCGGCTGGGGGAGTCGCTGATTGCGCTGGGCTACATCACCGAAGACGACTACTACGAGGCGCAGGCGGAGCAGTGGGAGTGCCCCTACGAACCGCTGCGCGACGCGCAAATCCAAGAAGCGATGAAGGTGCGCCACTGGATTGGGCTGCAAGACGCCACGCGCTTTATGGTCGTGCCCCTGCGCGAGGAGGGCATCGTGCTGTGGGTGGCGACGACAGACCCGAACAATGTGGAGATGCTCGACCACCTACGCCAAAGCACGGGCAAGTTCATCAAGGTCTGCTTTAGCCCCCCTGACCGTATCCTACAAGCCATCGCGCGCATCTACAGCCTGCACGACGCCGATGTGAACGAACAGGGCAAGACGGTAGATGTGGAAGAGCATGCGTCGGAAGACATCGCCGACATCTCCGACATCGACAAGACCGTCCATCAGGCGCCCGTGATTCGGCTGGTGAACGGCATCCTGCTGGAGGCGGTGGAGCGCGGCGCGAGCGACATTCACTTCGAGCCGACGGAGACCAAGATGGTGGTGCGCTTGCGCATCGACGGCGTGCTATATGCCGTGCGCGAAGTGCCCCTGTCGCTGCAGTCGGCGGTGACGGCGCGGGTGAAACTGCTGGCGGAGATGGACATCGCCGAGCGACGCCTGCCCCAAGACGGACGCTTCTCGATCAAGACGGGCGAGAGCAAACTGGACGCGCGCGTCTCGTCGCTGCCCACCGTGTTCGGCGAACGGGTCGTCATCCGCCTGCTCAACCGCGAAAATGCGAACAAGTCGCTCGCCCAACTCGGTATGCCCCCTGCTGTCGAGCAGGGACTTGCCGAACTGGCGAGCAAGCCATGGGGCATGATTCTGGTCACGGGTCCCACGGGGTCGGGCAAAAGCACGACGCTGTACGCTTTGCTGCAGCAAATCAAGAGCGACCGCCGAAACATCCTAACCTGCGAAGATCCTGTAGAGTTCCAGATTGAGGGCATCGGGCAGTCGCAGGTGAACGAACGGATTGGGCTGACCTTCGCGTCGCAGTTGCGGGCGATGCTGCGTCAAGACCCCGATGTGGTGCTGGTGGGCGAGATTCGCGACGCGGAGACCGCCGAAATCGCCTGCCGCGCGGCGATGACGGGGCACTTGGTGCTGTCCACGCTGCACACCAACGACGCGACCAGCGCGCCCGCCCGAATGATTGATATGGGCGTGCCTGCGTTCCTGATTAACTCCGCGCTGATTGGCGTGCTGGCGCAGCGGTTGGTGCGCCGCCTGTGTGAGCGGTGCAAGGAGCCGATTACCGTCACCGACCCCGCAATTACGCGCCTGTTCGGGGTGGACGCGCTGCCGACCTATCGCGCGGTTGGTTGCGACGCCTGCAATCAGATTGGCTACAAGGGGCGGGTGGGACTGTATGAGCTGTTTGTGATGAGCGAGCCGATTCGCCGCCTGATTGCCCGCGAGGCGGACAGCGACGCGATTCGCGCCGCCGCGCCCGAAGGCACGCTGTTCACCATCCAGCAGGACGCCCTCCAGAAAGTGCGCGACGGCATCACCACACTCGAAGAAGTGCTGTCGCAGATCCATCTGGATGCGCCAAGTGCGCGGGCGGCGTAAGGCGTCAGGTTTATGGCTCCCGCGCCGCCGCCCAAATGCGCAGCAGGCGCGTCAGCAGCGGCTCCACCTGCGCCAGCGGGTACTGGGTCGCAGCGTCCGAGAGGGCGCGTTGCGGGTCGGGATGCACCTCCATAAACAGCGCGTCGACGCCGACGGCGACCGCTGCGCGCGCGAGCGGCTCGATCGCCATGCGGTCGCCCCCCGACTGCTTGCCCGCGCCCCCAGGACGCTGCACGCTATGCGTGGCGTCGAACACCACAGGCGCGCCGAACCCGCGCAGAATCGCCAAGCCCGCCATATCCACCACCAGCGTATTGTAGCCGAAACTTGTGCCCCGCTCGGTCAGCAGCACGCCTGACGCGCCGAACGCCCGCAGTTTGTCCACGATGTTGCCCGCGTCCCACGGCGCGAGGAACTGCCCCTTCTTGACATTTACGGGCTTGCCCGTGCGCGCCGCCGCCGCCAGCAAATCGGTCTGCCGACACAAAAACGCGGGGATCTGCAGCAAGTCCACCGCCTGCGCAACGGGTTCCGCCTGCCAACTCTCGTGGATGTCGGTCGTCACGGGCACGCCGAACTCGCGCCGAATGCGCGCCAGCACCTCAAGCCCCTCGTCGAGACCGCGCCCGCGAAACGACTCGTGCGCCGTGCGGTTCGCCTTGTCGAACGACGCCTTGAAGATATAGGGCGCGCCCAGCCGCTCGCACACGCGCGTCATGTGGTCTGCCACGCGCTGACACAGATCGAGGCTCTCAATCACGCAGGGCCCCGCGATTATCCCCAGCGCGCCTGCGCCAATCACCGCCTCGCCGACAGCAACCGCCTGCATACGCCGAGTATACCTGAGTGTGAATGGTATAATACCCTTGATGGCGTCGCGTCCTACGGTTTCGGTGATTACGCCTGCCTACAATGTCGCGCCCTACATCGGGCAGTGCATCGAATCGCTGCAGGCGCAGACCCTCTCGGACTGGGAGATGCTCATCGTGGACGACGCCTCGTCTGACGAGACCCCCGCTGTGGTGCAGCGCTACCAGCACGACCCACGCATCCGCTACATGCGCAACGAGCAGAATCTGGGACCTGGCGCGACGCGCAACCGCGCCCTCGACGCGGCGCAGGGCGAGTGGGTTGCGATTGTGGACGCCGACGACTGGATAGCCCCCGAACGGCTGGAGAAGTTAGTGCGCTTCGCCGAGACGCAAGGCGTGGAGATGGTCGCCGACCTACAGGTCTACCGAACGGAATGGGGCGGCGTCTACCAGGTGAGTTGGGCGACCTACGCCAAGCCCCCGAAAGCCCCGCGCCGCTACACCCTCGAGCAGATCATTGCAGCGCACCCGTCGTTCAAGCCTCTCATTCGGCGGGCGTTTCTGGACGCAAAACCGATCCGCTACCCGACAACCATTCGCATCGGCGAAGATTACGCCTTCTATGTCGAGGTACTTCTCAAAGGGGGGCGGTTCGCGCTGCTGCCAGAACCGATGTATTCCTATCGGGTGCGCCCCGGCACGACCGTGACGCGCTACGATGTGTTGGACGAGCGTCGCAAGGCGATGGAGTACCTGCTGCAGTTGCCTGAGACGACGCCGCGCATCGCGGGGCTACTGCAGCGGGCGTATCAGCGCGACCGTGCCTACGCGCTCTACCCGCAGTTCGCGCGGAGCGTCAAGCGCGGCGAGTGGCGCACTGCCATTCGGCTCCTGCGCGAATCGCCCCAAGTGGCACGGCTGCTGCTCACAGGACTGCCCAGCGCGCTCTACCGACGCCTGTTCGCCCGCGAGAAACTGGTAGATCCCTGGCGCGAAACGATTCACAAGGAGGTTCACCGCTGATGCCGCGAGCCGTCGTTACGGGAGGCGCGGGCTTTATCGGCTCGCACCTGACCGACCGCCTGATCGCCGAAGGCTGGCAAGTGGTGGTCGTGGACAACCTGATTACTGGGCGCGAGGAGAACCTGCAGCATCTGATGGGACGCCCCGACTTCGAGTTCATCCGCCACGATGTGTGCGAGCCGTTCGATATCGCAGGTGCAGTGGACTATGTGTTCCACTTGGCGTCGACGGCAAGCCCTGTGGACTTCGTGCGCCACCCGCTGGAGACGCTGCGAGTCGGCTCATACGGCACCGAGAACGCGCTGGAGTTAGCCGTGCGCAAGGGCGCGAAGTTCCTGTTCAGTTCCACTTCGGAGGTCTACGGCGACCCGCTGGTGCATCCGCAATCGGAGGACTACTGGGGCAATGTGAACCCGATAGGGGTGCGCGGGGTCTACGACGAGGCGAAGCGGTACGCCGAGTCGCTGGTGATGGCGTACCACCGCTACAAGGGCGTGGACACGCGCATCGTGCGCATCTTCAACACCTATGGCGAGCGCATGCGCTTGGACGACGGGCGCGTGGTGCCGAATTTTGTGTGCCAAGCGTTGCGCGGCGAGCCGATAACGGTCTACGGCGACGGCAGCCAGACGCGCAGTTTCGGCTATGTGTCTGACCTTGTGGAGGGCATCTGGCGACTGGCGCACGCCGACTACCACCTGCCCGTCAACATCGGCAACCCCGAAGAGCGCACGATTCTGGAGTTCGCGCAGGTCATCAAGCGGCTCACGGGCAGCGACAGCCCGATTGTGTTTCAGGAGTTTTTCACGCCCGACGACCCCAAACAGCGTTGCCCCGACATCACACGGGCGCGCGCGATCCTCGGCTGGGAACCGCGCGTGTCGTTGGAGGCGGGGCTGCAGCGCACGATTGCGTATTTCCGCGAGCGGGTTCAGCCCGCCTCCTGAACGAACTGGGCGATGTCGTCCTCGCGCGCGCTCCAGAACATCAGGCGCGCCGCCTTGTAAAGCGCCTTGCGCGGGTTCACGGGCGCAAGTAGATACGGCGGCATCCAACTCAGCCGCTGCCGAAAGCCCCACGGCGCGTCGTACTCCCACACCGCACGGACGCCGTAGTAGATGAGTTTCGCAAGCGTGTCGTGGCGCGTTTCGGGGATTCCGCGCCGCCCCAGTAGCAGCATCAGCCGACCGAGATTCAGCGTGGGCAGCGAGTAGACCAGTCGCGGATGCACGCGCAGCCCCTGACGCGCGGCGTGCGTGCGGATGATTGGTTCACGCGCCAGCAAGTGGCGCACCTCGCGCTGCAGACGCTCCCAACGGGGTGGAATCCCGTAGTGCAGGTTGCCCCCATGCACGCGGTAGAAACTCAGCGTCTCGTCGATGAAAGCGAACTTGCCATAAAACGGCGCGCCCATCAGCAGCGGCGCGTCCGCGCTGATGCGCCAAAACGACTCATCCAGCGGGAACACCGCCTCCACCGCGCGGCGCGCGAAGGCGTTGCCACTGGTGGGCGTGCTGGGATAGTAAATTCGGCGCGTCAAAATCGGGCGCAGGTCGCCTTCGTAGGGGGTATGTATCGGAAACGAGCGACCGAGCGGCTTGCCGTCGGAGTCTACGCACTCCATGCGCCACTCCACCATCGCCAGCGAGTCGTCCCAGCGCGCAGCGACCCGCTCCAACACCTGCGGCGCCCAGTAGTCGTCTGAGTCGAGGAAACAAATCACCTCCCCGCGTGAGGCGGCAACCCCTGCATGGAACGCCGACGCTTGCCCGCCGTTCTCCTTGAAAACCACCTGCACACGGTCAGCGTACCGCTGAATAATCGAGCGCGATTCGTCCGTCGAGCCGTCATCAACGACGATAATCTCGCGATGCGGGTAGGTCTGCGCGAGCGCGCTCTCGATTGCCGTCGCCACGAACGGCGCATAGTTGTAGTTGTTGATGATGACGCTGATCAAGGGCTGTGCCATAGCAATTATATACCCCCTTGCGACTGCGTGCGCAGGGCGCGCACTTCATGAAGCAGTTCGCGCAGCGCGCCCCGACTGGCAGGCAGCAGAAACACCCCGAGCGCGAGTAGCGGCATGTAGTAGGCAACAGGCGCAAACAGCGCAACGCCCAGCGCAACCGCCCAGAGTAGGTTCATTCCGTAGCGCGGCTGCCCAAGAAAACGCGCCACCCCGCGATGCAGAAACACATTGTTCGGCAAATGCGCCAGAAAGTAGGCGACGCCGTAGCCCAGAACCGCGTACCCCTCTGGCGCAAAGTAGGTGAACAGGGTAGTTGACCAGTAGAGGTTGAACACGAACACGAGCGCGGCGCGGGTGACCACATGGGGCTGCCGAATCACATAGAGCGCCTGTGCCTGCGCGCTGAAAATCGTCGTCAGCAACTGTTCCGACGCCAGCAGCGCCAGCGCGAGTATCGCCAGACGGATGTCCCACTGCGCCCCGAAAATCGGCGGCAGCACATACCATGCACTTAGCACGAACAGCAAACACGCGCCGCCCAGACTGAGAATCTGCGCCTGCGACGAGACATACAGCGCGTGCAACAACTTGCTCGGCTGGTCTTGCACGCGAGCGAACACCGCCGTCGTCACATTCCGAATCGCAATCTGCGCGAAGTTGAGCATGTTCAGCAGCCGTTCCGCCAGCGTCAGGTAGCCGACCGCCTCCTTGCCTGCAAGCGGAAGCAACACGAGCGCAGGCGCGAGGTTCTTGGCGTTGTAGAGCCACTCGGACGCCGCCTGCGCGAGACTGAACTGCAGCAGGTCGCGCAACAGGTCGCGGTTCCAAAACCAGCGGGGCGCATAGCGTGCGCTTGCAAACGCCAGCGTGAAACTCACCAGTTGCGCCGCCCAGTACGCCGCGACCAACGCCCACACGCCGAATCCCAACAGCGCCATCGGGATGCTGACCGCATACGAGCCGACCTGCGCGAGCGTGTCAATCAGCGCAATCCGCTTGTAGCGCAACGCCTTCTCCAGCGCGGCTTGCGCAACAATCGAGACGGCGTGCAGGGGCAACCCGACGCTGATTGCCGTCGCGACCACGAAGAAGCCCTCCGTGCGTATCCAGTACGCACCCAGCAGCCATAGCGCGATCAGCGCAATAGCGGTTAGCGCGCCCCCAAACCCCAGCAGCCACCAGAACGCCTGATGCCAAATCTCGCGCGGCGAGTCCTGCGGGGCGCGAATCAGATAGGTGCGCACGCCCATACTCACCAGCTGCGTCAGATACATATAAACGCCCATCGCCGAGGCGTACAGCCCGTAGTTCGCGGGACCGATAATGCGCGTCACATAGAGCATGCCCGCTATTGAGAGGGCGATAGTGAACACGCGGCGCAGGCTAAGATACAGACTGCCCTCCACAGCGCGGCGACGCAACTCACTCATCGTCGGGCAGGATGCGCACGCCCCGCCCTGCCAGCCGTTCGCGCAAGGCGTTGGGGCTTCGTGCGGCAAGCCAGTTCTCCCACTCCGCCACTGTGGGGCATTCGGGCAGGCGCGTTAGGGTCGCGCTGTCAGCGACGCGGTAGAGCGTCCATCCGCGCGCCCGCAGGTAGTCCGCAAGGTCTTGCACGCTGACCCCGTACTCGCAAGCGTGCATCGCGTTCGCCTCCAAGTAAAGGAAGTCTGTGCGCGTGAGCGTCGCCTCCGCGCCGCGCAGCACGAAGGGTTCGTAGCCCTCCACATCGATCTTGAGCAGCGTGATGGGCGTGTCTGCAAGCGGCTCGAAGCGGTCTAAGCGCGTCATCGGTACGGTCAGCGCGCCTGCGCCGTCGGGCAAGACGCGGTTGTAGTCGTCACTGCGCACATCGGTAAACGCGACCTCGCCTTCACGGTCGCCCAGCGCGAGGTTATACAGATGCAGGTTCGGCAGGCGATTGAGCCGCGCGTTCGCCTGCAACTGCGCGAACACGCGCGGGTGCGGCTCGAAGGCATGCACCTGCGTCGTCGCGCCGAGCGACTTCGCGAGCGGAATCGCGTGCGAGCCGACATTCGCGCCGATGTCAACAATCGTGTCGCCCGAACGCAACAGCTGACGCAAGAGGGCGAGATCCATCGCGCCGTGCCAGCGCGAGGGGTGAAAGAACATCAGGTGGGTGAGCGTCGTATCGTACAGCCGAAAGCGCGCGCCCTGATACCGAAAAGTGGCGCGCTCGTTCAGCCCCAGCCACACCAGCGCGTGCAACAAAACAAACCGCCTCGGCAACTCCCAGTTGCGGCGTTGTCGCCACACCCAGCGCCAGTGGCGTAGCGCGCGTCGCAAGGGGTGTACCTGCGCGGAGCCGCTCACGCAAGCATTATACCAAAGTCAGCAACGGCGGCGGTGAACATCGCCCATTACAGGTGCGAGTCGCGCCAAGTGTAGTGTTTTTGCGAGGGCGCGCGCGTGCAAAAGTGGGGTATAATAGGCGCGAGAGGAGAGACCCATGCGTGTGAACTATCGGGTTCTGGGGACTGTTGTATCGGTCGCGATTTGGGGGGCTGCGCTCGCGCAGCAGCAGCCGCTCATCAACTACGCCACGCAATACGGCGAGTTCGATTTCGACTTCTACCGCGGCAACCATGATGTCGGCATGGTGCGCGACGGCGCTGCAGAGGGGTTCCGTGCGACCATCCCCTCAGACTTCACTGCCGAACTGGATGAGGTCGATAAAGTCAGCGGGCGCGCCTCCCAGAAAATCAGTTTCAATCGAAACGGCTCTGCGGCTGCGGAAGCCTCGCTTGCAATGCTGATGTACTTCCCTTCCAACGACTACCCGCGTCCAGGAGAGACGATCCGCATCTCGCTGTGGGTGAAGGCAGAAAACTGGGTCAACGCCTCGCTTCGCGTCCGTGCGCGCGGTCTGGACGGCTCGGGCAGCGTCGATCTCCTCAACACGACAAATGCGCCCAACGCTTGGACAGAACTCGTGTTCAACTATACGGTTCCCAACTCGAACCCGCAAGGGGTTAGGCTCGAACTGATTGTCCGATCCAACACTGGCGTCTCGTCGGGCGTTATCCGCTTCGATAAGTTAGAAGTCACAGGCAGCCAGCGTTGGCGCCCGCATCAACCGCGCAGCCTACGAATCGCCGCGCCGTATTACTCGTGGGCGGAAGAAAACCAACGCGATTGGGTCTACTACGCACGCGAGTTCGACCTGCTGTTGGCGACTTGGGACGACATCAAAGCGTTGCGTACTCACCGCAGCGACCTGCTGAATGTGTATTACTACAATCTCATCTACAGCTTCCGGACGCCCAATCGCACATGGGAACAACGCGATCTCTTTGGCTACTACTACTGTGACCGTAACCACCCCGACTGGTTCCTACTCAACATCTACGGCAATCGCCAGCAGTTCGGCTCTGACCGCTACGCGATGGACATCGGCAACCCGCAAGCGTCGGCTTGGGCAGCGCAAAATGTGGGGCTGTCGATGCTCTACGCCGATCCAGGCGTGGATGTGATTCACTTTGACAGCTTTATCGACTTCTTCTTCCTCAACTTCTTGTTCCAGAAATACCCAACGCGCGCCAGCCGCATCGCAGCGATGCATAAACACTTGATTAACATGCGCAATACACTCAACGACAGGGATATCAAGTTCATTATCAATACCGCTTCGGCTCTGTATACGCGCGACCAGCCGCACACCTACTTCCTGCGCCAAGGGTTTCTGGACGGGCTGCTGATGGAGGAAGTCTTCACGACCATCTACTCGCTTCCTGCTGGCTTCCTGCCCTTCACCAGCTGGGAAGGGCAGCTGAACACCCTGATTGAACAGCGCCCGCGCTTGCGCGTGGTCTACACAGGGTACGCCGTGCGCGACCCTGTGGAGGGGCGGCGGCAGAAGATTTACGCGCTGGCGAGTTTCCTGCTGTGCGCGGACAACAACAACTACCTGTACCTGGACAAGCACTACTATGACGCGCCGCCCAACCGCCAGCGCAGTTGGCGTCCCGACGCCGACTTCGATGTGCCGCTGGGTCAACCCACAGGCGGCATCCAGGTGCTGTACCGTTCGTCTGACTATCAGGGCGGGCTGTATTATCGCCCCTTCCAGAACGGCTTTGTGCTGGTGAACCCGACGGGCAACATCGCCCCGCGCTTCAAGGACGGCGCAGTGTTCACCTATATTCTGGACGCCGACTACCGCGAACTGTGGTCGGGGCAGCTGTTCCCTGCAGGTTCGCGCATCAAGCTCTACCCGAAGGAGGCGCGCATTTTCTACCGCGAGAGTAGCGGGCTGCGCATGCCGCCCAGCAACGGCGGTGGACGCACACCCGACCTCTCAGGCGACGGGGG
>ERZ511473.1803-NODE-1803-length-14503-cov-4.079440_pt1 | contig 14503 bp, 11 predicted proteins | sample MGYA00374947_ERZ511473 | MGnify/ENA primary metagenome ERZ511473 (study PRJEB26303, sample SAMN06343854) | sediment metagenome | isolation source: hot spring sediment | place: Canada: British Columbia | collected 2012-09-26 ... | reverse complement strand
GGTGGCGGCCATCGAGCAGACCGGCCCTGGGGGGATCAGCGTCCGGCTCATCGCCCGGCCGGCGGCCGATTTCTTCCGGAGCATCCCCGCGCCGCGCTTCGTGCTCGACCCGGTCGTCCTCGACGCCGCCGGTCAGGTCATCGGCTTCTGGACCATGGAGCACCTGGACCGGGGGCAGGTCATCTTCCCCTATCGGGTGGAGCGGCTGACACTGTACGGGCCGCCCCCGGCGACAGGGCAGGCGCTGGCCTGTACGGCCCGGGTGGCGGTCCTCGACGAGCAGCGGATCCGTTCGGATATCCACCTGGTCGGGCCAGATGGTGCTCTCTGGGCCGCGATCGCCGGCTGGGAGGACCGCCGCTTCGACCTGCCGACCTCTTTCTACCGGCTGATTCTGGATCCCCAGCGGGCGGAGGTCAGCCAGGAATGGCGGGAGCCGATCGCGCGATTACCTGTCGGCCTGACGGTCGCCTGCCGGCGGCTGCTGGTCCCGTTGGCCGAGGATCAGGAGTTCTGGCAACGGGTCTGGGCTGGCTGCTTTCTCGGCCCGGAGGAGCGGGCGTATCTCCAGCGGCTGCGTGGTCCCGCCGCTCGACGGCTGGCCTGGCTGGCCGGGCGGGCGGTGGCCAAGGAGGCGGTGCGCCAGGTCTGGCGGGCGGTCAGCGGCGAGGACCTGGCGCCGGCCGCCATTGTCATCCTGCCTGACGAGCGCGGGCGGCCGCTGGTCCGCGGCCCGGTCTGGGAGAGCGGCCGGCCGGCGCCGGTCGTCTCTCTTGCTCACACCGGGCGGGTGGCCGTCGCCCTGGCTGGGGTGGCCGATCCGGCCCGGCCGCTCCGGCTGGGGATCGACCTGGAGAGGGTGCGGCCGCTGGCGGAGGGCTTCGTCGAGGCGGCTTTCAGCGAGGAGGAGCGCGTCCGGCTGGCCGGGGTGGCTGGGGAGGATCGCTACGAGTGGTCGCTCCGCGCCTGGTGTGCCAAGGAGGCGCTGGCCAAAGCCCTGGGGTACGGGCTGGTGGGCGGTCCCCGGTCGGTCCAGGTGGTGGATCTGGATCCGATCACTGGCCAGATCGCGGTGCGGCTGGCCGGCGCCCTGGCTGCGGCCGAGCCTGCTCTGGCTGAAGGGGTCTTCTGCGTCCACACCTGGCGGCAGGACGATCTTATCGCCGCCGTCACGCTGGCCGAAAGTGGGAGGGGCGGATGAACGACGCTGGCTATTTGCGTCTCCTGGCCGAGGTGCTGGAGACGCTGCAGGATCTGGCCGCAGATTGGGAGTACAGCCGGCCGCTGACGCCGGCGACCACCTTCTTCGGCGATCTCGGCTTTGAGTCGCTGGACCTGGTGGTCCTGGGAGCGGCGCTGCAGCGCCGCTACGGACGACTGCCCTTCGCCGAGTTCCTGGCCACCCTCGGTCAGCAGGGCCGTCAGGACATCACCGTTGGCGACCTGGTGGCCTTTATTCGCCAGCACGTCGCCCAGGGAGCCTGAGATGCCTCCACAGACCGTGCTCATCGGGCTGGACGGCGCAACATTCACCATCCTCACTCCCCTGATGGAGCAGGGGGTGATGCCGTTCCTGCGGCAGTTCCAGCAACAGGGAGTGCGGGCGGTGGTGCGCTCGGTGACTCCGCCCCTCACGCCGCCGGCCTGGGCCTCGGTGATGACCGGCAAACTTCCTGGGCAGCACGGCGTCTTTGATTTCTTCCAGCGCGAAGGTTCGGAGAGCCATCATCTGCGCTTCGTGACCGCCGAGGATGTGGGGACGGAGACGCTCTGGACGCTGGCCAGTCGGCACGGACGGCGGGTGGTGGTCCTGAATTTTCCCCTGACCTTCCCTCCACCGCCGGTGAACGGGTGTCTGGTGCCGGGCGGCTGGGTGCCGTGGCGCCAGCTGCGTCTGGGCTGCTATCCGCCGGGGCTCTTCGACCGGCTGCGGGCGCTGCCGGGCTTCAACGCGCGCGAACTGGTGCTGGACATGGCGCTGGAGGCCAGGGCGCTGGAGGGCTGCGCCCCCGAGGAGTATCTCGCCTGGATCGATCTACACATCCGGCGGGAACAGCGCTGGGGCGAGGTGCTACAGGCCCTGGTGCGGACGGAGGCCCCGGACCTGGTGGCCGTGCTCTTTGACGGTCTGGACAAGATTCAACATCTCTGCTGGCGGTTTCTCGATCCGGCGCTGGCCTCGACGCTGGCCACCCCCTGGGAGCAGGCGGTCGCCGCGCGTTGTCGGGACTACTTCCGCCAGCTCGACGCGCTGCTGGCCACCTGCAGCGCCCTGGCCGATCCGGCGGCTACGGTTTTTCTGGTCTCGGACCACGGCTTCGGCCCGGCCCGGACGGTGTGGTACCTCAACGCCTGGCTGGAGCAGCACGGTTATCTCGCCTGGGCGCCGACAGCGGACCAACCGATCACCACCGACCCACAACTGGGCTTCCGAGCGATCGCTCGTCATCTCTCTTATCTCGACTGGCACCGGACGGTGGCCTACGCCCCCACGCCGACCGGCCACGGTCTGTACCTGGTTCGGCGGCGGCCCGATGGTGGGGTAGCGCTGACCGAGGACGAGTACCAGCGCCAGCGTCAGGCGCTGGCGGCCGCGCTCAGGGCAGCGCGACACCCGGCCACCGGCCAGCCGCTGGTGACGGCGGTGGCCACGCGAGAGGAGGTGTTCGCCGGTCCCTATCAGGACCGGGCCCCGGACCTGGTGTTATCGCTGGCTCCGGGGACGCTCATCTCGATCCTGCGGGGACCGGCGGCCGTGGTCGAGCGAGCCGAGGTCGTGGGCACCCATCACCCCGAAGGGGTCTTTCTGGCGGCCGGACCGGGGCTCCGGGCAGGAGTTCAGGGGCCGTCGTTCTCGCTGGTCGACGTCGCACCTCTGGTGCTCCACAGTCTGGATCTGCCGGTGCCGGAGGATATGGCCGGCCGGGTCCCTCCCGGTCTCTACCGGGCGGAGTTTCTGCGGCACCGGCCGGTCCGGCGCGGACCAGCCAGCGCCCTGCGGCCCGCGCCGTCCACAGCCGGGGCGCGGCTCTTCGACGCCGAGGCCGAGGCGACCATGCTGGCCCGCCTGCGGGCGCTCGGCTATATCGAATGACCCTGGGGTAGGGAGCGACGATGCCCAAGGCTCAGTTGCCCAGCGGCCTTCGGCTGCACTATCTCCAGGTCGGTCAGGGGCCCGATCTGGTGCTGATCCATGGTCTGACCGGCAACCTGGCCGTCTGGCACCTGCGGATCGTGCCGCTCCTGCGCGACCGTTTTCGGGTCCTGACCTACGATCTCCGGGGGCACGGCTACAGCGACATGCCGCCCACCGGGTACCCGGTGGGCGATATGGCGACTGATCTGGCCGACCTGCTCGCGGTCCTGGGGATCGCGCGGCCTCTCCTTGTCGGGCACAGTTTCGGGGCCGATATCGCCCTCAATGTCGCCCTGCGCTGGCCCGAGCGGGTTGAGCGGGTGGTGGCCATCGAGCCCGGTCTGGCGGCGCTGATTCACCGACGGCGGCGGGAGGACTGGGAGGGCTGGGCCTACTGGGCCCAGGCGCTGGAGCGCTTCGGGCTGGTGGTGCCGCCGGAGCGCCGGACAGATGTGGCCTACATGCTCCGGCTGAGTCTGCGGGTGCCGAAGGTCTATGGACCGGCCACCGGCCGCCCGCGCAAGGCCGAGCCGCTGCTGCGGCTGATCGAGCAGACGACGATGGTCCGGGACTACGAGGTGGTGGGCGATCTGACCCTGGAGAACATCCCCCGGATCACCACGCCGGTCCTGCTCATCGGGGGCGCGGGCTCGGCCTTCCTGGAGACCTATCATTACCTCCGGACCCATCTGCCCAACGGGCAGGCGGTGTTGCTGCCCGAGTCGGCCTGGGGGCATTTCGGGCCACTGGAGCAGCCGGAGCTGGTGGTGGCGCACCTGCTCCGGTGGCTGGACCCCGCCCGATCGGTGGAGGGGAGCGGATGAGCGCGGCGGTGCTGATCACCGGCTGTTCGACCGGGCTGGGTCTGGAGACGGCCGTCTATCTGGCCGAGCGGGGCTGGCGGGTCTACGCCGGGCTGCGCGACCTCGAACGACGGGCGGCGCTGGAGGCGGCGGCCCGGGCGCGCGGCGTCCGGCTGACCATGCTGCCGCTGGACATCACCGACCCGGCGAGCATCGACCGGGCGGTGCAGCAGGTGCTGACGGAGGCCGGCGGGATCTACGGTCTGGTGAACAACGCCGGGATCGGGCTCCGGGGCTACTTTGAGGACCTGCTGGAGAGCGAGGTGCGCCGGGTCTTCGAGGTCAATGTGTTCGGAACGATGGCGATGACCCGGGCGGTCCTGCCCGCCATGCGGGCGGCGGGCCGTGGTCGGATCGTCATCATCGGGTCGGTCGGCGGACGGATCGCCGCCTTCGGGGTCAGCGCCTACTGCGCCACAAAGTTCGCCCAGGAGGGCTGGGCCGAGGCCCTCTACCAGGAGCTCCGACCGCTGGGGATCGGGGTCGCGCTGGTCGAGCCCGGGATCATCCGAACCGAGCGCTGGGGGCGGAACCGGGCCATCGGTCAGCGGGCCCAGGACCCGACCAGCCCCTACTACCGCTGGTTTGTGGCGGCCGAACAGCTGACTGATCGTCTGGTCTCCTCGTCGCCGGCCCGTCCCCTCGACGTGGCCCGGGTGGTCCACCAGGTGCTGGCTGCGCCCCGGCCCCGGCTGCGCTACATCGTGGGCTGGCGGCCGTGGCTGGCCGTTCTGCTCCGGCGGTATCTGCCGGAGCCGATGTTCGAGCGGTTGTATTTCGGTATGGCTCTCTGGCGGCTGGAGCGGCTGGCGACGAGCCTCCCGGGTGCGGGGGAAGGAGAGCGGTAGTGGCCCGGTTTCTTCTCGGGGTCTGGCCGTTCACCGGCCATCTCCTCCCGAACATCGCGCTGGCCGGCGCCCTGCGGGCCCGGGGCCACGCCGTGGCCCTCTACACCGGCGCTCGGGCGCGGCCGCTGCTCGCCGACCCGACGCTGGACCTCTTCCCTTTTCAGCAGGTGCCGGAGGAGCAGGTCGTCGCCTGGGTGACGGAGATGGACCGGCTCAGCCTCGACTGGCGGGGCTGGCCGGCGCTCCGGCGTCTGCTGCGGGCCTGGCTGCTGGAGACCGTCCCCGCCCAGGTGGCCGATCTCACGGCGGTGATAGCGGCCTGGTCGCCCGATGTCCTGGTCTGCGACCCGGCCCTCTGGGGGCCGATCCTGATCCTGTCCGAGACCGGTCGGCCCCCCGTCGCGGTCTTCTCGTACCTGGCTGCCTGTCTACTGCCCGGCCGGGAGGGGCCGCTTCTGGGCCTGGCCTGGCCCCGGCCGACGACCTGGCTGGGATGGCGGCTCCGCGCGCTGGCGCGGGGGCTGCTCGAGCTGCTGGCAGCCGATATCCGGCGCGGAGCCAGCCTCCTGCGGCGGCGTTACGGGTGGCCGCCGCTGACGCAGAGCGTCACGGCCTTTGCCGGTCGGCTGCCGCTTTATCTGGTGGCCAGCGTTCCGGAGTTCGACTATCAACGCGCGGACCTGCCCCCGACCGTTCGCTACGTTGGGCCCTGTCTCTGGGAGGGACCACGGGGGGAGGTCCCCCCGGCCTGGCTGACCGATCTGCCCGCCGACCGTCCGCTCATCTATGTGACCGAGGGGACGGTGCACGCCAAGGCGCCCATCGTCCTGCGGGCGGCCCTGGCCGGGCTGGCGGGGCGGCCGGTGCAGGGAGTGGTCACCACCGGGCCGCAGCGCTCCCCATCTGTTCTGGCCGGAGCGGTCCCGCCGAACGTCCGGATCGAGCAGTGGGTGCCGCAGCGCTGGCTGCTAGAGCGGGCGGCGCTCGTGGTCACCACCGGCGGCTCGGGGTCGGTGTTGGGAGCGCTCCGGGCGGGCGTGCCCCTGGTGGTTGTGCCGACCGCCTGGGATCAGCCCGAGAACGCCTGGCGGGTGGTCTGGTCCGGGGCTGGAGTGCGTCTGAGCCCCCGGCAGTGCACGCCGGACCGTCTGTGGCGGGCGGTCGAACGGGTCCTGGGCGACCCGGCATTTCAGGCGAATGCCCGGCGGCTGGCGCAGGCCATGGCCCGCTACGACGGGCCGGCGACGGCGGCCGCCCTGCTCGAGACCCTGGCCGCCCGGGGGACAGTGCAGCAAGAGGAGGGATGATGGCGGTAACCGGTCTGCCGAACGTGGTTCTGGTCGTGGTTGATACCCTGCGGGCGGATCATCTGGGCTGCTACGGATATCAGCGGCCGACCAGCCCCTGTCTCGATGCGCTGGCCGCCCAGGGAACCGTCTGCGACGCCTTCTTCTGCGCCGGGCTGCCGACCCAGCCGGCGTTCACCACCCTCTACACCGGTCAGCACCCGTTGACCCACGGCGTCATCGCCCACGGTGGGCGAGCGACGCTGGCCCGCGAGGCGCCGTTCCTGCCCCAGCTGCTGGTGACCGCCGGCTACACCACCGCCGCCGTCGACAACCTGGCCCGGCTGCGGCACTGGTTCCTCCGGGGCTACGAGTACTACATCGATCCCAGCGTGCGGCACCCTTTGCTCCTGGAGGTCTCGGCCGCGGAGATCAACGCCCGCGCGCTGCCCTGGCTCCGGGCTCACGCCGCGGAGCCGTTCTTTCTGCTTCTCCACTACTGGGACCCCCACTGGCCGCTGTGCCCGCCCGAACGGTTCCGCCACCTGTTCTACCAGGGCAATCCGACCGACCCGACCAACCGGGCGCTGGAGGCCTGGTGGCAGGAGCCGCTGGGAGCGCTGGCCCGCGAGACCTGGCTGCGCCGCCCGGAGGGTCCCGTCACCGACCCCGCGTACATCGTGGCCCTCTACGACCAGGAGATCCGCGCGGTGGACGAGGCCATCGGCGAGCTGGTCGCCGAGATCGACCGGTTGGGGCTGGATGAGGACACGCTGCTTCTGGTCCTGGCCGATCACGGCGAGAGCCTGACCGAGCACGGCATCTTCTTCGAGCACCGGGGGCTCTACGAGCCGACCCTGCGCGTGCCCTGTCTCGCCCGCTGGCCGGGCCGGATTCCGGCGGGCCGGCGGCTTTCGGCTCTGCTGCAGCACCACGATCTGGCGCCGACCATCCTGGAGGCGTTGGGCCTGGAGATCCCCCCGGCGATGGACGGCCAGAGTTTCTGGCCGCTCCTGAGCGGGGCGACCACGACCGGCGGACGGGAGGCGATCATCGGTTGCGAATGCACCTGGCAGGCCCGGTGGAGCCTGCGGACGGCCCGCTACAAGTTCATCCTGGCGCGTGATCCCGATCGCACGGGGGGACCTCCGCGCGAACTCTACGACCTGTGGGTCGATCCGGCGGAGGAGCGTAATCTCGTGGACGACGAACCGGCGCTGGCCGCCGCCCTGGAGACGCAGCTGGAGGCCTGGATCGCCGACCGGCTGGCGGCGCTGGGCCTGGCGGAGGATCCGCTCGTCGCGCAGGGGGCCAGTCTGGGCGACCTGCCGGTGCTGGCCTGAGAGCTGGTCTGACGGAAAGGAGAACCATGGAGCGCGTCGAGGATCGGTCTGTCGACCTGCGGCAGGTGGTCGAGGCCTATCTCCAGGCGGCTACCGAACGGGACCTCGACCGGTGCCTGGCCCTCTACGCTGAGGACGCCGTCCTGTTCTTCGGCGCCGGGGTCTTTCGTGGTCGGAAGGCGATCACCGAGTGGCACCGGGAGCGGTTTGCCGCGGAGGTGCAGTTCGTGCGCATCGAGGCCATCCGGGTGCAGGGAGAGACGGTCATCGTCGATGGGGTGGTGACCTCGCGGCGGCTCCGCGCCTGGCGTATCGGGACGCTGGGGGGGCGGGCGACCTTTCGATTCCGCGAGGGGCGCATCACCGAGGCCCGATTCGGGGTGCGCCTCGGCAATCCCCTGGAGGGATGGTGAGGTGGCAGGCGGGGGACGACGTTCCTGGGGGCCGATCCTGCTGGTGGTCCTGGGGCTGGTGGCCTGCCGGAGCGGACGCCCGGCGGACTCGGCGGAGCTGCCGGGGCCGGCGGCCGACCCTCAGGTAACGGCGGTGACGCTGCTGACCGAGAACGGCGGTCGCGTGGACTGGCATCCGGGGCGCAATCTCATCGTCTTCGACCGTTCAGAAGGAGGACCCTACGAGATCTTTGTCATGGCCCCGGATGGGAGCGGGCAGACCTGTCTGACCTGCGGTCGGCCCGGGGCGCCGCCGCGCCATAAGGGCAACCCCGCCTGGCATCCCTCCGGGGCTTTCATCGCCTTCATCGCCGAGAAGGCCCATCACCGGGGAACCGCGCTGCGGGCGACACCCGGGATCGGGATCGATAACGACCTCTGGATCATGACGGGCGACGGCCAGCGTTACTCCCAGATCACGGCGGTCCCGCCGGGGATGGGGGTGCTCCATCCCCAATTTTCGCACGACGGCACCCGTCTGGTCTGGGCCGAGCGCGTGGCCGAGCAGCCACCCCCGAGCGGAACGTGGGTCATCCGGCTCGCCGAGTTCGTGGTCCAGGATGGCCTGCCGGCGGTCCGTCACATCCAGTCGTTCCAGCCCGCCGGCCCGGCCTTCTACGAGACCCACGGGTTCTCGCCGGACGACACGACGCTGCTTTTCAGCGCCAACCCGGAGCCGGGCCAGCCGTTCTGGGGGCTGGACATCTACGCCTGGCATCGGCCAACCCAGACCGTCCGCCGGCTGACGACGACCCTTGACCAGTGGGACGAGCACGCCCACTACTCGCCGGACGGGCGCTTTATCGTCTGGATGTCGAGCATGGGTTGCCGCTGTGACCCCAGCCGCCTGGCCGATCTTCGGACCGATTACTGGATCATGGCGGCCGACGGCACCCACAAGCGGCGTCTCACCTTCTTCAACGAACCCGGTCATCCCCACGCCCAGGGGGAGAGCACGGTGGCTGGCGACTTTGCCTGGGGGCCGAACGGTCGTCAGATCGCCGCCTATATCATCGGCAAGCGTCGGCTGATCGACCTCTTGCGCGGCCTCCGCGGGGGCGACCGGCAGAAGATCGTCCGCCTGGACCTGAGCGGGGGATAGGGAAGTGAGACGACGACTGATCGCCGCCCTGGTCGTGCTGATCGGGCTGGTGGCCGTCGGGCTGGTCCTGCGCCGGGCGCGGGCGCCCCAGGACGACCGGGTCTGGCAGACGCCATCGCCAACCGTGGTGGCGGTTGTTCCGGCCAGCCCCACGCCTCTGGCCTCGCCGGCTCCGCCCCGGCTGGAGGGAGTCGTTCCCCGCTCGCCGACCCCCGTGTTCCCGGCCACGCCACCGGCCTCGCCGGCCGTTCCCAGCCCAACGCCGGACGCGCGCGCCCGGCCGAGCGCGCCCGACTGGCTGCAGACCACCGGCCGGGAGTTCGTGGACACGGCCGGCCGGACGGTCGTTCTCCGGGGCTTCGTGACCCTCACCAACGACAGCGAGGGCCAGCCAGTGGTCTACACTCTCGACGATTACCGACGCATGCGCCAGCTGGGGGCCAACTACCAGTCGATCCGCCTCGGTGCCGGGGCGCTGGGCGCCTGGCCCGGCGCCCCCGGCGCGCCCCAGTACCTCGACCGGCTGGCCGGTATGGTCGCCATGGCCAAACGGGTGGGGATGTACTCGACGTTCAAGCTCACCGTTTACGATCTGCGGGGGTTCACGCGGGGCGGCTGGGAGGCGCTCTGGGCTGACCGGCACGGTGAGCAGGCGGCGTTGATCGCCGGCTGGCGGCGGATCTGGGAGAGGTTCAGGGATGAGCCGGCGGTGGTGGGCTACGATCTGCTCAACGAGCCGGAGCCCGGTGACCTGGGGGTGAGCACCGAGACGTTTATCGCCGACTACCTCAACCCCTTCTATCGACGGGTCATCGACGACCTGCGCCGAACGGATGCGCGTCATCTGGCGTTCTTTCAGCCGCCGTTCGGCTCGCCGCCGTACCGCGCTCCCTTACAGCGTCCAGGCGTGGTCTACACCCCGCACTTCTATCCGAATCTCCCCAACTACCTCCGCCGGGGCGATTTTTCAACCAGCGCCTACGCGCCGGAACTGCAGCGCTTTTTGAGCGAAGCCAGCCTCCACCAGGCGCCGCTTTTCATCGGCGAGTACGGCATGCCCTGGTCGCCCCGGAACGATGGCGACGCTCCGCGGGAGCGGCAGTACCAGCAGCTGGAGCGTACGGCCAGCGCCCTCTTCGACCAGCACCGGCTGGGGTTCAGTCGCCCCTGGTTCGCCGACGACCGGGCGGGGGTCCGTCTGGGCGGACTGGACCTGAACTGGGCGCTCATCCGGGGGACCGCCGGGCTGCGGGGACCGGAGCGGACGTTCATCACCGACATCATTGCTCGACCCTATCCGCAGCGGGTGGCGGGCACGCTCGAGGCCTTCGGCTTTGACTTCGACGGCCGGACGTTCACCCTGCGGTACCACAGCCGCCAGCGCCTGGGCCGAACCGAGGTCTATGTTCCCCAGCGGCGGCACTACCCCGCCGGGTTCCAGGTCCGACACAGCGGCGGCGCCGTGCTCCGGTCCGATCCGGCGTCGCCGACCGGGCTGCGCCTGGCCAGCGGCCCGACCGGATCGCCCACGGGCGCGTTCACCTGGCACGAGACAGACCAGGTGCTGGTGATCCAGGAGTGGCAGGATGGTGAGACAACCCTGGAGATCGTTCCGTAGGGGCCGGGGCCGCGGGCTTCGGGAGCCAGCCTGGGTCCGGACGATGGCCGGACTGCTGCTCGCCCGTGGGTGGCCTCTCCTGGCGACTGCTCTTCTACTCTGGTGGCCGCTGCCGACCGGGACCGCCGCGATGGAGACCGTGCGGCTGACGGCCGACCGGCCATCGGGTCAGCCGGTGGGGACGGCCATCCGGTTTACCGCCCTGGTGGCGGGCACCGCGGACTCTCGCTACCGGTTCGAGATCGCTCCGGCCGACGCCCTGTCCCGTCCAACCCACCTGCGCGACTACGCCCAGCAGCCGACGTTTACCTGGGCGCCGCTGGTCGAGGGATGGTACATGGTGCGGGTGATCGTGAAGGAGGGGCCTTCTGCGCCCCCGGGCGGCGAGGCCCGCCTCTGGTACCAGGTCCGGCCACGGGCCCCAGGCCGGCGGCCGCACCTGATGCTGGCCCCGGACCATCCGCTGGTGGCCCTGTACAGTCTGCCTCCCTGTGAGGGGCTGTTTCAGGTCCAGGTCCGCCCGGTCGGAGGCGAGCAGCCCTGGACGACGGTGGTCCACCGGCCCTGTCAGCGCGATCGGACGCAGGGTGTCTGGATCGGGGGCCTGGCCAGCCAGGCTGCCTACGAGGTCCGGGCGCTCCTGCTCGCGGGAGGGCAGGTGACGGTGACCGATTCCCAGACCATCGTCACCGGACCACTGCCGGACGGCGTGACCTTTCCCGCCCAGACGGTGGTCGTCCCGCCGGCGGGGGTGGCCCGCCCGCCGGTGGACCTTCTGGTCCAGTCGGTGATGAGCCGGCCGGACGGCGGCCGGCCGTTCCCGCTGGCCACCGCTCTGGACGGTCAGGTCGTCTGGTACTACGGGGAGCGCGGGGCTCTCCTGCTGCGGCCCGGCGATCCTGGTCAGTTTCTCCTGCACATCGTCGACCTGGCCGCTCTCGACCAGGGGCGGATCGTGAGCACCGTGCTCCGGGAGATCGATCTCGCTGGCTACACTCGCCGGGAGACGACGGTCGAGAGTCTGAACGCTCAGCTGGCGGCGCGAGGATACGCCACCCGCCTCAGCGGGTTCCACCACGAGGCCATCCGGCTGCCCTCGGGCCATACCCTGACCCTGGCCTACACCGAACGGCTCTTGTCCGATGTCCAGGGCTTCCGGGGGCCGGTGGTGCTCCTGGGGACCGCCATCATCGACCTCGACCCTCTCTGGCAGGTGGCCTGGGTCTGGGACGCTTTCGACCACCTGGATGTCAACCGGCGGGCGGTGCTGGGGGAGGAGTGCACCCCTGAGAACCTGAGTTGTCCGCCGTCGATGCTTGACCGCGACGGTCAGCCTCCCTGGCCGCAGGACTGGTTGCACGCGAATGCCCTTCTGGCTCTTCCGGACGGTCACCTGCTGCTCTCGCTCCGCAACCAGGACTGGATCGTCAAGATCGCCTACGGTCACGGGACCGGTGATGGGCGTGTTCTCTGGCGCTTGGGGCGGGAGGGTGACTTTGCCCTCGAGGCCCCGGCCGGCGAACCGGAGCCATGGTTCTCGCACCAGCACGATCTGGCCCTGGTCCCGGCCACTGGGCGGCTGGTGGTCTACGATAACGGCAACACCCGCTGCGCCGGCGCCGCCTCCGGCCCCTGCCGGAGCCGGGGGCAGGTCTATGAGATCGACCCGCTCCAGCGGGTGGCCCGGCTGGTTCTGAACGTGGATCTGGGGCATTTCTCCCCAGCCCTCGGCGCGGTGCAGGTGCTACCGAACGACCGCTATCTCTTCGCCTCCGGGTTCATCACCCGGGGAGCGGCGCTCGGCGGGGATGGGCTGGCCCAGGTGACCGAGGTCACCGGGTCGGGGCAGACGACCTACGCGCTCCAGGTCGGGGCCAGTCTGTACCGGGCCTACCGTCTGCGCGCTCTCTACGGCTACCGTCAGGTCTGGACTGTGGAGCCCGCATTCTGAGCGGGGATTGGAGTGGTCGGTCTGTGGCGCAGTTCACCGACAGCGCGACGGGGAGACGGTAGATCACGGGCTGGAAGATCTGGAGAGCCGCGGCGGGAGCTGTGGCGTGAGGAGGGCGGACCGATGCCCGCCGGCGCGAGAGGTTCGGGAGGCCGTCAGCTGGCCACTCTGCTCCTGGTGGTTGTCGTCGCCTTCGGGGGCGGGCGGGGGGGTCTGGCCGAGGCGTTGCCGCCGCTGAGCGCGCCCGACTTCGTGCGGTCGGGGGAGCAGGGCTTCGGCGACCGGCAGAACAGCTGGGCCTGGGCGATGCAGTGGTGGCGCGGTCGGCTCTATGTCGGCACCAACCGCGCCTACCGCTGTGTGTCGGCCTGGGAGCTCCACCGTCAGCTCCCGGCTCTCTTTCCCTATCCTCCCGCCGACCCGGACCTGGACTGCGCGACCAACCCGGCCAGTCTGCCTCTGCAGGCCGAGATCTGGCGCTGGACTCCGGAGACCGGCCTCTGGGAGCGTATCTACCAGTCGCCGGCCGACGTTCCGAATCCGGACATTCCCGGCGCGTTTGTTCCGCGCGACAACGGCTACCGGACCATGGCCGTGCACACCGACCCGGATGGGACCGAGGCGCTCTACGTCGGCGGGATCTCGACCAAGCCGATGTGGGCGGGAAGTGTTCCCCCGCCCCGTATCCTGCGCTCAACCGACGGGGCGACCTTCCAGCCGATCCCCCAGAACCCGGGGACGTTCATGGGGAGCCTCCCCAAGGCCAGTTTCCGGTCGCTGACCTCTTACAAGGGCCAGCTCTTCGTCATCCACGGTTCCGTGCAGGGCAATGGCGTGGTCCTGGCCTCGCCCAATCCGGCGGCCGGTGATGACGCCTGGCGCCAGGTGACGCCCGAGCCCTACCGGTTCTTCGAACTCGTGGTCTTCAACGGCTGGCTGTACCTGGGGGCGCTGGACCTGGAGGGGGGCTACGCGGTCTACAAGACCAACGCCACGGGCGAGCCCCCGTACACGCTCATCCCGGTCGTCCAGCGCGGGGGCTACCTCAGCCCGCGCCCCAGCGGCGCGGTGGTGAGCATGCACGTTTTTAACGGGCGGCTCTACGTCGGCACCGACAGTCCGGTCGAACTCATTCGGATCAACCCCGACGACACCTGGGAGCTGGTCGTCGGCACGCCGCGCCAGACGCCCTTCGGGTTCCTCACCCCGCTCAGCGGGCTCGACGACGGCTTCAACAACCAGTTCAACGACCACCTCTGGCGCATGCAGGCCCATGAGGGACGGCTCTACCTCGGAACCTACGATGCCAGCATCCTCTGGAAAGACGACCCGCAGCTCAACCCTCGTCTCCAGCATCTCCAGGGCTTCGACCTCTACCGCACCGATGAGGGCTGGTATATCAGCCCGATCACCACCAACGGGTTCGGCGACCGTTTCCACTTCGGGGTGCGGAATCTGGCTTCGACCCCCTTTGGGCTCTTTCTGGGCACGGCCAACGATTACTACGGGCTGCAGATCTGGCGCGGGATCACCCCGACGACGCCGCGCACACCGCCCGCGCCGGCCCGCCTGGAGATCGAGAGGCGGGAGTCCCAGCCGCTGCTCTCCTGGGAGCCGGTTCCGGGGGCGATACGCTACCACGTCCAGCGGGCGGTGATCAAGACGGTTGAGGTGACGCCGCCGATCCTGCCCTCGGGGCAGTCGCTGGCGGCTCGGGCCCAGATCCTGGGTCAGCAGTACGAGGGGGCGGTGATCGAGCCGAACGCCAGAGCAGTCGGTCGCCAGGGCTTCCTCCAGCAGACGGTGGAGTACCCCACCACCTTCGTCGAGATCGGAAGAGCGTCGTGTAGGGAAAGAGTGTAGATCTCGGTGGTCGCCGTATCATTAAAAAAAAAAGAGAAAAA
>ERZ511473.1801-NODE-1801-length-14540-cov-3.516559_pt1 | contig 14540 bp, 13 predicted proteins | sample MGYA00374947_ERZ511473 | MGnify/ENA primary metagenome ERZ511473 (study PRJEB26303, sample SAMN06343854) | sediment metagenome | isolation source: hot spring sediment | place: Canada: British Columbia | collected 2012-09-26 ... | reverse complement strand
GGCGAATACGACCAGGTCGATCGCGCCGATCCGGGCAGTTGCCAGCATCAACATGATCGCTTCCGGGCAGGTCGGCATGTAGATACCCACCCGGTCGCCTCGCTCGATGCCGAGGCCTCGGAGCGCGGCGGCGAGGCGCTTGACCTGGCGCAGGAGCTGGCCATAGGTGTAGACGCGCCGCTCGCCCCGCTCGTTCTCAGCGATCAGCGCCGCGTGCCCGCCCCAGCCGCGCTCCACATGATGGTCGAGCGCGGCGTAGCACAGGTTGGTCTGGGCGCCCGCGAACCACCGGAAGGTTGGCGGCTCCCACTCGAACACGCGGTCCCAGGTCCGGAACCAGGGAGCCTTCCGGGCGGCGCGGGCCCAGAACTCTTCGGGATCGGCCTTCGCCTCTCGCTGCCAGCGTGCGACGATCGGATTGACCACTTCCATCGAGCACCTCCCTGGACAGCTCGCGGTCTGCGGCACCAGCTCGATTGACCTCGCGGCTACAGCCTCACTGTAATAGTTGATTGCCTGGTTGTCCAGACTCCCAAGCCACCGGTGCCGTACGGACGGGCACGGTCGATGGCAGCGCGGTCGTGTAGCCCGGTATAGTTACCGCGAGCTCCAGGAAAGGCACACCGGCATGGACAATGTCGTCCTCGACTCGACTGTCGCCTTTTTGCAGCGGATACCACCGTTCCAGTTCTTGCCGGAGCCGACGCTGCGGCGTGTCGCTGCCCAGGCGGAGATCCACTACTTCCCGAAGGGCACGGCGCTCATCCGCCGCGGCGGAGCACCCGCTGAGTACCTCTACGTGATCCAGCGCGGCGGCGTAAAAAAGTCGGTCAGATCCGAGGATGGCGAAGAGACAGTGGTCGAGATCGCGGGCGAGGGAGACCTCGTCGGCGTGCTCTCGGCCGTGGATCACACCGCCGGCCATCTCGACGATATCGCGCTGGAAGACACCGTCTGCTACGCCATTCCCCGTGCGGTCGTAGACGAGCTTATGGCGACCGAGCCAGCCTTTACCCGTTACCTGCTGCACGCGCTGCAACAGGCGCTGGACGTGAGCCTGGAGGCTCTCCGCCAGCGGGCGGCGCTCTGGGAGAGTGACGGCTCGTTCCTGCTCGCCGCGCGCTGCCGGGATATCGCCCGCTCACCGGTGTTGACCTGCTCGCCGGCGACTCCGATCCAGGAAGCCGCGCGACGGATGACGGAGCACCGGGTTAACTCGATCGTCGTTGTCGACGAGGCTGGACACGGAAGCGGCATTGTCACCGACTGGGACCTGCGGGAGCGTGTCGTCGCCGCTGGCCTCGACTACCTGCAGCCCGTGAGCCAGATCATGAGCAGCCCACTGGTCACCGTCGCGGGCGACGAGCCGGTCGCTGAAGCCATTCGGCTGATGATCGCCAGGAACATCCATCACCTCGTCGTCGTGGACGGTGCCAGGCCGATCGGGATGATCACGGGCTACGACCTGGTCGTGCGCCAGGGAACCAGCCCGGTCTTCATCGCAAAAGCGATCGACCGGGCCAGCGACCCGAAGGCCATGAGGTCGCTCCTGGAGCAGGTGCAGCGGCAACTCTTCCCGTTCCTGCTCGCGCGTGGGGTGCGGGCGACCCAGCTCGGCTACATCGCGGCCGAGATCAACGACCGGATCATCGCGCGGCTGCTAGCCCTGCTCGAAGCCGAGCTCGGCCCGCACCCCGTGCCTTACTGCTGGCTGGTGCTGGGTAGCGAAGGGCGCCGCGAGCAGACGATCAAGACGGATCAGGACAACGCACTCCTCTATGCCGACCCTCCCGAAGGCGAGGAGGATGCCGCGCGCGACTACTTCCTCGAACTCGGCCGGCGCGCCGTCGAGGGGCTGGTGGCGGTCGGCTTTCCTCCCTGCTCCGGCCGCTACACGGCCGATAACCCGGAGTGGGTACAGCCGCTGGCGCGCTGGCGACGGCGCTTCGAGGCGTGGGTCGCGGTACCCGAGCCGGAAGATGTGCTCAGCTCGTTGATCTTCTTCGACTTCCGTGGCGTGCACGGGGACCTTGCGCTCGCCGATCAGCTCCGCCGGTACATCACGGAGCTGATGCCGCAGAGCGGGCTGTTCCTCGTTCACGTGGCCGGCATCTCGACCGCGCAGGGCCCACCGCTCGGCTTCCTCGGGCAGTTCGTCGTGGAGCGCTCAGGGGAGCACAAGGACCAGCTCGACCTCAAGCACGGCGGGACCGGCGCCATCGTGAACCTCGTTCGCCTCTTCGCGCTCCGGCATGGCGTGGAGGAGACCAGCACGCTCAGCCGCCTGGAGCGGCTCAAGGCTGCCGGGCAGATGCAGGACGAGCTGGCGAACGACCTGGCCGAGGCTTTCGAGTTCTTGCTGAGCCTGCGCTTCCGCCAGCAGTGGGAAGATCTTCGAGCTGGCAAGCCGATCTCGAACTTCATCGATCCACGCCAGCTCTCGTCGCTCGAGCGGCGCCTGCTCAAGGAGTCGTTCAAGATCATCGGTCGAGCGCAGGCAGTAGTCCGGCAAGAGTTCTCTGTGGAGCACGGCATGGCATGAGCTGGCACGGCGGTCGCCGCCATGCGCTCCAGCCGCTGGTCGAGCGCCTGCGATCGATCCGCTCGCTCTCCCGCCAGCCGCTCGCCGAAACGGCGTTCACGGTGGTCGATACCGAGCTGACGGGCCTCGATCCCGACTCGGACGAGATCCTGGCCATCGGCGCCATCCGGATGATCGGGACACGCATCCTGGTGGGAGAGACCCTCTTCTCTGCCATACGCCCGGAGCGCCGGGCTTGGGGCGCAAGCGTGCCTGTCCATGGGATTCGGCCGGTGGATGTGCAGCACGCTTCTCCGGCAGAGGCCGTGTTGCCGGCCCTGATCGATTTCTGCAAGGGAACCGTGATGGTGGGCTATGGGGTCGACCTGGATCGCCGAGTCCTGGAGCGGAGCCTGGCGCGTTTAGGGAAGGATGAGCTGCCTCGCCTGTGGCTCGATATCGCCCGGGTGGAGCGCTGGCTGCGCTCGCGCGCGGGCCGGCTCCCGGAAGCCGGCGCATCGGAGCGGTTGCCCACCCTCGCCACGCTGGCGCAGCAGGAAGGCATCCCAGTTCCGGCCACCCATCATGCTCTGGCCGACGCCTTCGTGGCGGCTCAGCTCTGGCAGCGTCAACTCGCCCGGCTGCTGGCAGAGAGGGTCACGACTGTGGGAGACCTGGCGTTGATCGGCGCGTTACGCCGCAGTGCCGGGCCACGGCGGTAGGCTGTGCGAGCGAGCTGCGGGGAACGGGTACTCGTGCTTCCGGTCGCCTCAGCCCGCCCGGAGCAAGGGGAGCAAGAGGATACGCAGCGCGATGATCAAGAGCAGCGCGGCGAGCGGCACCAGGCGTTCGGGGATCGGCAGCACGCGGCGGACGAGCTGGTAGATGGGCTCGGTCGTGCGGCGGAAGAACTCGGAGAAGAAGGTACGGGTATCGCCGGTGATCAGGGTGAGGACGACTCGCCCGATGATCAGCCACATCAGGAGCGAGAGCGCGATATTGACGAGGTGTCCAACCAGCTCGGCCATACTTCTCCTGTTCGCAACGCGGGGGATAGGGAAGGGGCGCCGGGGTAATCGCCCCGGCGCCCCCTGCAGACCCTTAGTCCTCGCCGCCGGCAACGGCGCCGGGCTGGGGCGCGACCTTCAGCTCGCCCACCGGGATACGGAGCTGCTCGACCATGTCTTGGATGTGCTTCGGCGAGGGCGCCGTCGCCAGGCTCACGATCACCTGCAGCGCGAAGTTGACGGCCATGCCGAAGATCCCGGCCGACAGGTGCGACAGGCCGAGGATCGTGATGTTCGGGTTCACGTAATTAGCGGCCATGTACGCGATGCAGGTCAGAAGCCCGCCGATCATCCCGGCGATGGCTCCGTTCGCGTTCGCGCGCTTCCAGAAGATGCCGAGCAGCAGCACTGGGAAGAAGGTCGAGGCCGCCAGCGAGAAGGCCCAGGCCACCATCTGCACGATCAGCGCCAGGCGCGGGATCGCGGCCAGACCGGCGAGCACCGCGGCGATGAGGATCATCACCCGGCTCATCAGGAAGCGCCGGCCGTAGCTCGCGTTGGGATTGATGATCTTGGCGTAGATGTCGTGCGAGAGTGCCGTAGAGATCACCAGCAGCAGGCCGTCCGCGGTGGACAGCGCCGCCGCCAGTCCACCAGCCGCCACCAGCGCGGCGATGGTGAATGGAAGGCCAGCGATCTCCGGGGTGGCCAGCACCACGATATCACCCACGATCTGGAGCTCGCTGAACTGCAGGATCCCGTCGCCGTTGGCGTCGTTGATCGTCAGCAGCCCGGTCTGCACCCAGTTGTTGACCCAAGCCGGGAGCGTGGCGATCTGCTGTCCCACGACGCTGCGGAGCACCTCCCAGCGGGAGAAGGCGGCGTAGGCCGGCGCGGTGAAGTAGAGCAGGTAGATGAAGAAGAGCGACCAGCCGACGCTCAACCGGGCGTCCTTCGGGCTGGGGACGGTATAGTACCGGATCAGGATGTGCGGCAGCCCGGCCGTTCCGGTCATCAAGCAGAAGGTGAGTGCGAGGAACTCCCAAGGCGTGCCCACCCAGTCGCGGTTCACGATCGGCTCAGGCGCCGGGAGGCCGATCTCCGGCAGTGACCGCACGGCCGATGCGTTGGACAGCGCCGTCTTGAACGGCTCGACGTACGACGAGAGGTTCAACTGCCGCTCGATCTGCACGATCTGGTTCAGCGCCTCGCCGTACATGAGCTGCGGGAAGGGGATGCCGGTCAGCCTAGCCGAGAGCACGGTTACCGGGATCAAGTAGGCCACGATCAGGATGATGTACTGGGCGACCTGTGTCCAGGTGATCGACTTCATCCCGCCCAGGAACGAGCAGAGCAGTACCCCCGCCAGGCCGACGAAGACGCCGACCCGGTAGTCCAGCCCGAAGAAGCGGCTCATGATGATGCCGACGCCAGTCACCTGCGCCGTGACGTAGGTGAAGGAGACGATGATGGCGCAGATGGCGGCGACCAGGCGGGCCAGCTTCTCACGCTCGGCGAACCGCGCGGCGACGAAGTCCGGGATCGTGAACTGCCCGAACTTCCGAATATAGGGCGCGAAGAGCAGCGCCAGCAGCACGTAGCCGCCGGTCCACCCCATGATGTAGGCCAGGCCGTCATAGCCGAGGAGCCAGAGCGTGCCCGCCATCGAGATGAACGAGGCGGCGCTCATCCAGTCGGCGCCGGTCGCCATACCATTGAAGACGGCGGGCACACGCCGCCCGGCGACGTAATACTCATCGAGCCGGCGGGTGAAGTTGAGGATGCCGATGAAGGCGTAGATGCCGAGCGTGAGAAGGATGAATAGCCAGCCGATGACGCGGTTGGGTAGCCCGGCATAGAGCTCTAACAACATGATGAGGAGCGTAAAGAGGATCAACCCGACCAGAAATGCGCCATAGTAACGTGCCAGGCGGCTCTGGAAGACCGAGATTTCCTTGCGCGTGACCCGGACGTACGACCCTTCCTGCGCCATCGTCGCTACTCCTCCTCGTCAAAGCCGTACTTCTTGTCGATCACGCGGTTCATGCGCAGGGCGTAGGTGAAGATCAGGATCACATAGACCGTGATGGCCCCCTGGCTGGAGAGCCAGTAGCCGAGCGGGAACCCGGTGAGGATATGGATGTCGTTCAACGCCTTGGCGAACGGTGGGTGCAGGTAGCTGACGATGAACCAGATTGTGAGCAGAATGATGATCAGTCGCCAGTTCTCGCGCCAGTAAGCCGCGATCCGGCTCTGTTCCGCCTGCGATCGCTGGTCCTCCATCTGTTCCTCCCCTTCTCGCGCTTCATGGCCGAACTCAGCGATGGAGTATCGATCGTCGAGTCGATCTCCCCCCTTTCGTCTTGCACTGCTGCCTGCGAGATGCTCGGTCCTGCCGCACCTCCTTCCTCCGGTCGGCATTCACGGTTGTCGAACCGACTTCAGGCACCCTCCGCTTCGCTCACACAGTCCCGCTCCATCGCAGGCAATGACGCAGCAGGCCAGCGCCTGGACGGTGATGAGCCACCTGGCTCCGGCGGGTGGCCGCGACACGCCGGGCCACCCCTGGGTTCTCAGTCGGCTCGCAAAGAACTGAGCGCTGGCCACCGCCAAAGTCGCTGCTCATCGCGCCGGTCGCGGCTTTATGCTGCTCGTTGAAGACATCGCTAGTACGGAAGGGAGCGACAGCCTATTTCTGCTTCTTCGCGTTGATGGTGCTAGTGTAGTGGAACCGGTTCCGCATGTCAACAGGTGCAAGTAGAGAGCCTGATTCTTACCCTCGCAGAGCCGACTTCCAACCGCTCTTGGTGGGCGACGCGGGCTTCAGCCGTGCGGACAAGAGGGCCGGCAGACTCGCACGACCGCTTAGACGGAGAGAAGTGGCGACCCTCAGGTCGAAAGCTCTCTGGCAGGGAAACCCGGACAGCATGCCCCGCTCGCCAGCGCTGCGAAGCAGTGGTGCGTGTGGCGAGAACTCCGGCGCGCTGGCGAGCCGACCCGCGGCCCGGAACGCGCGGGAGCGCTCTTCCCAGGCCCGCACGGTGAGCTCGATGTGGTGCCCTCCTCCCGGGAGCGGGCGGAGCCGGACGAGCCCGTGATTGTTGGCCAGAACCAGGAAGTGGCGCTCAAAATGCAGCTCGGGCTCGAGCAGGTTCGGGGCGCGGGTGGCGATGAGGTTGAGCCACCGTTCGAGACGGGTGGCCTTCGTTGTCAGCGGGCTGCTCGTGCACTCGAGGATCGCGCCGAACTTCCCGCGCCGGTGAATGGTGAACGCGCTCGCTGCGTGCACGTCGCCCGAGAGCAGGGCGACCTGCCGGTAGGGCGCGGCGGTCTGCCAGTCGAACAGGGCGCTCAACAACCGGTTCCAGCTCTGACGAATGCGTCAGAACAGCAGCGGTCACGTACCTCGTCGGCGAGGTGACCAGGTAGTCGGTGTTACCCAGCGACCGGCGGGCTGGGCGCTGCCCCGCATTCCCCGTCGCAGCCATTGGCGAAGGCAGCGCTCGGTGGTAGAAACGGGCGGCGGAGTCCGTCTCCGCTGAACAACCAGAGAACCTGACTCGCATGGGCTGAGGGGAGGACAGGTGGCCGCACCACGGTACGCCGTCAGCATCGATGTTGGGGGCACGTTTACCGATCTGGCGCTCTTCGACGTCACGCAGGGGGCTGTGGCGGGAATACATAAGGTACTCACCGACCCCCAGCGTCCGGCACGCGCGGTGCTCCAGGGCTGGCGCGAGCTGCTGGAGCTGGCCGGCGTCGAGCCACGTCAGGTCGCTGAAGTCGTACACAGCACCACGCTCGTGACGAACGCGCTGGTCGAGCGGCGGGGTGCCCGCACGGCGTTGCTCACGACCCAGGGCTTCCGCGATGTCCTCGAGATCGGCATCGAGCAGCTCTACGATATCTACGATCTCTTCGCTCCGTACCCGGAGCCGCTGGTGCCCCGCCACTGGCGGCGCGAGGTGCGCGAGCGCCTGAGCCGGGACGGGTCGGTGCTGGAGCCGCTGGACGAGGACAGCGTGCTGGTCCAGGTGGATGAGCTGGTTTCCGAAGGGGTCGAGTCGATCGCCGTCTCGCTGATCCACGCCTACCGGAATCCGGCCCACGAGCGGCGTATCGCCGAGCTCATCGCCAGGCGCTACCCGGAGCTGGCGGTCTCGCTCTCGTCGCAGGTGGCGCCGCTGATCGGCGAGTACGAGCGCACCGCGACAGTCGTTGCCGATGCCTACGTCAAGCCGCTGCTCCGGCGCTACCTCGCGGATCTGCGCGACGCGCTCGAGGCCGACGGCTTCACCGGCCGGCTCTTCCTCGTCCTCTCCTCCGGCGGGGTCACGACGCTGGAAGCGGCTATGGACTTCCCGGTACGACTGCTCGAGTCCGGCCCGGCGGCTGGAGCCTTCGCAGCCAGCTTCTACGGCCGGCTGGCCGGGCACGAGGATGTGCTCTCGCTGGACATGGGCGGCACCACTGCCAAGGCCTGCCTGATCGAGCGAGGCGCGCCGGAAGTGGTGCGCATGCTCGAAGTCGATCGGGTGCACCGCTTCAAGCCAGGCAGTGGACTGCCGGTGATGACGCCGACAGTCGACCTGATCGAGATCGGTGCCGGCGGCGGGAGTATCGCCACGATCGACCGGCTGGGGCTGCTCAAAGTGGGGCCGCAGAGCGCCGGGGCCGATCCCGGGCCGGCCTGCTACGGGCGCGGCGGAGAACGGCCGACGGTGACCGACGCGAACCTGCTGCTCGGCTATCTCGACCCCGCGAACTTCCTCGGCGGCCGGATGTCGCTGCGACCGGAGCTGGCGCGCCAGGCGGTGGCCCGCTTCATCATGGAGCCGCTCGGACTGGAACTGGGCGCGGCCGCCCGCGGCGTGCACGCGATCGTCAACGAGAACATGGCCCAGGCGGCGCGGACGCACATCATCGAGCGCAACCGCGACCCGCGTTCCCTGGCGATGGTCGCCTTCGGCGGTGCCGGGCCGGCCCATGCGGCCTCGGTAGCGCGCATCCTCGGCATCCGCACGGTCATCGTCCCGCTCGGCGCCGGGGTCGCCTCGGCGATCGGTGCGCTGACGGCGCCGCTGGCCATGCCGTTCACGCGCACCTATATGACGACCCTCGAGGACTGCGACTGGTCGGTGGTGTGCGGGCTCTACCAGGAAATGCGGGCCGAGGCTGCCCGTGCCCTCGCTCCGGTGGCCGGCGAGGCAGCGCTGATCGAGACGCGGGCGGTCGACCTGCGCTTCGCTGGGCAGTACCACGAGCTGCGCGTCACGATCCCCGAGGGGCTGGAGCTCTCGGCAGAGTCGCGGGACGCGCTGGAGGCGGCCTTCGCCGCGCGCTACCGCGAAGTCTACGGGCGGGTACCGTCGGGCCTGGGGGTAGAGGCGCTCAACTGGCACTTGACGGCCTCGGTGCCCCGGCCGGCTTTCCGGCTGGCTCCGGAGCCGGTGGAAGCTCGCGATCCCGCGCCTGCGCTCCGGGGCGAGCGGGCAGTCTACTTCGACGACCCGGCGCCCGGTGAGCGGCGATGCCCGGTCTACGACCGCTACCGGCTGTTGCCTGGCATGCAGCTCGCCGGCCCGGCGATCGTCGAGGAGCGCGAGACGACGATCGTGGTGCCACCTGCCTGGCAGGCGAAGGTAGACGCCTATCGTAACCTGATTCTCGAGCGCGCTGGGCACGAGGCTGACGAGTGAGGTCGCCGGTGGAGGCAGGTGAGGGGCGAGGCGGTATTCGATCGATGAGTGAGACGCGAGGAGTGGGCCAGGACGTTGCCCAGCCGTCGTTCGACCCGGTCAGCCTGGAGATCATGTGGAGCCGGCTCATCGGCATCGCCGACGAGATGTGGGTGACCATCCTGCGCACTGCCGTCTCCACTATCATCGGCGCGGCCCAGGACTTCGGCTGCGAGATCCTGGACGCCGACGCGGGCTCGGTTGCCCACTCCAACCGCAGTATGCCCGTCTTCAACCTGGTCATGCCGACCGTCACGCGAGGAGTGATCGCCCGCTACCCCATCGAGCAGATGCGTCCCGGCGATGTCTACATCACGAATGACCCTTGGCTGTGCGCCGGGCACCTGGACGACATTGCCCTGATCACGCCAGTGTTCCGCGATGGCCGGGTCGTCGCCTTCGCCGTCAGCGTCGCCCATACCACCAGCATCGGCGGCTCGCTCGACCGCCGCACCGTGCGCGACATCTACGAGGACGGCCTGCGCATCCCGATCCTCAAGCTCTACGATGCCGGCCGGCCGAACGAGACCGCTTTCGCCTTCATCCGCGAGAACGTGCGCACGCCCGACCTGGTGTTGACCGATATCGAGGCGCAGCTCACCGCGAACGGGCTCGGCGCTGAGCGGGTACTGGCCTTCCTCGACGAGTACGGGCTGCCGGATCTCAAGGCTATCTCCCGGGTCATCCAGGCGTATTCCGAGCGGGCGATGCGCGAGGCGATCGCCGCGGTGCCGGACGGGGTCTACGAGCACGAGGTGTGGGCCGACGGGCTGGACGAGCCGGTCTACCTGCGCTGCCGGATCCTGGTGCGGGGCGACGAGATCCTGGTCGACTACACTGGATCGGATCGGCAACGTCCCCGCGGCGGCATCAACTGCACGCTGACCTATACGAGGGCCCACACGGCCTACCCGCTCAAGTGCCTGCTCTCCCCGACTGTCCCGGCCAACGAGGGCACCTTCCGGCCGATCCAGGTGATCGCGCCGGAAGGTTCGATCCTCAACTGCACGGTCCCGGCCTCGGTCGGCTCGCGTACCCGCACCGGCTGGCACCTGCACGCGCTGATCTTCGGCGCGCTCGCCCCAGCTCTGCCGGAGCGGGTGCAAGCCGGCAACGGCTTGATGCACTCGATCCACGTCTACGGCCAGGAGCCGGACGGACGCTTCTACAACGCGCACTTCTTCACTGCCGGCGGGCGTGGCGCGAGCCTGGGGCGGGACGGGATCGGTAGAAACTGCTTCCCCTCGAGTGCTCGCAACGTGCCGGTCGAGATCTTCGAGAGCCGCACGCCAGTCCTGGTGCGAACGCGCTCGCTTCGACCGGATTCGGCCGGGCTGGGGCAGTGGCGTGGTGCCTTCGGGCATCAGCTCGAGTTCAGCCCGCTGCCGGGCTACCCGCTCCCGGTGAACGTCTTCATCGACCCTGACCGGCTGCGTTTCCCTCCGAAGGGGCTCGCTGGAGGGCAGGATGGCCCCTGCACCGAGGTGATCGTCAATGGCCGGCGGCTCGGACCGGAGGAGCTACGCTCCGGGCAGATCACCCTGGAGACGCCGGATGACCGGCTCGAGCTGCACCTGCCCGGTGGCGCTGGCTACGGGCCGCTGGAGCAGCGCGACCCAGAACTGGCCGCTGCCGATCTCCGCGCTGGCCTGGTCGACCCGCAGTGCCTGCCGGAGTCGCTGCGCCAGGCCGCCGAGCGGCTGCTGGCCGGGCAGGCCGGCGCTCGTGCGCCATCGGCGACTGGGTAGCGCACGTGGTCGGTATCGCGCTGGCGCTGGCCTCGAGCCTCTTCTGGGGAGCTGCTGATTTCCTGGCCGGACTGGCCAACCGGCGAGCGCCGCTCGCCACCGTGTTGCTCGGCACCCAGCTCGCCGGCCTGGCCCTGGTCGGCCTGGTACTCCTGGTGCGCGGCGATGGGCTGCCGCGCGATGCCCGCCTCGGCTACGCGGCGCTAGGAGCCGCCGGAGTAGTGGTGGGACTGGGGGCGCTCTACCGAGGGTTGGCGCTCGGCCCGATGGGTGTGGTGGCGCCGATCTCGGCGCTTTCCGGCGCCGTGCCGGTACTGGTCGGCCTGGCACTGGGCGAGCGACCGTCCTGGCTGCAGCTCGTCGGGATGGCGCTGAGCCTGCTCGGCGTTGCAGCAGCCGCGGCGGCGCCATCGATGCCGGCTGGCGGCCAGCCTGGGTGGGTGGCTGCTGGGCTCGGGCTGCTGGCCGCGGCCGGGATCGGGAGCGCGCTGGTCGGACTGAACGCGGCCAGCACGGTTCATCCAGGCTGGGCGGTTCTCGTGCTACGCCTGACCGTGGTCACCGCGCTGGTCGGCGGGCTGGCGCTCCGCCAGGTGCTCGGCCGTGCGTTCGGGGCGGTGCGGCCTCTCGAGCGGCCTGCGGCGGCGGGAGTAGACCCGGGGGCCGGGGACAGTGGCCTTCAGGCGGATGCGCGGCGGGTCCCGGCCGTGCAGATCGTCACGGCCGGGACGCTGGACGCCGGGGCGAATCTCCTCTTCGGCGTGGCCTCCAACTTCGGTGCGCTGAGCGTCGTCGGGCTGCTCGGCTCGCTCTACCCGGTGAGCACGGTGCTGCTGGCCCGCTTTGTTCTCGGGGAGCGGCTGCGCCCGGTACAGCTCGCCGGGGTGGGGGCGGTGCTGGCCGGCGTGAGTGCGATCAGCCTGGGGTGAGGATCAGGGCTCGACTGCGAAGAGCGTCGTCACCGGCACGCAGAAGCCGGGGAGTACGTCGCCTCCGTCTAGCTCCTGCTCGGGGCCGAGCTCGCGGGCCTGGCCATCAGGGGTGTAGACGGTGAGCGAGCGGCTCTTGGGCCAGAGGACCCAGACCAGCCGGGTCCCGGCGGCCAGGTAGTCGCGCACCTTGTCGTGCACGTCTTCGGCCCGGTCGTTGGGCGAGACGATCTCCACCGCCAGGTCAGGCGCGCCTGGCCAGAAGCCCTCAGGAATGCCGCTCTCTGGGATGCGCTCGCGCGAGACGAATGAGGCGTCGGGGATGCGCACGGTATCGGGATTACGGCCAAGGATGTAGGCTACTCCATCGGTGAACACTAGGCCGAGGTTCCGCGTCCTCGCGAATTCGTAGATCAGGCGATAAACCAGCGCCGCGATGAGGTTGTGCAACGCCCCCGCGCCTGGCACTTCGACCGGCACTCCTCTCACCAGCTCGTAGCGCACGCCCGGCTGCTCGGGCAGCTCCCAGAGCTCCTCGGCGGTGATCAGCCGTGCCGGTTGAGCGGCTGCGGGCATCGAGTGCGCCTCTTGCCTGGCTGCGCTCATCCCTGACCTCGCGTGTGTCGTTACTGGCCGTATCGCCCGAAGTGAACACCACGCAGGTGCTCGGAGCAAGTATGTCAGCCTGACATCGTCGTCAGATGGGGGTTCCATGGACGGTGGGCGAGCCCTCGGGCAAACATGCTCGTCAGGGAACCGGGGACAGCGCACCACACCTCGGCCACGAGGCGTTGCTGTCGCACTCGCTCGCTGCGGGCGCGACCCTCATCGTCGAGCTCAGCCCGGCCCAGTTTGCCCGATCTCGCGTCGCTCCCGGTCGATCTGCTGACCGTACGGCCAGTTCCTTGCGTTATCCCTTCACGTACGAGAGCTTCTCCGCAACCTTGCCGTTGCGCACGCGGAACAGATCGATGCCGCGAACGTGCCCAGGCATGCCCTCGGCGTCTGGGGCCCAGCGGTACAGCCAGCGCACGACGCAGCGATCCCCGGTCGCGAACAGCTCCTCGACCTCGAAGACCGCGCTCGGCGACGAGCGGAAGAAGGCTTCCCAGAAGGCGCGGACGGCCGCCTGGCCCTCGTACCGCTCGCCGTCCGGCGGCGGGAAAGTGTTCTCGAAGACGCAGTCCTCGGTCATGGTGGCCATCACCGCATCGACGTCGTGGCGGTTGAAGGCCTGGTTGAAGCGCTCGACTGCCTCCAGGGTGGAAGCCGTCAATGGGTCTGGGTGCTCCATCTCGCGCATCGCCAGCTCCTCTCGATTCCGCTCAATCCTGATCCGGGGCCGTGCCGACGGGTGGCTGCTCCACCGGCCCGTACCACTCGGCCGGGCCGACGGTGGTGATACTCAGGTGAACCATCGTCTGGCCCGGCGCTGCGCCGTGCCAGTGCTTCTCGCCCGGCGGGGTGTAGACCAGGTCGCCCGGCTGCACCTCGACCTGCTCCCTCTCGTTGCCGACGATCCCGCGCCCTTCGAGGATCACCAGCACCTGCTCGCCGGGGTGGGTATGCCAGTGGGTGCGAGCGCCGTCTCGAAAGGTGACCCGCGCTACGGTGACACCGCCGGGCTGCTGCGCCTCGAGCATCCGCTCGAGCGTCACCTCGCCGGTGAAGGTGGCGCCGCGCTGGGCCGGCTGCTCGCCGCGTCGAACGACCTTCATAGTACCTCCCTCCGGCTCTGGCTGAACGCAGCCCTGCTTCGGCTCGGTTGGGACACTGTGATTAAGCTTATTAGGAGCTTAACTCTCCAATGACATGACCGAGAAGCTGAGCCAAAAATCTTCTAGCTGAAAGATCCTCGGCCGGCTCATGATAATTCTCTGGTTCTTGCACTTTTGAGCGGTTCACAAGCAGGAGACAAGCGGCAGAGTATTGGCGCTCCTTGACTAGTTTGCGACAGAAAATCTCGTAGCGCTTAGCGTATGACGTCTCCTTGAACTCAGGCAGCACCTCAAAATGTGGTTCTTCTATCTTCACAACACTCTGCGACTTCTCACAATCCTCAAGGACAAAGAGGTAGCCCAGCCAAGGAGTCGACAGAGCGTTAAACGCACTCTCGCGATGGGCAGTCCATAAGTCGACGGCCGTCCCAACTGCTTCCTCCACACGATTGTTGAAGTTGTTGCCGAATGAAGGTCCTACCTGTGATTTGAGCTCTATCGCTGCGATGAGCCGACCTCCAGAGACAACAACGATATCCCATTTCTTGGTTGGTCGGTAGAAACCTGGCAAGGTAGTGGGTTTCCATTCATAAAAGATATCATCCTTACTTACACCAGCATTGATAAGAAGCTCTTCAATCTTCCGAGCAAAGCCGTACATCTGCTTGCCACCGGTGACATTTCCCCGGTAGCCTTGATCAGGAGAGCCTCGCTCGCGCTGCCGAGGTGCCTGCTCCTCCCTTATCCTCCAGAACTCCCGCACGGCTTCATAGAAAACGTGGTCAGGAATGTTGATGGCTGTCATTTGGCCTCCGCGTCAGAAGGTCAATGTTGCCTGTTGAAGCTTCTCTAAGCGCCGGATGGCGAGAGGAAGGTAGG
>ERZ511473.1788-NODE-1788-length-14698-cov-4.682375_pt1 | contig 14698 bp, 10 predicted proteins | sample MGYA00374947_ERZ511473 | MGnify/ENA primary metagenome ERZ511473 (study PRJEB26303, sample SAMN06343854) | sediment metagenome | isolation source: hot spring sediment | place: Canada: British Columbia | collected 2012-09-26 ... | reverse complement strand
TCCCTTGAGAAGAACGGTTCGGCGGAGCGGTCAGGTCTAGCCGAAACGCACACTCCAAACCCACGGTCATCCGGGCTGGGCCCGGACCGCTCCGCGCCTCCCCAGCCACTCGTCGCGCAAGCTCGAGGTCGAGAAACCGTGCCTGCAAAAGACCCCCTCAGTCGCTTCGCGACAGCTCCCCCAGAGGGGGAGCATCTGCGCCGAGTTAGATCCTCCCCTTCTGGGGGAGGTGGCCCGGAGGGCCGGAGGGGGTCTCGCGGCGCTTTCGTTTCCCCGCCCCACCTTCTATATGCAACCGCTCCTCGACTCCCCCGGAAGACCCATGGCCCGCATCCTGATCACCTCCGCCCTGCCGTACATCAACGGCATCAAGCACCTGGGCAATCTGGCGGGATCGATGCTGCCGGCCGACGTCTATGCGCGCTTCCAGCGGGCCCGGGGCAACGACACCCTCTATATCTGCGCCACCGACGAGCACGGCACCCCGGCCGAGCTGGCGGCCGCCGCCGCCGGCCAGGACGTGGCGACCTATTGCGCCGAGCAGCATGTGATCCAGCACGACGTGGGCCGCGCCTTCGGCCTGTCGTGGGACCATTTCGGCCGTTCGTCCTCGCCGCAGAACCACCGCCTGACCCAGCACTTCTGCGAGGTTCTGGAAGAGCGCGGCCTGATCGAGGAACGCGTCGACCAGATGGTCTATTCCATCGACGACAAGCGCTTCCTGCCCGACCGCTATATCGAAGGCACCTGTCCGCATTGCGGGTTTGAAAAAGCCCGGGGCGACCAGTGCGACAACTGCGGCAACCTGCTGGACCCGACCGACCTGAAGAACGCCTATTCGGTGATCTCCGGCTCACGGAACCTGGAGGTGCGCGACACCCGCCACCTCTATCTGCTTCAGACGAAGGTGGCTGATCGCATTCGGGCCTGGATCGACACCCACCCGGACTGGCCGCTGCTGGCCAAGTCCATCGCCTACAAGCACCTGGACGAGGGCGTGATCGACCGGGGCATCACCCGGGATCTCGCCTGGGGCATCCCGGTGACCAAGGGCGAGTTCCCGCGCCCGGGCTTCGAGGACAAGGTCTTCTACGTCTGGTTCGACGCCCCGATCGAATATATCGCCGCCACCCAGGAATGGGCGGAAGCCGGCCCGGATCGCGACTGGAAGTCCTGGTGGCGCACCGACGAGGGGGCTGACGACGTCCGCTACGTCCAGTTCATGGGCAAGGACAACGTCGCCTTCCACACCGTCAGCTTCCCGGCGACCATCCTGGGTTCGGAAGAGCCCTGGAAGAGCGTCGATATGCTCAAGGCCTTCAACTGGCTGAACTGGTACGGCGGCAAGTTCTCGACCAGCAACCAGCGCGGCGTGTTCATGGACGTGGCGCTGGAGATCCTGCCGCCAGACTTCTGGCGCTGGTACCTGACCTCCAACGCGCCCGAGAGCAGCGACACCGCCTTCACCTGGGAGCAGTTCGCCAGCGCCATCAACCGCGACCTGGCCGACGTGCTGGGCAACTTCGTCAACCGCATCCTGAAGTTCACCGAAGGCAAGTTCGACGGCGTGATCCCCGACGGCGGCGCCCCCGGCCCGCTGGAGGAGAAGCTGTACGCCGACGTCTCGGCCCGTCTCGCGGACCTGGCCGAACAGATGGACGCCATCGAGGTGCGCAAGAGCGCCCAAGCGCTGCGGGCGCTCTGGGTGGTCGGCAACGAGTACCTGCAGGAAGCCGCTCCGTGGACCGCGATCAAGACCGACCGCGACCGCGCCGCCGTGATCGTCCGCACGGCCCTGAACCTGACGGCGCTGTACGCCCGCATCTCCGCGCCGTTCATCCCGTTCGCGGCGGAGAAGATCGGCGAGGCGTTCGGCCTGGCCTGGCCGCCGGCCTGGCCGTCGAACGACGCGGCCGCCGAGCTGTCGAGCGTGCCGGCGGGCCTGACGGTCCGGGCCCCGGAGGTGCTGTTCAAGAAGATCGAGGACGAGCAGATCGCCGAGTGGACGCAGCGCTTCGGCGGAGCGGAATAGGGTGACGAACGGGGCGGGGGCAGGGCGCCTTTCCGCCCAAGCCCGCCTTGGCCTGTTCTACGTCGTCTCCTATCTCGGCACCGGCGTCAGCCTGCCCTACATCGCCACCTATTTCCGCTCGCGCGGTCTGACGGGCGCCGAGATCGGGGCGGTTCTGGCCGTGCCGCTGCTGGCGCGGCCGTTCCTGGGACCGGGCCTGGCGGTGTGGGCCGACGGCTTCACGCTTCGCCGGACGCCTCTGGTGTTCCTGGCGCTGGGCGCGGCGGCCGGCTACCTGGCCATGGCCTTCTCGTCGGGCTTCTGGGGTCTGCTGATCTGCTGGCTGGTGGGCATGACCTGCCTGACCACCCTGACCCCGCTGATCGACGTGATCACCTTGCGTCGCTCGCGGCTGGACGGCTTCAACTACGGCGTTCCGCGCGGGGCGGGCTCGGCGGCCTTCATCGTCGCCAACCTGGCCATGGGGGCGATGCTGGCGGTGACCGCGCCCAGCATCATCGTCGCCTGGATCACGACGGCGGCGATCGGCGTGGCGGTGGTCGCGGCCCTGATCCTGCCGCCCGAGCGCGTCCACGAGGCTGGCGTCACCAAGCCCGACAGGGCCGAGCGCTGGAAAGGCCTGGGCGGCCTGTTGCGTGACAGGACCTTCGTGCTGGCCGTGCTGACCGCCGGCCTGATCCAGGGCGCGCACGCCTTCTATTACGGCTTCTCGGCCCTGCTCTGGCGTCAGCAGGGGATCTCGGACCCGATGATCGGCGTGCTCTGGGGCGTGGGCGTGGCCGTCGAGGTCGGCTTCATGTGGTTCGCCGAGCCGTGGCGGCGCAAGGTCGGGCCGGAGAAGCTGCTGGTGCTGGGCGGAGCGGCGGCCCTGCTGCGCTGGACGGCCTACGCCTTCGCCCCGCCGCTGTGGCTGCTGTTTCCGCTGCAGGCCCTGCACGCCCTGACCTTCGCCGCGGCCTTCATGGCCTCGCTGCGACTGATCGAGCGGCTAGCCCCGCCCCAGAGCGCCTCGGCCGCCCAGGCGATCAACTCGGCCCTGTCGGCCGGCTTCATGCTGGGCGTCGGCACGCTGGCGGCTGGGCCTCTGTTCGACGCCTTCGGAACCAAGGGCTACCTGGCCATGGCGACGATGGGCGGCCTGGGTCTGATCGGAGCGGTGATGTTACTGAAAAAGGCGCGGGGCTGATGCTTGGGGACACGCCGCAAGGACGTGTCCCCGTCGGAGGCGCGGTTGGGGACATGCCCCTGCGGCGTGTCCCCCTTCGTGATCAAGGCCTAGATCTCGTAGTCGATCTCGCCTTCCAGCCAGGCGACGATCCGCTCGGCGGCGGCGACCGGGTCCATGGCGGTGGTGTCGATCCGCAGCTCCGGCGCTTCGGGGGCCTCGTACGGACTGTCGATGCCGGTGAAGTTCTTCAGCTGACCGGCCCGGGCCTTCTTGTAGAGGCCCTTGACGTCGCGCTGCTCAGCCACCGCCAGCGGGGTGTCGACGAAGACCTCGACGAACTCGCCGTCGGCCAGGATCTCGCGCGCCAGCCGCCGCTCGGCCCGGAACGGCGAGATGAAGGCGGTCAGCACGATCAGCCCGGCGTCGACCATCAGCTTGGACACCTCGGCCACCCGGCGGATGTTCTCGACCCGGTCCTCCTCGGTGAAGCCGAGGTTCTTGTTGAGCCCGTGGCGGACGTTGTCGCCGTCCAGCAGATAGGTGTGGCGGCCCAGGGCGTGCAGCCGCTTCTCGACCAGGTTGGCGATCGTCGACTTGCCCGCGCCCGACAGGCCTGTCAGCCAGACCACCCGGCCGCGCTGGCCCTTCAACGCCGCCCGCGAGGCCTTGCTGACGTCGGTGTGCTGCCAGTGGATATTGTCGGCCCGGCGCAGGGCGAAGTTCAGCAGGCCCGCCCCGACCGTGCGGTTGCTGATCCGGTCGATCAGGATGAAGCCGCCCAGGTCCCGGTTCTGGCTGTAGGGCTCGAACGGGATGGCCTGGTCCAGCGACAGGTTGACCAGGCCGATCTCGTTCAGCTCCAGCTTCTTGGCGGCCAGGTGCTCCAGCGTGTTGACGTTCACCCGGTGCTTGATCTCGGTGACGCTGGCCCCGACCATCCGCGTGCCGATCTTCAGCAGGTAGGAGCGGCCGGGGGGCAGGGCCTCGTCGTCCATCCAGACGACGGTGGCCTCGAACTGGCCGGCCACGGCGACGGGGTCTTCGGCGGCCACCAGGATGTCGCCGCGGCTGACGTCGATCTCGTCGGCCAGGGTGAGGGTCACCGACTGGCCGGCATAGGCCTCGGCCAGGTCGTCGGGCTTTGTGACGATCCGCGCGACGGTGCTTTCGCGGCCCGACGGCAGGGACTTCACCCGGTCGCCGGGCTTGACCGTGCCGGCGGCGATCTGGCCCGAGAAGCCCCGGAAATCGAGGTTCGGGCGGTTCACCCACTGCACGGGCATGCGGAACGACTGGCTTCGCAGGTCATCCTCGACCTCCACGCCTTCCAGCCAATCCATCAGGATCGGACCGGAATACCAGGGCGAGTCCTCGCCGCGCGAGGCCATGTTGGCGCCGGTCAGGCCCGAGATCGGGATCGGGATGAAGACCTCCAGACCGATCTGGTCGGCGAAGGCGCTGTAGTCGGAGACGATGCCGTCGAACACCGCCTGGTCCCAGCCGACCAGATCCATCTTGTTCACCGCCAGCACCACATGGCGGATGCCCAGCAGCTTGACGAGATAGCTGTGGCGGCGGGTCTGGGTCAGCACGCCCTTGCGGGCGTCGATCAGGATCACGGCCGCGTCGGCGGTCGAGGCGCCGGTGACCATGTTGCGCGTGTACTGCTCGTGGCCGGGCGTGTCGGCGACGATGAACTTGCGCTTGTCGGTGGCGAAGAAGCGGTAGGCGACGTCGATGGTGATGCCTTGCTCGCGCTCGGCGGCCAGGCCGTCGACCAGCAGGGCGAAATCGATCGCCCCGCCTTGCGTGCCGACCCGCTTGGAGTCCGCCTCGAGGGCGGCCATCTGGTCCTCGAAGATCATCTTGCTGTCGTAGAGCAGCCGGCCGATCAGGGTCGACTTGCCGTCGTCCACCGAGCCGCAGGTGATGAAGCGCAGCAGCGACTTGTGCTGGTGAGCCACCAGATAGGCGTCGATGTCCTCGGCGATCAGGTCGGAGGGCTTGTAGATCGTATTCATCTAGAAATACCCCTCCTGCTTCTTCTTCTCCATCGAGGCGGACTGGTCATGGTCGATGACCCGGCCCTGGCGCTCGCTGGTGGTGGCCAGCAGCATTTCCTGGATGACCTCGGGCAGGGTGGAGGCGGTGCTCTCGACGGCGCCGGTCAGCGGGTAGCAGCCCAGGGTGCGGAACCGCACGCTCTTCATCTGGGGAACCTCGCCGGGACGCAACCTGAAGCGGTCGTCGTCGACCATGATCAGGCTGCCGTCGCGCTCGACCACGGGCCGTTCGGCCGCGAAGTACAGCGGGACGATCGGGATGTTCTCCAGGTGGATGTATTGCCAGACGTCCAGCTCGGTCCAGTTGGAGATCGGGAAGACCCGCAGGCTTTCACCGGGGTGCTTTCGGGTATTGTAGAGCTTCCAAAGTTCGGGCCGCTGGTCCTTGGGATCCCAACGCTGCTCGGTGGTGCGGAAGCTGAACACCCGTTCCTTGGCCCGACTTTTCTCCTCGTCGCGGCGAGCGCCGCCGAAGGCCGCGTCGAAGCCGTACTTGGCCAGGGCCTGCTTCAGGCCCTCGGTCTTCCAGAGGTCGGTGTGCAGGGCGCTGCCGTGGTCGAACGGATTGATGCCCCGCGCCTCGGCCTCGGGATTCTTGTGGACCAGCAGGTCGAAGCCCAGATCCGTGGCGACCTTGTCGCGCAGCTCGTACATGGCCCTGAACTTCCAGGTCGTATCGACATGCAGCAGCGGGAAGGGCGGCTTGGACGGATAGAAGGCCTTGGCCGCCAGGTGCAGCATCACCGCGCTGTCCTTGCCGATCGAATACAGCATGACCGGGTTTTCGCACTCGGCCGCCACCTCGCGCAGGATGTGGATGCTCTCGGCTTCCAGGCGCTGAAGGTGGGTCAGTCGGGCCGGGGACAGGATGCTCGCGGGAGGCGCGCTCATGGACGGGTCCGCAAAGGCGTCGTGCGACAGCGAAGCGACTTGGGTAGGGGGCAAAACGCGTATCCGCAAATGGAAAGCTCCGCCGACGCGCCAAAGCGCGACGACGGGGCGGTGATCCTGAGCGTGGACCTAGGTTGCGCGGGGGCGGCGGGCAAGGCGGGGAAATCTGCAGGCGCTGTAAGGTTCGATGGAGCCCATGGTTCTTATGGGCGCCGCAAGCGAGGCTTCATGACCAAAAGTTCACTCGCGCTCGGCGGCGAAGCGCCGCATAACCGCGATATCGGAAAATGGGCTCCCCGATGTCATCCGTCGCTGAATTCATCGCCGCCATCATGCTCTGGCTTTCGTCGATGGCGCTTTGCCAGTTCGGCATGGCTGTCGAGCAAAAGGCCAAGGCGCCGCCCAAGGCGGAGCGGGTCATCGCCCGCACCCCGCGTCAGCAGGCCGTTCAAACCATCGAGACCTGCCCCCAGTTGCACGTCGCCAAGGTCAGCGCCTAAAGCCTTACCGGGCCAAGCCCAGCGCCAGATTGGAAATCCGCCGCAACCCGCTATGCGGGCCGGCTTTTCGCCGCTAGGTTTGTTCGTTGCGTGCGAGAGGGGCGTCCGCGCGGCGATGTTCATCCGGCCCCGAGCCGTTTCGCCCTGGGACTATGGCTGCGTATGAAGCCTAAGAAGCGCCAACCGCTTGATTTCACCGGCATTCCCGTGGAGCCGCCGGTCGAGGACGTCGGTCGCTCTGTCGAGACGCAAGCCGAGTCCGATGAGGACGCGCCGGTGACCGAGCCGGATCTGGACCTCGATATCGCGGCCGTTCCCGACGCTTCAGACCCGCCGATTCTGGGCCGAGGCCCGCTGGCGCTGGACCCCGAACCCACGCTCGAGCCCGCCGCGCCAATCGCCGAGACGCCACGCGCCAACGCGCGACGCGGCTTTTTCGGCGGCGCGTCCAAGTCGCAGCCCGCACCCAAGTCCCCCGAGCCGATCGAACCGATTGAGCCGGTCGAACCTCCGAAGATCGAGGCCGCGCCCTTCGAACCCGAAGCGGTGATCGAACCGGCCCCGCCGCCGAAGTCGAACTTCAAGGCGCCCGAGCCCGCGCTTGATCCGGCGCCGTTCTCGCCGGCCCGTGGTCGGCGCAGCGCGCCGGTGGAGGCCGAGCCCCTGGCGCCGCTGCCGTCATTCCTGACCGCGCCCGCGGCGTCCCAGACCGCTCAGCCGCCGGCCCCGGTGGCCGAGCCTGAACCGCCGGCGCCGTCCAAGCGCTTCGAGGCCGCCGTCTCCAAGCCGCGTGAGACCCAGCCGATCACCTCGCCCGTCACGCCGCTGTCCACGGCTCGGGAAGGCAAGAAGCCCATGCCCGCGCCGCTGTTCTGGAGCCTGGCGATCGCCGCCGCGGCGCTCTGGACGCTGGGTCCGATCGCCTTCGCGCTCGGCTACGGCGCCGGCGTGCCGGCCTTGCAGGTCGACCAGTTCGCCCTGATGGTGTTCGCCGCCCTGGCCGTCGGTCCGGCCGCCTTCACCCTGCTGGGCGCCTACATGCTGCGCCAGGCCATAGGGGTGTCGGCCGAACTGAAGCATACGCGGATCCTGACCGACCGCCTGGTCACCCCGGCCGCCCTGGCCGCGGCGGGCGTCGATGGCGTGGTCGAGCGTATCCGCAACCAGATCGACGCCGCCACGGTCGCCGCCGATCAGGCCCGCGTCCGCGTCCAGGAGCTGCGCGAGGCCCTGGCCGAGGAAACCCTCGCCCTGGCCCAGACCACCACCGAATCCGTCCGCATGGTGCAGCAGTTGTCCGAGGGCCTGGGTCACGAGCGCCAGGCCATGCACGCGCTATCGACCACGCTGGACGCCCAGTCCACCGCCGTGGTCGACGCCATCGGCAGCCAGGCCCGCATGGTGGCCGAGGCCTCCGATCTGGCCGAGACCCAGCTGCGGGAGGCCGAAGCCGCCCTGGCCGCTCGCGCCGCCGACCTGGCCGCCGCCGCCGCCGAGGCGTCGGACGCCGCGCGGGTCGGGGCCGAGGACCTGTCGCGTCAGATCGCCCGCCTGGAAACCGCTGGCCAAGGCGTTGGCGACCAGATGGGCGCTGTCGAGCGCACCCTGGCGACCCAGCGCGCCGCCCTGGTGGCCGCCAGCCAGTCGCTGCGCACCGACCAGGAAGACTTCGCCGCCGAGAGCGAGACCCGCACCGCCCAGCTGACCGAGTTCATCGGCCACACCCGCGCCGGCGCCACCGAGATGAGCGACATGGCGGCCATGGGCGCCGAGGTGCTGCGCGGCCTGATCGGCGCGGCGGCCCAGCAATTGCGCGAAGTCGCCGAGACGGCCCGCGCCGAACGCGAAGCCCTGGCGGCCGAAACCTCCAGCGCCATCGCCGCCCTGGCCAGCGCCGCTGGCGGTCAACGCGCCGACCTGGAAACGGCTCTATCCCAGGCGATGGAGTCCATGGCCGAGGCGGCTCGCAAGGCCAACGAGGGCGTCGAACTGCGCGTCGAAGCGGCCCGCGTCCGCGTCGATCAGCTCAACGAGATCGCCTTCGCCGCCGGCCAGAAGGCCGACACGGTGTTCGAATCCCGCATGGACGAGGCCCGCGACCTGATCGAGCAATCGGCCCAGGTGGTCGAGCAGGCCGGGGCTCGCACGGCTCAGAAGCTGTCCGAAAGCGTCGAGACCGCTCGCGCCACCATCGGCGAGATGGAGGCCATGCTGGCCGACGTCGGCCGTCGCACCGCCGACCTACCGGCCGAGGCCCTGGCTCGCGCCAACGAGGTCCGGGCTCAGATCGAGCAGGGCATCGAGGATTTGCGGCAGTCCGCTCGTCGGACCGCCGAGGAGACGGCGGCGATCGACCAAGCCTTCCAGGAACGCGTCCGCCGCAACTACGACATGCTCAGCGAAGCTGTCGGCCGGATGGGCGCCGCGCCCCCGCCCGCCGTTGCGCCGTCGCGCGCGCCGCCGCCGCTGAACCGCCAGGCCCAGGCCGCGCCCCAACAGCCTCCGACCTCCGCCGCGCCGCTCGCGCCCAAGCCAGCGAACGAGCCCAACGCCGAAGAGGCCGGCCTGCGTCCGCGTCTTCGCCTGACGCCCACCGCTTCCGACGACGAGTTCCGCTCGGTGTTCGACGCCGCCGGCGGCCGCAACGCCGCGCCGACGCCGCCGAGCGAACGGTCCGAGCCCCAGCAGCAAGGCGGCCTCTCGTGGCGTAACCTGCTGTCGGGCCTGGAAAGCGTCGCGCCCGGCGACGCCGCCTTGGGCGAGAAGATGGCCGGCGAGATTCTGGCCATGGGCATCGATCCGACGGCTCTTCTGCCGCGCGCCCGCATCGATGAGATCGCCGCCACGATCCAGACCCATGACGAGGGCGGCGCGCGCGAAGTGGTCAAGAAGCTGGCCCCCGCCGCGATCCGCCGCCTGGTCCGTCGCCTGTTCTCGGACGCTCCGCTGCGCGCCGACGCCGAACGCTTCCTGCGCCGCTACGCCGGCATGATGGACGAAGCCTCCGAGCAGGACCGCGAGGGCTTCCTGGTGGCGGCCCTGCTGTCGTCCGACGCCGGCCGCGCCTACCTGCTGCTCGATGCTGCTTTCGGGGATCTGGCTTAGGGTGAAGAGGCTGTTCGACGCGGCGTCGTCCGGCGCGGCGCTGCTGCTGCTGGCCGTTCCGCTGCTGATCGTGGCGGCGGTGGTGCGCCTGACCTCGCGGGGACCGGCGCTCTACTGGTCGCGGCGGGTGGGGCGCGGCAACGCGCTGTTCGCCATGCCCAAGTTCCGCACCATGCGGATCGACACGCCGGAGGTCGCCACCCACCTGCTCGACGATCCCGACCGTTGGCTGACACCGCCCGGCGCCTTCCTGCGCAAGACCAGCCTCGACGAGCTGCCGCAGCTCTGGAGCGTGCTGGTCGGCGACATGAGCCTGGTCGGGCCGCGTCCGGCGCTGTTCAACCAGGACGACCTGGTGGCCTTGCGGACGGCGGCCGGCGTCGAGGCGCTGCGGCCGGGCGTCACCGGCTGGGCCCAGATCAACGGCCGCGACGAGATCGCCATTCCGGAGAAGGTGGCCCTGGACGCCGAATACCTGCGGCGCCAGGGGTTCTGGTTCGACCTGACGATCCTTCTGCGGACCGTGCTGCCGGTGGTGACCGGTAAGGGCGTGACGCGTTAGGCCAGCGCGCCGTACGCCTTCTCCAGCGCCGCCACGAATGTCGCGTTGCCCGCCAGGTTGCGGCTGAACACCGGCTCAAGCTTCAGGAACCGCGCCACATCGGCCTTGGCGTCGCCGCTGCAGGCGGCGGCGGTCTCGACCAGTCGGTCGGCCAGCGGATCGACAATCTTCTCGCCTTCGGCCGCGCGGCGGCGGACGAAGTGCATCCAGGCGGCGAGGGGCAGGGCCAGGCGGTCGACCGAGCGACCGTTCTCCAGGGCGTCGGCGACCGTGCCGAGGATCCGGAACGGCAGCTTCTGTGAGCCGTCCCAGGCGATCTGGCTCAGCAGGTGGCGGATCTCGGGATTGCGGAAGCGGGCCAGGATGGCCTGGGCGTAGGCGGCGAGATCCAGACCACGCGGGGCGGTCAGGGTCGGGATGATGTCCTGAACCATCAGGTCCTCGGCGATCCTGGCCAGTTCCGGATCGCTGATCGCCTCGAACACGGTCTGGTGGCCCTTCAGCAGGCCGACATAGGCGATGGTCGAGTGGACGCCGTTCAGCAGGCGCAGCTTGGCGCGCTCGAAGCCGCGCACGTCGTCGGTCAGGGTGACGCCGACGCTGGCGAGGTCGGGTGCGCCTTCGCCCAGCACGTCCTCGACCACCCACTGGGTGAAGGCCTCGCGCTGGATCGGCCAGGCGTCGCTCAACCCGGTGGCGGTCTCGACTCGGACCCGCAGGGCGTCGTCGGTGGCGGGGGTGATGCTGTCGACCATGGTGCGCGGGAAGCGGCCCTCGGCCTCTATCCAGGCGGCCAGGCTCGGGTCGATCGCCTCGGCGAAGGCGACGACGGCCGCCTTCAGCCGCCAGCCGTTGTCGGCGAGGTTGTCGCAAGCCACCACGGCGAAGGGCGGCAGACCGGCCTGATGGCGGCGGCGCAGACCTTCGACCAGATAGCCGACGGCGCTGACGGGTTCACGCGGTTGAGCCAGGTCGTGGACGATGTCTGGATGGGCGGTGTCCAGCTTGCCGGCGCCGGTCAGGCAGTAGCCCTTCTCGGTGACGGTCAGGGTGACCATGCGGGTGGTCGGGGCGGCCAGGCGGGCGAAGACCGAGGGCGGGTCCTCCGGGGCGACCAGCACCTCCAGGATCGAGCCGACCACGCGGAAGGTGGTCTCGGCGTCCAACTGGGCCAGGGTATAGAGGCCGTCCTGCGGCTGCAGGGCGTCGCGCACGCCGGGGCTCTTCAGCGAGACCGCGCAAATCCCCCAACGCGGATCCTTGGCCAGCAGCTGGTCGAAATAGAAGGCCTGGTGAGCGCGGTGGAAGGCGCCGGGGCCGAAATGCACGACGCCGACCGTGACCCTGTCGCGGTCATAGGCGGGCAGGGCGACGCCGGGAATGGCGGCCGGATAGCTGACGGCGTTCAGGCGGAGAGGACGGGAAAGGGTATCGGTCACAGCGTAACGCCTTGCTTCCAGATGGCGATTTCACGCTCGCCGTTGAGTTCGGCCTTGGTCGGCTGGCCCGAGGCCGTGGCCACGACCAGATCCATCAAGGAGTCGGCCGCCGCGTCCATGGTCTGGCCCGATAGCACCACGCCGGCGTCGAAGTCGATCCAGCCCGGCTTGCGGGCGGCCAGGGCCGAGTTCGAGGCGATCTTCAGGGTGGGGGCGGGGAAGCCCAGCGGGGTGCCGCGGCCCGTGGTGAACAGGATCACCGTCGCCCCTGCGGCCGTCAGGGCGGTGGACGACACCGCGTCGTTGCCCGGCGCTTCCAGCAGAGTCAGGCCGTGGGGGCCGACCTGCTCGCCGTATCGCAACACCTCGACCAGCGGCGCACGGCCGCCCTTCTGCACCGCGCCCAGGGACTTCTCCTCGAGGGTGGTGATGCCGCCGGCGATGTTGCCGGGCGAGGGGTTCTCGTAGATCGGCTGGTGGTTGTCGATGAAGTAGCGCTTGAAGTCGTCGATCACCCCGACCGCCTCGTCGAACACCTGACGGGTGGCGGCCCGGGCCAGCAGCACGCCCTCGGCGCCGAACACCTCGGGGATCTCGGTCAGCACCGGCGTGCCGCCGGCGTCGGAGACCTTGTCGGCGATGCGGCCGACCAGCGGGTTGGCTGTCACGCCCGAGAAACCATCCGAACCGCCGCACTTCAGGCCCACCACCAGGTCCGAAAGCGGGGCTGGCTCGCGCCGATCGCGCTCGGCGATGGCGATCAGTTGCTCGACGGCGTCCAGCCCGTCTTCCAGTTCGTCCTCGACCATCTGGGTGGTGAACGAGCGCAGACGTTCGGGGTCCAGGCCCGGCGCGGAGTCCAGCAGGGCCTTCAGCTGGTTGTTCTCGCAGCCCAGGCCCAGGATCAGCACGCCGCCGGCGTTGGGGTGGGCGGCCAGACCCGCGATCAGCTTGCGGGTGTGGCTCAGGTCGTCGCCCAGCTGCGAGCAGCCGAACGGGTGGGGGAAAGCGAAGACGCCGTCGACGCGGCCGGCGAACCGGGTGTTGGCCTTCTCGGCGATCCGGCGAGCGGTGTTGGCCACGCAGCCGACGGTGCACAGCACCCAGATCTCGTTGCGCGTTCCGACCCGGCCGTTCTTGCGGCGATAGCCCAGGAAAGTCCCGGCCGGCGGGGCTTCATGCGGTTCCGGATGGGCGTCGGCGTAGGCGAAGTCCTCAACGCCCGACAGGCGGGTCTCCACATTGTGGACGTGCACATGGTCGCCGATCGCGATGTCGGCCACGGCCCGACCGATCGGCCAGCCGTATTTGAGCACGTCATCGCCCTTGGCCACGGCGCGTACCGCGATCTTGTGACCCTTGGGAATATCGGCGCGGGCGGTGACCGCCTGTCCGTGCAGGTCCAGCGCCTCTCCGGCCAAAAGGTCGCGCAGGGCTGTCGCCACGTGGTCGCGCGGGTCAACGCCGTGGATCGATTCGGACGGGCTGGCGGTGGGTTCGCCTATCAAAGCCTTGGTCATTGTAACTTTTCGTGCTGCCATCCCGTCTGTACGGCGGGGAAACCGGTGTCACCATAGGGCAAAAAAGCTCGGCGGTGCATTTGTAGCGACGCCGCCGTTCGGTAGAGTATGACAAAACAAAACAACGATTGCCGTATGGAAACGCTTTGACCTCGTCCAAGACCCCTTTGTCGGACACCGACGGCATGGAAATCGACGGCCTCGAGGCGGGTCTCGAAGGCGGGCGCAAACGCGCCACCATCAACGATATCGCCCGCCTGGCCGGTGTTTCGAAGAAGACGGTTTCCCGCGTGATCAATCAGTCGCCGTTCGTGCGCGACGAGACTCGCGAACGCATCGAGGCGGTGATCGCCGAATGGGGCTACGCGCCTGATCCGCAGGCCCGGGGCCTGGCGTTCCGTCGCTCGTTCCTGATCGGCATGATCTACGACAACCCCAACCCGCAGTATGTCGTGAACATGCAGCTGGGTTTGCTGGACGGCATTCGCGGGTCCGGCTTCGAACTGGTGGTGCATCCCTGCGATCGCGCCAGCCCGACCTTCCTGCAGGACATCCGAACCTTCGTCGAACGCCAGAAGCTGTTCGGCGTCGTGCTGCCGCCGTCGGTGTCGGAAGACGAGCGGGTGGCGAAGCTGTTGCGCGAGATCGGCTGCGAGTACATCCGGATCGCCTCGGTCGAACTGGACAAGCCCGAGCACATGATCGTCGGCCACGACCGCCTGGGCGGCGAGGCCATGGGGGCCTATCTCGTCGAGCTGGGCCATCGCGAAATCGGCTTCATCAGTGGCCTTCCCAGCTTCCGATCGTCGCACGAGCGGCGAGGGGGCTTCGAGGACGCCTTGAACAAGGCCGGCCTGGAGCTGAAGCCCGACTACGTGGTGCAAGGCGCCTACACCTTCGAATCCGGCCTGGCCTGCGGCGAGGCGCTGCTGGCCAAGACGCCGCGCCCGACCGCGATCTTCGCCGGCAACGACGAAATGGCCGCAGGCGTCCTGCAGGCGGCTCGGCGAGCCGGGCTGCAGGTTCCGGCCGACGTGACCGTGGTCGGGTTCGACGACTTCCAGATCGCCCAGGCCGTCTGGCCGCCTTTGACCACGATCCACATTCCGACGCGTGAAGTGGGGCGCATCGCCGCCGAAAAACTGATCAGCGCGGCGGTTCGCGACAAACGCGATCCCAACAGCACAATCCCCTATCTTGTCGTTCGGGAATCGTCGGGTCCCCCTCCGACAGTGTAAGGTCGGGACGGCGCCTTTGGCTTGCATGGCGCCATGACACCGGTTACCAAACGCGTCGAAAATGGCCCGTGAAAGCCGTCGGCGGAGTAGGGAGTAGAATACGCCATGACCCGGCCTCTGGTATTTCACGACGACCGCCTGTTTCCGGCCGATGGGCGCACGCGGGAGATCGCGCGGGCG
>ERZ511473.1783-NODE-1783-length-14743-cov-3.763944_pt1 | contig 14743 bp, 17 predicted proteins | sample MGYA00374947_ERZ511473 | MGnify/ENA primary metagenome ERZ511473 (study PRJEB26303, sample SAMN06343854) | sediment metagenome | isolation source: hot spring sediment | place: Canada: British Columbia | collected 2012-09-26 ... | reverse complement strand
CGCGAGGCGCACGTCGTCGAGCTGCATGGCCGGCGCGGGCGCTGCAGCGAACCAGATCGCGGCAGCCAGCAGGGAGATGGCGACGATCGGGAGCCGGTTCAGGGAGCGTTGGAGCTGCCGGAGTGGCACACCAGCGAACGGCAGCAACGGCAACAGGCCACTGCCGACCAGGCGAGCATTGAACCCGCCGGTGCCACCGCTCAGGAGGGCTCCAGCCGCCAGAAGGCCGGCGAGCGCGGAGACGAGGAACGGGAACCAGCGAACCGGCGTCAGCCGTCGCCAGAGCGCGAGGCCGCAGCCGATCAGGGCCAGCGCCAGGTGAAGGGCGACGTACGGCCATACTTCAGCGGCAAGGGGGCCGAGCCGCTCCAGGAGCGCCGCTGAGCTGAGACGAGTCCCATCTCCGGATTGAGCCGGCGACCCCGACGTGCCCCACAGTACCCGGATGAGATGGGCCACCCCGACGTCGTAGGGATAGCCTCCGTACAGCGGCACGCCGAAGCGGGTCAGGTTGAGGAAGACGAGGGCGCCGATGGAGAGGCTCAACGGCAGGACCAAGCCGATTACCACCCAGAGCGGTGGCGTCCGCCAGCGAAGGCGGGCCAACAGCCCGTAGGCGGCCAGGGCAACTGGCACGATCCAGAGTTCATAGCGCGACAGCGCGGCCAGGCTGGTGAAGAGGAAAGCGGCGGCATAGGCCAGTGGGCGTCTCGTCGAGATGTGCCGTTGCCAGAAGTACAGCCCAACCATCGTGAAGGCCCAGGCCTTCGGCTCCGACAGCCGGGACGCGCTGACGATCACCAGCACGGGCGAGAGCGCCGCGAGCACGCCGGCAATGAGCGCTCCACCGAGCCGGGTTTCCCGTGCGATGGCGATGACCATCAGTACCACGATGGCACCGCACAGCCCATTGACCACGAAGATCGGTTCCCAGGCGTTCCCCCCGAGCCACACGGCGATGCCGTCCAGCCACATCGGCGCCGGGAGCCAGACCAGATCAGGCGGGAAGAAGAAGGGCGCATTGGCCCACTGGACGGCATACATGCTGCGCGTGATGTCGTCCGCCCAGAGGATCGGCAGGCCCGAGCGCATGACCGTCCACAGCAGGGCCAGAGCATAGAGCACAACCGGGCCGGCGCCGAGCGCCAGCGCGGCGTGGAGACTGCTGGCTGGCGCGCGGGCGGCCGCGACCGCAGCCTTGGCTGACGATGACATCTTCACCAGCCCCTCAGGCAGCTCGCATCGAGATCGATCAGCCAGCACGCTCGGCCGAGCGAGGAGCTCGTTTCTGGTCAGCGCTGCTGGCGAGCGGGCATGTCGCCCTACCGCACGCCCGAATGTCGCCCCCACAGCTCGGTTGGAGCGTCGCGCTCAGAGTAGGTATCGCCGCAGACATCACCCAGGCCGTCCGGTTGCAGGCCATTGCCCCGCGCGAGGTCCGCGAGCGACCCGGCAGCTCACCGCACTTTCCATCCTCGGGCCTTGGTGGTTCGGGCAGGCTCCCAGTGGAGATAGTCCTTGCCCCGCAGCACGTCGAACGAGGCGAGCAAGCGAGCAATCCCCTCGATCAAGAGCAGCAGCGGCAAGTACGGAGCATGACGAGGCAGCGGTCGGGCCAGGAGCGCCTTGACCACCTTCGACCACTGCCTGGTCGAGACCTGGTACTGCTGGGCCTGCTCGAGCTGGCGGTATTGAGCCGCGAGGCGTCGACGCTGCAGGACGGCGTCGCGCAGCGTCGTCGGCACTCGCATCTGCACGAAGAAGTCCGGCCGGTACACGATCCGCAGCCCCTGCTTGACCAGCAAGGCCTCGAGTGACGCATCGTCGACGGACAACAGCGGACGACCAGCGACCGGTGCCACGCGAACCGCGACCATGTCGCCACCGAGCTTGGGCTTGAGCATGTTGACGCGGTCGTGCAGCTCCCAGAGGAGCGCCATCGCCCTCGCGACCATGCTCTCGTCCGCGTTGACCGGTACATTCCGGCCGCCGATGCCGCCCACCCCTGGATCTGAAAGCGCGTCGAGCGCGACCGCCGGCGCATCGAGGCAGGGAACGCCATCCCCGCCCACCAGGAGCACGACCGGCGCCTGGGCGTGCAGGATCGCGCTCGCGACCGAGTGCGCCTTGCCCAGCCGCCGCGGCTCGAGCACCAGGGAGATACCGGAGGCACGACAGAGCTCCTGCACGCTCGCCAGCCCTTGTCCATCGTCGACCGCATAGAGCGTGGCTGTTCCCCCCGGGTGCCGCTCCAACAAGAGGGCCACACGCTCGAGGCATCGGTGGAGCGCCGGCCCATCTCCGTAGCTGAAGATCGCCACTTCGTAAGCTCTACTGTATCCGCTCATATCCCCTACAACTCAGACCAGACCAGCCGGCAGGCAGTATAGTGGTTTCGAGGCACGAAGTCCAAGCGGTGAACATGAGAGCAGCGTCATCCTCCCTGTTCTCGCTATGTGGTCTCAGAGTCATCGGCGTAATCTGCCCATCGCTGCTCAGCCGCACGGAGGGTCGACGAGGATTCCGTCTCCCCCTCCGAGGAAGCCCCAGGCTTTGGGTTCTCTGAAGGCGTGCCGCTCACTCGACCGGGATCTCACGGTAGGCGAGCGAGAGATCGATCCCCTGCCGCCGCCGCCACCAGCGGGCGAGCGCGTAGATGACCAGCCCCGACAGGAAAATCCCCACATTTAGGAGGAACATCCCGAAGCCGAGGACCCCCTGCTCGAGTGTGCTCGGATCTAGGCTGATCCCCGAGTACGGATCGTTCAGGCAGGCCCACTGCATGACCACGCAGGCGACGAGCGAGAGCGCGCCGACCAAGCTCATTACCGGCAGGCCGCCCAGCCGCCAGGCTACCGGAGATCCCCGGAAGACCTCCGGGCGCCGGTACGGGAGAAGTACCGCGCTGAGCGAGACCACGATGAAGGTCAATAGGAAGCCGAAGATGTCCACTAGCGTCGCGAAGTAGGGAGTAAACACGTAGATCGCAAGGGCGACGATCGACAGCCCACCCATGAGCACCAGGCTCACGACTGGCGTGTGGAAGCGCGGGCTGACGTAGGCCAGCCAGGACGGCAGGAGGCCGTCGACGGCGTAGGCCACGAGGTTCCGCGACGCGTTCAGGATCTGCCCAGGCAGCCAGGCATAGCTCCAGAAGATGAAGCCGAAGCCGATCAGGAACGCCAGGAGCAGGTTGCCACTGCCGATCGCCACGAGCTCATGGAACCGGGGCATCGGTGGAGCCATTGGCAGGGCGGGTGAAGAACAGTGTCGTAACACCCGCAATTATCGTGATAAGCTGACGCCTGGTGAGCGACAACGTTATCATCTCCCTACTCGCTCGACGCAGCATCGTGAGCGGCAATGATGTGCCGCACGATGAGGAGGGTCTCCTCTAGCGGCAGTCCTCCCTCATTGCCTTGTGGCGCATTGAGAACCAGGAGTTCGAACAGTATGCCATGCCGCTCCCACGCCATCCCAGCCACATTGCCTCGCCGGGGATCCTTCAACCACAGTACCTCTGTGTCTCCAACGTACACAAGCTCGACATCCCGCCACCCTAGCGCAAGGCCCTGATCCGCAGGGCCTTGAACTACGAGAATCTCCACTCCACTCTCACTGCGATAGTGCGATTCTACTCGCCTCGGCCCTGGTGTGGCACGATCGCTCAGTCTAAGCCCGAGAGGAAGCTCAGCTGGAGGCACGAAGGCTTGTGAATCCCTGAAGAGCACGCCACTGATGCGGTCACCGGGTGGCTCCCGCCGGCCGAGAAGAGACTTTTCTACCTGCGCAACCACGCCACGCACAACACGGCCAAGCTGAAGGTTGGCGGATGAGTCAGCCGGCCAGAGCAGGATCAGGCTGAGCAGCACAGCCAGCACGACCATGAGCAGTGGACGCCGACGGCGGCGAGGCAGCGGTGGATGGGGATTACGAAGGATCTCAGCTTTGAGCTGGCTTCGCTCTATCTCATCGTTGGGCAGCGGAGTACTGACTTTGAGCAGTTGCTTGGTTTCTTCCAGCTCCGCTTGTCGTATTTGACAGACCGGACAGACCTTCACATGATGGGCAACATACGCCTCCCGCTCTCCGTCTAGGCAGCCATCGAGATAAGCGAGGAGTTCCTCTGCGGCGACATCGCATTCGCGCATGTATCCTACTCCTCTCTTGCTCCCGCACGCTCATGATAAAGTGCCTGAAATCGCTGCACAGCACGCGTGACACGCTTCCGCGCTGCCTCAGGAGAAATATTGAGCAGCCGGGCAATCTCTTCACTCGTAAAACCAGCCAAGCGATGTAACAGGAGCGCCTCGCGTAAAGTCGGCGATAACTCATCGAGGACTTGCTGCACTAGGTCTCGTGTTGGCACGGTTACCATGTCATCTGGGCGCACAAGCCAGTGGCCGATACCACGGACGGATTCAATCAGCCACTCCAATGACAGTACCCGTCGTCGCTGCCGTCGTCGGAACTCCATTCGAGCCAGATTCAGGGCGATCCTGTATAGCCACGGACGGAAGGCCTCGTCGTCAGCCAGTTGCTCGATGCGGCTATAGGCTTTCAGGAAAGCCTCCTGGGTGAGATCAGCCGCCAGCTCAGGATCGCCGGTTAGGCGCAGGAGATAGCGACGGAGCGGCGCATAGTATTGGTCGACGAATTCATTGAACGTGTCCGCATCACGACTCCGACTCGCGGTACTCAGTCTCCGTTCGGTATGGATTGCGTCATGGTCTAGCCCGCGTCTAGGTGGTGGATTCATCCTGTGACCTGCCTCCTATGTTCTAGGATGCCGCTGCAAAGCGGGTTTGGACATTCCGCGCGCGGCACCCTGTGACTCCTCCTATCGGGAGGCTACGATGTCCGAAATGAGCTTCACGCTGCATCTAAGCGAAATAGAAAGAGAGTGCGCTACGCATCCCGCAGTAGGGCAGTAGCGTACAGCTGAACGGAGGATGCCATGCGATGGAGCTGGCGATGGCTCGGGGGCGCCCTCCTCGTCGCGGCGCTGGCCGTGCCGTTCGGGCTGGGATACCTGGCTGGGGCGCGGACGCAGGTGCAGGAGCAAGTGCCGGCGCCTGGCCCGCAGCTCACCGCGGAGCAGGCCACGCGGGTACGCGCGGTGGCGCTGGCTCACCCGACCGTGCAGGCAGTGCTCGCCGAGCGCAGCCCGGAGGGGTACGCAATCTCGATCGGTCCGGTGACCGGGCCGACCGGTGAGCTGGTCGGCGGGTACGTCGCGGTCGACTTCGCCGAGCCGCAGACGCTACGGGGCGAGTGGCTGCTGGCGGTCGACTGGCGGGTACGCTGGCCGCCGACGACGGAGCGGCACACTTATACGGCATACAACGTGGATCTCGTCGTGGTGTGGGTCGATCTGGCCAGTGGCCAGGTCGTGCAGGTGGAGCCGACCGGCCCGTACACCACGGTGGCGCGGGAGGAGGATCCGAGCGAGTTGAAGGAGCCGCTGCGCTCGCGAGCCATCGAAATCGCTCTCAAGGAGCCGTGGCTGGCAGCGGTGCTGGCCGGTTCCAGCTACCGGATCGAGAGTGTAAGCCGGATCCAGGCACCGGACGGCACGCTCGTCGGGGCGCTCGTGTGGGTGAAGACGGAGGGGCCAGTCACGCTCGGGGGCGAGGTCCCGATTGTTACCCGCGACTTTGAGGGGGGATGGCAGTGGCCGCTTCCCACAGCGGCGCGCGCGAGCCGGGACCTTCCTGATCGGCCAGTAACGAGTATTGTCGTGCTCGTCGACTTCGATGCGAACCGGGCTGTCCTCTACCACGGTGAGTAATCGAGGAATGACGAACGCGAGGTGGGAGCAATGCTACGACCACTGTCCCGCATGGCGATCCTGGCCGGATCGATACTCATGTTGCTTGGTCCAGAATCGACGCTGGCCAACTCAACGACGACCTACCAGGTGCTCACCTTCGGCGATGACTCGTTCTATAACTGGGACAATGAGACGACGCAATGCGGAGGCTCGGGACAACCGGCGTGCAAGGACCGGGTCGACTGGCCCGTGAACATGATCTTCTACCCGAACGCGGACGTCAACAAGGCGAAGGATGCAGTTGGGAGAACCAACCACCTTGCCTCTTCAATGAACTTCCGTGGCAACGATGGAGCCGGATGGTTCTGGGATTCGGACGAGGGGGAAAAGCACCAGTGGTCAGGGGATAGCGATAGCTTTCACCATATCCGAATCTACGCGCCACCGTCGACCGACTACTTCTACAACACTAGGTGGAGCCGCTACGTCGTCGCTACCACCCATATCGACAAAGATGAGTCGTCATTCTCTCCAAAATATGGCTGGAGCGAGACAGCCGAGGAGTATTTCGTTGGGAAGCTTCGCGACAAGGGCTACCACGTCGTCGATGATGTTACCTGGATGGCGAACAACGATAGCTGGCCGACTACCCGCCAGGATGGCAACGATTACTATCTGAACAACGGCTATGCGTCGCAAGTTACTCTCCCGTAAGGCACGATAGACTGCTTGTTTGAGCCCAGCTTTTCCGCTCTGGTCCACAGGGGGTGAGCACAGGGCGGTGGGACTGGCGCCGCTATGGCAGGTGACTGGGATTCAAGGACAGCAGCCCGGGAGTACAGGCGTGCGGGCGATACGACTCACTGCCCTACTGCTCCTGATGGTGACCGGCCTTGGATCTTCCGTCGCTGCATCTGAGGAGCCGAGACGGATCGCTGGCTACGGTTACTGGTCGCTGCGCGAGCTCGGCGCAACCCGGCTGGAGTGGCGCGACCCACGACCGGGGCGCTATACCCTCGCCCGCTACACGCTGGCGGACGCGAGTCAAGGATCCGGACGAACCATCGTCGTCTGGCTTCACTATCGGATCGTCCTGGCACCGGACACAGCACCGGGCGAGCTGCAGCTCTGGGACATGGCCAACGAGTGGAGCGCAACGCTGGTTCGGGTGCGCGTCCATCGAGCAGACGACGGAAACGTGTTCCTCACCTGGAATACGCTCGACCTCTACGACGGGGTGCGAGTGGGGGCGGCGCTCGGGACGACGTTGGAGCTGGTGGTGCGGAACGCCGTGCCGTTCCAATGGCCTCGCCTCGGCGAGAACACTTTGCAGCTCGGGATCGATATGACACCAGGGGTACGGGTGTCCCGGCTTGTCGTGGAGGACGACTCCGGGATTCAGGTAGCCCGCCGCGGGCCGCCGCAGCTCAGCCTTGAGCTGGGCCTGCCGCGTGGCCCGCTCGCTGTGGGCGAGGATGTGACACTGCGCTTCCGGGTGCGCAATAGCGGCAGCGAACCGGCACGCGACGCGGTGGTGCGCGTCGACGATCCGACTGGCGCATTCGCCGTAGCCGGTGCGCCGGCATGGCAGGCACCGGTCGTCGAGCACATGGCTACTGGTGCATTCCACCTACACCTGCTCAAGGCGGGGACATTTCCGGTCGCGGTGGAGGCGGCTGCGCGCGGCGGTGGCGGCGAACGACTCGAACTTCGGGTCACAGTTGGGCCGGCGGAGGGGACGAGGGCCGTAAGGTGGCAGTGGTCGGCGCTCGCCGCCGGGGCAGGGCTCGTCCTGATCGGGCTGCTGGCAGGATGGTGGGAACGGCGACGTGGTCCGCTGCGGACCGCAGCAGGGCCACAGCGGTGAGCGACCCTTGCGCTGGACCTGCCGCCCGTCAAGGGCTGGCGTGATGCGGAAAGTGATGGAGGTCAGTGGTGTTCGCCTGGCACTGCTGGCTCAGCCGGGCGATGGGAGGGATAGGACTGGGACTGGCCGCGATCGCGATGTTCTTGGCTGGGTTCGGCTTCGCTGATCCTGACGAGGTGCACGGCGACACCCGGCTGAGCTGGGCGGCAATGGGCGCGCTGGCGCTCGGGCTGGCGAACGGCGTGGCTGCGGGGACGATGCTCTCCTGTCCACGCCGGACCTGGGTATGGGGGCTGGCTGCACTCGTTGCCGGGGTCGGTACCGGGCTCGGTATGGTTCGGTGGGGCAGCGTAGCGACCCTCCACCTGGCCGTTACCGAGGGCCGACCGGCCTTCGCCTGGGCGCGGATGAGCTCGCTGCCACTCGTGCTCAACGCCCTGCTCGTGCTCTATCCCTGGCTCGCAGCCCTCGTGCTCCTCGGCGCAGCCAGGGGTGGTTCGCGGCGAGTGGCAGCGCGAGATCGGGCGGCGCAGTAAGAGTTGACAAGGAGGCGATCTCGTGGAGTGGAGCACCGTGGCTCGTCGCGTGCTCGGGCTAGTTGTGCTCGGCTGGTCGGCATTGCTCTCCTGGTGGGCCGGCTGGTTCGCAGCCGACCCGCCGAGGTGGCTCGTGCCCGAGTCGGTGCTCGATGCCGCTGGGTTGGCACGCTGGTCAATAGGGTACGCGCTGCTCGGGGCGCTGGGAGCCCGGCCGCTGCTCTTCGGGCGCGATGACCGGCGCCGGTGGTTGCTCCTTGCTGGGCTGTCGCTCGCTGGCTTCCTGGCCTGGCCGCTGTACCTGATCGTCGAGGCAGTCATCGCTCTGCGGTCTGTCTTCTTGCCACTCGGGATAGGCGCCGATGGTCTTCCGGTGCCCGCACGACCAGGATGCCTAATCCTGGCCATCATGTCCCTGGGGTTCGCGCTTCGTGCTAAACGCTCCTAGCCCCGCGACGCGGTGGCAGCCCCGGGATCGACAGCCGAGTCCGAGCCGCTCTGACGCCAGCAAGCTGCCAGTGCGGCACCTGGAAGCATGCTACGGCATATGTCCCGATTAGGTCCTCAGGAAAGCTCTAGGGTCATGGCTTAACTGCACGATCAAGGGACCTGTTCGGGAATCGGGAGGTGGTCATGATACGGGCATCTCAGGACCCCTAAACACGCCGGGCCAGCTCGCGGGCCGGCAGGGTGGATCCAGCGCGATGATATGGCGCTTAGTGTGGACCCAGAGTGGCACAATCGGCTTAATTAAGCCAAGGGCTCTTGCGCGGCAGCGAGCTGACCACGATCCGCACCCCCTCGCCGGTCTGTTTGACGTGAAGGTTGCACTCCCGCATCCAGCCGCGCACCACCTAGCCGCCGTACCAGGGGGACCCGCAGCAAGGCCATCTTGCCGCGTGTGGCCACCGTCTCGGGCGTGAAGGCGGCCCGGAGGGTGCGGGGGTGTGAGGAACCCTGCCTCAGCGCCGCGATCCGCTGCTGACTGCACGCATGGAGGGCGGTCCGCTCGTTGTCGCTCAAGTGATGGGCAATCGATGGTACGGTCTTGCCGCGGGCGCTGGCGAGCAGGATCTGGCTGCGGTGGACAGTAAGTGTGTCGGCCGAGCGACAGGCCTGCCGCAAGGGCCTGTCGCTCGGTGTCGGAGAGAGTGCGAGCGGAGAGAAGGTTTCATGTGGCCCAAGAGAGCACACTCCCTACGATCTCGTCCGATGCGGCATTAGGAAAGGGACGGAACGTAACGCGAACAGTAGCTGCGACGATCCTCATCGGGCTTCTAGCCAGTACGCTGGTGTTCGCCACTGTCTCACGGTTCACCGACGATCCCGGTGTTGTTACCGCACAGGGAGGAGAGCAGCAGGCCACACCAGCCGGTGTACCCGTACCCCAGCATGAAGCAATCGCAGCCGTCCCAAAGAGCACGGCCAATGCTCAGCCAGGGACGCCCTAGACAGGTCAGGCATCCGCGTAGGGTATCCCACGTCGCTGTAGCCGGGACAGGCGGCTGGACGGTGAGTGAGACGGGCATAACAGCCACAAACTGGAATGTCAGCATGGTTGAGGCGCAGACTCTTGTTGCTGTGCTGAGTCATCATATCACTCAGCATATGACTCAGCCGACGAGAGAACTTGTACCGGTCGTATTCCAGTTGCTCATCATGCCGAAGGCCGGGCCGAGCACGCGGCTGACGTACACGTAGTCGCCGCCGCTCCGCGGCATCGTGGCCGCCAGCATGCCGTAAGTCACCGCGGTGGGCAGCGCGAGCGCGGCGCAGATGACGAGCGAGAGCGGGACGTTCACCCCGCCGTAGGAGGGCATGTAGAGCAGCATCGGAGCGACCATCAGCCCGATGCTGATGAAGTTGACGTTGTAGATCAACGCGTCGAGCAGCCCCGCCTCGCGCACCAGGCCGGTCGCAGCCCGGGTGAACACTCGCGGAGCACCAGCCGGCACACCACCCAACTGCGCCTGCTCCATCGACTCTCCTCCTCGCTCGAGCAGCGAGCGCTCCTACCGGGGACTCGCCTGCCTACACACCTCACCTCGCTCAGACGAACCGCGTGTCGCTCTCCCAGGCCACCGCGCGCACCGGCGAGCCGTCGCCACCGCGCACCGGGAGCGGGAGGAAGCTGAAGACGTAGCGCCGTCCGGGGACAAGTTGATCCAGCCCGCGCAGGTTCTCGACGATCAGTACCTCCGCGCCGAGCAGCCGCTCGTGCACTCCGGACGTCCCCTGCACGGTCGAGTCGACGTTGAGGGCGTCGATCCCGACTATAGCGACGCCGGCTTCGACGAGGAGGCCGGCGACGGCCTCGCTCAGGTAAGGATGGCGAAAGTAGCGGGGCTGGCCCCAGTAGCGCTCCCACCCGGTCGCGAAGACGACCGCGTCACCGGCTCGGACACGCGAGAGGAACGGCTCCAGCCGCTCTGGCTCGACCGGCTCGTCCTCTGCCAGGCCGGCCACCGGGATGACCAGGCCCGGGCGGACGAAGTGCACTGGCGGGAAGTCGGCGATGGCGCGGCCTTCTGGGAAGCGATGGCTGGGCGCGTCGATGTGGGTGCCGGTGTGCGTGCCCAGCTCTAGCGCACTCACCTGCCAGGGCGGCGCTCCACGCCCAGGGATCACGCGTGGCTCCGGGTCGCCGGGGAAGAACGGCATGCCGGTCTCGATCAAGTGCGAGAGGTCGTAGACATCCATCTGTTACTCTCAACCACTCACGAGCTGGTAGCTCGCTACCCGGTCACCCTCCAGCACGACGAGCGCGCCGTGCAGCACGCCCTCGCCGTAGGCGCTGCCAGGGTTGATGCAGAGCGTCCGGCCGATCCGCACCGCGCCGCGCGACTCGTGGATGTGGCCGTGAAGGCTGAGTACTGGCTGGTAGCGCTCGAGCGCCGCGCGCACGGCTCGGCTACCCACCGGCACCATGTTCGGCTGCCCACCGACCATGACGACCGACAAGTCCTCCCTGAGCTGGGGAGCGCTGTCGAGGGTCGAGTTGAAGGGTGGACAGTGGAGGTTGAAGATGGCCGGCACGCTCGGATCCAGCTCACGGGCGAGGCGCTCGATCCGAGCCGCCAGCTCCTCCTCCGGCAGCTCGCGCGGGCTGTTCCAGGGGGTCGGGTTGGCCCAGCTCAGGCTCAGGAGCTGGTAGCCATCGAGCTGGACGACGCGCCCGTCTGGGTTGATCACGAGGTCGCTCTGCGCCAGCGCCTCGTCGATGTCGAACTCGTCGTCGTTTCCAGGCATGATGAAGCAGCGCACGCCCGAGCCGCGCAGCCGCTCCTCGGCCAGCCGCACCCAGCGCTCGATCGCGTCCCACATCGTACGTCGGAAGACCTCGGCAGCATACCGAGGATCGGCCTCCATGCGGGCCAGCTCCTGTTGGTCGCAGCGATACGGGTAGAAGCCGTTGAAGCGGATCCGCTTCTCCGCCTCGGCGACATCCGCCGGCGTGGCCAGCACTTCGTGCCGACCCAGGAAGGTCATCTCCCAACGGCCATCGCTCTCGACGATCGGCACGAGCACCTTGCCGGTGAGGTCGCCGCCCAAGATCAGCGTATCGACGCCGTAGAACTTCGCCGCGTTGAGGAACTTGAGGAAGCAGCGCTCAGAGCCGTGGACGTCGCTCGTGTAGTAGAGTGCCAGTCGCGTTGACCTGCTGACTGGCTCGTTCCGTCGGAAAAGTCGCACCACTCCTCGCCGCCCCCTTTTCTACCCCACCGGCTTCTCGACCCGCTGCACGGCGGTCAGTCGCGCCGAACCTCTTCCGGCAGCTCGTACCAGCGCTTGCGCTCGCCGATCACGGCACGCATCTTCCAGGCGCGGCTCTTGGGAGCCGCTTCGACCTGGCGCCAGAACTGGTCTAGGCGCTCCACCACGTCGAACTCCGCCGCGAGATCGCGGTGAGCGAGGAACGCTTTCGTGCGCTCGACGTTCTCCCTGGCCGTGCGGTACCAGCCCCAGTCCGACGTCAGCACGTCGAGAAGCCGGTCGAAATCGATCGTCTCGTCGTTCCCCCGGCCGAAGGGGTGGTCGTGGACGAGAGCGACGATATCGGTTAGATCCTTCTCGTTGATCTCCCAGATCTGCAGCTTCGACAGCAGCAGGTCGGCGAGCGAGACAGTGAGGCGATCGAGGGTCAGCCGGTCGCGCAGGTCGAGCGTATGGCTCATCCGTAGCATGTCGAGGAACACATCGATCTGCCGCTGGTTGAACGGATCCCAGAAGTAGAGGCGCTGGTGGCCGTGGAGCGCGTTGAACTCGCGATCGGCGAGATAGCCGAGATCGGCGAAGAGCGCCTCGATCGCCCGCTTCTGGGCCGAGAGGCCAGCGAGGTCAGCGTCGCGATACGTCCGCTGGAGTGCGCGGTGCCGGGCGCTCGGACAGTGGAAATAGACAGCCACGCCGCCGAGCGCGCGCAGGATGATGTCTCGCTCTTCGGCCGCGGCCAGGGTCCGTTGTACCTCTTCGCGCACGTCATCGAGCGGCTGCATCGACGTGCCCCGGCGGACCGCCTGTTCCAAACGAGCACCTCCTCAGCGGCTCCTCACCGCGCCCCTCGCTTCGCACGGGGCGGACAGCGATGAATGCCGGATCGGCATTCAAGAGACGTTCCAGAAGACCGGATGGACCACAGTGGCTCCGTTCGAGGCCGGCATGCACACCCGGTGAGTATAGGCGGTTCGCCGCCTCCCGGGCAATCGTTGCGCGATCACCTGCTCGTGTCACAATCGCACGGGCGGCAGAACGCCGCAGCGTGTGACGCCGAGCTGAGGGAGAGCCACCGGTGAGCGATGAGCCGCGAGACGAAATCCGAGTTACCGTTCGTCCAGGTCGGCTCGACGACACTGCCGTCGAGGCGGCGCTCCATGCTTCAGCCGACTGGTGCTATGACGACGAGGCGATCATCGCCGAGTACCACGACGACGCGTATGAGCCCTCGAGCGTGCTGGTCGCCGAGCTCGACGGCCAGGTTGTCGGCAAGCTCGAGCTGTTCCGGGCCTACAAGGCGCGGCACGGTTTCTTCGCGCTCGTCCGCCGCTTCGTCGTCCACCCCGACTACCGCGGGCGGGGGGTCGGCCGGGCACTCTTGGAGAGCGCGATCGCGCGGGCACGGGAACAGGGCTGCAGCTTCGTCGAGCTCACGGTGGACGTAACGAACCCGCAGGCCTACGCCTTCTACCACCGGGAAGGCTTCCGGCCTGATCGGGTGGAAGTCGTACTACGCAGACCGCTGGACGGGCGGGAGCACCGCTCGGCGCACGCGGCGCAGCGCATCGAATGGGGTGCCAGCACGGGCGAGGGGTAAGCGACGCTGCTCGCGTCCAGCTCTCGATCGTCCACCAGGCAGAGTCAGCCATCCGCCCGGAAGGCATGCAATGGTCACCATTCGGCCCAGCACGGTCTCCAATGCGCTGGGCGGATCGCACTGCCCTGTCCGCTATCTCCGCCGGCTGACCGTCTGCACGAGCGCGCGGACTGCCGCGATCCGACCATAGGTCCGTATGATCGGCCGGGCCACCGACTCGCCGACGAATTCGACGGTACCGCGAGCGCGCACTGCGGTCTGCGTCGCCACTTCCAGGAGCGGGATCAGGCGGTCTTTGATCAGTAGGCCGAGCCAGATGCCGACGCCGACCAGAACGCCGAGCAGGAGGACCACCAGCACCATGGCCAGCGCGAGGAAGATGACGGCGATATCGCGAACGCGCTCGAGTGCGGACTGCTCCGGGCCACCGAGGACGTAGAGCAGGATGAAGAGCCCGATGAAGAGGGCAAGCAGCCCCACAACGATCAGAATCACCCAACCCCGACGCATGCCCCTTCCTTCCCTCCCAATGCCCCATGCCCACCGGCTAGTCGACGGGCGCTCGGCGATGCCGGAGCATCGAGGCCCGGCGTGTGTCTGCAACCCGCCGCCGGCTCCGCGGTGGGGCAGGAGTTGTCAGCAGCCAGCCGATGGCGAGGGCGACCAGCGCGCCGGCTAATCCCTCGGCCACCGGGACCGTGCCGATTCGAAGGAGCGCTCCGCCCACGACCCCGCTCGCGATCTCGCCAGCGAGAAACCCGATGATCGCCGCCGCCCAGTAGACTGGGAACTGCCAGAGTCTCCGGCCGAACAGGCTGTGGAAGAGCAGTCCAACGATGCTGGCGAGCGTGAGCGCGAGCAAGAGCCCGGGTGACACGGCAAAGACCCCTTCCGGCGATCTACGCTGCCGGCGAACCCTACGGGGGTGCAGGCATCACCGTTGCGCCCGCACGGTCCGATTGAATCTATCACAGCCGCAAAAGCAGGCGCGAGCCGAGCTGGATCGGGACACGCTCGGCCGGATCAGGTCATTCGCCGGCGCACCCGCGGGTCGATCAGGTCGCGGATCGTATCGCCGATGAGGTTGAGACTCAGCACCGTCAGGGTGAGCGCGAGGCCGGGGAGCAGCATCATCCACGGCGCCTCGCGGATGTAGAGCCGCGCCTCCCCGAGGATGTTGCCCCAGCTCGGGAATTCGGGCGGCGGCCCCACCCCGAGAAAGCTCAGCGTCGCCTCGCCGAGCACGCCCTCGGCGA
>ERZ511473.1777-NODE-1777-length-14852-cov-3.524873_pt1 | contig 14852 bp, 14 predicted proteins | sample MGYA00374947_ERZ511473 | MGnify/ENA primary metagenome ERZ511473 (study PRJEB26303, sample SAMN06343854) | sediment metagenome | isolation source: hot spring sediment | place: Canada: British Columbia | collected 2012-09-26 ... | reverse complement strand
AGGCCGCGGGGCCGGCCAGCAGGTAGCCGGCGGCCAGAACCGGCAGGGCGGTCCCGGCGAAGGCCCGGGCGGCGGGCTTTCTCAGGCCGTAGCCGAGCCCTTCTGACCGGGCATAGGGGAAAAGGCCCATCGGCCCCAGCACTCCGTAGCGGGCGGCCATGGGGGTTACGACCAGGGCCGGGCGGTGGGCCTGGCCAGCCAGGTCGGCCAGGAGGCCGAATTTTAGCAGGAGCACCAGGCCCACGGCCGCGGCCCCGAAGGCGCCGACGGCGGGGTCCCGCATGATTTCGAGGCGTTCCCGGGCCGGGCGGCTCCCCAGTAACCCGTCGGCGGCATCGGCCAGCCCCTCCAGGTGAAGGCCGCCGGTCAGGGCCGCCCAGAGGGCCACAAGGAAGGCTGCCCGGCCATAGGTTCCCAGCAGTCTGGCGAGGATTAGGTCGGCCACGAGCAGAAGCAGCCCGATGGCGAGGCCCACCAGGGGAAAATAACGGAGGGTGGGCCCGAGGCCCGGCCACGGCCCTCTCGGGCCGACGGGCAGGACCGTCAGAAAGCTCAGGGCGGTGAGCAGGCCCTTCAAGGCCGGTCGGAAACCCCTGCCTCGGCGAAAGTCCGCATTTCCCGGTGGGTCCGGAGGGCGGCGTCGATGAGCAGAAAAGCCAGGGCCGCCCCGGTGCCTTCCCCAAGGCGCATTCCCAGGTCCAGGAGGGGCCGGAGTTTCAGGGCCCGCAGGACCAGCCGGTGGCCGGGTTCGGCCGAGCGGTGGGAGGCAATGAGATAGGGCCTGACGGCCGGGCAGAGGCGGACGGCCAGGAGGGCGGCCGCCCCGGTAATGTAGCCGTCGAGGACCACCGGCTTGCGCCGGGCGGCCGCCCCGAGGATTAGCCCGACGAGGCCCCCGATTTCGAAGCCCCCGACCTTGGCAAGGACGTCGAGGGGGTCGGCCGGGTCCGGGCGGTTGCGCCGCAGGCCCGCCTCCACCACCCGGGCCTTGTGCCGGACCCCGGCCGGGTCCAGGCCGGTACCCCGGCCGACGGTGCGCCCGGGGGGAACCCCCAGAAGGGCCGAGACCACCGCCGCCGCGGCGGTGGTGTTGCCGATGCCCATCTCCCCGGTCCCCACCAGGTCAAGGCCGGCCCCAAGCTCGGACTCAAGCAGGGCGATGCCTCTTTCGACGGCGGCCGCGGCCTGCTTCCGGGTCATCGCCGGGCCCGCCGTAAAGTCGGCCGTTCCCGGCCCCAGGGAGTATGCCCGCAACTCTAGGTGGGCCGGCGGGTTTACCACCCCGAAGTCGGCCACAACCACCCGGGCCCCCGCCGCCCGGGCCAGGGCGTTGATGGCCGCGCCCCCGGCCAGAAAATTGGCCACCATCTGGGCGGTCACCGCCTGGGGGTAGGGGCTCACCCCCTGCCGGACCACCCCGTGGTCGGCGGCCAGCACGAAGACGACCTTTTTGTCCAGAAAGGGTACCGGGTTGGCCGTCAGGCCGGCAATGCGGACGGCCAGCTCCTCCAGCCGGCCCAGGCTTCCAGGGGGCTTGGTAAGCTGACGCTGACGTTGGCGGGCAAGCCGAATGGCGGCCCGGTCAGGGGGTGGAATGGGCAGGTGGGGTAACCGGGTCATTTTAAAACTCAATGCCCGGTTGGGCCGGGATCCCCTGGTCCCGGTAGGGGTGTTTGACCAGCCGCATCTCGGTGACCAAGTCGGCAAAGTCGATTAGCTTTTGGGGCGCATTCCGGCCGGTGAGGACCACGTGCAGGCGGGGCGGCCGCTGCCGCAGGACTTCGAGTACTTCTTCCAGGTCAAGCCAGCCGTAGTTAAAAGCATAAGTTATCTCGTCGAGAATAACGATGTCGTACTGGTCGGAGAGGATCTTCTCCCGGGCCAGGGCCCAGGCCGCCCGGGCGAGGCGGGCATCGGTGTCGGGGTCCTTTTTAGGAATCCAGGTGAACCCCGCGCCCATGGGAACCACCTCGACCCCCATCTTTTTGGCCGCCCGAATCTCCCCCCAGTTGGCCGTCTGGTGCTTGATCCACTGGACCATCACCACCCGCATGCCCCGGCCCCAGGCCCGCATGAGGATGCCCAGGGCGGCGGTGGTCTTGCCCTTGCCGTCACCGGTGTTCACGATCACCAGCCCCCGGCGTTTAGCCTCCGTCCCCATCGGGTTCCTCCTCACAAGGGCTCACCCGGACCAGGGCCACCGGCCGGCCGGTGACCGGGTCCGGCCAAACGGCCACATCGGTGCCGTAAACCTGCCGGAGGAGGTCCCGGCGGACCACTTGGGCCGGGGTACCCTCGGCTGCAATGCGGCCCCGGCTGAGCAGGACGACCCAATCAGCGGCCTGGGCCACGAGGCTGAGGTCGTGGGCGGTGAGGACGACCGCCAGGCCCTGTTTTCGGGCCAGCCTCCGCACCAGCCGGATTATTTTTACCTGGTGGGCGATATCTAAATTACTTAAAGGTTCATCCAGGAGCAGGATGCGGGGCTCCTGGGCCAGGGCCCGGGCGATGACTACCCGCTGGCGCTCACCCCCCGAAAGCTGGCCCACCGGACGGTCCGCCAGGTCGGTAAGGCCCGTAAGCCGCAGGGCCCGGTCGACGGCGGTCCAGTCTTCGGGCCGCTCCCAGCCCAGCCAATTTAGATAAGGAGTTCGGCCCAGCATCACTACCTCCGCCACCGTAAAAAGGGGCGGGAGGGTTGGGGTCTGGGGTACGACGGCCACCAGCCGGGCCAGCTCCCGCCGGGAGAGCCGGCGCTGGTCCTGCCCGCAGACCAGAACCTGCCCCGAATAGGGGACGGTTCCGGCCACGGCCCGGAGCAGGGTGGATTTACCGGCCGCATTCGGCCCGATGAGGCCCACCAGCTCCCCCGGCCGGACGGTCAGGTCAACCCCGTCCAGGACGACCCGGTCCCCGTAGGCCACCCGAAGCCCCCGAACCTCCAGCATTAAAAGACCTCCCGCTTGCGCCGCTGTAGCAAAAAGAGGAAAAAGGGTCCGCCGACAAAGGCCGTGACCACCCCCACCGGCACCTCCACTGGGCTCAGGAGGGTGCGGGCGGCCAGGTCGGCCAGAACCATAAAGCCGGCCCCGGCCAGGGCCGTAAGGGGAAGAAGGGTCCGGTAATTCGGCCCGAAAACCAGGCGGACCAGGTGGGGGACCACCAGGCCAACAAATCCGATGATGCCGCTTACGGCCACCGCCGCGGCCGTTATCAGAGCGCCGCTTACGGCCAGCAAAAGCCTGAGCCGGTCCACGTCCACCCCCAGTTGGCGGGCCTCCTCGTCCTCCAGCTGCAAAACGTTGAGCCGGTAGCCAAAGGCGATAAGCACCAGCAGCCCGGCCAGCAGGTAAGGTAGCATTAGGGTGACCTGGAACCAGTTGGCCCCGGTAAACCCGCCGAGAAGCCAGGCGATAATCTGGACGATGCGATTGCCCCCCAATATCATGACATAAGTATTAAGGGCCGAGAGAAAACTGCCGACGGCGACCCCGGCCAGGATGAGGGTGGTGGTGGGCAGCCGGTGGTCCACCCGGCCCAGGAGGTAAACGGCGGCCACGGCTAGGACGGCCCCGGTGAAGGCCAGGGCCGGGACCGGGCTTACAGGCAGGAGGGCCGTCGACGGCAGGGCGACGATGGCGACGCTTGCCCCCAGGGCCGCCCCCGACGCCACCCCGAGGATGTAGGGGTCGGCCAGGGGGTTGCGAAAGAGGCCCTGGTAGGTGGCCCCGGCGGCGGCCAGGGCCGAGCCCACCAGCCCGGCCAAGATCACCCGGGGAAGTCGGACGTCCAGGACGATGGTGGCGAGGGTCGGGGGCCAGTCGGCCTCGATAAGCCCCGGGACGAACCGGTTAAGGATAATCGCCCAGACGGTGGGCACCGGGATCCGCACCGGCCCAAAGCTTACGGCTAGCAGCCCGACGGTCAGCACCAAGCCGGCCAGAATCAAGGTGCCCGGGATAACCCGCCGGCGGCGGGCGGTGAGAGGCTGCCGGCCGTGGACGCCCGCCGTCAATTGAAGACCTCGCTTAGTTGTTGGGTTAGGCGGGCGTACGTGCCTGCGGGACGGTCGATGGGGGTTGGAAGCCGAAAACTGAAAAGTTCCGGGTGGAGGGCCCGGGCGATGGCCTCAAATCCGTCGACGATGCGTGGTCCCGGACGGTTAACCAGGTCCGGGTTGATGGGCACGATGCGGTTGTTTTTGACGGCCGAGATGGTCTGCCAGCCGGGCCGGGCCCGGACCGATTCGGGGGTTTCGCCCCCGTAGGGGCCGATATCGGTGATGATGATCACCTCGGGGTCCCGCTGAAGGAGCACTTCCAGGCTGAGCTGGGGGTACGGTCTGTCGGCGTCCCCGGCGATGTTCTCACCCCCGGCCCGGACGATCATGTCGTGAATAAAGCTTCCCGGGCCAACGGTAAAGAGACTCTTATCCAGCTCAAAAAAGACCCGGGGGCGGGTTTTAGCCTGCCGAACTTTTGTCTCGATTTGCCGGACCCTGGCCTTTAGGTCGGCCACTAATTTCTCGGCCGTGGCCGTCTGGCCGGTGGCCCGACCCACCAACAGGATGTTGTCGAAGACGTGGTCGATGTTTTTGGGGTCGAGGGTAATCACCTTCAGGCCCCGCTGCCGAAGCTGGGGGGTTACTTGCTGGCGGTGGGCGCCGGTGGCCAGGATGAGGTCAGGGTTATAGGCGATGACCCGCTCGATGTCCACCCGGATGTAGCCGACCTTGGGCTTGGCGGCGGCTTCAGGGGGGTAGTCTGAATAGTCGCTTACGGCCACCAGCCGGTCGCCGATGCCCAGGGCGTAGACGATTTCGGTATTGCTGGGGGCCAGGGTGATGAGCCGCTGGGGCTCCCGCTCGATGGTAACCGTCTGGCCGTCATCGTCGGTGACGGTGACCGGAAAGGCTGGGGCCGGCGGCGACGGGGGCTGGGGGGCCGGGGCGCAGGCCGCCGCCAGCGGCCCCAGCGCCGCCAGGGTGATGGCGCCGCGGATCAGCTGCCGACGCGTCAGACGGCTGCCCATAGCAGAACCCTCCTTACGAAGATTGGCCCAGACCACCGCCCGGGAGAGCGGTGTTGACTGGGTGTTCACTGCGTGTTAACCGCAGTCAGGATTGTATGGCTGGTTCCCTACCCTGTCAATAGGGTTGTTGGCGCGCGCCTGTGCTATACTGTCTGGCCGAAGACCGCCGCAGAGGGAGGCAGAGGACAGGCCATGCGGGCCGAAATTGTCTCGGTGGGGACCGAACTCTTGCTCGGGTTTATCGTCGACACCAACGCCGCCTATCTGGCCCAGCAGCTCCAGCCGCTGGGCATCGATCTCTACTGGATCTCCCAGGTCGGCGATAACCTCGGCCGGCTAACTGAGGTCCTGCGCCGGGCCTGGGAGCGCTCGGACCTGACCATCGTCACCGGCGGCCTGGGACCGACCGAGGATGACCTGACCCGCGAGGCCATCGCCGCGGTCCTGGGCGAGGAGATGCGGGTGGTGCCGGAACTGGAGCAGGCCCTGCGCGCCTACTTCGCCCAGCGCGGGCGCCCGATGCCCGAGCGCAACCTCAAACAGGCCACCCTCATCCCTTCGGCCCAGGTCCTGCCCAACCCCATCGGCACCGCCCCCGGCTGGTGGGTCGAGCGCGACGGCCGCCTCATCGTGGCCATGCCCGGCGTGCCCACCGAGATGGTCCGCATGTGGACCCACGAGGTCGTGCCACGGCTCCTGACACGCCTGGGCGGCGGCACGATCCAGACCCGGCTCCTCAAGGTCTGGGGGATCGGTGAGTCGGCGGTCGAGGAGATCATCGCTCCCCTTATCCGCTCGACCAACCCGACGCTGGCCACCTACGCCAAGAGCGACGGCATCCATGTCCGGATCACGGCCAAGGCCCCCGACCCGGCCACGGCCCGGGCCATGCTGGCGCCGGCCGAGGAGGAGGTCCGCCGCCGGCTGGGCGAGGCGGTCTACGGCGCCGACGACGAGACCATGGCCGGGGTGGTGGGGCAGATGCTCCGGGCGCGGGAGTGGAGCCTGGCCACCGGCGAGACCACGACCGGCGGGGCGCTAGCCAGCCTCATCACCGACGAGATCGATCACCCCCAGTGGTACCGCGGGGGGATCGTGGCCCCGACGGGTGCCGACCTGGCCCGGCTGGGGGTCGACCCCGATCTGGTGGCCGCCCATGGTCTCCTCAGCCGGCCGGTGACCGAGGCCCTGGCCGGAGCGGTCCGGCGGGCCACCGGCGCCGACCTGGCCCTGGCCCTGGGAGCGGTCCTGGGGCCCGAGCCGGTGGACGGTCAGCGCCCGGGGACGCTCCACCTGGCCCTGGCCACGCCATGGGGGACGGTCGGTCAGAGCGAGATCGGCTTCGGCAACACGCGGGTCCAGATCAAGGGCCGGGCGGCGGTGGCCGCGCTGGACTTCCTGCGGCGCTGGCTGCTCAGGGCAGATCGCTCGTCAGCGGCCGGCGCAGACTGAGGGCGCCGACCCAGCCGAGACCGATGGCCAGCACCAGGAGCAGCGCCACCGCCGCTCCCCGTGGGTCGGTCGGCCCGACATCCTGCATGTGCACCCAGACCCGCACCGGCAGGGTGTCGAAGCCGGGCGGCCGGATGATGAGTGTCGCCGCCAGCTCGCGCATCGCCGGGATGAACGCCAGGGTCCAGCCGCCGACGAAGCCCGGCCAGGCCAGGGGCACCACCACCCGCCAGAAGGCGGCCAGGGGGCTGTGCCCGAGGCTCCGGGCCGCCTCCTCCAGCGCCGGCTGGATCTGGGCGAAGGTGGCCCGGACAGCCTGGAAGGCGGTGGCGCTGTAAAGAATGGTGTAGGCCACCACCAGCAGCCAGGGCGTTCCGTAAAGAAAGGGAAAGAGCCGCCAGGATAGCCCGACCAGGCTTAACCCCAGCACCGTCCCCGGCAGGGCGTAGCCGGCCTGGAGCGCCAGTGCCAGCCACCAGCCCCCCGGCCGGCGCAGCCCCCACCAGGCCAGAGCGGCGCTCAGGACCAGGGCCGCCGTGGCCCCCAGCCCGGCCACCAGCAGGCTGTTCCGGAGATAGGGCAGCTGCCGCTGGAGAAAGAGCCCCAGACCGACCGGCCCCCCCAGGGTCAGGGCGTGCCAGACCAGGACCGTGAGCGGCAGGACCAGTCCCAGGCCGACCGGCACCAGCGGGACCAGCAGCGCCGGCCACCGCCAGCGCCCGAGCGCGGTGAGGGATCGCGGCCGGAGTCGGCCGGTCACCACCGTGTAGGCGGCCTGGCCCAGCAGCCGCCGCTGCAGAAGAAGCACGCCCCAGATGAGAACCACCAGGACCAGCGAGAGGGCGGCGGCCGCCGCCAGGTCGAACCCGGCCAGAAGGAAGGTGTAGATCACGGTGGTGAAGGTCTGAACCCGCAGCAGGGCCACCACCCCGAAGTCGACCAGCCCGTACATAAAGATCAGCAGACCCCCGCCCAGCAGGGCCGGTCGCAAAAGCGGCAGGGTCACCCGCCAGAAGACCTGCCAGCGACTGGCGCCCAGACTGATGGCCGCCTCTTCGAGCGCTGGGTTTAGCCGCTGGAGGGCGCTGTCCACCACCAGAAAGAGATAGGGGTAGGTGAAAAGCCCCAGGACGAAGGCCGCCCCGGCCGGGCTGTAGATGACCGAGGGGAAGGCGACCTGGTAGGGAGGGCGCTGGAGAAGGGCGGCCAGGGCCTGGTGGACCAGGCCGCCGGGGGCCAGGACCAGGAGGTAGACCAGGGCGCCGACGTACGGGGGAATGGCCAGCGGCAGCGGCGCCAGCCAGCGCCAGAGCCGCCGACCGGGTAGATCGGTCAGGTTCACCAGGGCGGCGGTGGGGACGGCCAGCAGTGCCGCCCAGAGGGTGGCCCCGACCGCCAGCCCCAGGACCCGTCCGGCCAGGGCGATCGGCTGGACGGCACCGAGACCGGCGACAAGCCTCTCCCACGGACTGCTGACCGCCAGAGCGACGAGGTACCCCAGCACCAGGAGCACGGGGCTGGCCCCGAGGAGGGCCGGGGCCAGCCCGCTCAGCGCGCGAGGACGGGGCAGCGTCAGCGGCGCGGCCATCAGGCGCTGCTGAGAAGCGGGGTGAAGACCTGGACCACCTTTGGCAGCACTTTGGCCAGGTCGGCCACGGTCACCGGGCTGCGCTTGAACTCCCCCAGTTCCTTGACCCCCGGCACCTTATTGGGCAGAGAGACCCCCGGGATGAGCGAGATCTCGTTCTCCTGCTCCATCAGCGGCTTCTGTCCCGCCGGGCTGAGGGTGAAATCGATAAAGGCCCGGGCGGCCTCGGGGTGCCGGGCGCCCTTGATGATGGCCACCGCCAGCGGCATCACCAGCGCCCCAACGTCGTTGGGACCCTGGTCGGGGTAGATGAGACCGACCGGTGAGCCCTCGCGCTTCTCGAAGACATAGTAGTAGTGATTGACCAGCCCCAGGGCGAACTCGCCCCGGCCCACCGCCTTGCGGACCTGAGTGTGGTCGGCCAGGACCCTGGCCCCGTTGGCCAGGAGGTCCTTGATGTACCTGGTGGTGAACTCCTCGCCCTTCAGGACCATCAGCGAGGCCAGCCAGAGGCGGACACCCCCCTCGCGGATCGCGGCCAGAGCCACCTTACCCTTCCATTTCGGATCGGTCAGCTCGAAGACCGAGCGGGGCGTCTCGGCCTCCGTGACCAGGTTGGTGTTGTAGATGATGGTGCGAACCCGGCCGATGACGCCCACCCAGCTGCCGTCGGGGGCCTTGAACTCGTCGGGGATGGCCCGCGCCCCCGGCGCCTGATAGGGCTCGAGCAGCCCCTTCTCGCGCAGGGTCTCGGCGGTGCCGGCGTCGGTGGTGAAGTAGACATCGCCCTGGGGGTTCTGCCGCTCCTGCTCGATGAGCAGGGCCAGTTCGCCCGGCGCCCCCGACTTGAGGATGACCCTGATCCCCGTCTGGCTCTGGAAGGCCTGAAGCAACGGGGCCATGAGGTCCTCCTTGCGGGCCGAGTAGAGGACCAGCTCCTGGCCCGCCAGGCTCTTCGGGGCGACGGTCAGGGTCGGGGTGGGCGCCACAGTCGGCGTCGTCGGCGCCGGGGTCGGCGTGGGCGTGGCCGCCGGTTTCGGCGTCTCCGCCGGCCTGGTCGGCGCCGGCGTCGGGGCTGCCGGGGCGCAGGCCACCAGCGGCCCGAGGGCGAGCAGGGTCACGCCCGTCTTGAGAAACAGCCGACGACTCAGCGGTTGAGACGACATCGCACCTCCAGTTTTACGGTGATGTTTCGTGGGCCGGGGCTGCGAGGCCCGGCGACCGGCGGCGCCAGCGATCGCTTACCAGCACCGCCAGGGCGACCGCCAGCAGTCCCAGCTGGGCGGCCGTGGTCTCCCACGTCGGAAAGAGCCCGAGGAAATCGATCTCGGGAAGGAACCGGAGCGGCGTGGCCCCGACGGCGCCCGTGACCTGGAGCGCGTGCAGGCCCGCGCCGGTGAACTTGAAGGCCAGATAGTAGACCAGCAGACTGGCCAGGCGGAAGAAGGGGCGGACGGGCAGCCGAACGCCCAGGATCAGCGTGAGCAGGCCCATCGCCACAAGTCCCGTGACGCCCAGCCCCAGGCCCAGGGCCAGGTCGCCCGGGCGGATAGAGGGGGCGAGACCGATATACAGAAGCACCGTCTCCGCTCCCTCCCGGAAGACGGCCAGAAAGGCGATCAGCGCCAGGGAGAAGAGGCTGTTGCGCGCCAGGGCCAGGCTCGTCTGGGCGTGGAGATATCGCTGCCAGGCGCTCAGGCTGGCTTTGGCGTGCAGCCAGTGACTGACGTAGACCAGTAGGGCGGCCGCGCTGAGGCTGGTCAGCCCCTCGAGCCACTCGGCGTTCGCGCCGGCCACCTGGGTGAGGAGCGTGTTGAGGGCCAGGGCCACCGCGAGGCTGGCGATAACGCCGGCGCCGCCGCCGGCCCACACCCAGCGGCCCTTATCGGCGTTGTTCGTCCGGGTCAGGAAGGCGAGCAGTGCCCCCATCACCAGCAGGGCCTCGAGCCCCTCGCGCAGGAGAAGAAAGGCCGCGTCGAGGACCCCATACCGGGGTGCGCTGTCAATGAGGGGGGCGAGGTCGGCGCGCAGCTGCTGGAGAGTCCGGCGGGCGCCGGCCAGGTCCGGGGGACGCTGCGTCAGCTGCGCCGTCACCGTGGCCATCTGGGTCTCGGTGGCGGTGTACACCGTGCGCGAGCGCGCCTTGACCAGCCCCTCGACCTGCGGCCAGTCCCGCCGGAAGGCGGCGACCGCCCCGAGCGCCCCGTCGGGATCGCCGGCGTCAAGGCGGGCCAGGGCCTGATCGAGGTGGGCGACCGCAGCGGCCAGGAAGGCCGGCTCGGCGACCGGCGCCGCCGGAGCGAGGACGGCCGGGCCCGTGAGGAGGGCGGCCCGAAGGCGGCGCAACGCCGCCTGAGCGCGGGCGCCGTCGAGGGGCTCAGCCCGAAGGGTGGCCGCAGCCGCCTCCATGGCCTCCTCGATCTCCTGGTAGAGCGCCGGCGACTGGGCCCGCACGTCGTCTTCGACCGTGGACCACCCGTCGTCAAAGGCCTGGTACGCGGCCCGCGCGCCGGCCGCGTCGCCGGCCGCCAGGCGCGCCAGGGCGGTGTCGAGGGGCGTGACGAGCGCGGCCAGGTGCTCAGCCGAACTCGCGGCGGCCTGGCCCGGCCGGAGCCCGCTCAGCAGGAGAAGACAGCCGAGGACGCCGGCGAGTATATGACGGAGCGAACAGCGCATCGTGGTCTCCCGGTCTCCGGAAAGTATGGCTGGCCAGCCAAGGGAGTGCAGTCACTCCGAATAATTTATTCGGGATGGCTAACCAGTCCTCACTTTACCGCCGTGTTCGCGCTTCGTCAAGGCTTTGCCTTGACAGGAGAGGGGGGCTAGTCTATAATCGTGTCTACCTAAGAACGATTCTGGACAAGCGACGGCATGGCGGTCTCGACCAGCGAACAGCGGCTGCGAACGCTCATCGAGCGGCTGCGGGCGCGGGGGTACCGGCTGACGCCGCAGCGTCTGGCCATCCTGCAGGTGCTTCTGCGCGACAGCTCGCATCCCAGCGCCGAGCAGGTCTTCGCCCAGGTCCGCCGGCTCTACCCCACCATCAGCCTGGCGACGGTCTACAGCACCCTGCACGTTCTCAAAGAGCTGGGCGAACTTTTGGAGATCGACTGTCACGAGGGGTTCAGCCGCTATGATGGTCGGCAGCCGCAGCCCCACGGCCACATCCGCTGCCTGGTCTGCCGGCGGGTGGACGATCTCCCGCTGGGGGAGGGCGAGCGGCTGGCCCAGGCGGTCGCCGCCCAGACCGGCTATCAGGAGGTCCGGCCCCAATTGCTCTTCACCGGGATCTGCCCGCGCTGTCAGGGCGGGGCGGAGGGAGAGGCGTGAGGAGGAGCGATGGCCCGCCACGTGGTTGAGGACTATCTGGCCGCCCTGTATGTCCTGACCGCCGACCGCCGGCCGGTGATCAGCGCCCGGCTGGGCGAGTACCTGGCGGTCAGCCCCCCCACAGTGGCCGAGACCCTGAAGCGGCTTCAGGCCGACGGCTACATCGTCTTCGGTCCGCGCCGCGAGATCATCCTGACGCCAGCCGGGCGGGCGGTCGGCGAAGCGGTCGTCCGTCGTCACTGCCTGATCGAGCGCTGGCTGACCGACCTCCTGGGGCTGGACTGGGTGGCGGCTCACGAAGAGGCGGATCACCTCGAGCACCTGCTGACCCCGCGTCTGGAGGAGCGGCTCTTCGGGCTGCTCGGTCAGCCGACCACCTGCCCCCACGGCAACCCGATCCCCGGGCGGGGGCGGCCCCTGGCCTGGGCGACGGTCCCGCTGGACCGGGTTCCGGAGGGCCAGGAGGTCGTCATCGACCGCATCACCGAGGAGGCCGAGCGCGACACGGCGCTCCTCACGGCTCTCTGGCAGGCGGGCCTGGGGCCGGGCGTCCGCGTCCGGGTCGGCGCCACCGTCCCGACCGCCGACCAGGTGACGCTGGAGCGCGACGGGCAGCGGATCACGCTCCCGGCGGCCGGGCTGAGCGGGGTGCGGGTGCGGCCGGCCGACCTGGCCCCGCAGGTGCTGGACCTGGTGGGAAGCCCGCGTCCGGAGACTTTCCCGCCGGTCCGGGTGACGGTGGTCGGGGTCCAGGGGCACTGCCAGGCCCACCACCAGCGCGGCGAGCGCTTCGCCATCAGCGCCTGCACGCCGGGGGGCCTCTGCGCCGAGGCCTTCGTGGCCCTCTTCCCGCGGGTGCGGGAGATGCAGCGTCGGCTGGTGGCCGGCGAGGAGCCGCCGGCGGTCGAGGTCGCCTGCCCGGAAGACGGCAACGTCCTCTTCCGCGTCGAACCCCCTGCGGCCTCGGAGTGATCGTCTGCCGGCCTTCGTCTTTCCCCCGCTGAGCCTGAAGGAGTCTTAAGGAGCCTCGGGGCCGCCGGCGCCATGGCGGCCTGTCCGCGGTCTCCGTGGCGCCGGCGCGTCCTGTCGCGCTGGCCACTGATCGGGTCCCGGCTGAGGGTATGGCCGGCCGTTGGCCCGGCCGCGCCGCTGGGCTATAATGGCCGGGAGCCCGCCGGACCGCGCGGTCCGGCGACCGACAGGAGGGAGCGACGGCATGCGTCCGAACAAGGTCAAGGCCCTCTGGCGCGAGAACCGGCCGGTGACCGTGGGCTGGATGGGGACGGCCGACCCCTACGTGGCCGAGACGCTGGCCCACGCCGGGTTCGACGCCATCGTCCTGGACATGCAGCACGGCATGGCCATCGGCCCCGACCGGGCGGCCCTCTGCTTCCAGGCGATCAGCACCACCGACACCGTGCCGTTCGTCCGGGTGCCCTGGAACGACCCGGCGCTCATCCAGTACGTCCTGGACGCCGGGGCCTACGGCGTCATTGTGCCGCTGGTGATGACGGTCGAGGACGCCCGCCGGGCGGCCGGCGCCTGTCGCTACCCGCCGCTGGGCTACCGGAGCGTCGGGCCGAACCGGGCCCGTCTCTACGGCGGCGCCGATTACGTCCAGCAGGCCAACGAAGAGATCGCCTGCCTGGTGATGATCGAGCACATCGCCGCCGTCGAGCGGGTCGAGGAGATCGCCCAGGTGCCGGGGATCGACGGCTTCTTCATCGGCCCGGCCGATCTGGCCCTCTCGCTGGGGCTGCCGCCGGGGGCGGACATCAGCGAGCCGCGGCACGTGGCGGCCTGCCAGCGGGTGCTGGCGGCGGCCCGCAGTCGGGGGCTGGTGGCCGGGATCGCCTGCAGCGGTCCCGAGGAGGCCCGGCGGCGGATCGCCGAGGGCTTCAACTTCAACCCGATCGGCAGCGACATCGGCTTCATCGCCGGCGGCGCCCAGCGGGCCATCCGCCTCTTCCAGACCGGCGCCGCCTGAGGGCGGTCAGCTGGCCGGGGCGCGGCGCAGGGCCAGCGGATTGAGGCGGCGGGCCCGGTCGATAAGTCCGGCCCGGATCTCCGGCGGCAGATAGGGCGGGGTCGGCGGCCGGGCGGCCTCGCAGCGGATGATACCGCCCTCTTTCAGGAGGGCCTTGGTCGCCCGAAACCCGCAGAGTTTGTTTTCGTAGACGATGAGCGGCAGCACCTGCTCGTAGCGGGCCACCGCCTCGGCCCGTCGGCCCGCCTGGTAGAGGTCGAAGATCTCACGCAGGAGGTCGGGGATGAGGCCGCTGGGCATCGTGCCGGTCGCCCCGGCCTCGAGGTCGGGGATCAGGGTAATGGCCTCCTCGCCGTCGAAGACGCCCTCGATGGCTGACCCCGCCAGGCGGAGCAGCTCCCGGATCTTCGACGCCGTACCGGGCACCTCGATAGTACTTCACCTGACGGATCTCGGTGGCCAGGCGGGCCAGGAAGGCGGCCGGGAGGGTGATCCCGCTGACCGGGCTGTCCTGGACCATGATCGGGATATCGATGGCGTCGGAGACGGTCCGGAAGAACTCGAAAATACCGGCCTCGTCCGGCCGGATCGTGCCGTGGAAGGGGGGCATGAGCATGACCATGGCGGCGCCGAGGGCCTGAGCCCGCTGGCTGCGTTCGGCGGCCACGCGGGCGCTGTAGTGGCTGGTGGTGACGATGACCGGCACCCGGTCGCGGGTGTGGCGCAGGATGGTTTCGGTGAGCCGGTCGCGCTCGGCGTCGCTTAAGGCGAACTGCTCGGAGAAGTTGGCCAGGATGCAGAAGCCGTGGACGCCGGCCTCCAGGAAGAAGTCGACCACCCGGACCTGGCTCTCCAGGTCCAGCTGGCCGTGCTCATCGAAGGTGGTCGGCAGGACCGGGAAGACCCCGGCGTACGGTCGCGTCATCGCTCTGCCTCCGAAACAGTGTCCCCGGCCAGGGGCATCCCGGGCTCGGGTTTTGGCGCGACGGCGGGCCTTTGCGGTGGCCCTGAGCATTATAGGGGAGGGAAGACGGCGGTGACAGAGGTCTCGGGTCTGCTTTTCGACCTCTTTGTGATCTTTCTGGCGGCCAAGACCGGCGGAGCGCTGGCCAGTCTGGTCCGGCAGCCGCCGGTCCTGGGAGAGCTCTTGGCCGGCGTGCTTATTGGCCCCTACGCCCTGGGGCTTATCGGCGCGCCGGGCCCGGAACTGGTGGCCGTGTTCGGTAATCCGGAGACGGCCAGCCAGACTCTGAAAGTGGCCTATCATCTCATCGCCGAGCTGGGAGTGATTGTCCTTCTCTTCTTCGTCGGGCTGGAGACGCGGCTGGAGGAGGTGACGCAGGTCGGGGCCCGGGCGGTGGCGGTGGGGATTCTGGGGATCGTCTTCCCCTTTGTCTTTGGCGTGGTGCTGATGGGGGCGATGGGCTGGAGCGGGTTCGTTCCGCTCTTCACCGCCACGGCGCT
>ERZ511473.1773-NODE-1773-length-14889-cov-5.714623_pt1 | contig 14889 bp, 12 predicted proteins | sample MGYA00374947_ERZ511473 | MGnify/ENA primary metagenome ERZ511473 (study PRJEB26303, sample SAMN06343854) | sediment metagenome | isolation source: hot spring sediment | place: Canada: British Columbia | collected 2012-09-26 ... | reverse complement strand
CGTGAGCAGCATGTGGCAGTCGAGCTCGGCCTCCCGGATCGCCCGGTCCACCCCCAGCATCCCGAGCTTGAAGACGTCGGCCGCGCTCCCCTGGATCGGGGCGTTCAGCGCGATCCGACGGCCCATGTCGCGGACCCGCGGGTTGGGGTGCTGGAGCTCGGGGACGTACCGACGCCGACCGAGGATCGTCTCGGTGAACCCCTCGGCCGCGGCCTTGGCCACCTGCCGCTCGAGGTACTCCCGGATCCTCGGGAACCGGGCGAAGTAGGCGTCCATGATCTCCTGGGCCTCGTCGGGCGTGATCCCGAGGCGCTGGGCCAGCCCGTAGGCGTTCATCCCGTAGGCCAGGCCGTAGTTCACCATCTTGGCCCGGCTCCGGAGCGCCGGATCCACCCGGTCCTCAGGGATCCCGAAGACCCGCGCCGCGGTGGCGGTGTGGATGTCGGCGTCGGAGGCGAAGGCCTCCCGGAGCCCCTCGTCCCCCGAGAGGTGGGCGAGGATCCGGAGCTCGATCTGGGAGTAGTCGGCGACGAGCAGGAGCTGGTCGGGCGACCCCGGGATGAACGCCCGCCGGATCTGGCGGCCGAGCTCCGTCCGGACCGGGATGTTCTGGAGGTTCGGGTTCGAGCTCGACAGCCGCCCGGTCGCGGCGACCGTCTGGTTGAACGACGTGTGGACCCGCCCCGTGCGGGGGTCCACGAGCCGCGGCAGCGCCTCGAGGTAGGTCGAGTTCAGCTTGTCCAGCTCCCGCCAGGCCAGGAGGGCGTCGACGATCGGATGCTGGTCCCGGAGCTTCTCCAGGACGCTCGCGTCGGTCGAGAGCTGCCCCTTGGGGGTCCGCTTCCCCGGCTGGAGCCGGAGCTCCTCGTAGAGGACCTGGCGGAGCTGGGGCGGGGAGTTGAGGTTGAACTCCCGCCCCGCGTAGCGGTAGATCCGGACCTCGAGGTCCCGCATCCGGTCCCGGACCCCCTCGGCCATCTCCTCCAGGTAGGCGACGTCCAGGGCCACCCCCCGGGCCTGCATCCGGGCGAGGAGCGAGGAGAGGGGGAGCTCCACCTCCTCGAGGAGCCGGCGCATCCCGGCCCGGTCGATCCGCTCCTCCATCGCGGGGACCAGGAGCGCGACGGCCGCGGCCTCCGCCGCCACCAGCCGCCAGGCCTCCCCGAACAGCTGCCCGTCGGCCTCCGGGGCCACCCCCGCGAGGAGATCCCGTCCCAGGTAGCGCTCGCACAGGCCCCCCACCGGGTAGTCCGCGGCGGCGGGGTCGAGGAGGTAGCCGGCGAGCATGGGGTCGAAGGCCACCCCGGCCAGGGTCCCGCCCTCCGCGAGCACCGCGGTCTCGAGGTCCTTCGCGTCGTAAGCCCACTTCCGCCGCGAGGGGTCGGCGAGCCAGGACGCGATCGGGCCGATCCCGTCGAGCTCGCAGTAGGCGGCCTGGCCCCCGCCGGCCGAGACGGCCGCTCCGCGGACCGCCCGGGCCTCCACCTCCAGACGGAGGGCGAGGGGCGCATCGGTCTCGAGCAGCCCCAGGAGCTCCCCGGGCTCCACGCGTCGAAGGTCGAGCTCGGCCGCCTCGACCTGCTTCTCGGCCCGGGCCACCTCCTCCAGGCGCTCGAGGAGGGTCCGGAACTCGAGCGAGCGGAAGAGCCGGCGGACCTCCTCCATGTCCCACTCCCCCATCCGGAGGTCCTCGGGCTCCACGTCGAGGGGGAGGTCGGTCCGGAGGCGCGCGAGCTCCTTGTTCCGGACGAGCTCCTCCCCCGCGGCCTCGATCGCCTCGCGGAGCTTGGGCTTGAGCTCGGCCGTCCGCTCGAGGAGCGCCTCCACCGACCCGAACTGCTGCACGAGGCGGGCGGCGGTCTTCTCCCCGACCCCGGGCACCCCGGGGATGTTGTCCGAGGGGTCGCCCTTGAGCGCCACGTAGTCCAGGTACTTCTCCGGCGGGAGCCCGTACCGTTCCCGGACCGCCGCCTCGTCGTAGCGGACGATGTCCGAGATCCCCTTCCGGTTGAACATCACGGAGATCCCGGGGCGCACGAGCTGGAAGAAGTCGCGGTCGGCGGTGACGATCACGACGTCCATCCCCCGCTCGGCGGCCCGGACCGCGAGCGTGGCGATCGCGTCATCGGCCTCGTGGCCCTCGACCTCGACGACGGGGACCGCGAGCTTCTCCAGCACCTCGCGGATCAGGGGGAGCTGCTGGCGGAACTCGTCGGGCGCCTCGGGCCGCCCCGCCTTGTACTCGGCGAACACCTCGAGCCGGACCGTGGGCGCGCCCTTGTCGAAGGCCACCGCGATCAGGTCGGGCCGGTCCTCGGCGAGGAGCTTGAGGAGCATCGAGGTGAACCCGTAGACGGCGTTCGTCACCTGGCCCGTGGAGGTGGCCAGGTCCGGCGGGAGGGCGAAGAAGGCCCGGTAGGCGAGGGAGTGGCCGTCGAGGAGGAACAGGCGCGGTCGGTCGACGGCGGATGCGGCCACGGCGCGATACTACCCCGCCGCCCCCGCGACCGAGCCGGGGTCAGCCCGAGCGGCGGACGCGGACGACCCGGCGGACCGCGCCGCGCGCCAGGACGGCGGCCGCCGCCAGCGCCAGGAGCTGCCCGATCGTGGGGCCGCCGGACGGTCCCGGCGGGGCGGTGGAGCGTCCCGCGAGCGCGAACGCGGGGGCGGCCCCGGGGTTGGGCGGGTACCCCTCGCAGGTGACCCAGAACACCTTGTGCTTCACGTCCGCCCCGATGGAGCCCGGCGCGTTCACCGTCAGCTTCACGTGGAAACCCTGGTTGGGGTGGGGCTCGAACCCCGCGAGCGCCCCCGAGAGATCGACGGTCGCGGACCCGTCCAGGTCCGTCCCCCCGCCCGCCGGGTCCTCCCCGATCGGGACGGTCCCGGAGGCGATCACGGCGGGCGACCCGCTCGGGGGGTGGATCGTGAGCGTGTAGGTGGCCACCAGGTCGCCCTGGTCGTAGCCGTAGAAGTCGATCTGGAACACGCAGTCGACGTGGGGCTCGTTGGCGGGGTCGTCGTCGAACGGGGCCCCGTCGACCTTCACGGTGCCGTTGTTCCCGGGCGGACGGGCTGCCGCCACCCCCGCCCACGGCACCACGAGCATGGCTCCCACGATCCCAGCGAGTCCCGCTCGGGCGATCCTCACCGCCCCCTCCCCGCTCGCGTTCGCTTCTCCGCTCCGGGGGCGACCGTGCCCCCCTCCGGCCCCAGGATGCCGCGCGGGCCCCGCGACGCCACCCTCCGGCCGTACCAGGTTCCCTCGCCCCCACGGCGCGCTCGGACCAGGGCGGACGGCCGCGGGAGCGTAGCCAGCTCGGTCCTCCCCGGGGAGGCGATCTACGGCCGGGGCCGGACCCCCCTCCCCTCGCCGCGGTAGCCTTCGGGCGTGGTCCCGGCGGAGCACCCCGCGGCGGCCTACCTCGAGGCCCTGTACGAGATGGGCGAGGAGGGCATCCCCCTCGTCCAGGCCCGCCTGGCGGAGTGGCTGGGGGTGTCCGCCGCCTCGGCCTCGGAGGCCGTGAAGCGCCTGGTCCGCGACGGGCTCGTCGTGAACGAGGGGCGGCGCCTGGCGTTCACCGAGGCCGGCCAGCGCCTCGCCGAGGTCCTGGTCCGCCGCCACCGGCTGGTCGAGCACTTCCTGATCCGGATCCTCGGGCTCCCCTGGCACCGCGCCCACGAGGAGGCGGTCCGGTGGGAGAAGGTGGTCTCCGACGAGGTCGAGGCCCGCTTCGTGGAGCTGCTCGGCGATCCCGCCACCTGCCCGCACGGCAACCCCATCCCCGGCGCCGCCAGCCCGGTCGACCTCTCCGGGCTCGTCCGCCTCCGGGACGTCGGGCCGGGCTCCCGCGTCGTCCTCCGTCGCCTCACCGAGGACCTCGAGCTCGACCTCGAGGTGATGCGGTTCCTCGAGGAGAGCGGCCTCGTGCCCGGCGCCGAGATCGAGGTCCGCACCGTGGCGCCGGACGGCGCGATCGGGCTGCGGGTGGGCGGCCGCGACATCGCGCTCGGCGCCCACCTCTCCGACAACCTCTGGGTCGAACCGGCCGCGCCGCCGGGGAAGCGGGCGGTGGTTCGGTCTCGGACGGCTTGACCGAATCCCGATCCACGAGATAGGATTTCGGCGCCCCGAACCGAGATCGTTAGGCAGACCTGAGAAAGTGGGGCCGCCGATGGGAGCCGCCTTCCTGATCACCCTGCGGGAGGGCATCGAGGCCGCGCTGATCGTCTCGATCCTCCTCGCCTACCTCCGCAAGCTCGGCAGGACCGACCGCTCCAAGCTCGTGTGGTGGGGGACGGCGGCCGCGGTCGGCGTGAGCCTCGTCGTGGGCGGCGTGGTCTTCGCCGTGGCCGGGGAGTTCGAAGGGAAGGCCGAGGAGGTCTTCGAGGGGCTCGTGTCGCTCTCGGCCGTCGGCGTCCTCACCTGGATGATCTTCTGGATGCGGCGGCAGGCCGCCCGGATCAAGAGCGAGCTCCAGGAGCGGGTGGACGCGGCCCTGCTGGGCGGCGGGTTCGCGCTGGCGAGCCTGGCGTTCGTCGTCGTCCTCCGGGAGGGCGTGGAGACCGCGCTCTTCCTGTTCGCCACGGCCAAGGCCACGGCCCAGGGGGCGGGCGGCGCCCTCGGGCAGGCCGTCGGGTCGGTGCTCGGGCTCGGGACCGCCCTCGTCCTCGGGTACCTCCTGTACCGGGGCGGGATCCGGCTGAACCTCCGGACGTTCTTCAAGGTCACCGGCGCCCTGATCCTGGTCGTGGCCGCCGGCCTGTTCGCCTACTCCCTCCACGAGCTCCAGGAGGCGGGTTGGTTCCCGATCCTCACCGGGACGGCGTACGATGCCTCGGCGCTCCTGCCCGACGGTGACGGCGTCGGATCCATCCTCCGGGCGATCGTCGGCTACAACGACGATCCGACCTGGCTCGAGGTCGTGGCCTGGGCCGGCTACCTCGCGGCGACCGGCGGGCTCTTCTTCCGGCCCGCGAAGCCGGCGCCGGTCGCGGCGGCCGCCGCGGACGAGGCTCGGTCCCCGGAGGACGTCGTCCGGTAGGCGGAGCGGGGGGCGCCGGAGCGGCCCTCCGGGTACCCTTGCCGGCGCCGTGCCGCTGACCGGGACCCTGATCAACGTCGCCACGGTCCTCGTGGGGACCGCCGTCGGGATCCTCTTCGGCGCCCGCCTCCCCGACCGGGTCAGGGAGACGCTCCTCCACGCCCTGGGGCTCCTCACGCTGGTCGTCGGGATCCGGGAGGCCCTCGGGGCCTTCGAGCCGCCGTTGTCGGCCCTCACCCGGGGGAGCGTCCTCGTCGTGATGGGGAGCGTGCTCCTGGGCGGCCTGGTCGGCGAGGCCGCCCGGATCGAGGACCGCCTGGAGCGGGCGGGGAAGGCCCTCGAGCGCCGGCTCGGCGGATCCCAGGCCAGGTTCACCGAGGGGTTCGTCACCGCCTCCCTCGTGTTCTGCGTGGGGCCCATGACGATCCTCGGGTCGATCCAGGGCGGACTCGCCGGCGACCACCAGCTCCTCGCCATCAAGGCGCTCCTCGACGGGTTCGCGGCCGTGGCCCTCGCTTCGGCCTTGGGCTGGGGCGTGGGTTTCTCGGTGATCACGATCCTCGTCTACCAGGGAGGCCTCGCGCTCGGGGCGGCGAGCCTCGCGGACGTCTTCACGCCGGTCACGATCGCCGCGATCACCGCGGTGGGCGGCGTCCTGATCCTCGGCATCGGCCTGCGCCTCCTCGAGCTGCGGAGGATCCGGGTGGGGAACCTGCTGCCGGCCCTGGTCCTCGGGCCGCTCGCCTTCGCCCTCCTCGAAGCCCTCGGGTAGGGACGTCCCGCCGGCGGGCGAGCCCCGATGATGTCACTCTTTCTCGTCTCGATCGGCCCGCGCCGCTACCTGCGCGATCCGTCGAAGAACCTTGCGCTGCAACGGTTCTCGCGGGTTGACAGGCCCCGGGGGGCTGGCTAGCATCGCGCCCGGTCCCGAGCGGCTGCAGGGACCGAGGGCCGGGAGCGGGCCCCCGAGGGAGGTCCCGGCGGCGACGAGCCGCCGGGGTGCGGACCGAGGGGGTCGCGCGACCGGGCGTCGGGAGGCCGGGTCGCTCGGGGCCACCTTTCGACGGGCCGAGGGCCGAGTAGACAACGCTCGCGTATGGGGAAGGCGCGAGCGGCTCCAAAGGGCCTCGGCCCGTCGTCCTTCGTCAGGTCAGATCAGAGCACCGCGTCGAGGAACCGCCGAGTGCGGGGGTCCCGGGGGTTCGCGAGGATCTCCGAGGGCGGCCCCTCCTCCACGATCCGCCCCTCGTGGAAGAAGCACATCCGGTGGGCGACCTCTCGCGCGAACCCCATCTCATGGGTGACCACGATCATCGTCATGTGGAGGTCGGTGGCGAGCGAGCGCATCACCGCGAGCACCTCGCCGATCAACTCGGGATCCAGGGCCGACGTGGGCTCGTCGAACAGCATCGCCTTGGGCTCCATCGCCAGGGCCCGGGCGATCGCCACCCGCTGCTGCTGTCCTCCCGAGAGCCGGATCGGGTACTCGTGGGCCTTGTCGGCCAGACCGACCCTGGCGAGGAGCTCCATCCCCATCGGGATCGCGTCCTCCCGGCGCATCCCCTTCACCGTCACCGGGCCCTCGATCACGTTCTCCAGGGCCGTCATGTGGGGGAACAGGTTGAACTGCTGGAAGACCATCCCGGTGCGGATCCGGACCTGGCGGATCAGCTCCTTCTTGTTCGAGGTTCGATGCCCGGGCTCCAGCCGGATCCCGTCGACCTCGACCACCCCCGCCGTGGGTTCCTCCAGGAAGTTGATGCACCGGAGCAGCGTGCTCTTCCCGGAGCCCGAACGGCCGAAGATCACGACGACCTCGCCGCGGTGGACCTCGAGATCGATCCCTCTGAGGACCTCGAGGTGGCCGAAGGACTTCCGCAGCCCCTCGACCCGGATCACGGGCCGGCCGTCCGCGCTCCCCTCCACCTCACCGCTCCTGCCGCGGCCCGGCCTCCGTGGGAACCTCGACCTCCAGGGCGCCGGGCCCGATGCCCCCGGCGGCGGACGCGGGGAGGAACCGCGGGCGCCGCTCGGCCCCGTACTCCCGGACGTAGCCCTTCGACAGCCGCCGCTCCAGCCGCCCCTGGAAGAACTGGAACGCCGTTGTGAGGCCCCAGTACACGGCGGCGGCCAGGATGAAGGCCTCGAACGGTCGGAAGTCGGCGCGCCCGACGAGCTGGGCGCGACGGAAGATCTCCATCTGGGAGACGACCGTCCCGAGGAGGCTCACGAGGGCCGAGTCCTTGAGCATCGCGATGAACTCGTTCCCGGTGGGCGGGATGATCACCCGGACCGCCTGGGGGAGGATCACCCGGCGCATCGCCTGCCGGTAGGTCATCCCCAGGGCGTAGGCCGCCTCCAACTGGCCGTGCCCGATCGACTGGATCCCCGCGCGGAAGATCTCGGTCATGTAGGCGCCGTAGTTCAGCCCGAGCCCGAGGATGCCCGCGGTGAGCGGATCGAGCAGCAGGGCTTCGTGGATCCCGGGTACGTACCGCTCCAGGTTCGCCCCGATCTGCGGCAGGCCCAGGTAGATCAGGAACAGCTGCACGATCAGGGGCGTCCCGCGGAAGAACGAGACGTAGAAACCGGACACCCCGTACGCGACCGGGTTGCGCGACAGGCGGGCCAGCGCGCCGAACAGCGCGAGCACGATGGCGAGGCCGATCGATGCGGCCGAGATGATCACGGTCCAGGGCAGGCCCTTCAGCACGAAGAGCCACTCCTCGCGCATCCACGCGGTGTCGAACCCGGCGAGCGCGAAGAGGAGCCCGAGGACTACGAAGATCCCGAGCCACACCAACGCGAGCTTCACGCGGAAGGGCACGGCCAGGCTCGCGAGCTCCAGCCGCTCCCGCAGGCCCGGGCGTTCCTGGGCCAGGTCCGGGGGCCGGGCGACCCCGGCCCCGGTCCCCTGGTTCACCCGCACGACACCATCCCCCGGACGGTCACTCCTTGACCGTGAGGTCGGTCCCGAACCACTTCACGGAGAGCCGGGAAAGGGTCCCGTCCTCGTGCATCTGCTTGATGATCTCGTCCACCCGCTCCACGAACCGGGTGGGGTCGGCGGGCGCGTTCTTGTCGATCGCCACCGAGAGCGGCTCGTAGAACACCCGGCCTACGATCACGATCGGCCGCCCGCGGTCGATCGCCCCCTGGAGGATCGGCTCGGCGGAGATCACCGCGTCGAGGCGCCCCGCCACGAGGTCCGCGATCGCCGTGGTGTCGGTGTCGTAGGTCCGGATGTCGGCGTCGTCGATCACGAAGTCGATCTGCTCGCCGGGGATGTTCAGGGTCTTCCGCAGGTACAGCTCGTACGTACAGCCGCCGCAGACCCCGATCGTCTTGCCGTCGAAGTCGGTCGCGATGTCCCGGTACTTCCCGGCGTCCTCCTCGCGGACCGCCACCGCGGCCGGCGTGTAGTAGTAGGGCGTCACGAAGTGCAGGACCTGGGCCCGCTCGGGCGTGACGGTCATCGAACCGACCGACAGGTCCCAGCGGCCCTGCCAGTTGCCCGCGATGATCGTCTCCCAGGCGGGCGTCACGAACTCGAGCTCGACGCCGAGGCGCTTCGCGATCTCGCGCGCCACGTCCACGTCGAACCCCTTCCACTCGCCGGTCTCCTCGTCGAGGAACGACGCCGGCGGGTAGGCGGGATCCGTCGCCACGCGGAGCACACCGGCGTCCAGGATCTGCTGGAGCAGGTCGGGCTTCCCGGGCGTGCCCGTCTCCCCGCCGCCCGTGGGCTGCTCCCCGCCGCCGCAGGCCGCGGCGACCAACGCGAGCGCCGCCGCCAGCACGAGCAGCGACCACCACCTCGGTCTACGCATCTCCCCTCCCTGGTTCGTCCGGTCGGAGGGACGTCCGATCTGACACCCCAACCCGAACTATAGGGACGGGGCAGGGACCGGGCAACGCAGGTGCGTCCCTGCGGCATGGGTGCCGATGGGCATCACGACCCTGGAAGCGCTACCCATCGGCCCCCCTCGTCGCGGTACATCCGTACCCCGGGCTCGACCAGCTCCCCGTCCGGGCCGAACCGGTAGGCGCCGCCCAGCCCCTCGTGGGCCGAGATCGCGGAGAGGGCGCGAGCCACGCCCTCCCTGGTCGGGCCGCCCTCTGCGATGGCCCGCAGGAGCAGGCGACCGGCGTCGAACCCCTCCACCGCGAAGATCCCGGGGGCCGCCCCGAAGGCCTCCGCGTAGGCGTTGATGAACCGGAGCGCCCGCGGGTCGGTGGAGAGCGAGACGTCGGCGCAGGGGCAGGCCACCACGGTGCCCTCCCCCAGCGCGCCCGCGAGCTCCGCGAACCGCGGATCCTTCACCCGGTCCGTCCCGAGGAGGAGGACCGACCGGAGGCCATGCTCGGAGAGGGCCCGCCGGAGCGCGGCAGCGCCCTCCGCCCCGCCGAGCCAGACCACCGCCCCGCAGCCCGCCGCCGCCACCCTGGCCGCCAGGCCGGCGGGGCGACCCCTCCTGGGGAGCCGGCGGAGCGGGACCTCGCCCCGCAGCTCCCGCCGGATGCGCCGGGCCACCCGCCCTGCGCCCTCCGGGGCCGCGCGGTCCCCCCCGGCCAGGCAGACGCCGTCCGCGGCGGCGGGGGCGTCATGGAGGAAGCGCCCGAGGGCCGCCCCTTCTGCCCCCACCGGGGCCACGAGCCGCCGCCACGCTGGGCCCCCGCCGGCGCCGAGCGGTGTGACCGACACCGTCGCGAACCCGGCCCCAGCGAGCGTGGCGACGAGGGCCGCGGGCGGACGCCACCCGGGGCCGAGGACCGCGGCGACGGCCGTGGGGTCGGCCGCGAGCTCCCCGAGCCGTCGGGCCACCTCCTCCGGCGGCGCGCTCACGTCCACGGGGTCCACCTCCACCGCCACCCCCTCACCCAGGGCCCCTTCGTCGAAGGCGAGCCGGAGGCCCTGCTCCGCCGGGAGGATCCGAGGGACGAAGTCGGGAGCGGAGCCCGGGCGGAGCACGGCGACCCGGACCGTCGCCGCGGGCGACGGGCGGCCCCGGCCCGGGTCCACGAGATCCGGCGGCGGCTCCCGGGTGCACGCGGCGAGCAGGACGGCGAGCGTCAAGGCCGCGGGGAGGCGGCGCCGTCCGAGGTGCCAACCTCGTCCCATCCGACGACCGGTCACCGAGCGCACGCGCCTATCATCCCCGGCCCGGACCGGCTCGACCGGGTGTCGGCCTCGGGGGGTACCCTCGCCCCGTGCACCCACCGGAGCGCGTGGCCGAGGTCCTCCGGCTCGTCGCCGCGGGCCGGAACAACCTCCAGATCTCCCGCGCCGCGGGGATCCCGTACTCGACCGTGCGGCGCCCGTGATGCGGTGAGGTCCCCTCCAGCACCAGGCCCCGGGAAGGCGCCGGCGAGTGGAACGGGCGGTCACCCCCTACCCCGACCTGATCCGCCTCGCCGGCCGCACGCTCGAGAGGGTCCGCGGGGGGCGGACCCGGGCAGGTGCGGTCGCCAAGGCCGGCTGCGTGGAGGTCTGTGCCGGGTGGAAACACCGGCCCTGCCTCTTCCCGCAGCATGGCCCGGGGAAGGAACACGAACGTCCGATCGTCCTGCACGACTGGCAGCGAGCGCCGGTTCGGCGATATCCGCGGCAGCTCCTGCGGGGCCTCCTCCACTCGGACGGATGCCGCAGGCTGAACCGGGTCATGCGAAGGCGGTACGCCTACCCTCGCTACTTCTTCCGGAACCGCTCGGAGGACATCCTCCGGATCTCCGAGGAGGCCTGCGACGCGGTCGGCATCCGGCACCGGCGGTCGAGGCCCGACACCGTGGCCGTCTCCCGGCGAGACGATGTGGCGATGCAGGACCGGTTCGTCGGGCCGAAGTCGTGAAGGGAGCAAGCCCCCTCGATAGACTTACCATGCTGCCGGGGTGGAGGAAGCAGGTAGACTCGATCGCCTCAAAAGCGATCGCGCGCAAGCGCGTGCGGGTTCGAATCCCGCCCCCGGCACTCAGACCACCTGGGCCTCGACCACCGGCTCCCCCCGGGCGAAGCGGTCGAGGGAGAGGCTCGAGACGTCCACGGTCCTCGCCTCCCCCTCCGTCACGATCTCGGCGATGAGCTTCCCCACCACCGGGGCGTGCTGGAAGCCGTGGCCGCTGAAGCCGTTCGCGAGCAGGAACCCCTCGACCGGCGAGCGGCCGATCACCGGGTGCCGGTCGGGGGTCATCTCGTACAGGCCGCACCAGATCCGGGCGACGCCGGCCCGCTCCAGCGGCGGGAACACGGCGACCGCGGTGGGGAGGATGGCCTCCTCGACGAACCGCCGGTCCGGGGTCGTATCGAAGCTCGGCCGCTCGTGGGGCGACCCCATCCCCATCAGGACCCCCGGCCCCTCTCGGTGGAGGTAGAAGCTGGTCTCGGCGTCGATCACCAGCGTGTGCCGCCCCGGCGCTGCCTCGAACGGGCCGGTCGTGACCACGTTCCGCGGGATCGGCTCGAGCGGGAGCTCGACGCCGCAGGTCGCCGCGAGGAGCCCCGCCCAGGGGCCGGCGGCGTTCACCACGACCGGCGCCGAGACCCGTCCGGCGGCGGTGGCCACCCCCCGCACCCGGCCCCCCTCGGCCTCCACCCGTAGGACCTCCACCCCGGTCCGGACCAGGGCCCCCGCCCGCCTGGCCAGCGTGGCGTAGCCCTCGGTGAGGCCGGCGGGGTCGGCGATCCCGTCGTCGGGGCCGAACGTGGACCCCACGAACAGCTCCGCGGCGATCCCCGGCACGAGACGCGCCGCCTCCGCCGGCGTGAGCAGCTCCACCCGGACCCCGAGGGCGCGCTGCCTCCCGGCGGCCTCCACGAACCGGGCCCAGGCGTCCTCGGTCCGGACCAGGAACAGGTACCCGTCCCGGTGGACCGTGAGCGGGATCCCGTGCTCCTCCTCGAACCCCACGATCATGGGGACGCTCGCCTGGGAGAGCCGGACGTTCACCTCGCTCGAGAACTGGTGACGGAACCCGCCGGCGCAGGCCCCCGTGGAGCCGGTGCCGAGGCGCTCGGCCCGCTCGAGCAGCAGGACCCGGCCGGTCCCCGCGGCGGCCAGGTGGTACGCGCAGCTCGCCCCCACCACCCCGCCGCCCACCACCACGACGTCCGCCGTACGGGACAGGTCGCTCACAGCTCGCCGAGGTAGGCCTCGCGCATCAGCGGGTTGTTCAAGAGGTTCTCAGCGGTGTCGGCGAGGACGATCTCACCGGTCTGGAGGACGTAGCCACGGTCGGCGATCCGCAGGGCCATGTTCGCGTTCTGCTCGACCACGAAGATCGTGGTCCCCAGCGCGTGGATCTGTCTGATGATGTCGAACACCTGCTCCACGAGGATCGGCGCGAGCCCCATCGAGGGCTCGTCCATCAGCAGCACCCTGGGCCGGGCCATCAGCGCCCGGGCCATCGCGACCATCTGCTGCTCGCCGCCCGAGAGCGTCCCGGCCTTCTGACCCAGGCGCTCCCGCAGCCGGGGGAAGACCTCGAGCATCCGCTCCATGTCCTCCCGGATCCCCTCCCGGTCGGTGCGGAGGTAGGCCCCGAGCTCGAGGTTCTCCTTCACGGTCATCGAGCCGAACAGCCGGCGGTTCTCGGGGACCATCGTGATGCCCCGCCGAACGATCTCGGAGGTCGGGAGCCCGTCGATCCGCTCGCCGTCCAGGCGGACCTCGCCCTCCGAGGGCACCACCATGCCCAGGATGGTCTTGAGCGTGGTGGTCTTCCCGCTCGCGTTCCCCCCGAGCAGGCAGACCATCTCGCCGTGATAGATCTCGATGCTCACGTGGCGGAGGACCGCGACGAGTCCGTAGTGGGTCGAGACGTCGACCAGCTGGAGGACGGGCCGCTTCCCGTCCCGCTCCGCGGACGGCTCCTCCGTCGTCCGCTCCCGGGTCGCGGCCGCGCGCTCTTCGCTCACGCCGACTCCACCGCCCTCCGGCCGAGGTAGGCCTCGATCACCCGCTCGTCGTGGGCGACCTCTTCGTAGCTGCCCTCCGCGATCTTCCGACCGTGGTCGAGGGCGACGACCCGGTCGGACACGCCCTTGACCACCCGCATGTCGTGCTCGATCACGAGGATCGTGAGGCCCAGCTCGTCCCGCATCTTGCCGATCAGGCGGGTGAGTTCCTGCGTCTCCACGGGGTTCATCCCGGCCGTCGGCTCGTCCAACAGCAGCAGCTTGGGCTCCGTGGCCAGGGCGCGCGCGATCTCCAGGCGCCGGCGGTTCGCGTAGGACAGCATCGAGGCCGGCTGGTCCTCGCGGTAGCCCGTGAGTCGGGGACCGAAGAACGCGAGGGCCTGGCGCGCCTTGGCCCGGACCCGCTCCTCCTCGGCCCGCTGCCAGGGGAGCCGGAGGATCGACGCGAACAGGCCCGCGCGGGTCCGGCAGTGTTGGCCGACCATGGCGTTCTCCAGCACGGTCATGTTCGGGAACAGGTGCACGGTCTGGAAGGTCCGGGCGATGCCCAGCTTCGTGATCTGGTTCGGCTTGAGGCCGGTGATGTTGTGGCCGTCGAACCACACCTCCCCCTGGTCGGGCTCGTAGATCCCGGTGATCACGTTGAACAGCGTGGTCTTGCCCGCGCCGTTGGGCCCGATCACCGAGACGATCTCGCCCGGGGAGACCTCGAGGTCGAGGTCCTGGAGGGCCGCGAGGCCCCCGAAGGACTTGGTCAGGCCGCGGCACTCGAGCAGCGCCACCTCAGGACCCCTCCTCGCCCGCGCCCGTGAGGGCCTCGCCCCGCCCCTCCTGGGCCCGGAGCCAGGCGTCCTGGAGGCGCTCCTCCTCCTGGAGCTCCCGCATCCGCCGGACGTTCGGGACCAGGCCCTGGGGCCGGAGGATCATGATCGCGATCAGCACCGCCCCGTACATCAGGAACCGGAACTCCTCGAACTCGGCGAGGAGCCCCGGGAGACCCATCAGGATCAGGGCCCCGACCACGACGCCCGGGATGCTCCCCATGCCACCGAGGATGACGATGGCGAGGGCGGTGATCGACACCGGGATCTCGAACGAGCCGGGCTGGATCGTGCCGAGCTTCACCGCGAAGAGCGCTCCCGAGAGGCACCCGAGCGCGCCACCGGTGGCGAACGCCAGCAGCTTGTAGTTCGTGGTGCTGATGCCCATGGCCTCGGCGACCTGCTCGTCCTCCCGCATCGCGTTCCAGGCCCGCCCCACCCGGGAGTTCGCCAGGCGCCGCGAGACGAAGATCGCGAGGAGGCAGAAGCCGGTCACGAGGTAGAAGAACCGCTGGGGGTCGCGGAACCCGATCCCGAAGATCGCGGCGTCGGTCACGTCGCGGAGCCCCTGGGCCCCGCCCACCAGGGGCTTGAGCCAGTTCGACGTGACGAGGATCCGCACGATCTCGCCGAAACCGAGGGTGACGATGGCCAGGTAGTCGCCCCGCAGCCGGAGCACCGGGGCACCGATCAGGAGGCCCACCACGGCCGCCACGAGCATCACCAGCGGCACGGCGGCCCAGAAGTCGAGGTGCGCGACGATCGCCGGCGGCACGAGACCGAAGGCGGTCACGAGGTTCGCCCCGGTGAGGAGGCCGAGCGTGTAGGCCCCGGCGGCGAAGAACGCGACGTAGCCGAGATCTAGGAGGCCCGCGTACCCCACCACGATGTTGAGGCCCAGGGCCATCAGCAGGAACACCCCCACCGTGCCCATGATCTCGGAGAGGACCGAGCCGATCAGCTGCGGCGTGACCCAGAGCACGAGCAGGAGCACGGCCACCCCGACCAGGCGGACCGCCCGCCGGGCCTCGGGCGGCACCTCCCGGATGCAGATCGGAAGAGCACACGTCTGAACTCCAGTCACCTTGTAATCTCGTATGCCGTCTTCTGC
>ERZ511473.1772-NODE-1772-length-14894-cov-5.026861_pt1 | contig 14894 bp, 17 predicted proteins | sample MGYA00374947_ERZ511473 | MGnify/ENA primary metagenome ERZ511473 (study PRJEB26303, sample SAMN06343854) | sediment metagenome | isolation source: hot spring sediment | place: Canada: British Columbia | collected 2012-09-26 ... | reverse complement strand
GGCGGAGCGGGAGGGCGGGGACGTCCGCGGCCGGCGGTCGGCGGCGATCGTCGTCCGCCCCGCCCCGGGCGGCGACGGCCCCGCCTTCGACCTGCGGGTCGAGGACCACCCCGATCCCGTGGGGGAGCTGCGCCGGCTGGTGCTGCTCGGGCGGGCCTACCACGAGCTGAACCGGGGCGACGCGCTGATCGCCGCCGGCGACGTGGAGGCGGCCTCGGCCGCCTACGCGCGGGCCACCGCCCTGGTCCCCGACGAGGCCACCGGGGGCGAGGCCCCGTTCTGGGCCGGGATCGCCCTGGCGGGGGCGGGCCGGATGGAGGAGGGCCTACCCTACCTCCGCCGCGCGGCCGCGGTGGACAGGCGGTGGGCCCGGCTGCTCCCGAGGTTGGTCCGCTCGAGGCTCGTCCCCGATGACCCGGGGCTGCTCGACGCGGTCGGTCGGGCGCTGGGAGCGGGCGGGTGAGCGCCTCGGCGGAGGCGCGGACGCGCGGGCTGGCGAGCGCCGCGGCGGACGCGCGGAGGCGCTGAGGTGGAGCTGGCCGGGACCTGGTACGTGCTCCCCACCGCGTTCTCGGAGGACGGGGAGCTGGACCTCACCTCGCAGGCGCGGCTCGTCGAGGCGGTGCTCGGCTGGGGCGTCGACGGGCTCGTCGCGCTGGGGGTGACGGGGGAGGCGGCCGGGCTCGATCCCTCCGAACGCGACGCGGTGGTCCGAACGGTGGTCGACGCGGCGGCGGGGAGGGCCCCGGTGGTCGTGGGGTGCGCCGGCGGGTCCGCGCACCCGGTGCGGGCGATGGCGGCGCGGGCGCGCGAACTCGGGGCGGAGGGGGCGCTCGTGCTCCCCCCGCTCCTCGCCCGCGACGCGGGGGCGGTCCCCTCGTGCTTCGCCCGGGTCGCCGAGGCCGGGCTCCCGGTGGTGCTCCAGGACGACCCGGCGGCCTCGGGCGTCCGCCTCCCGGTCGACGTCCTCCTCCGGGCCGCGGAGGCCTGCCGGGCGGCCGCGGTGAAGCTCGAGGACCCTCCGACCCCACCCAAGATCGCCGAGCTCCTCGCGGCCCGCCGCGAGCTCCGGGTCTTCGGCGGGCTCGGGGGCCTCCATGCGCTCGGCGAGCTCCGCCGCGGGGCCGTGGGGACGATGACCGGCTTCGCCTACCCCGAGGTGCTCAGGGCGGTCCGGCTCGCGCTCGAGGGGGGCGACGTCCGCGGGGCCGCAGGGGTCTTCGACCGCTACCTCCCCCTGATCGCGTTCGAGGCCCAACCGGGGATCGGGCTGGCGATCCGGAAGGAGCTCCTCCGCCGCCGCGGGGTCCTCGCCTCGGCCAGGGCCCGGATGGGGGGTCCGCTCGATGCCCTCACGCTCCGGGAGCTCGAGGAGGTCCTGGACCGGGTGGGGATCGCGCCCTCCCCGGACCCGTACGATGTGGCGCCGTGGAACGGGTGAGCCGCGCGACGGGACGGGGGGAGGCGGCCTGATGGACCCGGGGCTCGCCGGGCGGCGGGCCGGGCGGTCCGTGCGACCTCGCGCTGGGAGGGCGGACCGCTGATGGACCTGGGGCTCGCCGGGCGGCGGGCCGTGGTGGGCGGGGCCTCCCGGGGCCTGGGGTTCGCGGTGGCCGACGCCCTGGCCGCCGAGGGCTGCCGGCTCGTGGTCTGGGCCCGGGGGCGGGAGGCGCTCGAGGGAGCGGCCGAGGAGCTCCGCCGTCGCCACGGGGCCGAGGTCCACCCGGTGGTCGCCGACGCCGGGGAGCCCGGGGCCTGGGCGCAGGTGGCCCGGGCGGCCCGGGAGGCGCTCGGCGGGGTGGACGTGCTGGTGCTGAACGCGGGCGGGCCGCCGACGGTCGACCCCACCGGGACCACGGAGGAGGGGTGGGAGGCGGCCACCCGCCTCCTGCTCGTGACGCCGGTGCTGCTCGCCACCGAGCTCCTGCCGGGGATGCGGGCAGAGGGGTGGGGACGAATCGTGGCGATCCTCTCCTCGACCATCCGCCAGCCCATCCCCGACCTCGTCTACTCGACGGCCGGGCGGAGCGCGCTGTGGGCGTGGCTCAAGACGACCGCGGCCGCCGTGGCCCGCGAGGGCGTCACGGTGAACGGGGTCCTGCCGGGCAGGCTCGCCACCGAGCGGGTGCGGAGCCTGGACGAGGAGGCCGCCCGCCGCGCGGGCCGCCCGGTCGAGGAGGTGGCCGCCGAGCGCGCCGCCTCGATCCCCGCCGGGCGGTACGGCCGGCCCGAGGAGCTGGGCGCGGTCGTCGCGTTCCTCTGCTCGGAGCGGGCGAGCTACGTGACGGGCGCGGTCGTGCCCGTGGACGGCGGGCTGATCCAGGCCCTCTGATCGGCCTGGGGCGGCGCGGAGCAGGTTCTGTCCGGGGCTCGGGGGCGGTGGAGCTACGAGCCGGCGCGGCGCCGAACGGCAGCCCCGAGCCGGGCCTCGTCTCGGACCCCACGTTCGAGGACGGTCACGATCTCCGGGTCTGGCTGGAAGGGCGGCGGTGTCTCCTCCGCTGGGCGCGGTGTCTCCTCCGTCTCCCCCGCCGGCGGTGGCGTCTCTCGCGGCATCCTGGGCTCGGTCTCCATCGATCCCCCCATCAGTCTATGACGACGCCCGTGCCCACGGAGAGCGCTGCGAGCGCGAGGGAGATCATCGCGAGGCGCAGCAACTTGGCCTTCCCACCGGGGACGGTGCCGAGCTCGGCAGCCATCGAGATCTGCGTGTCCACGAGGCGAAGGGGTCAGCTCCTTCTCGGCTGCCAGGTAACGATCGCGGAAGGCTCGGAGGTCGATCGCGCCGTAGCCCCGGGGCCAGAACGCCGCGAGCGCCACCAGGGCCCCGATCACGGCGAGAGCACGACCGAGCTCGACGACGAGGTTCACACCGGGCGGCGCGAGTGCGGCGAGGGCGGCAGCGAACCCCAGTATGACCCCGGCCTTCGCATCGAGCGAGTCGAAGTGCTGGAGCTGGGCGTCGCGCTCGCGCCACACGACGTCCTCCACCACGTCCAGGGACCGGAGGCCCAGGACCCCGCGTCCCTCCCGCCCGGCCATGACCGAACCATAGGCTCCGCCACCGACGTGCCCGAGGCGGAACCGTCCAGGCCGGGGCGTTGCGTTCCAGCCACGCCACCACGGCCCGGACGTACCCGCGGAACCCGTCCAGCACGAGGGGGATCGACGCGTGGACCCGGGCGTCGTCGATGGCGGCGTACTCGTGCACCAGGGCCTCCCGGAGGCCCGCGGACGGCGCGAGGCGCTCCGCCAGACCGACCGGGATCAGGCCGACGCGGGCCGCGGCGTGGAACGACTCGCGGTAGTCGGTGGGCGGGCGGCCCTCGAGCTCGCTCGCCACGTGGAGGTTGATGTCGGCGGCGGCCTCCACCACGAGCTGGATCAGCCGCTCCACCGCCCGGCGGGGTCCGCCGGGCGCCAGGTACGCCTCGAGCCCGACCCCCCGGAAGGGTTCCAGCTCGGCCAGGTACGCGTCGAGGTGGGAGAGCTTCCGCCGGACGATCTCGGGGCGGACCATCAGCCGTACCGGCGCCGGAGGTGCTCCGCCTCCGCCCGGCGCATCCACCCCGTGTCGAGGTAGCGCTTGATGGCCCGCAGCCGGAACCCCTCGAAGGCCCCCGGCTCCTCCTCGTAGACGGGTTGCCCGTCGAGGGCCACCTCGCGGAGCAGGAGGGGATCCGCCTCGTCGAGGACGACGAGGTCGATCTCGGGGTCCGCCCGGACGGCTCGGGCGACGGCCTCGCGCCGACGGTCGAACGGCTCCGCGGGCTCGTCGAGCCCGGGGGTGCCGCCGTCGAAGAGCACGCCGACGTCGAGGTCGCTCCCGGGCCGGCCCGATCCGCGGGCCGCCGATCCGAACACCACGACGAGCCGCACGCCCGCGGCCCGGAGGGCGGGTTCGTCGATCCGGAGGTCCACGACGGACATCGTACGGGGCTGGCGCTTCGCGGAGCGGATCCACCGCGCTCGGGACCCCGCCCGGTGGGGGCCGGATCACACGCCTGTCATCCGTGTCGGTGATGCCGGTCACACTGGGTTCGAACGAGGACGCGGGAGGGGCCGGACGATGTGGACGGCGCTGGTCGAACGGTGGCAGCGGTGGGAGGCCGCGAGGGCCGGGAGGAAGGACGGCCGGCGCGGGATCCCCGCGGCCGACGACCCGCACGCGCCGTTCGCGCTCCGGGCGATCGTGGCCCGGGGCGAGGACGCGCTGTGGCGGGTGGCCCGCGCCTGGGCCGAGGAGGAACGGGCGCTCGGAGCGCGGGCGGAGCAGCTCCGAGGGGAGCTCGCGGAGGCCGGGGCTCGGAGGGACGAGCTGCGGGAGCGGCTCGCGGAGGCCCGTCGGGGGCGGGAGGCGGACGAAGCCCGGGACGACGCGGAGCTCGAGCGGCTCGCCGGCCTCCGACGGGAGCTCGACGAGCGGGTGGTGGGGGCCCACCCGGCCGCGGGGCCGACGCCCGGAGCCGGGTCCGAACCACGTCCCGCCCTCCCCGCCATCTCCGGAGCGGGGGCGGAGCCCCCGGCCCCAGCGTCCCCAGCCCCCGCTCGCACCCCCGCCCCCGCCGAGGCGTCCGCCGATGGGACCGCCCGCCCCGGGGTCCCCGCGTGGGCGTACTGGCTCGCGCTCGCGCTGATCGTGGCGGGCGAGTTCCCGCTGAACGCCGTCGCGTTCCGGCTGTTCGGCGAGCCGGACCTCACGACGGGCGTGATGGTCATCGGCCTGGCCGTGGTCCTGGTGGGGATGGCCCACGGGGCCGGCGTCCTGCTCGCCCGGGAGGATCCCACGCCTCGGGAGCGCGGGCTCCTCTGGCTCACCGCCGGCCTGCCGGTCGCCGCCATCGTCGCCGTCGCGCTGATCCGGGCGGTCTACCTCGAGGAGGTCGTCGGGCGTCGGGGGCTCGGGCGCTGGTTCGACGCGGCGGCCTTCGCCGCGATCAACGCCACGATCTTCGGCGGCGCGGTGCTCCTCTCCTACCTCCGCCACGACCCCGCCTCCCGGGAGAACCTCCGGGCCGCCCGCCGCCGGCGCGAGCGGGAGGCGGCCCGGGCCGAGCGGCGGGAGCGCCGCAGGCGGGAACGGCTCCTCGAGGAGGACCGCCAGCGCCGCGAGCGGGAGCGGCAGGAGCGGGAACGCTTCCTCGAGGAGGAGCGGTCCCGGCTCGATCGCGAGATCCGTGGGATCGAGGAACGCAAGCGGGCCAGGCGCGCGGCGATGGAGGCCCTCGAGGGGAGGCTCGAGGAGCTGGAGGGGAGGATCCGCGTGCTCGAGCAGGCCCTCGGGGCCCTCGAGGAGGACCGCGCGCGGCGGTGGCGGGCGCGCCGGGCCCTCGCGCTCCGGCGCCGGGCCCACTTCCAGGCCCTGGTCCACGCGTACTGCGCGGCGAACGTCCGCACCAGGGAGGACCGCCGGACCCCGCCCGCGCTCGCCGAGCCCCCGGCCCTGCCCCTCCCCGAGGCGTTCGCGGCCGACGCGCCGCCAGGGAGGTGAGCGCGGTGGCGCGCGAACCCCGAGCCGCCGGGGCCCCCCGCTGCCGGACGGTCGGGGCCTTCCGCGGCCGGACCGCCAGGGTCGTCGGCGGCCGGACCGACGGGGTCGTCGGCGGCCGCACCGCCGGGGCCTTGCTCGCGGCCTGGCTGCTCGCGGCGTGCCAGCTCCTCCGGCCATCCGCCGCCCAGGGCCCCCCGCGGGTGGTGATGGTGCTCTTCGACGTCTCCGAGAGCACGGAGCGCGAGGCGCTGCGCGGACGCTACCTCGAGGCCTTCCGCCGGGTGCTCGAGGCCGTGGACGGGGAGGACGATCCCGGGGCCGTCCTCGCGGCCGACGTGATCGACGACAACCCCCTCGCCCACGGCCGGCTCCCCCTCGACCTCCGCCTCGAGCCCTGCTCGCCCCTCGACAACAGCCTGGCCTGCGAGGAGGAACGGGAGGCCGCGAAGCGGGAGGCCCTCCGGGTCGCCGAGGCGATCCTCGCCCGGGGCCGGAGGGGGACCGACGTCGTGGGCGGGCTCGGCCTCGCCCAGCGGTTCTTCCAGGCCTACCCCGGGGCGGAGCGGTACCTCGTCATCTGCTCGGACATGCTCCAGGTGGCGCGGGGGATCCGGCTCGGGGAACCCGGGGCGCTCGCGGAGCCCGAGCGGCTCCTGGCTCGGCTCCCACAGGTCGACCTCTCGGGGGTGCGGGTCTACGTGGCGGGGGCCGGCGCCTCCCGGACCGACCTCCGCCCCGGGACGATCGAGGCCATCGAGGCGTTCTGGCGGACCTACCTCGAGCGCGCGGGGGCCCGGGTGGTGCTCTACGGGCCGTTCCTCCCCCGGTTCCCCTGAGGGAGGAGCCCGGGGGAGCCGCCCCAGCGGCGCGCGGGCGGCGGCCCCCGCGATGCTTGACACCGCTTCGGCCCGCCGGTACGAACCGCCGAGGGAGCTGGACGAGGAGGTGCGGGTTGACGGATGAGGGTGGGCCGGCCGCCGCCGTCGCGCTGCTCGTGGCCCTGGGCATCGCGGCCTTCTACGTGGCCGCCGCCTGGCGCGTGTTCACGAAGGCCGGGCGGCCCGGCTGGGCGGTGCTCGTCCCCGTCTACAACATGGTCGTGCTGCTCCGGATCGTGGCGCTCTCGGGGTGGTGGGTCCTCGCCTGGCTCGTGCCGTTCGTGGGCTGGGTGGTCGCCGTGGTCGTGAGCGTCTACCTCGCGCGGAGCTTCGGGAAGGGCCTCGGCTTCGGCCTGGGCCTCGCCTTCCTCGGCTTCGTCTTCCTCCCCGTCCTGGCCTTCGGCGAGGCCCGCTACCTGGGCCCGGCGGCCCGCGCTCCCATCCAGCCGCCGCCGCCCCCGCCCGTGCCTACGATCGGCTGAACGCGGACAGGGCCCCCGCGAGGGCCTACGGGACGGTCCGGAAGCCGTGACGGACGAAGTCGCGGTCGAACGCGAACGCTGTGTCGATCCCCATCCTGCGCATGACCTCGAAGCTCGCGAGATCCACGAGGGAGACCCGGCCCCGGAGCGTTAGGAACGCCGAGGCCGCCGCCTCGTGCACCGCGCGGTCCACCCACGCGACCTCGACGGGGGCGAGGAGGTCGTCGAGGAGCGTCCGCGCGGCCTCGGCCCCGAGTCGACCCCGGACGAGGGCCACGCTCTCCACCACCACGTAGTTATGCGTGAGGAGCGGCTCGCTCCGGGCGAGACGGGCCAGGGCCTCCACCGCGTCCCGGTGGTGGCGGTCGTCCCGGTCGAGACGCGCGTAGAGGGCCGAGGTGTCGACGAAGATCACCAGCGAGCCTCGGCCAGGTAGCGGTCGTGTTCCTCGGAGACGTCGCTCGCACCCGACGCGTAGGTGGGAGCCCCGAGGGCCCGCTCCCAGCGGGACGCCTCTGGGCCGTGGGCCAGGAAGGCATCCACCGCCTCTCGGATGAGCGCCGCGACCGAGACCCCCCGCTCGGCGGCGAGGCGCCGCAGCGCCCGGCTCTGCCGCTCCTCGAGCTGGATCACGGTCCTCCGCATGGAGTCATGATATCGGTTTCCGCGGCCATGTCATCGCCGCGCTCGCGGCCGGTGAGCGGCCGGTGAGCGGCCGCGACCGCCGAGGAGCGCTCCCGGGCCTCGCTCCACGCGCGGGCCCGTCACCGCACGGAGGGCGGGGACGTCAGGACGCCTCGATCGAGGCGGTGAGGATCGGCTCGGCGGTAGGGGAGGCGGGGCAGGCCGCCGGCTCCACGGTGACCGCGAGGAGGTCGGCGGGCTGCACCTCCGTCTCCATCGAGGCCGCGACCTGGCCCCGGAGCGGGGCGAAGCACCCGGCGCGGATCGGGCGTCCGGCCCGGATCACCCAGAGCTCGTACCGCCTGCCGCGGGGCGGCTCGGGGAGCCCCTCCCCGAGCAGCACCATCCCCGGCTCCTCCGGCCGGAAGGCCGCCACGAGCACCCCGGGGGCGCGGCCCTCGAATCGAGCCACGACCGCCCCGACCGGGACCCCCGGGACGGGGGGCAGGGTCAGGTCCCGGAGCACCCACCCCCCCACGACGAGGGCCGCGGCGGCGGCGAGCGCCCCCAACGCCCGGAGGACGCGCCGCCGACCCGAGCGGTCCGCGGGCCCGACGGCCTCCGCCGCGGCGGGGCGATCGCCCGGGCGGGCGAGGCGGAGGGCCGGCCCTGGGCGCCGCACCAGGGCCCGCGCCACGACCTCGTCCTGGAGTCCGTCGCGGACGGCGATGGGATCGAGGGCCGCCGCCAGGGCCGCCGCCACCTCGGCGTACTCCCGCTCCAGGCGCGCGCACTCCTCGCAGCCCGGCCCGTGCGTCGCGAGCTCCCTGGCGAGGAGCCGGGCGTCCGCCTCCTCGAGCGCGCCGAGCGCCCGGGAAGCCAGGAGCTCCTCGATCGCCGCGTGATCCCGCGACTCGGCCGTCCGCTCCTCGCTCACCGTTCCGTCCCCGCGAGCGCCTCCCGCAGCCGCCGCATCCCGAGGAGGGTCCTCGACTTGACGGTCCCGAGCGGGATCGACAGCCGATCGGCCACCTTGGATTGGCTGAGTCCGTCGTAGTACATCAGCTCGATCACCCGTCGCTGCTCCTCCGGGAGCTGCGCGAGGGCCCGCCGGACGCGCTCCCGTTCCGCCCCGGAGGCGGCGGCCACGACCTCGGCCGGATCCTCGTCGCCCGGGGCCGTGGACGCCTCGATCGCCGCGAGGTCCGCTCGACGTCGTTGCGAGGCCTCCCGACGGACCAGGTCGACCGCCCGATGGTGCGCCATCCCCAGCAACCACGACCGCACCGAGCCCCTCGAGGCGTCGTAGGCGGGAGCGTACTCCCACGCGGACACGAAGGCCTCCTGCACCGCCTCCTCGGCGAGGAAGGTCGATCCGCTCACCCGGAGGGCGAGCGCGTGCGCCTGGCTCGCGTACCGACGGAACAGTCGCCGGAGCGCTTCCTCGTCGCCCGCGGCCATCCGCCGGACCAGCTCCGCGTCGGCGGGTCCCTGGACCTCCACCGCCCGCGAGCCCCGAGGCCCGGGCCACGCAGCCGCGCCGCGGCCCGCCCCTTCGTCCACGGGAGCGAGACTAGCGAGGTCCGGGTCCGCCGTCACGGCCGCGGCGAGCAGGTCCGAAGCCCGCGCGGATCCGCTCATCCCTGGAGGAGCCCCCTCGCCGTCATGGCGAGGCCGGCGAGGAACAGCAGGCCCGCGGACGCCACCGGGACCGCCCGCCACCACGTCGTCCTCGTCCGTCGGGCCACCGCCTCCCGCGCGCGGACGGCCACGACCCCCACGGCCACGAGCGTCCCGGCCAGCCCCACGCTGAACGCGAGGATCAGCGCGAGGCCGAAGGCCAGCCGGTCGAGGGCCACCGAGGCGAGGAGCGCGAGGAGGGCGCTCGGAGAGGGCAGGATCCCCCCGGCGAGGGCCAGCGAGGCCAGGCCCCCAGGCCCGAGAGGCGAGCGGAGCCCCCGCGCGCCATCCTCGCCCGGCGAGGGGACGAGCGCGCCGCCTCGGGGCGCTCGCCGCGGCCCGAGGATCGCGGACGATCCGCGTGCGTGGCCGAGGCGGAGCCACCCGTGACGGTGGGGATGGCCGTGGCCGTGGGGATGGCCGTGGTCCAGGGCGGGATCGGCCCGGAGCAGCCGGAGCCGAGAGACGACCAGGGCGGCCCCGAGGACCGCCGCGCAGCCTCCCGCCAAGGCGGTGAGCCACGGGTAGGCACGCTCCGGAGCGAACGAGCCGCGCACCACGACGATGGCCCAGCCGAGGGCCAGGACGGAGGCGCTGTGCATCGCCGCGACCGCGACCCCGATCCGGGCCGCGTCGCGGACCCGGCCGCCGCTGCCCACGAGGTACGTAGCGACGAGGGCCTTCCCGTGACCCGGGGCCATGGCATGCAGGGCGTCGGCCCCCAGGGCCACCGCCACCGCGACCGCCAGGAACCCGATCCCACCGGTCCGCGAGACCAGGTCGGCCAGTCCGCCGGCGGTTCCCGGCCTCACCACCGAGGCACCGCCCGCCGCGGATCCCGGCGGCCCTCCCGGACCCGGACCGAAGGAGAACGTGGCCCGGGTGACGCGGAGGGGGCTCGAGAGGAGGTCCTGCGGGTAGGAGCGCAGTTCGTCGCTCGCGCTCCGGGCCGGGACCGACGCCCGCGCCACGTCCACGCCCGGGAGGCCGGCGACGGTGATCTCGCGCCAGCCGACCCGGCCGGGGTCGTTCCGGTCCTCGAAGGTGGCGCGGCCCGCGCGCGGGAGGGGCCCCGTGAAGGTGGCCTCGAGCCGGAGGACCTGGAGCCCGCCCTGCCCCGGCCGGAGGCTCGCCCGGGCGGCCGTCGGCGCGAGCGGGACCTCGGTGCCTGCGACCTCGAGCGCGAGCCCGCGCGCGATCGCGGCGGCCTCGGCGCGGGCCCATCGGGCCAGCTCGGCGCCGCTCGCGTCGCCGTCCGAGTCCTGGTCGATCCGCGGCAGCTCCTGGAAGGTCGGGATCTCGGCCATGTCCACGACGTAATCCACCCGCACCTGGCCCGGGGAGAGGACGAGGCCCGCGTAGCGGTTCACCGTGAAGTTCCCGAGGGGATGCGCGGCGGCGGGCCCCGCGAGGAACAGGGGCAGGAGCGCGCCGAGGACGAGGGCCGTCCCCAGACGGATCCGGGCAGCGTGGGACGCGCGGCCCCCGGCGCTGCGGCGGCCGCGCCTCATCCGGAGGACCCCCCGAGGCGGGCCAGGGCGCGCTGCGCCTCGGCAGCGTGGAGGAACGAGAACCATGGGTTGAGACCGAGCGCCTCGGAGAGGTACCGCCGAGCCCCGCTCCGATCGCCGAGCGCGAGACGGATCATCCCGGCGTGGTAGAGGAAGAGGGGGTTCGGGGTCCCGAGCCGAAGGGCGAGCCTGGCGTACCGGGCCGCCGCGCGGGGCCGTCCGTTCCGGTAGAGCGCCCAGGAGAGCGCGTCCGCGACATGGACGCTCCGGCGCCGTCGCCACTCCGCCCGGGCGGCGGCGAGGGCCCGGCCGGGAGCGCCGTGGTCCGCGTCGAACAGCGCGAGCTCGAGGTCGATGTTCACCCCGCTCCCCCGGAACAGCCGGTGCTCGGCCCTGGCGAGCCGGTACTGCTCCCGGGCCATGCGCCGTCGGCCGCTCACCCACGCGAGGTCCCCGAGCGCCACGACGTACTCGGGGAGCGGAAGCGGCGCACGGCGACGGACAGCGCGCGGATCGCGCGGGGCGCATCCCCCCGCGCCCACGCCACCCGCGCCCGCCCGACGAGCGCCGGGGGGTACCCGGGGAGGAGCGTGAGGGCCTGCCGGTAGGCGCGGGCTGCGCGACGGAGCCCCCCGCGGTTCCAGTACAGGTCTCCGAGCTGGGTCGCGGTCCACGCGGCGTCCTGGGGGGTCCCCGCCGCATCCAGGGCCATCCGCATCGCTCGGATCGCCCCGGGCACGTCCCCCGTGAGCTCCCGCGCGTAGGAGATGCGGGCGTAGGCGGCCGCGCCGGGCCGGGTGTCCACCATCCGCTGGAAGGCCCGGGAGGCAGCGCGGTACCGCCCCAGCTCGAGGAGGGCATCGCCGATCACGCCCCACGGGTCCTCGTCGTCCGGGTTGATCGCCGCCGCGGCCCTCCCGAGCCGCAGGGCGGCGGCGAAGTCGTGGCGGGCGAGGGCGAGCGCCCCGAGCCCGAGGGTGGCGTCGTAGCTCCCCGGGTCCGTCGCGAGCGCCCGTCGGAGGGCGACCTCGGCCTTCCCGTAGAAGCTCGGGTCGGCGGTGCTCCGGGCCTGCTGGACGTAGGCGATCCCCAGGGAGGCCAGGGCCCGCGGATCGTCGGGTCGGGCCCGGAGGTAGGCCTGGAGCGCGGCGATCCGGTCCCCCGGGCCCGAGCCGCCGAGGAGCGCCGTGGGCGCGAGGGCGCCCACGAGCGAGACGCCGGCGGACGTGCGCAGCTCGGGTCCATCCCGCGGTGGCCCGAACACGGCCGCGGCCGTGACCGCCAGGGCGATCGCCCCGACCGCGGCCCACCTCACCGGTCCCCTCACGCGATCCTCCCCTCAGCCGCCCGGGTGGGCCGGGGGTCGACCGTGCCCCCCGGCCCACCCTCGGAACGGGTGTTCAGTGCGGCGACGCGTCCGATCCGCCGTGCGGGAGCGCCACGTAGGGGAAGGAGCTCCGGAACGGGACGTCGTTCGCGTCGACGCCGTCCCCGTGATCGTTCGGGCTCCCGACCAGCTCGCCCTCCACCACCTGGAGGGCGATGTCGATCACGTCGTCGGTGAGACGTCGACCGTTGGGGAACCCGGCCAGATCGCCGCCGATCACGCCGAGCCTCGAGCAGCCCGAGGTGCAGGGCGGGATCGACATGTTGAGCCGGAGCATCTCCGCCGGTCGCACGCCCTCGGGCTGGTTCAGCCCCTCGACCCCGGTGAGGAACACCGCCACCAGGTCATCCCGGGGCGTGCTCGGGGCCGGGATCCCGTAGATCGCCTCGATCAGCTTCGGCACCTCGGGATCGGTGACGAACGGGAGGAACTGGGCGTCGTCGCGGGGCCGGGAGGCGTTGAAGCGATCCTTCATCCCGGCGGGGATGACGACCTCGTTCACCAGCGGCATCCCGAGGCGGGAGACCTGGACGTAGTCGCCCTTCTGCTGCTGGCTCCCGCTCTCGAGCAGGACCCGGGTGGATCGGCGAGAGGTCGTGCTCCACACCCCGATGATCGGGTTCGCCGCTGGGTCGCCCCCGGCCGCCAGGTCCTCCTTCGGGACCTGGAGCGCCACGGTGTTCACGTTGAACCCCGCGAGCGTGTCGTCGCCCACCTCCGACAGATCGGCGCCGTACAGCAGGTCGAAGACCCGCAGATCGAGGAAGAACGGGTCGTCGGACTGCCCGGCCCAGGCCTTCCGGCCGCCCCCGAGCGTCTCGACGCCGGCCTCGAACAGCGCCTCGTAGTCGGGCATCGAGGCGGCCCCGACGTAGCTCGGGACGACCGGGGCGTCGTCGGCGAGGAGCGTCGTCCGGCCCCCGACCACGATCCGTCTGAGGTCGTAGGTCTGGAAGAAGTTGAGGTCGGGGTCGTCGAGCGAGGTCACCGGGCCCGTGTTGTACAGGAACGTGTCCGGGTTCCGGCGGTGGTTCCGGAACGTCCATCGGTAGATCAGGTCGGGACGGGCGTCCCCGTCGTTGTCGATCCGGAAGTCGTAGGCGGTCCGCGTCGCCCACGGGTAGAAGTTGGGCCCACCGGCGGGCTCCTCGAACGGGATCCAGCTCCCGATGAGCGTGACGGTGTCGGGCGCGTCGGGGCTCACGAACGCGTACACGTCCGTGTTGTCGGCCTGCGGATCTCCCGCGATCAGCGGCGCCTCCCGGTGCGAGGAAGCCTCGCCAGCGAGCGGTCCGAGTCCGACGAGCGCCCCGGCGACCAGGGCGCCCGCGGCGACCATCGCCGCGGCCCGCCGCAGGGGGGTCGCGATGCTCGTGCTCATCTCCACCTCCGTGGTCCCTACACCGGTCCCGCCCGGCCGCCGCGGTCCCGCCCGGCGCGGACCTCCCGCGCCGACTTCCTATGCGCAGCCGATCCGGCCTCCGATCACCCCATGATCCGAGGGGTCCCCGGCTGCGCATACGGAGCGAGACGTGAACCCAACGAGGAGGAGGTCGGGATGAGCGACGCGTACGGACGGTTCGGCATCGCCCGCACCTACGCGCTGGTCTTCGGGATCGCCTACCTGGCGGTGGCCCTGACGGAGGTCGTGACGCGGGACGTCCTGGCGCCGGTGCTCGTGTTCACCGCGGCGCACAACGCGATCCACTGGGCCGTGGGGGTACTCGTGCTGGGCTCTTTCTTCGCGGGCGAGACGGCCGCCCGCCTGGTGGCCCGCGTCGTCGGGATCGTGTTCGTACTGGTCACCGCGATCGGGGTGCTCGCCCCCGCGACGCTGGGCGATCTCCTCGGTTACCCGGGCAACATCCCCGTCTCCTACAACGTGGTGCACGCGGCGACCGCCCTCCTGGCCCTCTACGCCGGCTTCGCCACCCGCACGACGCGCGCGGCGGCCTGAGCGTGGTCCGACGGGCGATCCGCCTCGGGACCGTCGTGGCCGGCCTCGCCGCCGTGGGCGAGGCCGGCCACGTGCTCCTGGAACGGTCCGGGTGGGCGGCCGCGCACCACGTCTTCCACGTCGCCTACCTCGGGGCCGCCGCCGTCGCGTTCGGCTGGTTCGCCGCGCGCGACCTCCGCCGTCACGGCCCGCCCCGGTTCTCCTGGTCCCTCCGGGCGGACGAGGCGCCTCGGCCGTCCCGTTGAGACCGGGCCAGCGGGTCCGGGGTATCGTCGGTCCGTGGACCCCGAGGGCGCGCAGCTCCTCTCCGAGGTGCGCCGGGCCTACCGCGAGCACCCAGGGCTCCGGGGGAAGTCGGCGCTGTCCCTCGTCGGGGAGGTGTTCGGCGCGCGCGACCCGGTGCAAGGTCCCGGAGACGACGCGGCGGCCGTGCCCGACGGCGACGGCTTCCTCCTGCTCGCGGGCGAGGCGATCTGGCCGCCCTTCGTCGAGCGCGACCCGTACGGGGCCGGGATCGCGGCCGTCGTCGCCAACGCGAACGACGTGGCCGCGATGGGGGGACGTCCCGTGGCGCTCGTGGATGCCGTGGTCGCGGCCCCGACCCACGCCCGCCGGGTCCTCGAGGGGATCAGGACGGGCGCGGACCTCTACCGGGTCCCGGTCGTGGGCGGCCACTTCACGGCCCGGGAGGGCCCCGCGGCCCTCTCCGCCTTCATCCTCGGGCGGGCGCGGGCGCTGCTGCCCGCGACCGCGGTCCGACCCGGGCAGACGCTGCTCCTGGCCTGCTGTCTCCAGGGGACCCTCCGCCTCCTCGCCAGCCCCAGCAGGTCGATCGTCTCGGCCCGGAGGTCGACCGGCGGGAGGTCCTCGGCCACCTCGAGCAC